>Ga0055480_10001175_pt1 | contig 10366 bp, 9 predicted proteins | sample Muzzi_PWB_D2_FD_57935 | JGI IMG/M metagenome (GOLD analysis project Ga0055480, IMG submission 57935) | Wetland microbial communities from San Francisco Bay, California, USA, that impact long-term carbon sequestration - Muzzi_PWB_D2 | ecosystem: Environmental > Aquatic > Marine > Wetlands ... | reverse complement strand
TAGGCCATCTTTTTTATGCAGCATTGGCCTGGACTACCGCATGCCCATAAATGACGGGCCGGAGTGGAATGCACTATGGACGGAGAAAAAAAACTTGTCTTCTTTCTACTTAGTATTGCAGTCGTAGTTTCTGGTTTGCTGGTCATCGACTGCAAAGCCAAAGCAACGGAGGGTAAGATGCCCGCTGACACCGCAAAGACAGTGGATTTTATAGATATTGGCCAGGGAAATTCAGATTGGAACCCCAGCCGGGATTTTTATGGACCGCAATATCTGCGATTCGGATCCAAGGCGGCCTGGATTTCAAAAATGAACCTTTTTTTCTTTGATGAAGACCATGAGAACAAGCAAAATCGGCTTAATGAAATTAATTTTTCCGAGCAGGAAATTCTGATTTTTACTTACGGCAGAGCAGGCACCACCGGATATTTCATAAAACTGGACAAAATAGTGATGCATGACGACACCACCCAATTCTATCTTCAAAGCCGAAAACCCGGCCCCGAGACCGACACCGGACAGATGTTGGGTCATCCATTTGATGCCGTTGTGATAGATAAAGGCGCTATTTCAGAGAAATTGGAATTTTACATCGATAATCAAAAGGCAGCTTTTGAAACAACCGCAATGAACGGTGAGCCGTGACAACATTGATGGACCAAGACCGATTCGGGCCTGTCTGGGACAATCGATTTGCTTTGAAGGTGCCTTCCGACTGGCGCGAAAACTCCCGCTATATGATCCAGGGACCCCAGGAGCAAGGCATCCAGCACAATATGATGGTGACTGTCGAGGATCAGGTGGACGCTTGCGATCTTGCGAATTACGCCGAAAACAAATTGGCGGAACTCAATGCAGGGCTGCCTGGCTATGAAGACCTGAACCGGAACTATTTTCAGACGCGCAGTGGTCTTCCGGCCTGCAAAGCGGTTTACAAATGGTTCCTGGGCGGAGAAATCGAAATCTATCAATGGGTGTTGTTGGCGCTGGCCCGCAAGACCGGATACACCCTGACGGCTACCTTTTCAAAAGAGACGTCGATGGTGTGGGGTGAGCAGGTGGATGAAATGTTCTCCGGCTTTGACCTGCCGGAGCAAATACTGCCGGAGAATACCACTGGCCACACCATTAAAGTGCTCACCAATCGATTCACCATAAACATCCCCGCTCTCTGGCGGGACGCCTCGATCCATGTTTTTGAAGGCCCCGTGGAAGATGACTTCCGGCACGACATTGTAATCGGCATTGGAAACGATATCGGCATGAGTTCCATCGAAGCATTTGCACAGATCAATTTTAAGGTTCTGGAGCAGCAACTGCAGGGATACCATGAACTCAAACGCGGCCCCTACCAGCTCAATACACCCCTTCCGGCCTATGAACTGGTCTACAGATGGTGCCCCCTGGTGGATCATAAATTTTATTGCAAAGTGGTCTATATCTTGTTCAACGGCACGGGATATACTCTATCGGTCAAGTTCACCAAAAAAACCTGGAAAATTCATGGACGCAGAATCGACGAAATATTAAGGACGTTCACGGTTCCGGTCTCTACCACCGGCAAGCTGCACAGACAGGAGCCCATATGACCGAATACCAGAAATCCACCGATCTAATTCACCAGATCCCAATGGGATCCAAAATCGTTCATGCCTTCTGGATCGATCGGGTTGTGTGCGTGGCTGATAAGGCCGACCTGGAAGTCTGGACCCATTTTGTCGGTACCGGTTCTGACATTGAAATCACTGCCGTGGACAAAAACAACAAGACCGCCGGCAGCATCAAGGGCAAGGTCTATGCTGATTTTTTCGCCGGCAGCATCACAGTGCCCGAAAAGGCCGCTGAAGAATTGACCTTTACTGCCAATCTGCCCAAACACAATCTGGAGCTCAAATCCGGCCCCTGCCGGGTGATTCCCCAAATTTCGATCACCAATCTCAAATGGGGCCAAAAAGAGGCCCGCCGGGGGGATGTGGTCAAGCTGACGGCCGATGCACAGAACATTGTCGACGGTACCGAGGTGATGCTCCTCATCTATGAATTTGACCGGGACGATGCCCATGACTTTATCACCAAATTTCCTTGCCGGGTGCAAAACGCTAAGATCACAGCCGAATGGGAATATGAATATCACGAAGATACCGACGAGATTCCCACTGATGAACAGATGCAAAAGAGCGGGCGCACCTACAACCCGCCGGAGTATTTCTGGGTGGTCGATCTGCATGGCAAGCGATTCGGGGAAAAGCAGGAATCCGGATTGCTCGGATTCAAAGATTGGATCGAAATCAAACTGATGGATGTGAACGGCGATGCTGTCGCAAATGTGGACTATAAACTCCATTTACCGGATGGGTCCGTACGAGACGGGCAATTAAATAATCGCGGGACCGCAATGGAAAAGGATGTCCCGCCTGGCAAGTATCATGTGGAATTTCCGAATTATGGCCAGTAATAAGATTAAACTGCCGCTTTGGGTATCTCTTGGCGCCTTCCTATACACTGCGCTTGCATGTACCGCCATCAGCCCTCACCCCTGGCAAAACGAGGCCTATCACCTCTTTCAATTCGATAGTGAAACCGGTTCGTTCGACCCGTCCATCGATAAGGACGACCTGAAATCTTACTGGAAACAGTGGAAAAAGGCCCGCAGATTCAACTTCATCCTGAACCCCGACAACGCCCATGGTCGCCAATGCGGTACTTATCAATATCTGCATTCCAAGTGGCTGTTAAAAACACCGTTTCTTCCAAAGTACTCCTTTTTTTTGATTCGCCCGGGCAAGCATCCCTGCGACTACGATGAAACGTGTTCAGCAGCTGAAGATATAGACGCGACGACCTGCGCCCACACCCAATATCTATTGGATTTTCCGGTTATCATCGATCCCACCGGGAACCCCTATCACCAGTATTCTATGAATACAGAATTTTTCAACGCGCTGATCCAAAGCCAGGCCATGACGATTGAAACCGTAGCCCAGGCGGCTCAACTGGCACGCCTTTATGTTTATCTGACAACGACTGGGAGCCGGAATACCGTATCCCGGATTGTCATGCTTCAGGTTGAGTCAGAAGAGAAACGCTTTCTGGCACGGGCGCAGCTCTCTGTCCCCACTGAGCCCGAAAAAATCCTAAAAGAATTCTTCATCGCTGCTGATGGCAGCGTAATGCCTTCCACCGATCCTTAAAGGCAGGTACACCATGAACGACTATGACTATCAAGCCGACGATAAAGCCAAGGTGGTTCCCATCGAGACGGGAAAAGACAGCTATGATCCACAACCGGATGATATCCCCTATGAGGCTTGGGAAGAGTATCAATCTTCCAAAGTTTTCAAACTCAAGGCCAAATCCGGGGCATCCAATCCCCTGTGTGTTCCGGCTTTGATAAAAATTCCGGTGGAAAATGAAGACGGCAAACGGTTGGCCAATGAACTTTACCGGTTGATACTGCCCAGCGGCAAGGTCATTATGGGAGAAACCGACGATCAGGGTATTCTTAAAGCGTTGGTGGATGAATCCGGGCAATTGACCGTGTTGATGGAAAATAACGCTCCCGTCACCATTGACATCGAATAGCAGGTACCCATGACAAAACTTCCTACATCAAGCAAAATCAAAAGGGTAGTGGTAACCACCCTGACCGGACGTATCCACATTCTTTTTGGTGCCGACCCTTTGCATAAAAATCCCTTTGAGGCGGCTGCATGGTATCTGCACAAGCGCTTGAAACGCGCCTATAAAAACAGCAAAGTTCAGGTGGAAGACCCGAAAAATATCAGCAGCTCTCCGAAACTTATGGCGCTATTGCTGGATACGGTAACCAAAGATGAGGACAAGATTAGGCAGCTGCACGTCTTTTCGCATGCCTGGTCCACCGGATTATCCCTGAACTACGGTGGAACCCCCACCAATCAGGATTTGAAAGACCTGGAAAAATTATATGGCCCCCTGGTCAAACAACATATCGGCAGCGATGATTATGACAAGTTTAACGCAATTCAGCTTCGCATTTCCAACTTTCAATATCTTTCCGAAGATCAAATAAAAAAACTCCGGGCCCGCTTCGCAGATAAAGCCATTGTCCGGCTCTGGGGCTGCAATAGCGGATACACTGGTGCTGGTACAACCGGTCCTTATGCCAATATCTCCAAAACAATTGGCCTATACGCCAACGTCATGGCCTATGGGGCTCCCAAAGGCACGAATTTCTATGCCTTCATCAATAAAAAATGGACCACCGAGCACCCCCCCGTGGCCAACAAAGCCCCCTGGCCCTTTGAATTGAGACCCTATCGCTATCAGGGGTCTAAACAGAGCAACGCATTCAAGCCCACACTGACCCTGGCACAGCTTATTAAAAAGAAGCTGAAAGCCAAGACCCCGTACCTGCAATACCTGGATGAAAACCTGAATAAAATCAAGCCTCAACCAACGAACAAGGAACTCTACATAATAAAGAGCGGGACCTTATTCATGGTGGTTTTGGCGGATTTTGAAGACACCGAACAAGCCGTTACCCTTTACAAAAACAATGGCGCTCAGATACAATTTGATGCGCTTATGACCATATCACCGCATAGCGAATGGAAAATCAGCAGTGACAAGAAAACCGTTACCTTAAAACAAGGCAGAAGCGAATTTACAGGTGTTCTCCATCAACTTTCCACCTTGTCCGCCAATGGGCTGGCAAACGAGGAACTATTCTTCAAAATAGCATATACGAGCACCGCGGGAACCAAAACATTTGAAGGAAAAAAATATCGGCTTGCGATTTTTTAAACATCCGCAACATTGCCTGTCTGCCCTATGGTGCCATAAATATTCTCCTTAATCTTTAAGGATCACCATCAGCAGCCAGCAATTCCTGCAAGGCCGTCTGACGCTTACTGGTATCCTGATTCTTGACCGCCATGGCCAGGGCCTTGCGGGTGCCCACCAGAACGGCCAATTTGCGGGCCCGGGTCAGGCCGGTGTAGATCAAGTTGCGGAACAGCATCTTGAAATGCTGGGTCAATACTGGAATAATGACCGCTTCGAACTCGCTGCCCTGGGACTTATGGATGGTGATGGCATAGGCCAGTTCCAGTTCCACAATGGCATCACGCTGGTATAGGACCTCCCGGCTATCCGGATAAAAGGAAACCACACAGGTCAGTTCAGCATTGTCGATGTGCCGGATCACGCCGATATCACCGTTAAAAACCCCCAGGTCATAGTTGTTGCGACGATGGATCACCCGGTCGCCTTCCCGGAAAATTCTCTCTCCGACCAAGAGTTGGCGTTTGCCTTCCGCAGCCGGATTGGCCGACGTCTGGATCATGGCATTCAGACTGAGGGTACCCAGGCTGCCCCGGGTCATGGGGGTAAGCACCTGGATCTCACAGTGGGCTCCAAAGTACTTCGGAATCCACTCCAGATACAACTTGCGGACTACATCAGCCGCAGACAACCCGTAATGTAGGGATGACCAGGGATGAACCTTTTTGACCACGGCGATCAGCTCTTCCACCCGATTGCCGGCCTGATAGACCGCTTCGGGATCAATATGCTGAAACTTCTTTGGAATGATCAACTCGGTCTCGTAAGGCACCACCGGTTCACTCACCCGGAACGCATAGAGGCCAGTATCATTTTCCGTTTCCAGCTCCAACGAATAGCCCTTCAGGTCATAAAACCGTTTCACTTTAGAGATAAAACTGAGCTGCTCCCGGGTTGCTTCGTCCGTATCCAGAAAGAGACAATCCTTTCCATCTTGCCATATCTCCGGTTTGCGGAAGGGTGAATCGATATGCGGCAGATCCCCCCGGTTGATCTGATGAGCGTATCGAATGATCAAGGACTGCTCGGCCTGTCTGAAAATTTTGGTCAATTGAAAACAAGGTACTTTGCGCGAGGCAATCATATCCCTGAGGACATTGCCGGCGCCCACGGACGGAAGCTGATCGGCATCGCCGATCAGCAGGACCTGACTATGTTCGGGAACCGCCTTGAGCAAGGAAGCCGTCAGGCTGATGTCCAGCATGGAGCATTCGTCCACAATCAGAAAGTCCACCTTTAGGGGCGTCTCTTCGTTCTTTTTGAAGCCGGCCTGTTGCCACTCCAGCAACCGGTGAATGGTCTTGGCCGGCGTGCCGATGACATCCGTCATGCGCTGCGCCGCCCGGCCAGTAGGGGCCGCCAGGAGCACTTTGAGCTGCATGGCTTCCAGCAACCGGACCAGCACCAAGGTGGTGGTGGTCTTGCCCACGCCGGGACCGCCGGTGAGGATCGAAAGGTTTTCACGGACGATCCTGTCCACCGCCGATGCCTGCTCTGCGCTCAGTTCGATGCCCTTGGCACGGCAGAATTTTTCGATCCAGCGCTGCACGCGATTCCGATCCACCGACCGCACCCCGTGCAAGGAGGATATTTTTTGAGCCACATACAATTCGTCAAAGTACAGGGATTTTGAATAGTAGCATCGTTCAGTGGCGCCTTGGGGTGTAACCAGGTTGCGCGCTATCACCATCCCATCCTGTTCCATCTGCCGGAGCAATTCGCTTATCCTGCCGCCAAGGTCCAACGCCAGAAGCCCGGCGACCTGGGCGTCGATCTGGGGTTCAGTCAAATAGCAATGGCCGAACTGCCGGCCGGCCGCCAGGACGTGTTTGATGGCCGCCATGATTCTTTGGGGACTGTCGGTGGCCAGGCCGATGCTCAGGGCCACCTTGTCGGCCGAAAAAAAACCGATCCCGTAAAAGTCATTGGCCAGCCGGTAAGGATCCTCGGTTACATAGGCGATGGCATCATCCCCGTAAGCCTTGTAAATCCGGACCGCAAAAAGGGTGCTGATACCGTGAGACTGCAGAAACATCATTACTTCCCGGATGGCCCGATGCTCGGCCCAAGCCGCCTGGATCATGGCCAGTTTTTTCTGGGCGATACCCGCCACCTCGGTCAGCCGGGCCATATCGCCTTCGAAAACTTCCAGGGTTTGATCACCGAAATACCCGACGATTTTTTTGGCTGTCTTGGGCCCGACCCCCTTGATCAGCCCGGATCCCAGATACTTTTCAAGGGCCGCGCCGGTGGCCGGTTTCTTTTCCACCGCTTCAACGGCTTTGAATTGCCGCCCATGTTTGGGATGGACGGTCCAGGCCCCGTGAAATTCCATGGTGGCGCCGGCAAACACCTTGGTCTGGTGGACAATCACCGTTTCCTGCTGGTGGGGATTGTTGAAAGGCAGCACGCGCAGCACCGACCAGCCGTTATTCGGGTTGTGGTAGGTGACCCGATCCACAATCCCACGAACCGTCTCGGTGATCATACCGCTTCGCTGAATGATTGCTGTGGGCATAGATTGAAAGTTAATCGTACGATAGAATAGCGCACGAACTTATGATAGATGCACAGTGAACATCTCCGCTGCGCCCTCTTCAGAATAGGGCCCGAATAGGAGTGTTTTGGGGGCACCGCTGATTTTGACAAAGTAAGCGGATTTGCAGGAGATCTCGTTTCGGGTAGCCCAAGCGGTAAACTCACTGTCTCCCATCTCCAGTTTGAGGCCCTGCATGGCATAGTTCAAAGTGGCTTTTTGGGGCAGCTTGCCAGGAGGTCCCACAGCCTGAAAAAGAATCTCTCCAATGTCCACGCCAAAAATAATGCCCGGCCAGCTATCGTCGGCGGGAAAGACTTGCAGCCACTGGCCCAGTTGCTCATTGCCCACCATGTCCAGTTGATAGGCGCAAGGCAAGGATGGTGGCGTGGCGTGGACCTTGGCCACCAGCTTGGCGGGCGTGGCGGCATTGCCGGCCGGCAGCACCAGGGCCCGCCGCAGGGGATCCGGCAGCTCTTCGGCGGTAATGGGATCGCCTTCGGTTTGAAGGATGACCATGGGGAACCCGATTCCCTTTTGAGCCTGCACCGTCAAAGCCAGCAGGGAGAGACCGTAACGCAGGTCGCTGTTTTCTAACTCCTGGTGACTGGCCAGAATGGCCCACATGGCGATATCAGGCTTGAGCAGTTCATCTTTGGGCGCCAACCAACCCATCTTGGCGTTGTCGTTCTGCCAGAAGTGGCCCTGCATTTCGATCCCATAAACCTTGAACTGGCCCATTACTTTCTGAACGGCGGCTTCATCCTTATCCAAAGCGCTTAGCCAGATTGCTTTCATTGCCGATCCCTTCTTTTGTGTTATGCTAGATTAAATACCAGATCCACAAACCTATGCCAACCATTAGAAAGACCAGCGCCAATTTGAAGTGCACCCGCCTGGTGAGTGAATTACCTCGATCCGCTATTCTGTTCGCGATCAAACCGAATAAAATACCGATAATGGCAAACAGCGTTCCGATAACAGGTTGAATGTATATTGTTTTCATCTTTTGCAGTTGTCTGTTCGCTACGAAATCATCCGGCCTCCAAAATACCAACGGCCCGGTTTGAATTCTTGTGTGCGTTGGCCAATGAGATTTTCATATTGAGCCAAGGCCACTTTTTGCTCGCGTACCGGCATATCGGTCTCAAAGGCAATATCCAGGCCGTATCGAATCACCAGTTCCTCATAAGCGATTTGCCTAAGCATACGCGAGCTCTTGGGATTCTTCAAGATCTCCAACAGGCCTTGGGGCGTATAGGGTTGTCCTTGACGATAGCAGATGTCGGCTTGGAATCGCGCCCCATTGGCTTTCCACCATCGCCGCCATGCATCCGGTCGTTTAATCAGCATTTCAACGGTGGTGCCAGCCGTTTGGGCATCGCCATTGATGGCGTTGCTCTTTTCAGCGCCTTCACGCTCATCGTCAAAAAGCTCATCTGTATCCAATTCATCCGGGATAAAAACCTCTTCATAAAGGTCGGCTCCCAGAATCAAATTCAAGGCCAGGGCGGACGAATTCGCCATTTGTGCATCAGCCATCAGGTCAATCAGGGGTTCCACAGCGGCAGTATCTCCCAGCATGCCCAGAGCGATGGGGCAGTCATTGTTGGCTCTGCCCTGGGCCATCTGATTGAGAACAGTTTCTAACATGGCCCGTTGACCACCCAAACCGATGGTCAGGATTTTCCCGCTCTGGACCTTCAGGCTGTTGAGCCATCGGACAGATTGGGCGCCATGGCCCATGCGCAGCAATGAAAAGGCGGCATCGGCGCAAATTACCGGATTCTCATGATCAAGATAGGCCATGAGCTGTGAGCGGGCTTCATCCCCTCTGATGCGGCCCAGTGCCCAGATGATGTCGTTCAATATCGGTTCGCTGCAATGTTTCAACGCCCCGATCAAGGCTCCGACCAGCTTGATCCGCCGGTACCCGACGACCTTTCCAAAAACGGCCAACGCAAGCTCGGTTCCCTCGGTCAATAATGCTTCGACTTGCGGAACCCAATTCCGGGGCAATTCGTGATTAAGTGCATTACGAACCGCAATAATCGGCTCGCTATCGGTCGCATTGAAGTTCTTGAAGCTTGCTGTCAGAAAATCGAACCGGTCCTGACGGCAAAACACCCGTGTCGCCATATGCAGTTCGCCTGGATCGCCTGTCACGGCCCGTTCCCGACAGACTTCCAAAGCCAAATCCCCCCCCACCACGAGGGCATCCGCATGGGCATCCAGGCGTGCCTCGAAATCAGCTAAGTCATCCCAGCCCAACCCAGGGTCAGCGCTCAATTCACCGCATTGATCATAAAGAAAAGCACCCTCTTCCAAATGTTCGCAATATAATTCGTAGGAAAAATCCATTGCCCTACCCGACCTGATTAAAATGAATACTTTTTAAAAATTTGATATCATTGCCGATCACCACGGCACTGCGGTGACTTACAAAGAAACGGTTTTCATCGGGTTCGACGAGCAGTGTATCGATTACCATGGGAATCGTTTCCGTTCGTTCCTTGATTCGAAAGGTGGCATCAAACCGGGATGCGGGAATCGTTATCTTGAACTGCTCTTTGTCGCGATGTAAATTGACCAGGGTCAGCGACTCGCCGCCCAACAGCTTCGGTCGATGGATTTGATCCCCGGCAACTGTATTATAATACCGATGATCAAAATCCAAAGGCAACAGTGGATGACGGTTTTCGAACCAGGCCTGATCAAAAGTTCCGGCATACTGACTACGCTGTCGCCACCAGCCGGGTACGGCGCCGAGACTGGCCGGCGGCGGCTCTTTCAGGTCTCGAATGCCCTGCCGGGGATACTTGAGGTTGGGCAAGCGATCTTGTACTGCCTTGCTGCTGCCGAAACCTTTTCCAACAGGATTGAATGGGTTCCGGCAAAGACCGAACTTTTCATGAACGAATGAACCTCCGAAGGCATTTTCATAGGTAAGCGCCACGCAATCAAATGATGCGGGCCCCAATACCGTATCCATACCCAGTACCGAAT
>Ga0055480_10001174_pt1 | contig 10369 bp, 9 predicted proteins | sample Muzzi_PWB_D2_FD_57935 | JGI IMG/M metagenome (GOLD analysis project Ga0055480, IMG submission 57935) | Wetland microbial communities from San Francisco Bay, California, USA, that impact long-term carbon sequestration - Muzzi_PWB_D2 | ecosystem: Environmental > Aquatic > Marine > Wetlands ... | reverse complement strand
CTCCCCCTGACCTTCGAGGACGGGGAGGACCGCCAATCGCTCGGCCTCGACGGGACGGAGACATACGCCCTTTCCGGGATCGCCGAGGGACTGGTCCCAAACGGGACGGTCCGGGTCGTGGCACGACGGGAGGACGGCTCCGAAATTGCCTTCTCCGCTCGCGTGCGGCTGAACTCGGAGATCGAGGTGGAGTACTACCGCAACGCCGGCATCCTCCAGCGCGTCCTTCGCCTCGCCGCCGCAGGCGGAAGCGGATCCTCCTAAACGACGACGCGCCCTCGGAAGGTCCGAGGGCGCGTCGTGGCCTTGGTCCGCCGAGCGAGGACCGGGTCGCTACGCTACGAGGTCCCGGAGCCGGTCACCCGTCTCGCCTTCCCGGAGGCGCAGGAGCGCCCGGTCGCGCAACTGGCGAATTCGCTCGCGCGTGACCCCCATCATCCGCCCGATCTCCTCGAGCGTCCGACTGTTGCCGTCCTCCAGTCCAAAGTAGAGGCGCAGCACCTTGGCGTCCCGCGGCGGCAGCGAGGCGAGGGCCGCCTCGATCCCCTCGGTCCGACTGTTGAGGAGGGTCGAGGCGTCGGTCCCCTCCTGGTCCGTGGCGGTGAACCGCTCAATCCGCTCGTGGCCGTCTCCGTCACGCGTCGGATGGTCGAGCCGCACCGCCTCGGAATTGAGGGCGCTGAGGCTCCGCACCGCCTCGAGGGTCAGGCCGGTTGCCCGGGCCAACTCCTCGGTCGTGGGCATCCGGCCGAGCTTCTCCTTGAGAAGCGTGGTCGTCCGCCCCAGACGGCTCAGGTCCGCGGTCCGGTTGAGCGGCACCCGCACCGGGCGGCCGTGACGGGCGATTGCCGCCTGCACCGCCTGACGGATCCACCACACGGCGTACGAGATGAACTTGACGCCCCGGTCCGGGTCGAACTTCCGCGCGGCGGTCATCAGACCGAGATTGCCCTCCCCGATAAGATCCACGAGCGGGACCCCACGGTTCTGGAACTTCTTCGCGACCGAAACCACGAACCGGACATTATGGCGGGCCAGCCGCTCCTGAGCGGCCACGTCTCCCCGGAACGCCTTCCGGGCCAGAGCCATCTCCTCATCCCGGCTGAGGAGCGGTACCCGGCTGATCTCGTCGAGGTAGAGGTCGAGGCTCTCACGGCCTTCATCCACCGCCCGCGCGATCTGTGCAGGACGAACCGACCGGCGCTTTGGGCGAGGCTTGGTAACTGTCACCGATACTCCTTTGGGATCCGATGATCCCACGATCTATGGTCATCGCCTCTCGCCAGAGGCAGACTTGGGGCAATCCAACAATATAACGCGTAAAGTACCGAAAATCAATACTTTAGCACTCGAGACGAGGGTGTCATCGATAAATCTTTCCTCCTTTTAGAGTTGCGCTGATCGTCCACAACCCCCGACGACTTCCCCCTCACATCCCTCATGGATGCACCACCGACTCAATCGGTTGTACCGGACTTTGCTCAACAAAGTGACGTTGCACGTTGCAACGTCACTCGCCCGTGCTCGAGCCGACCCACGCGCCCCACCTCCACCACCGGCCCCTGCCGCGGTACCTTGAGGGATGCGCACCACCGATGACTACGAGCTCCTCCGCACCCTGGCCTCTCCCCTCCTGGCTGTCACTTCGGCATATGAGGGACGGGGCAACGGGATGATCCTCGACAGCGCCGCCCGAGCGTCCATCTCCCCTGACGTCCCCCGCCTGTCGGTCTACGTCCACAAATGGCACCTCAGCCACGACTACATCTGGGCCACCGGGCGCTTCGTGGCTCACCTCCTCCACCGGGACCAGATAGATCTGGTCCATCGGCTCGGGTTCGTCTCCGGGCGGGAGGCGGACAAGATGGCCAGTATCCCCCATAACGCCGAACGGGGCGTGCCGGTTCTCGACGACCATGTGGCCGCCTTCGTCTGCCGGGTGGCCAACACCATGGATGCGGGGGCGTCCACCTGCTTCCTGGCGGATATCGAGGAGACGGTGCCAGGGCGGGAGGGAGAGGTCCTGACGGCGGCATACTTCCGGGCCCATCTCCCGGAGGCCTGGCGGGAGGCGTTCCTGCGGAACTACCGGGAGTCCCAGGACCGGATCGTCAAGCTGCGGACGATCACGGACGTCCGGCCCTGGGGAGGGTGAGGAGGACGAAGGCGGCGAGGCCCGCTACATCCCCGGCATCTTCATCGGGGTCTCGGTGATGGCACTGGTGGCGTCGGTGCCGGACCCGACCAATACCATCTCCCGCCCCTTCTTGTCGACCGTCTTCACCAGATGGAAGGGGACGGTCTCGGAGATCCAGGCGTCGCCGTCGGGATGGCGGTAATGGACGGTCCGCATCGTCCCCATCGGCACGGTGATGGTCTCCGGTCCCACGCGTTCCGACTTATCGCACTCGTCGGCCAACTGCTGCTGCGGCGTGGCACCGATCTGCTGCCCCATCATCCCCATCGCCCGTCCGGAGATGAGCATGGCGGGCTTGTCCCCCGCCTTCATCACGATCTCCTTGACCCCTTCGGCGGATGATAGGCCCCCGGGGAGGAGCATCTTGATGATCATGCGCTCGTCCCGTTGCATCTGCATCTCGAACCAATAGAGGTCCTCGCCGTCGCGGGTCTCCCGCCCGACGACGCTCAGGCGGAGGTTCCCTTCATTCGTCTGGTACTCCGCCCACGACCCGACCGCCGGCGGCTTCATCATCTCCTGACAGACATCGGTCTGGGCATCGACCAGAGAAACCGGGCCGAGCACTGCCGCGGCCAGCACCAATCCGATGCGGCCCATGTGTGTCCCCATACGCGCTCCTCGGTGTCGGCCCTACAGGGCCTTGATCTCGGTGACCAGCTTACTGAGGGATGCCTTGGCATCCCCAAACAACATCGATGTCTTCTGCTGGTAGAAGAGCTCGTTGTCGATGCCTGCGAACCCGGGGTTCATGCTGCGCTTGAGCACGATCGCGCTCTTCGCATGATCCACATTCAGAATCGGCATCCCGTAGATCGGGCTCCCCGGGTCACTGCGGGCGGCCGGATTCACCACGTCATTGGCGCCGATCACCAGGGCGACATCGGCCCGCTCGAACTGCGGGTTGATGTCGTCCATTTCCACCAACTTGTCGTACGGAACATTCGCTTCGGCCAGGAGGACGTTCATGTGCCCGGGCATCCGCCCGGCGACCGGGTGGATAGCGTACTTGACCTCGCCGCCGTTCCGCTCGATCAGATCGGCCAGTTCCCGCACCTGGTGCTGGGCCTGGGCGACGGCCAAGCCGTATCCCGGGACGATGATCACCAGGCGGGCGTAGGCCAGCCGGACGGCCGCATCTTCTGCCGACACCTCATTGACGGTCAAGCCCTCCGCGGACTTGGCACTGCCGGCGCTGGCCCCACCTCCCCCGAAGGCTCCGAAGAGGACGTTGGCGAGCGACCGATTCATCGCCTTGCACATGATCTGCGTCAGGATGATTCCCGACGATCCCACGAGGGCTCCGGCGACGATGAGCACCTGGTTGTTGATGACGAAGCCTGTCATAGCCGCGGCCAGGCCCGAATACGAATTGAGGAGCGAGATGACGACCGGCATGTCGGCGCCGCCGATCGGGATGACCAGGAGCACGCCGAGGGCCAGCGACAGGCCGACGAGGAGGTAGTATGGCCCGTCATGGAGGCCTGGAGACACGACCTGATACACTCCCAAGGCCGCGATGGTCAGGAACACCAGGGCGTTGCTCACCTTCTGCAACGGGAAGGTGATCGGCTTCCCGCTCATGAGCTCCTGGAGCTTGGCGAAGGCGATGAGGCTCCCCGTGAGGGTCACGGCGCCGATCAGGCTGCTCAGCTGGATCGTCGTATTGGTCGTCGTGGCGAGGGCATCGCCTACCATCTCCACCTTGAGAAACTCGGCCGCGCCGACCAGGAGGGACGCCCCGCCGCCGAAGCCGTTGAGGAGGGCAACCATCTGCGGCATGGCCGTCATCTTGACCGACCGGGCCATCCACAGCCCCAGGCCCGCCCCGACCACGCATCCAGCCATAATCACCCAAAACGAGACGATCTCCCGATTGAGGAGCGTCACGGCGATCGCCAACAGCATCCCCAGACCCGAGAGCGCGTTGCCGCGCCGGGCCGTGGCCGGGTGCTGCAGCTTCTTGATGCCGACGATGAACAGGGCGGCGGCCAGGAGGTACACCAGTTGCGCGAGCCACGCGGGCATTAGGCAGACTCCTTGTCGCGCCGGAACATCTGCAGCATCCGGTCCGTCACCGCATAACCGCCTACGACGTTCGTCATTGCCAAGACCACAGCGGCAAAGCCCACGTAGGTCGAGACCCAGCCGAAGTCCCCCCCGGCGATTACCAGGGCCCCCACGATCGTGATGCCGCTGATGGCATTGGAGCCGGACATGAGCGGTGTGTGGAGCGTCGGGGGGACGCGCTGGATCAGCTCGAAGCCGAGGAACGTCGCCAGAGTGAAGACGACGATGCCTAGGATGATGCCTTCGGTCATGCGGCCCTCCCAAAGCGGATGGCGCCGGCGTGCACCACGCACATCGGCCCGACGATGGCGTCCTCCAGGTCGGCCCGGAACGCGCCGTCCTGCGTCATGTGATCGATCAAGGTCGTCAAGTTCTTGCTGTACATCTGACTGGCGTGGAGCGGCACCGTGGCCACGAGGTTGTCCGGCCCGAGGACAGCTACGCCGTCCACCTCCACCGTCTCCCCCGGACGGGTGTGGACACAGTTTCCTCCGGTCTCCACCGCCAAGTCGACGATGACCGACCCCGGACGCATGCGGGCAACCATCGCCTCCGTGATCAAGCGGGGCGCAGGTTTCCCCGGGATCTGCGCGGTCGTGATGACGACGTCCATGTCGGCGATGTGTCCGGCGATGGTCTCGAGGACCCGCTGCTGCTGGGCGGCGTCCAACTCCTTGGCGTAGCCCCCCGCTCCCTCGGCCTCCGGCGTCACGGGCATCGCGACGAAGTTCGCTCCGAGACTCTGCACCTGCTCCCGCACCGCCGCCCGTACGTCGAAGGCCGAGACCACCGCTCCGAGCCGCCGCGCCGTTGCGATCGCCTGGAGCCCCGCCACCCCTGCCCCGATGATGAAGACCTTGGCCGGTACCAGCGTCCCGGCCGCCGTCGTGAGCATTGGAAACACCTTCCCCAGCGTCTCCGCACCGAGGAGGACGGCCTTGTACCCCGCGATGGTGGCCTGTGACGAGAGCGCGTCCATCGATTGCGCCTTGGTCGTCCGCGGCACCAACTCCATCGCAAACGCCGTGACCCCGCGCTCGGCCAGGGTGGCAAGGAGGTCGCCCGACTGGGCCGGCTGCAGGAAGCTGATCAGGTGGGCCCCACGTCGCAGGGCGGATACCTCCGCCGCGGTGGGGCGCTGCACCTTGAGGACCACCTCCGCCTCCCTCAGGACCCCGGCGGCCTCGGGTACGGGGGTCGCACCCGCCTCGGCGTAGCCCTCGTCCGGAATGTGGGCCCCGGCGCCAGCGCCGCGTTGCACCAGGACCTCGTAACCCGCCTTGCGAAGCCGGCCGACGCCATCGGGCACCAGCGCCACGCGCCTTTCGCCGGGGAGGCTTTCTGTCGGGACACCGATCTTCATGAGGATCTCGCTACTCGGGAGAATGAAGGTGGCAATTTATCCGAACGCGCGCGAAGGACCAGGCCGCACTTACGGAAGACGGATGCCGCCCACCCCGGCGGTGAGCGACTTGAGTCGCGCCTCGAGCGCCGTACGCTCCGTCTCGACGCGTTCCTCCATCTGGGCCACCCGCTGTTCCAGGTCGGCGCGGACGGCGGTGGCTTGGCTGACGACCGGTTGCACGTGCTCCTGATGCAGGCGGTCTACCTCGGCCCGGACCCGGGCCAGCGCCTTGGTCGCGGCCTCGCCCGCCAGGCTCCGCAGCCGGTTTGCCACCGCCTGGTCCAGATTCGACCGGACCTCGATGCGCGGCGCCGTCAACGTCCCGCTCAATCGCGCGGTGATGGACAAGTCCCCCAATCCCCGAACCACTTCCCATAGGAGTCGAGGGCCTGGGCCGAGGGCCGCGCCGGTGCTGTCCTGCACCCATTGGACATTGGAGGCGGCGAGGGTGAGGACCGCCGCCACCGTATCCCCACGCAGCGTCCCGCTCAACGATGTCGTCCCCCGGCCTGGCTCGACGCGGAAGGGAAGCCCGGGGATGGCGAACCCGGGGATGGGGAGGCCGCGGACCTGCGCCACGACCGAATCCCGGATGTGGCCGTTGTGGTCGAGGACCGCACTCCCCTGCACCGCCAGCGGCCCGGACCCTCCGATGCGCCCGATCGTCACCCGTGTGGGTCGCCCGACGAGTCCGGGTGCCGTCGTGAGGTCCTGAATACGCGCGGCGTACTCCTCGTCGGTGCCGGGGAGCTCGAGGTCGACTTGGCCTCGCTCGACCAGAAAGGTCGGATACTCATGCTCCTTCGGAAACCGCACCGTCGTGCCCGACCGCCGCAACCGGGCCGGCCCCGGCGTCGCCCGCGGCCGGAGCCCGGGGGGAAGATACTTGACGGCCAGATTGGCCCAGTAGCTGGCCCGCTGGAAATACGAGAGGCTCACGTCCCCGAACATGGCGTTGCCGATCGCGGGGCCCTCGAGATTGGGAAGGCCGACCAGCCCGCGGACCATGGCGTAGTCCTGGCGCCTCGCCTCGTCCAGTCTGGCGATTTCCGATCGGAGGACGACGGCGCCCTGGTCGACCGCCGCCTTGACCGCGTCCACCCGGCGCTTGGCATCCTCCAGCGCGCTCAACGTTGATCGCACGTCCGCGACCGCCCGTTGCGTGCCAGCGATCCCGAGTTTCGTCACGTTCGTCTGGGCTAGGCGCTCGGCCAGCGCCTTGGCGCTGTCCAGCGTCGGCGCCAATCGGAGGCCATCGATCCGGTCGCCAAGTGTGCGCCGGACCGAGTCGGTCGCCGCTCGTATCCGTTCGGCTTGGGCGACCGTGGCGAGCTGCGACGGATTCACGACGATGCTGCGGAGGGTATCGATGGGGGTCAGGGACAGAAGCGGGACATCGAACTGCTGCTTCCAGGCGGTGAGGCTCCGGACCATCTCGGGCGCAAAGCCCCCGCCCTCCACGGGCCGGGCGGGCACCTCCCGCTTGGTCCCCACCCGTACGCCGCCGATCGAAAGCTCCTTGATCACGAGCTTCTTCTCGAGGAGCGGCGCCGGATCCAGCTGGATTCGAATCCGGTCCGCCTGGACCATGTTGCGGGAGGGATTGAAGGGGTCGGCCACGGCCAGGCCGCCCACCTCCACGGCCCCCTCCGACTCCAGGATATGCAGCCAGGCGATATCGACCTGCGTCCCGAGGAACTCGGTCCCCGCCTCCGCCACGGCGTTTCGCGCCAGACGATCCGCCAGCAGGTAGTACCCGACGCCGACCGCGACGAGGAGGAGAAGTAAGGGAACGATGGCGCGCCATCGGAAGCGCTTGCGAGGCATGCCCAGTCACTCCGGGCGGAAGAGGCGATACACGTTGTACACCTTGGAAGCGGTGATCGCCTTGTACCATTTAGAGCGCTGCACCCGCGCACCCAGCGTGGCCCGATACCGCGCCACGCCAAACCGCGCCGCGAAGAAGATCGGCACCGCCAGAGCCACGTAGCCGATGATGCTCCCCAGGAGGACGCTGTTGTTGAAGTTGCTGAAGGGAACGACCGGTTCGTTGTACAACGTCGTCCACAGGCCTTGGAACGGTGTCGCCTCCAAGATGACGAGGCCGATCCTATCAAAGACGGGATCCAGGATGAATCCCAGCGGCGTGAAGATGGTGAGGCCCAGGACCGCGCCTGGCACCGAGACGTTGAGGAGGAAGATCGCGGCGACGATCAGGAGATTATGGAGGCTCATGAGGGGGGTGAGCCCGAGCGCGGCGCCCAGGGTCATCCCCAATGCCACCTGGCCAGGCGTCCCCTCGGTATGGAGCGCCTTGACGAGCGATTGGAGGAACTTGAGAAGGACCAGCATACCCGGTGAATAGTACGGGGCTCTCAGCCGATGCGGAACCGCTCCGCGGAGGTTATTGTTGGATACGGTGCCCCAAAGGCTGCTTTTGGACACGGGGGGCCAAGGGAGTCGACCCAACGCCATGAACGATCGCATCCTCGCCTTCGCCCCCGGTAGCATCGGCAATGTCGGTCCCGGGTTAGACATCCTCGGCCTGGCAGTCGCCGGTCGGGGGGATGTGGTCGTCGCACAACGGCGCCCGCGGGATGTGGTCATTCTCGACCCCGGGCACGCGGACCTCCCCACCGATCCCGACCGGCATTCGGCCGGGATCGCCGCCCGGGAGGTCTTGGCGCGGGCCGGAGTCGCCGACGAAATGGGGGTGGCCCTCACGGTGCGGAAGGGGCTCCCCCTTCTGGGCGGGCAGGGCGGAAGCGCAGCCTCGGCGGTGGCTGCGGCCGTGGCGACCAACGGCCTCCTCGAGAATCCGCTCTGGCCAACCGAGCTGATCGGGGCCTGCCTCGTCGCCGAGGAGCGTGTGTCGGGCCGCCACGCCGACAACGTGGCCCCCTCCCTCCTCGGCGGCCTCGTGCTCCTCCGGATGCAGGACCCGCTGGAGATCATCAAACTCCCCGTGCCCCAGCATCTGCGCCTGGTCCTGGCCCAGCCGGACTATCGCATCAGCACGGCGGAGGGACGTTCGCGGCTTCCCGCCACGGTCCCCCTCGCCACCGCGCTGCATCAGGCGGCCCAGGTGGCGGCCCTCGTGGCGGCGTGCTACCAGCGCGACCTGGGCCTGTTTGGCCGTGCCCTCGACGACCGCATCGCCGAGCCTGCCCGGATTGGGATCCTCCCTGGCTTTGCGGAGGCCAAGGCGGCCGCGATCGAGGCGGGTGCCATGGGGTGCTCCGTGTCCGGCAGCGGCCCGACCATCTTCGCCCTAGCGCATTCGGACACGGTCGGCGAGCAGGTCGCCGAGGCAATCCGCACGGCCTATCAGAGTGTCGGCCACACCTGCACGACGCGGGTAGCCAAGGTCGACCATTTGGGGGCCCGCCTCATCCGGGAAGAGAGTCCGGTGCCCCAGGGTACGTGAGCGTTCCCTTCCTTCCGGCCGACGGTGTTCCGACCCTCGTATGCGAACACTGCGGCCGCCATTTCCCGACCTCCACGCCTCGCACCCGATGTGACTGCGACCATCTGGTCAGCCTCCTCCACCCCCGACCGCACCTGCCGGCCTCCGCCCTGCGGCAGCGATTCGAGGCACGGCTCGGCGTCGTCGGCGGAGCGGAGCGCTCCGGGGTATGGCGCTACCGCGAGCTGGTTTTCCCGGTCACCGACCTCCGGCCCCTAACCTGGCCCGAGGGGAACACCCCGCTCCTCCATCATCCCGCGCTTGCCGTCTGGGCCGGTGTCCGCCGGCTCCGGATCAAGCATGAGGGCCTCAACCCCACCGGGTCCTTCAAAGATCGCGGGATGACGGTGGGGATCACCCAGGCCCGCAGGGTCGGTGCCTCCGCGGTGGCGTGCGCGTCCACCGGGAACACCGCAGCCTCCCTCGCGGCGTACGCCTCGGCCGCCGGCCTCCGGTCGGTAGTGCTTCTCCCCGCGGGGCGGGTCGCCGCCGGGAAGCTGGATCAGGCCCGGGCCTACGGCGCCACGATCCTATCGGTGGGCGGGGACTTCGACGCTGCCCTGGCCCTCCTGACAGCATCGGCCGAGCGACTCGGCCTCTACCTCCTCAACTCGATCAATCCCTTCCGGATCGAGGGGCAGAAGACGATCGTCCTCGAGCTCCTCCAGCAGTACCGATGGCGCCCGCCCGACTGGATCGTCTTCCCTGCCGGGAACCTCGGGAACACGGCCGCGTTCGGGAAGGCGCTTCGGGAAGCCGTCGCCCTCGGCCTGATCGACCGGCCGCCGCGGCTTGCGGCGGTGCAGGCGGCAGGGGCCGCGCCGTTCGCCCAGAGCTTTCGCGACGGGTTTGCGCACCGCCATCGCGTCCAGGCGGAGACCGTGGCCACCGCCATTCGCATCGGCAATCCGGCCTCCTACGAACGGGCGGTGCGAAGCATCCGAGAAACCGACGGCGTTGTCATCGCCGTGCCGGACGAGGAGATACTCGAGGCCAAACGCGCGGTGGATGGCGCAGGGGTGGGGTGCGAGTCGGCCAGCGCCGCGAGCCTGGCCGGACTTCGTCGCCTGGTGCGCGACGGCACGGTGGACCCGGATCAGGCGGTGGCCGTGGTCTTGACAGGCCACTTCCTCAAGGAACCGAGCCCGCCGGGCCACGATGGCGCCGACGGGCTCCCGGTAGTAGAAGGGGTGGAGGATCTCGAAGCGATCCTCGCTGAGGGGGGGCCCTA
>Ga0055480_10001173_pt1 | contig 10370 bp, 7 predicted proteins | sample Muzzi_PWB_D2_FD_57935 | JGI IMG/M metagenome (GOLD analysis project Ga0055480, IMG submission 57935) | Wetland microbial communities from San Francisco Bay, California, USA, that impact long-term carbon sequestration - Muzzi_PWB_D2 | ecosystem: Environmental > Aquatic > Marine > Wetlands ... | reverse complement strand
AGCACCTGGTCGATCTGGCTGCGGTCGGCTTCCACCGGTAACAATTGGTCCGCCAGCTCGGTGCGGACCTGAGTCTCTTTGTGCGTACGTGCGAACATCCTGATGCTGCGCAGGATCAGCCGGTTCAGATCGGTGGTGCGGACTTCGTATTTGCCCCCCTTGGCGAATCCCAGCAACTGGCGGGTGAGATCCGACCCGCTTTGAACCAGTTGTTCGATATATCTCAGCCGCTGCAAGTCTTCCGGATCCCTGTTTCCATCCATCAGCAGCAGAGAAGTATTGCCCATAATGCCCATGAGCAGGTTGTTGAAGTCATGGGCCACGCCGCCGGCCATGGTCCCGATGGATTCCATCTTCTGGGCATGCAGCAATTGGGCTTCAAGGCTTTTTGTGCGGGTGATGTCCATCAAGTAGCCGTGAATCTCTATTAGTTTGCCCTGTGGATCAAAGTGTCCGACGGCATTGACGAGACACTGTATCGTCGCGCCGTCTCTGCGGACCAGTTCCAGATCATGTTGCTCGAGGCGCCGGTCTTTTATCAGCCGGGATACAAGCACACGCCTTCGTTCCGGATTTTTGTAGTATTGGGACAGATTCGTGCCAATGACGTCATCACTGGCGTCAAACCCCAGCATTTTTGCGAACACTTCGTTGCACATGATCAGTTCGCCGTCCGCCGTGACGACGTAGACCCCTGACAGATCTCCTTCAAAAAACTGGCGGTATCGCTCATCACGTTCCCGCAGCGCGGCCTGGGCCACCTTGATCTGGGTAATGTCCTGGAATTGGGCGATGAGATAGAGCGGCTGGTGTTCCGCGTCGAAAATAGCCGCCAGGTTGAATAAAACATGCACCACCATACCGTTTTTATGGTGATATCGTTTTTCGATGGGTTGGCTGTAATTGCCTTGCAGCGCTTTCTCCAGGTAGGATTGCGAAAGCGCCAAATCCTCTTGAAGGGTGATATCGCGCCATGAGCGATGGAGCAGTTCGCTTTCGGTATAGCCGAGCATTTCAACCAGTGCGCCATTAACCCTCAGGTAGGTGCCGTTCAGGCTCATCAGTGCTATACCGCTTGCGGCCTGGTTAAAAACGGTTCTGAAGCGGTCCTCGCTGCGGCGCAGCGCTTCCTCCGACATCTTGCGGTCGGTGATATCGAAGACGCAGATGACCACGTTGCGGTAGCTGCTTGCATCGCGGGGGAAATTCATGCTGATAATTACATCCAGCGGCTGGCCTTCCAGATCTTTGAGGGCGGCCTCCCAGACGAAATAACCGCGCCTTTCGGCCAGGGCAATGACGATCTCCTTCAGCGCCGCGGACTGGTCGGACAGCAACTTTCGCGGCAGGGCCCCAATGAGGGCGTGTTTGTCCGCTGCCCGGAACAGCGCCGTAGCAGCCGGATTGACATCCTTGACATTGATCAGATCGGCCAGATGGGGCAGGGCCTCCGGGTGTTGGTCCAAATATCTTCTGAATCCGGGCTCCCCTTCAGAGAACCGGGCGACGATGTCGCTGCGCACGGCCATAAAGTCCACTTCAAACAGCGCCGCAGAAGTTGAATTAAATACATTCAGGTAACGATCCTTGGATGCCATCAATTCGCACGCGGCCCGCTTTCTCGAAGCCACGGTAGAGAGCAGCAGCAAGATCACGGTGGCCATGGCGCAGAAAATGGTAAAACCCGTCCAGAAAACCTGCTTATGCAGGGCATAAAAGTTTTGCGGCTGATTGATCACCAGGCTGCCGGCTGGAAGCTGGGACATTTTGAGGTCGAAGCGTTCAAGCTGCTGGTAATCGAACATGTACTGGTTGGGGCTTTCCCTGATGATGGGAATATCCTTAGCCGCTTGACCATGAAGGATTTTCAAGGCCTGTTCGGCGGCCCGCCGGCCTTGCAGCACGCCGCTGGTCAGCATGCCGCCCACGATACCGTGACCCAGGTTGAAATCCCAAAAGGCGTACATGGGGGCGTTGCTGTGTGAAGAGATCAGGCGGGTGCTCTCTTCAAAGGAGAAAAAGCTTCCCTTGCGGTCCGCCGTAAAGACCAGCCAGACAACAATGTCCCGCGGCGAAAGATTGCCCACATAGGCCTGAACTTCCATCATGGTATGATTGTCCAGAATGGTGACATCCAGGGGGCGGTCGAGCTGGGGAACAATCTCCAGAAGCCTTTTTTTGTTGGCTTTGCCGGTGACGGTTTGATCGCCGATGGCCACCAGGCGTTTGGCATGGGGTTGAAGCGCCAACGCCGTGTTGATGGTGGTCAGCATATCGAAGGATTCAAGCACGCCGGTGAAGTTCGGCGCGTCGGCCAACATGTCGTCCCGAAAGAAATTGACTCCGCAGAAAACGACGGGGGTATTGCCGAAAAGGGCTTGGCCGTTTTGCAGCAGAAATTTGAAAGCATGGTCGTCCGAGCAGATGATGGCCTGAAATGAACGGTCTTTGAATTTGACCCGGTAGAGTGCAACCAGTTGATCCAGGTAGGCCTGATTAAAGACACGTTTGGCGTCCATAAACGCGTATTCAATCTCGATGGGTTCGCCCGAGTCGCGGAAGGTGGTTTCGATGCCTTCGGAAATGGCATCGGTCCAGGTGAGCCCTTTGTGATAGGAGTGCAGGACCAGCACCTGGGATTTATGATTGGCCCAGGACAGGTTCGCCCAAAAACCGATGATCAGGCAAAGGGCCAGGATCTTTAAGGGTTGGTGTCTGCTAAATTTGTTCCGACCAATTAACCGCATAGCCAAATATCTGTTCCATCTTCAGGGCTGAAAGCGCGATACCGGCCCCAATATGGACCGACGACCATCCGGTCCAACATCAGGCGCAAAGGCACCGCTTGAGCGATTCCATTCAGCGCATATGTCCTTAGATCTCATCGACGCCGGATCCGAAAACTTGAACATCGTTTGGCCGCTTTACATTCGTGCGGACCGGTTGCTTTTTGGCGCGGATCTGCGTTATATGGCCGCAGACCGCAAAAATGGAGCGACGACCATGTTCAATACAATCAAACCCTTGGCGCGAAGGCTCGCATTTATCGGTATTTTCGCCTTGTGTTCGGTATTCATTGGCGCGTTTTCCGCAAGGATCGTCATCGCCAAAGAGCATCTGCTTTCCGGCCGCACCATGGGTACAACTTACCACATCAAAATCATCACCGCCAGTGCGACGGATATAGCGGCGGTGCAAGGCCGCATCGACCGGCGCCTGGAGCAGCTCAATCAGAGCATGTCCACCTTTCGCGGCGATAGTGAAATCAGCCGGTTCAATCGCTTGAAAATCCTGGACCAGCCCTTTACCATCTCTACAGATTTTACGAAAGTGATGCTGGCCGCAAATAGCATCAACCGGCTGACCGCCGGGGCCTGGGACGGTAGCGTCAACCCGCTGGTGAATCTTTGGGGCTTCGGCCGTTATGGAGCCATTGATCAAGTTCCCACCAAGGCAGCCATTGCTGATGCGCTGCAAAAGGTCGGCTTCAAGTACATTGAGGTTTCACCCAAAGGGTATCTGAAAAAACACCATGCACAGGTCACTGTCGACTTGGCCTCCATCGCCAAGGGGTACGGCGTGGATGTGGTGGCCCGGCTCATACAAAGCTTGGGATACGGCAATTATCTGGTGGAGATCGGCGGTGAAGTGTTTGCCGCCGGGCGCCGGGCGGACGGTGCCCCCTGGAAAGTGGGGATCAACCTGCCGCGCAAAGGCGTAGCCGCAACAGCCGTGTACAAAGCCCTGGATCTGGAAAACCTCGCCATGGCCACCAGCGGCAATTATCGCAACTACGTCGAGATCCAGGGGCGCACCTACTCTCACATCATCGATCCACGTACCGGCTACCCGGTAAACAACGGGGTTGTCAGCGCCAGCGTGGTGGCGCCCAATTGCACCCTGGCGGACGGTTTGGCCACGGCCCTGATGGTGATGGGGGCCCCGGACGGCGTCGCCCTGCTGGACCGCATCGAAAAGGTGGAAGGGCTGCTGGTGGTGCGTCGACCGGACGGCACCCTCGAAGACCACGGGTCTGCGGGGATGAATATCCAGAAGCCATAAAAAACAGAACAGATGGGTTTGCAGAATCAGGGTTGCATATTGACATGGAATTCTAATTGATAATAAGTATCAATTAAATACCGGTATCAGAAAAAATAAGGTGGGCCTAGCATGGCTGATGTGGAGAAACGATATCGTTCCATTATAAAGAAGCTGCAGGACAACAAACACAAGCTGACCCCGCAGCGGCTGGCCATTGTCAGGATTCTGGCCGGAAGCGCAGGCCACCCCAATATCGAGCATATTTACGGACAGTTGCGGGGCGATTTCCCGACCATGAGCCTGGCCACGGTGTATCGCAATGTCATGCTGCTTAAATCCCTGGGCGAGGTTCTGGAGTTGGGATTTACCGACGGCAGCAACCGCTATGACGGCAACAAGCCATACCCCCACCCCCATGTGATCTGTTACCAGTGCAAGAAGATCATCGATCCCAGCCTGGCAACGCTGAAGGATCTGACCCATGAAGTGGCGGAACAAACCGGGTTCCGGATCCTGACCCATCGCCTGGATTTTTTTGGCATATGTGAAGCGTGCCATAACAAGTAAGCGCCGGCGGACAAGGCGGAAGAACGGCCATAGCCAGGATGTCGCTGCGTTTGCTGAACCTTAAGGTTGCAAAAGGTTTCCATGTTTTGCCATAATGGCGATGCAACGTCAGGTTGAACCAAAGAAGTAAGCAAAGGAGAGCAAGTATGGGGGAAAAGAAATTCAAACAAGTCTGCAAGTGTGAAAATTGCGGCAACGAAGCGGAGATGGTCGTCACCTGTTCACTTGAAGAAAAACAACCCGCAACCCCGGCCAAAACACCGAAAATCGTGGCCAAGGAAGAGGGCAAAACCAAAGGCCACGCTGTCTGCAGCCACTGCGGCGGAGAGGCCGATATCTGGCTGGATGTCTGATTGAAACATCGATAAATCCTACAAACCGAACAAACCCAAACCGGCCCGCGCCATCATGCGGGCCGGTTTTTTCTGGCGGTGCCGACGGGTACCTGAAAACTCTCGCCCAAGCGCTACAACCACAGATTTATGCCAATCCCGGCGGGTGCAGAGCCCCGCCCTACAAATGCACCGCCAAAGCAAGGCGCAATCGTCGTAACGTAGGGCCGCCCTCCGCGTCGGCCGAATGCGTTGCCTTTGACAGGTATGCATCACATGCCACCGCCGCGACCAAGGCAAATAAAATGGAACGTTCCTATGGGGTTGAAGCCCGCAACCACCATGCTTATGATGAAAGTCACTAAAGTCACTGTTCGCACCCACGTGCGGTACCATTGCCATTAAACTACCATTCAACGAAAGCGTGCGACCCATGGCCCTATTGGAAGCCCAGCGCCTCTCCAAAACCTATGCGGTGGATCACCGCGCCATCACAGTGCTCAGCGAGATCGACCTGAGCGTGGACGCGGGGCAGTTTCTGGTCATCAGCGGCACCAGCGGATCGGGCAAGACCACCCTGCTGACCCTGCTCTCGGGTCTGGATCAGCCCACTTCCGGCCGCGTGCTCATCGACCGGCAGGATATCTCGGGCGCCAAAGAAGAGGCCCTGGCCACCCTGCGCAACCGGACCATCGGTTTTGTCTTCCAATCCTTTCACCTGGTGCCTTCCATGACCGCCCTGGAAAATATCATGTTTCCGGCCGAGCTGCAGGGCGACAAATCCGCCCGGCAGCGAGCGGAGCAACTGCTGGAGCGCGTGGGCCTGGCCGCGCGGCGGGACAACCTGCCCAGCCAGCTTTCCGGCGGTGAAAAACAGCGTATCGCCCTGTGCCGGGCCATGATCAACCGCCCCAAACTGCTCTTTGCCGACGAGCCCACCGGCAACCTGGATTCGGAAAACGGCAAGGTGGTGCTGGAGCAGCTCATCGATCTGAAGACGGAACATGCGGCCACCCTGGTGCTGGTGACCCACAACCCGGAACTCGCGCGGGCCGCCGACCGCGTGGTGAACCTGGAAGACGGACGGTTGACCGGGTGAGGGGCGGCATGGGACGGATACCTTTGGTCATACGACAGGTGCGGCGCTCATCCCGGCAGGCCGTGCTGTTTGTGCTCTGCGTGGCGCTCTCACTTACCGCCCTGACCGCCTTCAGCGGATTCTCCACCAGCGTGAGCCGCTCCCTGCGCAACGACGCCCGCGCCCTGCATGCCGCCGATATCATCATCGAATCCCATGACCCCATTTCCGTCCCCTTGAACCAGGCCGTCGATGAACTGGTGGCGCGGCAACAGGTACTGCGGTCCGACTATCACCGCTTTTTCAGTGTGGTGCGGGCGGCGGATGAAGACGCCTCGGTGCTCGCCGGACTCAAAGTGGTGGATGCGGGCTACCCATTTTACGGCCAGGTGGTGCTGGCCTCCGGACGGCCTTTTCAGGAGGTCCTGGCTTCCGGCCGCTGCATCGTGGAGCAGACCCTGCTGGACCGCACCGGACTTCAGGTGGGCGATAAGCTCAAGGTGGGCTATGCTACACTCATCATCGCGGACGTGGTGCTGGCCGAACCGGACCGGCCCCTCAACTTTTTCTCCTTCGGCCCGCGGGTCTTCGTGCATGCCGACGATCTCGAGTCCCTCGGCCTGATCGCCAAGGGCAGCCGCATACACCGGGGCGTGCTGCTCAAAGTAAAGGACCCGGCGCGCATCGATAGCATCGCCCGGCAACTGAAGCAGGTCGCGGTAACCGACCAGGAGCAGGTGGACACCTTCGAGACCGCCGGCTCGCGCATCAAGCGCTTCATGAAAAGCTTCTTCTTCTTTTTGAATCTCGTGGGGCTCTTTATCCTGCTGCTGGCCGGCATGGGCATCCAGGGCACCCTCACCGCCCTGCTGAAGGAAAAACAACGCACCATCGCCATCATGAAAACCGTGGGCGCCACCAACAATTATATTCTGCGCCACTTCATCGCCATGGTGGGTCTGCTGGGAGCGGCCGGCACCGCCGTGGGCATCCTGTGCGGCGTGTGGGTGCAAAAGGTGCTGGGTTTGATGCTGGCCGCCTTTCTGCCCGCAGGCCTGCACCTTGCCATCAACTGGGGCGGCGTGCTCGAGGGCGTGGTCCTGGGGTTCGTGGTGGTGGCCATCTTTTCATTTTTGCCCCTGGTCCGTATCCGTGAGATGCGGCCCATGATGATCTTCCGGCGCCAATCCGCGCCGGGCGCCGGAAAAGGCCCCTATTATCTTTCCGGCGCGCTGATCCTGATCTTCTTCTTCGGTCTGGTGCTGTGGCACATGCGCGATGTGCGTTTCGGCCTTTACTTCGTCGGCGGCATCGCCGGCCTGGTGCTCACGGCGGCCCTGCTGGCCCAGCTCATGCTGTGGACCATGGGGCGCCGCCTTACTTCCCACCTGGTCCTGCGTCAGGCCGTCAAGGGGCTCTTTCGCCGGGGCAATGCCACCCGCGCCATCATCATCACCCTGACGGCCTCCCTGGCGGTGATCTTTGCCAACTATCTCATCGAGCGCAACCTGGACGCCGCTTTTGTGCAGTCTTTTCCCGAGGACGTGCCCAATGCCTATTTCCTGGACATCCAGCCCGACCAGAAAGAAGAATTTCTCCGGATGACCGGGCGCGACACCATGCTTTACCCCATCGTGCGCGCCCGGGTCGCCGCCATCAACGGCGATCCGGTCAACCGCGAAGCCGAGCGCCGCAAACGCCGGGACAATTTCGCGCGCGTCTTCAACCTCACCTACCGCCACCACCTGCTGGCCGATGAATCCTTTGCCCGGGGTGACCGCCTCTTTCAACCCGACGGCCCCGCCATCCAGGTCTCCATCCTCGACACCGTGGCCGAGATGCATCCCATGGCCGTGGGCGACACCATCACCTTCAAGATCCAGGGCGTGCCCCTGACAGCCCATATCTCCAGCATCCGGACGCGCAGACAGCACGCTTCATTCAGCCCCTTCTTCTACTTCGTGTTCCCTGAAAAAACCCTCAAAGAGGCCCCCCAGACCCTCTTTGCCGCTATAAAGGTGCCGCCGGACCAATTGGGCGCCCTGCAGGGCCGCATCGTGGCCCGCTTTCCCAACATCAGCGTCATCGACGTCACTCAGACCATCGGGGTTTTCACCCGCCTGATGAACCGGCTCTCCGGGATCATCCGCAGTTTCAGCTCCTTCAGCATGGCCGCCGGCCTGCTCATTTTGATCAGCGCCATCTACGCCACCCGCGCCGAACGCGTCCTGGAAGCGGTCTACTATAAAATCCTGGGGGCCGGCAAAAGATTCGTCTTCAAAGTCTTTGCCCTGGAGAACCTGCTCATCGGGCTGCTCAGCAGCCTGCTGGCCCTTGCGATGGCCCAGGCCGGGGCCCTGTGGGTATGCAAAATCAAGCTGGATATCGGCTACCAGCCGTTTGTTCTACCTTCCGCAGTTATGGTGGCGGCCACCCTGCTGCTGGTCATGGGCGTGGGCCTCACCGCCTCGCGGTCCATCATGAAAAAACGGCCGGCGGTCTTTCTAAGGGAGCAAACCGATGAATAGAAGCGCACAAGGCAAAAGAAGAGGCCCCATCACATGCCTGGCGGCCCTGCTGGTTTTCATCTTCCTGATCGCCTGCGAAAATGATCCGCCCGCGCCCCAAAAAACCGCGACCTCCGCCGCACCCCCTGAACAGACCTTTCAGGGCACCCTGGTGGCCGTGGGCGACAGCCTCACCGCCGGCCTGGGCGTGGCCGAAGAGATGGCCTACCCGGCCCAACTGGCCCGCAAGCTCGAGGCCGACGGCCTGCACTACAACGTGATCAACGCCGGCGTCAGCGGTGAAACCTCCAGCGGCGCACGCTCGCGCCTTCAATGGGTGCTCTCCTCCCTCAAACCCGACATCGTCATCCTGGAAACCGGCGCCAACGACGGCCTGCGCGGCATCGACACCCGACTGATGGAAGCCAACCTGGACAGCATCTGCACCACCCTCAAAGCCAACAACATCCAGGTGGTGCTGGCCGGCATGCAGATGCTGCCCAACCTGGGCCCCGAATATGCACAATCCTTCGCCGCCGTCTTCCCCCGCGTGGCCCGGAGGCACGACCTGATCCTGATTCCCTTCTTCCTCCAACAAGTCGCCGGCGACACTGCCCTAAACCAATCCGACCGCCTCCACCCCACCCCCGAAGGCTACACCCGCATCGTGGAAAACATCTACCCCTACGTCCTGAAAGCCATAAAAAAACACCAGGCTGCCCATAAATAGCGATTAATCCTTGAATTCCTCCCTCCCTCGACGAGAGAGGGTCAGGGGGAGGGAGAATTAAATCATCCGGCACGACGCCGTACCCACCACAACAATACAAACCAATGGTTTTCGTAGGGCGGGGCTCCGTACCCGCCCCAGACGCAGAATAAGCCGGCACATCAGGCAAGTCCCATGGCCTGCGCCTTGCTCTAAGGGACGATTGCGATACCGATAGCGACCCCGACCCTGATGGCAAGCAAAGTCGGTATCGCTATCGGAATGAAAGCCTGCCCCAACCCGACAAACCCACCTACAGAGTTGACACCCAAGCCCCGGATGGGCATACTCACCAAAAAACAACCGCGACAATATCGAGCATAAAACGCCCGCACAAAAGGGAACCCAAAATGCGAAAACGACTCCTGCTCTTCATCGCCTGCCTCATCATACCAACCCACACCGCCTGGTCCCACCCCCACGCCTTCGTGGAGTGCACCTTCTCCTTCGTCATGGACGCCCAGGGCCTGAAGGGCTTTCGCCAGCACTGGGTACTGGACGAAATGACCAGCGTAGCGGTCCTGGACGTAGTGGACACCAACCGCGACGCGGCCCTTTCGGCCGCGGAAAAACAGGCCTTGCACGACCTCACCGTGGAAAGTCTCAAAGCCTTCCACTACTTTACGGCCGTGCGCATCAACGGCCGGGAATTTCCGGTGCAGAAGATCACCGATTTTTCCGGCCAGTTAAAGGACGGCAAGCTGATCTACAACTTCCTGGTGCCCTGCCCGGTGAAGGCCGCCCCGGGAAAGGCCCAGCAGGTCAAAGTCGCCGTGTATGACGACTCCTTTTATACCTATGTCAGCTATGTCCAAGAGGGCGGCGTCGGCATCGATCCATCCAAGGATCCCCTTTTCGCCAACCGCGACGCCCCAGCCAAGCCCGAAGATTTCAAGCGCTTTGCCAAAGCCGTGGGCATCGCCAAATACGAAGGCGATATCCCCATCACCGGCGATATCGGCAAATTCAAGCTCAAATCCGGCATGCAGGATGCGCCCGAAATGGCCTATTTCTACGACCAGATTATTCCCCAAACCTTCTTTTTGCAGTTCAAGCTGCCATGATCCGCCGAT
>Ga0055480_10001172_pt1 | contig 10372 bp, 6 predicted proteins | sample Muzzi_PWB_D2_FD_57935 | JGI IMG/M metagenome (GOLD analysis project Ga0055480, IMG submission 57935) | Wetland microbial communities from San Francisco Bay, California, USA, that impact long-term carbon sequestration - Muzzi_PWB_D2 | ecosystem: Environmental > Aquatic > Marine > Wetlands ... | reverse complement strand
GGGTTGTTGCGGGTCGAGTTCTACTGCGCGATTGAATGCATTCAACCCTGTTTGAACATCGCCCTGTTTGGTGACTTTATAGTATCCGTATACCATGAGGAGCGGCACGCTTTCCTTTTTCATTGCGGTAGCAAACAGGGCGTCCAGTGTTTCATTCGGTATCTTGCACTGATTCACTGCGCATTCCGCCAGTGCCTGGAGGCTGATGATATCGGAGGGAGATACCGGGTAGCGGGATAGCTTGTCCAGTATCGCGTCAAACAGGCTTGGGGCGACGGGCCGATCGACGAGATAACTCAGCTTGACAAGGGCCACGTCGGGCATGATCCCGGTCCTGTCCAGCTCACCGGCACGTTCGAGATAGGCAAAGGCCTTGTCTTCATAGCCTGGCTGGTTCTGTACTGCCAGGCGCATACAGATGCGGCCTGCCGCAAAGACTGCGCGAGGGGAGTTGGGATGATGTCGCGCTTCATATATGGCGTGGCTGATATTATCAGACCATTGTTCGCTTCTTAACCAGGTCGTATAGGAAAATAACAGGAAGAACAGCCCCGGCACAGCGATTCTGATGGGTCCTGCGAGTCGACGCATCGGGGCTTGCGCCAGTGCGCTTGTGGCTGCAAGCAAAATGCCGTAATCAGCCAGATAATTCCGGTGTTCATGGGCAATTTCGACCGGAAAAATCGTGGACTCCAGCGTATGTCCGGCAAAGAACCAGAGGATCCCGAGGCTGATCAGCGGCCGCTTGCCTGCCAACAGCAGTCCGCAAGCCAGCAGTCCGGACAGCGCGAGCAGTGAGTAGAGCGTGCTGGGTGGGTCCAGCAGGCCATGCGAGAGTGCGATGTCATCGTGGTACAGTCCCAGTTCCCTGATGGAGGGCATAATGATCATCTTCAGGTAGAATACCAGAACTCGAGCTTCGGTCAGGACGTGTTCGGTCAGTGTGAAGTCGCGGCCCTGGTAGCTCAACAAGGCATGCGGATTTATCCATAGGTAGAGCAACAGCGTCACGCCGGGCAGCGCCACGACCACAATGAAGAAGGTAATGATGGCCTTGTCGGGACGTCCACCACCGTCACGGAAGCGGAACAGCGCCATCTCCAGGACAAGCATGTACAACGGCAACAGTGCACCATTTTCCTTGCTGAGAATAGCCAGGCAGCCGAATAGCAGTAAACCTGCCATGATGTAGGTCAGTCCATGCTTTCCGCCCAGCATCCTCTGCCGGCCAACGACATATAGACACAGCCCACCTGCTGTGAACAGTGCCGCGAGGCTGGTCATGCGTTGCACGATGTAGAGTACGGAGGTCAGATTCAGCGGATGTACCAGCCAGAGTCCGCAAACCACCACCGGAATCCAGTTAATGGCGGCGGCTGATAAATGGGGGGGGCGGGATTCCCGGTAACTGCGGACCACCAGATGGCTGAGTACAAACAGGGTGAGCCCGGTGAGCAAATGGATGACCAGGTTGACCACCTTGTTGGAGTAGGGGGCAATACCGAAGAAGTAGCGGTTCAGTGCAAAACTGGCCATGCTGACCGGGCGGTGCAGGATACCCGCCCCTGAAGAAAATGCGGCATCTTCCAATGACTCCAGGTCGGTCGAATCAATGTCAAGTTGGCTGTTGAGGAGCAGGTTCGGCATGTCATCGAACATGTAGTCACCCGAGAGTCCTGGATAATAGACGGCTACGGTAGACAGACCGATAATCAGGAACAGCAGCAGTGGTACGTACCGGGAATCAGATAATTTCATTCTGGACTGCTATGGTGTCGGTATTTCGATTGCCCGAGCGGGCAGGGTGCCTGGACAATTGTCAGGGGGAAGGCGGACACACGGCGTATCATATTACAGTTATAGGCAAACTTTAAGCGATGCCTGTAATGAAAAAACGCCCCGTTGCCGGGGCGTTTTCGATTGCATCAGATTACCGTACTACGGACGGCAGTTGGCCGGCAGGAAGCGTGCTTCAATACTGTTGCTGGAGCATAGCCACTGTACGGAACCCGGGAGTGTGGTGTTGGCCGTCAGAAGAACACTGTCACCGGCGTCAACCTTGCCTGCAGCGATCTGCTTGTAGGTGATGGTTATCAGACTGGTAACTGCGCTGATTGACCCAACGTAGGTGCCTGCAATGCTGACCGGCAGAGGCAGGCCATATGCGGTGTTATCGGCTGCTAATACACCCGAGCTGTCAAATGTCTCGGCAACGGCCAGCTTGGCGGCGCCGGCCATGTTCAGGCCTTCAGAGACCTTGGAGCGGATGGTGTAGTCTTGGTAGGCCGGAATCGCGATGGCGGCCAGAATACCGATAATGGCGATCACGATCATGAGTTCGATCAGTGTAAAACCTTTTTGCTGCTTCATGGTATTGCCCTCTCTGTTTTGGTGGATATCTGCTTACATCCCTGTCGGAGCCCGACACCGAGTCTCCCTGGTTCAGCCTTGGGTATCGGACATCTGCCCGGATTCTTTGGCTGTCGAATGTGATACAGATTCTGTGCCAACTTTTTGCCGCCACAGGGTGATGTGGATCTTTCATCTGTGATGGGAATAAATATTTCTATATATTACAATGCAATACGATGTTTTTTGGACTCTGTCAGCGCTGTTGACATGGCTTTCCGGCGCGTCGGGTTTGTGGTGCCGGGAGAATAATCTGGGATATGGATCACAGTCAGGGTCACAAAGTGACGTTCAGCGTCACATTGTGACGACCGGTGTTTGGTGTACGAGCGTTGTGGCTATTCCAGGCCGAGTTTTTTCAGGCGATAGCGCAAGGCTCGAAATGTGATCCCGAGCAATTTAGCGGCAGCAGTCTTGTTATAGCGGGTGTGCTCCAGTGCCTTCAGCAGGGCATCCTTTTCGATCTCATCCATCAGGGTGTCCAGTGGAACGGTCCCCGGTGCCAGATCCGTTTCCACATCCCGGGTGGTGGCAGGTGCTTCCAGTGTAGCTTCCGGGAGCTGCAGATCGATAAGCCGGATGGTGCCGGCTTCGCACAGGGTAGTGGCACGTTCCAATATGTTTTCGAGTTCCCGCACATTCCCGGGAAAGCTGTATTTGCGCAGGGCCTCTATCGCATCGTCCGTCAACTGCAGCCGGGGGTACTTATTCTCGGTAGCCAGTTTCTCAAGGTAATATCGGATCAGCAAGGGGATGTCCACGGCTCGTTCGCGCAGCGGTGGTACGTGCAGCTGTATGACATTCAGGCGGTAGTACAGATCCTGGCGGAACTGCCCGCTTTCCACCAACTTGCCCAGGTCCTTGTGGGTTGCAGAGAGGATGCGGACATCGGTAGGGACTTCCCGCCTGGCACCGATTGGTCTGACAGCCTTTTCCTGGATACTGCGCAGCAGTTTAACCTGCATGTGCAGCGGCAGTTCCGCTACTTCGTCGAGGAACAGGGTACCGCCTTCCGCGACCTGAAACAGGCCGTCCTTGTCCCTGACTGCACCGGTGAAGCTGCCCTTGATGTGGCCAAAGAATTCACTTTCCATCAGTTCCGATGGTATGGCGCCGCAGTTTACGGGCACGAAGGCACCGTCCGCCCGTGGGCCCTTGCTGTGAATCAGCCTGGCAACCAGTTCCTTGCCGGTGCCGGACTCGCCGCTGATATAGACCGGCGCCTGGCTGCGCGAGAGTTTTTCAATGGTCGAGCGAATCTCGCACATCGACTCTGAATTTCCCAGCAGGGTATCGCGGCTGCGCCGGTCCCGCTGGTGGAAGTCGTCGGATAGCCTCAGTACGCTGTTGATCAGGTTGCGCAGGATATTCAGGTCAACTGGTTTGGAAACAAAGTCGAAGGCACCCGCCTTGAGCGCCTCCACAGCGGTTTCCATGCTGCCATATGCCGTGATAACCGCGACCGGAACGTTCAACTCCTGTTGCTGGATATATCTGACCAGATCGATGCCATCGCCGTCCGGCAGCCGCATGTCGGTAAGACAGATATCGAAGGTTTCCTCTCGCAGCAGGTCAATCGACTGCTGCAGATTGGCGGCGCTGCGGGTGTCGATATTCATGCGTCCGAGTGTCAGCTCGAGCAGTTCCCGGATATCGGGTTCATCGTCTACGACCAGTGCGCGATGCATCGTCATGGGTCAATCCGGGATGGTTATTCGGCTACGGCGACGGTTGGCCTTGTGGGCGGTGGAAACTGTATGCGGAAACAGCTGCCGCCGCCGGGCGCGGGAAGATACTCCAGCCGTGCCTGGTTGCTCTCGCAGATTTCCCTGGAGATGTACAAGCCGAGCCCCGTCCCGCTGCTTCCGGTGGTGAAGAATGGTTCGAATATCTTGTCAACCATTTCCGTATCGATTCCAGGTCCATTATCCATGATATCAAGACGAACCATGGCAGCGGAACCGGAGCTACTGGCGGAAAGCAGGATTTTCTGGGGAACGCCGTCACGATTTCCGTGGTTGACGGCGTTCAGGCACAGGTTCCATAAAACCTGATGCAGTTGGCTCGGGTCCATGTGGATCTCCAGGTCATGCGGGCTGACGGAGTATTCGATCTGCTCAGGCAGGCAAATGCCGCTGTGCGAGAATTCATCGGCGAATTGCTGCAACCAGTCCTCCAGGCGGATCTCCTGCGGCAGGGATGCGTCTGGTCTGGACAGTTGCAGGACATTCTCGATGACGCTGTTCACCCGATGCGTGTGGGCTCCGATAATCGATACCAGCCGGTGGTCGCCGTTATTGAGTGCGGCCGATTCGTCCAGTAATTGTGTAGCATGGCTGATGGCGCCCAGAGGATTGCGGATTTCGTGGGCGATACTCGCGGTCAAGCGTCCGAGTGACGCCAGTTTTTGCTGCTGGGCCTGTTTTGCCAGGCTGGCCGTATCTTCCAGAAATATCAAAGAACCCTGGCCGTTCGCGATACCGAGGGAGGTGAAGTGTGGCAGCAGTTTTGCGGTATTCGAAACGTTCACCAGCAGGCTGGGCTCGCTGTCGGGTTGCTGACGCCATTGCTGCAATTGTTCTTCCAGGGATGCCGACAATGCCGCCAGCGATTGCCCGGATTCGGCTGCAGGCACATCCAGCAACTTGCGGGCGGTCTCATTGATCAGGCGAATGTTATTTTCGTGATCCGTGACAATAATGCCGGCTTGCAATCGCTGCACGATCAGGGCATTGAGTTTTGCCAGATTCGCGAGATCGATGCCGCGGCGCCGCGCCAGGGCCTCGCTTTCACGGATGCGGCGGACCAGCAGATACGTCAGTCCTGCGGTGGCGAACAGGGCCAGGCCCAGGAGCCCGCTCTGGGTGTAGTCAGTGGTGTGCTGCGAGGTGTCCAATAGATTGCTGTAGATTTGTTCGCCCAGGACCGCCATGGTAGCCACGGCTGCGAACAGGAAGGGCATGCGCCCTGGCAATAGGATGCTGCCCGCGGCAACGGTAATCAGCAGCAGAATGCCCAGGCTGCTGGCGAAACCGCTTCCCGCGAACATCAACAGTGTGAGTGCGATGATATCAACCAGGATATGGGTCGTTGCCTGCAATTCATAGCCGGGATGACGCAGTCGTGCGGTAAAACCCGCGAGCAGGGCAAAGGCCAGATAGCCGGTGCAGACGAGGGCATAAATCCTCGGATGCTGCACCCCGAGTGCACTGTTGTCGGGAATGCTGATGAAAATGACAAGCAGAAGACCCGCCAGAATCAGACGGTAGAAGGTCAGCAGCCGCAGTGGCTTCCAGGTCAGGGCATCCTGAACCTGGAGGCCTGATAACTCCCTTTCGTATTCTGCAGTCACGGTTGGCTATTTGAGGGGTTGGCCAGTATTTTTCGTCGGGATAGGCATCCCGGGGAAACATGCTGTTTTCTGGCTGTGCACCACAACCTCAACTCCCTAAACACATTGTTGGCTATACAGCGCCGTCCGGTGGGGAATTCGGGCTAGCCCCCGGTATCCCTGTCGTTTTCCAGATGAGTCTGTGAACAGTAGAATCGGCCGGCGTGGCTCAATGCTTCGGATTCCGGGATATACACGCCGCAATGTGCGCATTGCACCATGTGCGCCACGGAGTCCGCACGTTTGTCCTCGGGGCGGGAAGATCGCCATAGCCGCCTGACGGCATACACGATGAGGGCAACGGCAACCAGAATGACTAGCGAACGCAAGGGTATGTCTGTCCTGTCCAGGACGAGCAGGCGGGCCGCTGGATTCGGTCGGGGTGATAGCATGGTTTCATGGGGTACCAATACTACCCCAACTTCACATACGGGTGCGGCCCCCGGATGAATAACTTGATTCCTGCCTCACATCTTTGCCACACTCGCGCCATGCATTTACATGAATTTCAGGCCAAGCAACTATTTACGAAATTCGGCATTCCGGTCCCCGCGGGAATGTTGCTGGAAAATGCAGCGGGCAGCAGTCCGGCAATGGACCTGGGGAAGGGAACGGCTCGCGTGGTCAAGGCGCAGGTACATGCAGGTGGCCGCGGCAAGGCGGGCGGTGTCCGGATCGTGCAGGACAGGTCAGCACTGGCCGCCGCGGTTGGTGATCTGCTGGGCAGCACGCTGGTAACACACCAGACGGGACCCGCGGGCCTGCCCGTGAACAGCGTCCTGGTCGAGGAAACCGTGCCCATTGCACGCGAGTTCTACCTGGGGATGCTGGTGGACCGGGCCAGGGAACGGATTACCGTAATGGCATCCGCCGCCGGTGGAATGGACATAGAAACCGTGGCTGCCAGGGACCCGGATGCCATCCTGATCGAGGTGATTCACCCGGCCGCCGGGCTGCAGGGCTACCAGTGCCGCAATCTGGCCTTTGCACTCGGTCTGGAGGGGGCGCAGATCGGCGCATTTTCGGGCATCCTGCGCTCGGCTGGAAAGTTGTTGCTGGAGTGTGACGCCTGCCTGCTGGAGATCAATCCTCTGGTGGTGACCCGGGATGGTGAATTGCTGGCGCTGGATGCCAAGGTCGATCTGGATGACAACGCACTGTTCCGCCATCCGGAGCTTGCCGCATTGCGAGATGCCAGCCAGGAGGACGAGCGCGAACATGCCGCCCGCCGGCATGGCCTGAACTACATCCGTCTGGACGGCAACATCGCCTGTATGGTCAACGGGGCCGGCCTGGCCATGGCGACCATGGATCTGATCAAGTTGCACGGCGGCAGGCCGGCAAACTTCCTCGATGTGGGCGGGGGCGCAACGGCGGACAAGGTTGCCGAGGCCTTCAAGCTGATCCTTTCCGATTCACAGGTCTCAGCGATCCTGGTCAATATATTCGGGGGTATCGTGCGTTGCGATCTGATCGCGGAAGGAATCCTGCAGGCGATCGCGGAGGTGGCCGTCACGGTGCCGGTGGTGGTGCGCCTGGAGGGCACCAATGCGGAGGCCGGACTGACGCTGATCGGGCAATCCAGCCTGGAGGTGCAGACGGCCAGCGATCTTACCGAGGCGGCGGAAAAAGTGGTTGCCGCGGCGAAGTCGGCGGCCGGCATTTCCGGTACCGGTTTATGAGTGTTTTGATCAACAGCACCACCCGGGTCATTTGCCAGGGTTTCACCGGGTCGCAGGGTACGTTCCACTCCCGTCAGGCGCTGGAATACGGCACCCGCCTGGTCGGCGGTGTCACGCCCGGCAAGGGTGGCCAGACCCACCTGGATCTGCCGGTCTTCAATACGGTTCGTGATGCCGTGACCGCAACCAGCGCCGATGCCACCATGATCTATGTACCGGCGGCGTTTGCGGCGGACGCCATCCTGGAGGCCGCGGCAGCGGGCATAGCTTTGATCGTGTGCATCACCGAGGGGATCCCGGTGCTCGACATGCTGCGCGTCAAGGCGGTGTTACGCGATAGCGATGCCACCCTCATCGGCCCCAATTGCCCGGGCATCATCACGCCGGGCGCCTGCAAGATCGGCATCATGCCGGGCGTGATCCATATCCCCGGCGGCATCGGTATCGTGTCGCGTTCCGGGACACTGACCTACGAGGCGGTCTTCCAGACCAGTCGCTCGGGTTTGGGGCAAAGCACTTGCATCGGCATCGGCGGGGACCCGGTCCATGGCATGGACTTCATCGACTGCCTGGAACTGTTCGAAGCGGATCCCGGTACCCGCGGTATCGTCATGATCGGGGAGATCGGCGGTACGGATGAGGAGCGGGCCGCGGACTACATCCGGGGACAGGTCAGCAAACCGGTGGTGGCTTATATCGCCGGGGTGACGGCGCCGCCCGGCAAGCGTATGGGACATGCCGGCGCCATCATCAGCGGCAGTCAGGGTACCGCGGATGCGAAGATTGCCGCTCTGGAAGCGGCGGGTGCAACGGTGGTCCGTTCACCGGCGGATATCGGGGTGGCGATGCAGCAGGCGATGGCAGGGTAGGTGATCTTCTCGTCTTCTTGGGTTCGAAAATTGGCTATAGCTTCTGAGTGATCTTCAAGGTTAGGTTTCGCCCGAGTGGGCGAAACCCACCCGTAAATGATACTCGGGAGGTAAATCCATCCAGCATACCCGTCCAAACAGAAGATTGGATCTCGCCCCACTGATCGAAACCTGTAACAATGATGCTCCGTTCTAACTGAGCAGTATCTGCAAACATTACCTACCCTACTAACCATGACATCAGAGCAGAATAACCCCACCGGTCTCCGTGTCGTCATGGCCCAGCAGGACTATCTGGTCGGTGCCGTCGAGGCCAACGCGGAGAAGATACTGGCGGCCTGTGAACAGGCGCGGGACGCGATGGCGGCGGACCTGATCGTCTTCCCGGAACTGGCCCTGACCGGCTATCCGCCCGAGGACCTGTTGTTGCGGGCGCATTTTCTCGAACATATCGAGCATGCCATGCAACGCCTGTGCGTGGATATCCGCGGAATAACAGCAATCGTGGGCTATCCACTGCGCCAGGACGATGGACTCTACAATGCGGCCGCGGTGATCCGCGACGGCGGCCTGGCGGCGGTGTATCGCAAACAGCACCTGCCCAACTACGGGGTGTTCGACGAAAAGCGCTATTTCAAGGAGGGTGTGGCGCCCTGCGTGGTGGACATCCGGGGCATACCCGTGGGCATCACCATCTGCGAGGATATCTGGCAGGCTGGCCCGGTACAGCAGGCGGCCGATACCGGAGCGCGTCTGCTGATCAACATCAATGCCTCCCCTTTTCATGCCGGCAAGCGTGACATACGGGAACGATTGGCCATGCAGCGGGCGCGCGAGAGTATCCTGCCCATCATTTATGTCAACCTGGTGGGCGGCCAGGATGAACTGGTGTTCGATGGTGGTTCCTTCGTGGTGGACCATGAAGGCACGATCATGCAGCGGGCGCCGGATTGCGAATCCGGGCTATATCCGGTCGATTTACGATTGGGTAAGCCTGTCATCCCGTTGCCTGGCGAGTGCTCGCCGAACCCCGCCATCGAGACGGTAATCTACCGGGTGCTGGTCCTGGGCGTGCGCGACTACATCAACAAGAACGGTTTCTGTGGCGCGATACTGGGGTTGTCCGGCGGCGTCGATTCGGCGTTGGTGCTGGCGATTGCCGTGGATGCCATCGGTGCGGATCGGGTCGAGGTCGTGATGATGCCTTCGCGCTACACCGCTGTGATGAGCCTGGAAGATGCCAGGGCCGAGGCGGAGACCCTGGGCGTGGATTCCCATGAGCTGTCCATCGAGCGTCCCTTCAGCAGTTTTCTCGACGTGCTGGGTGAACTGTTTACTGGCCTGCCGGCGGATACTACCGAGGAGAACATCCAGGCACGCTGTCGCGGCATCATCCTGATGGCGATTTCGAACAAGAAACGCAAAATTCTACTGACGACCGGTAACAAAAGCGAGATGGCGGTGGGCTACGCGACCCTGTACGGCGACATGGCGGGGGGGTTCGCACCCATCAAGGACGTGCCCAAACTGCTGGTGTACCGCCTGTGTAACTATCGCAACAGCCTGGGGCCGGTGATCCCGCAGCGGGTGCTCGAACGTCCACCCTCGGCCGAGCTTGCCCCGGACCAGAAGGATGAGAACAGCCTGCCGCCGTACGCCGTTCTCGATCCGATCCTGGAACGCTATATCGAACAGGATCGCAGCGTGGCAAGCATCATCGCGGAGGGCTATGATCCGGAAGTGGTGCGGCGAGTCGCGATGCTGGTGGATCGCAATGAATACAAGCGCCGCCAGGCGCCGCCGGGTGTCCGCATCACGCAGCGGGCCTTCGGCCGGGACCGGCGTTACCCGCTGACGTCCGGTTACCAGAATTTCCAGAAGGAGTCATTATTCTGAGCGGCATCGCGGCCGCTGTTTCCTTCCAGCCGGGGGATCTCGGGATTTTCCGGATAGTTGAGGCGCAATACCCGCAGGGCATCGGTTTCCAGGTCCTTGATGCCGAGGGCGCGATAGGCTCGGAC
>Ga0055480_10001171_pt1 | contig 10374 bp, 11 predicted proteins | sample Muzzi_PWB_D2_FD_57935 | JGI IMG/M metagenome (GOLD analysis project Ga0055480, IMG submission 57935) | Wetland microbial communities from San Francisco Bay, California, USA, that impact long-term carbon sequestration - Muzzi_PWB_D2 | ecosystem: Environmental > Aquatic > Marine > Wetlands ... | reverse complement strand
TGGCGCAGGCGGCGGCCATCATGCCGGGGATTTCCCGGTCGGGCGCTACGCTCGCGATGGGCGCCTGGCAGGGGGTGGAAGTCGTGCGCATGGCGGAGTTCTCGTTTCTCATGTCGGTGCCGGCGATCCTCGGCGCGGGCCTGCTGGAAGCGGACGGGTTCGGACAGGCGGCCAGCCATGGGATCGCGCCGCTGGCCGCCGGCTTCGTGACGGCGGCCTTCGCCGGAGTGCTGGCGATCCGTCTGTTCGTGCGGATGCTCCGCTCCCGCACCTTCCACCGGTTCGCCTGGTATTGCTGGGCGGTGGGTGGGGCGTACCTGCTTGCGGCGCTCGCCTGGCCGGGTCTCCGATGACGGGCGCCACCCCTGTACGGCATTCCGTCGGTGGTTACTGTTGCACTTCGAGACCGACGGCCTTTCGGGTGCGCCACGCCTTGCGCGCCTTGCGAGCGTGGCGAGGATGATGAGATGACCGAAGCCTCAGAGACGTGGGACGGCCACTCCGCGGAGGAGCTGGAAGAGCGCTGGGGGCGTCCCGTTCACGTGTTCCACTCCGTGGGGTCCACGAACGACGAGGCGCGGCGGCTGGCCGAGGAGGACGCGCCTGCCGGCACGATCGTGATCGCGCGCGAGCAGACGGCGGGGCGCGGCCGCGGCGGCAAGAAATGGTCGTCGCCGGCCGACGCAGGGGTATATCTGAGCATGGTGTTCCGCCCCGAGACCCTCGAGCCGGCTCCGGTGTCGGTGCTCGCGGGGCTGGGCCTGGCACGGGCCCTCGACCAGGTTTTTCCGGGCCTGCAGCCGACCATCAAATGGCCCAACGATCTGTATGCGCACGGCCTCAAGCTCGGAGGCGTGCTCAGCGAGGCGGCCTGGTCCCAACGACGGCCCCGACACCTGGTGGTGGGGGTGGGAATCAACGTGCGCCCGCTCGGCGGTGGGATTTCTCAGAAGATCGCTCGTCATGCGACGTCCATCGACGAGGAGCTGGACCGAGAGGTGCCTCTCGCCGAGGTCGCCGACGCGGTGGTCGACGGCCTGGTCCGTCACCTGGACGACCCGCGGCCGCGGCTGAGCACGGCCGACCTGGACGACCTCGACCGCTACGATGGGATGCGAGATCGCCGGGGGACGCTCGTTCCACCGGGGGACAAGGAACCGTTGCCCGGCAAGTGCGTAGGGATCGCGCCGGACGGCGCGCTTCTGTTCCGGCCGGATCGAGGGGCGCTGCAGCGAGTCGCCGCCGGCTCGCTGATCCCGGAGTGAGACCTTGAACCGCGGGAGAGACGCGTGATCCTGGCCGTAGACATCGGCAACACCGAGACCATGATTGGTCTGTTTGAGGGCCGCGAGGTGCTCGACAGCTGGCGGATAGCGACCGAGCGCCACCGGACGGGCGACGAGATCGCCCTGACGCTGCGGGGGTTGCTCGACGCGCGATTCCATGCAGACTCGTGGCCGATCGAACGGGGCGTCATCGCTTCGGTCGTGCCGCGCCTCGATCGGTCGTGGATGGAGGCGTTCGCGCGGCTCGACCTGCCTCTGGCGGTCGTCGACGCCGGCTCAGCGCTTCCGATCCGGCTCGAGGTCGACGAGCCCGCCTCCGTCGGGGCCGACCGCATCGTCAATACGCTGGCGGTCTCGATGCTTCACGGACGCGACGCTATCGTCGTGGACCTCGGTACGGCGACGACGTTCGACTGCATCACGGCGGAGGGGACATTCCTGGGCGGGGTCATCGCGCCCGGCCCGCGCCTCGGTGTCGACCAGCTGACCGACCGCTCTTCGAAGCTTCCGTCGATCGACCTCCGCCAGCCGGACCGGGTGATCGGTCACTCGACCGTGCCGGCTCTGGAGTCCGGCGTGTTCTGGTCGATCGTCGACGGAATCGACGGGATCGTCCGACGGATCCTGGCCGAGTGGAAGCCCCGGCAGGCCCTCGTGCTCGCCACGGGGGGCCTGGCGCCGCTCGTCGCGCCCAACTGTACGACGGTCGAGGCCGTCGACCCCTTCCTCACGCTGCGCGGCCTCGCCTGTGCCGATGAGCTTCTATCCGCCGCCGCTGGCCGCACTGCGGCGGGACGAAACCTATGAGGGCGGGGCGAGCGGTACGGCTTTCGATAGCCACCGGCGCATGTCTCCTTGGTGGGCACCTCGCCCATCCTGGACGAGCAGTCGCGCAGGAGGGTTTCGCGCCCGAATCGGAGCCGCGGGAGGCGGCGTTCGAGACGGCGCTGGTCTCGGCGATCCGTCCCGACTCGGCGGCCCGCTGGGCCCGTGGCCTGGCGGGGGAGTCGCACGTCGCGGGGACGCCCGGCCAGGCGGTCACGCGTGATTCGGTGGTGAAGTGGATGCGCGCTGCGGGGCTGGAAGTCGCGTACGACAGCCTCGTCCTCTATCTGCCTGAGCCCCTCTCGGTGTCGCTCGAGCAAACCGCGCCAGTGACGCAGACGTTCGAGCTTGAGGAGCCTGCGCTCGGCGGTCGTGTCTACCGGCAGGTGCCCCAGTTCAATGCGTACTCCGGAAATGGCGCGGCCAGCGCCGACGTGGTCTACGCGAACTATGGCCTGCCCGCCGACTACGCCGTGCTCGATTCGCTCGGCATATCCGTCGCAGGCCGGATCGTGCTCGTGCGCTATGGCAGATCGTTCCGTGGCATCAAGGCGCGTGAGGCCGAAGCCCGGGGCGCCGCGGGGCTCCTGCTGTATTCGGATCCGCAGGCCGACGGGTTCGCCCGCGGAAAGGTGCTGCCCGAGGGTCCGCAGCGGCCGCCCCGGGGCGTGCAGCGGGGCAGCGTGTTGAACGCGGACGGAGATCCCTCGACGCCGGGTGTCCCCTCGTTGCCGGGCGCCGCGCGGGTACCCGAAGCTGAGATGGAAGGCGTCGCCCGCATCCCGATCCTCCCGATCGGCTACGCGGCGGCCGAGGATCTGCTAAGAAGTCTCGGCGGGCCACCGGCCCCTGAAGGATGGAAGGGCGCGCTCGACGTGGGCTATCGTCCCGGACCGGGACCGACGGCCGTGCGGATGCAGGTCCGAACCGAGCGCGGCGAGGCCGCCTACCATCCGGCCTACAACACGGTGGCGGCCATACGCGGATCGGTGTGGCCCGACGAGTGGGTGATCGTCGGCGCGCATCGCGACGCCTGGGGACCGGGCGCCGTCGACAACGTGAGCGGGTCGGCGAGCGTGATCGAGGCTGCCCGGGCGTTCGCGGCCGCGGCGGCCGGTGGCCACTGGCCGCGCCGGACGGTGGTGTTCGTCACGTGGGATGCCGAAGAGTGGGGCATCCTCGGGTCGACCGAGTGGGTGGAGGCCAACGCGGAACAGCTGAAGCGGAGCGCAGTGGCATACATCAACCAGGACTCGCCCGTCTCGGGCCGCCGTTTCAACGCATCCGCGGCGCCGGAGATTCGGTCGCTGGTACGCGAGTCCACCCGGGCCGTTCTCGACCCGGCCACTGGACGCCCCGTGTACGACGCATGGCTGGCCACCCAGAGAGAGTCGCAGAATGGAGCGAGCGCCGAGCGGCCCTCCCTGGGGACGATGGGTGGGGGCTCGGACCACCTGCCGTTCTACATCCACCTCGGCATCCCCGTCGCCGGCTACGGGTTCGGCGGCGAGGGCGGCGTCTACCATTCGATGTATGACACGTCTGACTGGATGGAGCGCTTCGGCGATCCGGGCTATCGGTATCACGCGGCCACCGCACGACTGACCGCGGTCATCCTGTCGCGGCTCGCGAACGCCGACATCCTGCCGTACGAGCACGAGACCCTGGCGTCGTCGTTCCGGACCGAACTGGCGAGCTTTGCGGCGGAATTGGATCGTTCGTCGATCGCCATGGACTCGGCCCTCACCGAGCGGCTGGCGGATGTCCGCGTGGCGCTGGGCGACTACGAGACGGCGGCGCGCCTGTTCGACGCGGGCGCCGACTCGCTGCTCGCGGCGGGCGAGCCCGCCCCCGAGGACGCGACGCGCATCAACGAAGCGCAGCGTGTCGCGCTGCGGGCGCTGTTGCGGCCGGAAGACGCGGCCATGTGGAGCCGGAACCTGTACGTGCGCGACGACCCGGACAACGGCTACTCGCCGCTCGTGCTTCCGGGCGCTCGGCTGGCGCTCCGGGACGAGGACGCGGCCGGGGTGGCGGTCGAGCTCGGTGCGCTGGCCACGCATTTCCGGGCGGCCGCAAAGGCTCTCGTGACGGCGCGGCGAGCGGTTGAAGCAGCCGCCAGGTGAGCGAACCTGGCGGGCACCTCCCGATTCCGCGGCGCTACGGGGACCGCGAAGTCGCCGAAATCCTGAAGCGCGCGACCGAGCTGCAGCGGGCCGAGCCGTCGGCGACCGACCCCGAAGGCCTGACGCTCACCGAGTTGACCGAGACTGACCGCGAGGTCGGTATCGATCCGACGCTGTTGCACCGGGCCGCGACCGAGGTGGAGCTGGGCGACGTGGGGTCGTCGGTGTGGCGGCGACTGGCCGGAGCGCCCGTCACGGTGCGGATAGAGCATGCCGTGGAGGGCGAGATTCCCGTGGATCGCCTGGGAACGGTTCGGAAGGCTCGCCGGCGCCCTGTTCGGTGGGGTTCTCGGAGGAGTTGGTGTCGGCCTGGGAGCCCGTGCTGGGGCCGCCGTCGCCGTCGCCGCCGGGCCAGCCGCTCTGGTCGTTGCGATCCCCCTGGTGTGCGTGGGCGGATCCTATGCGTTCGCCCGGGGGATCTCCTCACACATCGTGCGGCGTCGAGAGACGCGCGCCCGCGCCGTCATCGCGGAGATCGCCGCGTATGTCGAGCGCGTGCGTGCGGTCACGGAGTCCGGGCGGCTCACGGGCGATCCCGGGACCGGGAGGGACTGAGGAGCGGCCGCAGGATCCCAGGGGAAACCACCCCCGGCCAATGCCGGACGGCGGTCTTCCGTGCCGGGGTCAACTGTTTCGCTTGGTCCGGATCTTGTCGCGAATCCGATCGGCGTCGCCCGGGCTCACGAGCCGCAGCAACAAGTACCCGACCACCAGAACCGCCGCGACCTTCAGCGCCAGCATCAGCAACGGCATGAGCACGCTGAACAGCAGGCCCAGCACGAACATGCCGAGCAGGCCCATGACCAGCAGTATGAGGATGGCTCGTATCATGGTTCTCTCCTTGGCTCGTCCTTATCCTCGTGGAGTCCCGGCGAGCATCAGCCCGCCGGCACGCCATGGTTGTCTGTCTTCGTTGTTATCCTACGAGGCCGGGCACCGGCGTGTTTCATCCCGTCAGCGGAGCGGTGTCTCATGATCGCGATGCGAGTCCTCGTAGCCGTCCTGTCCCTCGTTCCCGTTGCTTGCGTTCCGGCCAACGACACGCCCGACGGCTCCGGAGGCGTTCCGGCCAACGAGGCCGCCGCGGTGGACTCGATGCTCGATCGCTTCCACCGGGCCGCCTCCGAGGCGGACGGAGATGTCTATTTCGGCCTCTTCGCCGCTGACGGGGTGTTCCTGGGCACCGACGCGACGGAGCGCTGGACGGTGGAAGAATTTCGTGCCTACGCGACTCCCTACTTCGACCAGGGGCGCGGCTGGACGTACATCCCCGTCGAACGCCATGTGACGATTTCCGAGGATGGGTCGGTGGCGTGGTTCGACGAGCGCCTGGAGAACGAGGGCCTGGGCGAGACGCGGGGCAGCGGCGTGCTGGTCCGCCGTGACGACACCTGGAAGGTGGCCCAGTACAATCTCACGATTCCGGTGCCGAACGAACTCGCCGGTGAGGTGGTGCGCCGGATCCGCGAGCGCGACGCAGCCACGGCGTCGGACTCGACGCTCGGGGATGGCTGACGTCCCCCGTCCGCCGTTCTGGCACCGAGCCCGGTCAGTCTGACAGCGTCTCGGCCCGGCGGTCGCATATTTGACAGCGGTGCCCCCGAAAGCGGCGGAGAATTGGCCCTTCGCGCTGGCACGCGGAGTGCATTTGCTTACGCCCGTGATCCCGCTTGCCGACCGCCCAGCGACTCGGCATGTTTAGGGCTCTTGGCACTCAGGCGAATAGAGTGCTAACAGGGCCCGACCGGGCCACGTGACCTGGCGTTCAAGTGACATACTCATTGGCAGCACACTACCAGGAGGATATCCGGACATGTCGAAGGCGAAGGCGAAACTCAGCATCAAGCCCCTTTCCGACCGCGTCGTGGTCGAGGCGCTCGACGAGACCGAAGAAATGCGCGGCGGCCTCTACATCCCCGACACCGCGAAGGAGAAGCCGCAGCAGGGCACCGTGATGGCGGTCGGCCCCGGGCGGCGCACCGACAAGGGTGAGATCATCCCGACCGAAGTGAGCGTCGGGGACCGCGTCCTCTACGGAAAGTACTCCGGCACCGAGGTCACGGTCGATGGGAACGAGTACCTGATCATCAAGGAGAGCGACGTCCTCGCCGTGATCGGTTGAGCCGCGCTCCGACGGAACGAATCGATATCACTGACGGACCTGAATGACGAAGGAGTTCAACACTCATGGCAAAAGATCTGGAATTCAACACAGAGGCGCGCGCCAAGCTCAAGAAGGGCGTGGACAAGCTCGCCCAGGCAGTGAAGGTCACGCTCGGCCCGAAGGGGCGGAATGTCGTGATCGAGAAGAAGTTCGGCAGCCCGACGGTCACCAAGGACGGCGTCACGGTGGCCAAGGAAGTCGAGCTCGAGGATCCGATCGAGGACATCGGCGCGAAGATGGTCAAGGAAGTCGCGACCAAGACGTCCGACAACGCGGGCGACGGCACGACGACCGCGACGGTGCTCGCCCAGGCGATCTATGCCGAGGGCCTCAAGAGCGTCACCGCGGGCATCAACCCGATGGGCCTGAAGCGGGGCATCGACGCGGCCGTCGAGAAAGTCGTCGAGGAGCTCAAGAACATCTCCGTCGAGACGTCGGGCAAGAAGGAGATCGCCCAGGTCGCGACGATTTCGGCGAACAGCGACGCGCAGATCGGTGACCTGATCGCCGACGCGATGGAGAAGGTCGGCAAGGACGGTGTCATCACGGTCGAAGAGGCGAAGGGCCTCGAGACGACGCTCGAAACGGTCGACGGCATGCAGTTCGACCGCGGGTACCTCTCGCCGTACTTCGTCACGGATCCCGACAAGATGGAGACCGTGCTCGAGGAGCCGATGATCCTGATCCACGACAAGAAGATCGGGTCGATGAAGGATCTGTTGCCGGTGCTCGAAAAGGTCGCCCAGATGGGCAAGCCGTTGATGATCATCGCCGAAGACGTCGAGGGTGAAGCGCTCGCGACGCTGGTGGTGAACAAGCTGCGCGGCACGCTGAAGGTCGCGGCCGTCAAAGCGCCCGGCTTCGGTGACCGCCGCAAGCAGATGTTGCAGGACATCGCGGTCCTGACCGGTGGGCAGGTGATCAGCGAGGAGCTCGGCTTTAAGCTCGAGAACGCAGTGGTCAGCGACCTCGGAAGCGCCAAGCGCGTCGTGATCGACAAGGACAACACGACGATCGTCGACGGCGCGGGCGAAGAGGACAAGATCAAGGGCCGGATCAATGAGATCCGAGTCTCGATCGACAAGACGACGTCCGACTACGACGCCGAGAAGCTGCAGGAGCGGCTGGCGAAGCTGGCCGGCGGCGTCGCGGTGATCAACGTCGGCGCGGCCACCGAGACCGAGATGAAGGAGAAGAAGGCTCGGGTCGAAGACGCCCTGCACGCTACGCGCGCGGCCGTCGAAGAGGGCATCGTGCCCGGCGGTGGCTCAGCCCTGCTGTGGACGCAGAAGGCGCTCGACAAGTTTGATCTGGGTCACCAGGATCAGAACATCGGCGTACAGATCGTGCGGCGGGCGCTCGAGTCGCCACTGCGGCAGATCGCTCAGAACGCGGGCGCCGAAGGCTCGATCGTTGTCGAGCGCGTCCGTGAGAAGAACGAGAAGAACTGGGGCTACAACGCCGCGACCGACGTCTACGAGGACATGGTCAAGGCCGGTGTCATCGACCCGACCAAGGTCACCCGCACCGCGCTCCAGAACGCCGCGTCGATCTCGGGGCTGCTGCTGACCACCGAGTGCGTCGTCGTGGATCAGCCGGAGAAGGAACCGGCGATGCCGATGGGCGGCGGCGGTGGCATGGGCGACATGTACTGATTTCTCTCGGGGGGCGGCGGGAGTTGCACTCCCTTCGCGAACCGCGATCGGCTGAACGTCGCCGATCAATGTTCGCTCCGGGTGCGCAACTCCCTCCTCTCCCTGTGATCAGTTCATATCGAGAGGCCATGGTCCCGCGCCCTTCGGGCGGCGGGACGTGGCACCTACCATGGAAGAGCCCGGGCCGATTCGGCCGGGCTTTTCTGTGTTCACGACGCTGGGCTAGGTTCGGAGCGTCGTCGGTCCGGGGGTGTCAGGTTCCATCGACAGAAAGGTTGATTGCATGTTGGAAGGGCGAAGGGCGTCCCGTGGCGCAATGCTTGAGCGTCTGGGTCGGTCTTGGTCCGGAGCCCTGCTCGACCTCCTGGTGATCGTCGGATCCATCTTGATCGCGTTCGCCCTGGATGCTTGGTGGGACGGGCGGACACGCGCCTCCCAAGAGCGCGAGGCGCTCATCGCGTTGCGGGCGGAGCTGGATGAAGCGCGGGCCGAGCTCGATACCGTGCTCTCGTACAATCGAGAGACCGTGCTTGCCGAGGAGTATTTTCTCGGCCGCCGACCGGCGGATGTTTCGCGGCTGCCGGAGGAATCGATAGTCCTGGCGGCTCGGGGCCTGCGTGGCGGAATGACGTTCGACCCGAGCGTGGGGGCGATCGAGGCGATCGTGTCCGGCGGGCTCGATGTCGTGGTGGATCCGGCGTTGCGGGCGAAGATCGCCGCCTGGCCGGGCGCGCTCCGCGAAATCGAGGTCGATCAGCGCTTGATCGTCGACCGGTTCGAGAAGATGTCCGATGCGAAGATTCTCGCGGGGTTGGGTCCGGAGAACCTCTTCATTCGCCGGGCGTGGGAGCGGAACCCGACCGTGAAAGACTCTCTCCGACAGGCTCTGTTAGGTCGACTGCGAAGCCTGCTCCAGACGGCGGCCGGCGACGAACTGCTGCGCGGACGCGTCGCCGGACTCGCGATGTCGATCGAAGAGCTGCTGCGGGAGCTGGATGACGTGAATGATCGCCTGGCGGAGCTGCAGGCCGCGGTGCAGGTGGAGCTCGACGCCGGGGCCTGACACCGGCCAGAAGGGCAGGGGCCGCGTGGATCTTCGGCGCACGACGGGGGTTGGACGGCACCATGCGATACCATTTGGATCTTCCCGTCTGGCTCGACCGGACGCTCCGACAGCGCTGTCCGTCGTGCGGTGAGGGGGCTCTGTTCGAGGGACCGTTGACGATGCGGACAAAGTGCGCCCGGTGCGGGCTCGACTTCATGGGTGAGGACGGGGCCCAATATGGCGGCGCGGTCGTGCTGGCCTATGGAGTGGGAGGAATCTGCGCTCTGATCGTGCTCATCCTGCTGCTGATGTTTGGCGGTCTGAGCCGCCTGGCGATCTGGCTCACGCTGGCGACGGCGGTGCTCGCCATCGTCGGATCGTTCCGCTTCTGCAAGGCGTTCTGGACGTGGCTGCTGTATCGCTCTGGGGAGCTGGGCGAGAGCCCCTGATTCATCCGTCTTCGCGGTCGAGCTCCGCGGCTCGCCGCAGGAAGCGACGGGCGAGCTGGGCGATTCGCGGCTGGTTCCGCGCTTCCGCGTCCTCGAGGATCTTCTTGATCTCCGGCCGCAGGCGCGGTTCACCCCAGCGGAATCCCGTCGCCGCTTCCGCCGATCGGCGGTTGCCGGCATTGGCGCCCTCGATGAGGGTGTGCGCGGCGGCGCGGTCGTAGTGCTCGGAGTCGGGATCGGGGAGCACATACTGCGGTTCCGGCTCCGAACCGGCATCTTCGTTGACGAAGGCTCTGGACATCTCGCCTCGGGGGCCTGACTGTGGTTCCTCGTCGGTATTCTCAACGATGGCGGGGATGGCTTCCCGCCTGCAACCCCACGTGAGAGGGCCAGATGTCCGAGTTAAGCTCCTCGCCCGGAGCGACCGAAGCCGCCTGGCGCACGGCGGTGATTCGGATGGTCTCCCTGCCCATCGGTGTCACCTTGCTGGCCGCCGTCGGCCTGTGGCTGAGCGTGACGAAGCCCCGCACCGCGAACATCGACAGCGGCTTCCTGACGCTCGCCTGGCTCGTGCTGACGCTCGGGACGACGATGGCGGCCGTCGTGGTCTGGCAGCGCATGGTCCGGCCCCTCGTGCCGTCATCCGGATTCCGGGCCGATCCGCTCCCTGCCGCTGAGATCGGGCGTCTGCAGACCGGGCTCGTCGTCTGCATGGCCCTGGTCGAGGGAGCGGCGTTGCTCGGCGGCGTGCTGTTGATCCTCGG
>Ga0055480_10001170_pt1 | contig 10377 bp, 13 predicted proteins | sample Muzzi_PWB_D2_FD_57935 | JGI IMG/M metagenome (GOLD analysis project Ga0055480, IMG submission 57935) | Wetland microbial communities from San Francisco Bay, California, USA, that impact long-term carbon sequestration - Muzzi_PWB_D2 | ecosystem: Environmental > Aquatic > Marine > Wetlands ... | reverse complement strand
ACCAAATGTTGGGGCTGCTGAAAGGTGATATCGAGCGAATCGGACATGTTGATATCCACATTCTATATTAACGAATCTTGACCACTTGACTTAAATGACAGGTTGAACTCCAAATGATTTAATTATCCCGTTCGATGTTTTAAGGTATTCTTGAGAGGCAACACTATGGTTTTTCTTCGATATACTCACCATTTTCAATATCTCTTGATACCAATTTTTTGCTGCCGTCGAACCTCATGTTGACATGGATTCGGTTTTTGCAGCCCACTCCGTAAATTTCCTTTTTCAAGGCATAGGTGACGCTGCCGTCTGTTTCGAAATTCTGCATCAGTTCATAAGACTTGTTAATGAAAAGTCTGAACTGCTCGCCGCATTCATTGCAGCGCACATTTAAGAAAAAGCCGTCCGATGCCGGTTGGGATGCACCTTTGCCAAACAGTTTGCCGGCCAGTTTTTTAAACATTGCAGGTCCTCCTGATTAATCCGCACTTTAAAACAGCACATTATTTTTCAGAGCGGGGCAAGATAATGATGGGCTCAAAAATTGATTGGTCGACTGGTAAATTATGTCTAAAGCGTTCAAACCGACTAAACCAGTTAACGATTCAACTATTTGACCAGTTTAAGATATCCGGACTAGGTCATGAATAATTTGGATTGTCAAGCAGGAGATTTCGGGTAGATGGATTTTGTAATGAAACTGTCAAGTTAGTCGACAGACTCGTGACAAAGATAAGCGATTGAACCAAAACATGGGGCTAATTTGACAAAGGCCTTAATGATTACTAAACTCACCCTCAATGGTCCTACCCAACACGGAGAGCATTTGATGTCAAACAATAATCAGTTTACTTTCCAAATATCTCATCTGACCCGACGCATCGTATTGTGGGTTTTCTTCAGCGTTATTTTAATAGAAACTCTAATATTTATTCCTTCCTACAAAAAAAAGGAAAAAGAGCTCCTGGAACAGATGAAAGCGATTTCTGCCGCGCGCGTTGATTTCGCCATGCAGATCATTTCTCCGGAAGCATCTCCTGATGAGCTATTTGCGCACATTAAACAGCTGTATGACGGCAAGGTCGTGGTTGGCGGAGCCCTATACACATCCGATGGGAAAAAGATCGGTTCCTTTGGTGAAATGCCCGATTTGTCGATTGCCAATGTCAAGCCCGCCAGTATGACCTTCCTTTTAAGTCAGGACGGGTCACGCTACGATATTGCCTGTTCACCGGTGGAACTGCAAAGAGACTATCGGTTGATCCTGCGCCATGATTCATCTTCCGTCCGGCAGGAGTTGTTTTCCTATTTTTTACGGATCGGCGGGCTGGTACTGATTATTTCGCTGGTCGTGACGGTCGGCACCTGGCTGCCGCTGCGCTGGATCGTTGTCAATCCCGTCCTGAATCTGAGAAATGACCTAATTCGTGCCGGAGAGGCACTGAGCCAGGATCAGCAAACACCTGAATTTTATTCAGCCAATATTCAACGCGACGATGAACTGGGTGAGGTAATCGGTGCATTTCGCCAGATGTACCGGCAAATATCGGATGCCATTAATAAACGCAAAAAAGCAGAGGCGGCGTTGCAGCAAAGCTTTCAGCAGGTTGAAGCCTATTCCAGGGTCCTCAACAATGAACTGGAAAAGGGCCGTCAGATACAAATCAATTTTTTGCCCAATCAGCTGCTGCAAATGCCGGGCTGGGAAACCGCCGCATTTTTCAAGCCCGCCCGCCAGGTTGCCGGCGATTTTTATGATATTTTCCAACTTCCCGAAGGCGCTGTCGGTTTTGTGGTTGCCGACGTATGTGACAAGGGAGTTGGGGCGGCGCTTTTTATGGCACTGTTTCGCAGCCTGATCCGCATATTTTCCGGCCAAACTTCGTTAAACGGACTGCCCCTTACCTGCAGTGACTTTACTTACGATGAATCCGAGCAGCTTGGGCAAAATCCAACCATCGACCCGGGCCATCTCCGGGCGCTTAAGGCAGTGCAGCTCACCAACCAATATATTGCTCTCAACCACGGCGAACTGGCCATGTTTGCCACGCTATTTTTCGGCATACTGGATCCGGATACCGGAAGATTAAGCTATATCAGCGGCGGGCATGAACCCTTGTATGTCGTCGACTCCGGTGGCGGGGTAAAATCGCAGCTTGTCCACACCGGCCCGTCGGTAGGCATTGAGCCGGCTGTCAGTTTCAAGATTCAGCAAACCCAGCTGGAGCCGGGTGATATCCTGCTGGGATACACCGATGGCGTCATAGAAGCCAATGCGGCCGACGGCAGTTTTTTTACCACCGAGCGATTAATGGCGATTTTAGACGCGCCGTCCGCATCCGTAGATGAGTTGCTGAATCGAATCGCAAACAGCCTGCAGGAGCATATCGGTGCCGCCGAGCAGTTTGATGATATCACCATGCTGGCTGTTCGGAGAATAGACGGGGGCGGCCCGCAATGAGCGAGCCTCGCGTTATTGGAGAGACAGGGCACCGGGCCAGGCACGCCGTCAAAGTTTATTGCGGTTTTTTCGAGGATGATTTACCAAAGAAACGCATTTTTAAGCCTTTGGACCCTTAAACTCAGGCAAGGTCCCGGAATGCTTGCCGCAGGTCCAGCTCCTCCCTGTTTGCATTCTTCATACATTAATTTTTTGCCGTTTTACAAGTGATAAAAAAGGTACCCGAGCACCAAATCCAAAAAAAAATGGATTTTTGAGTTGAGGTGATTAATTTAAGCACAATGACGGCTAAAATAGTTGAATGAACCGATTGAGATGGGGCCTAAACTTTCAAGTTTGCATAACGGGGAATAGGGCTATGGACAACTGGATTCCTTTTGCCGAAGGTGAATACCTGGCGGACATGGCTTTGTTGGTTGCTGACAATCAGAAGGCTGTTCCGGTTGAAGATGCAATTATTGAAGTATACTCCGGCTCCGGGAGCCGGCGTTTTTTAAAGGGGCGGGGACGTATCCGCAACATACTGATGATCGAACTTCTTGAAGACAGCGATGATCTGGATCTGTTGCTGGATTTTGGCGACGAATATAAATATTTGCTGAAAGTGCCCATTCTCCAGTCCGGCAAGGTGTTCTCACCGGATGTCAAATCCGCACTTCAGTTCATACCCCAGACCCCATGGCAGCATCTGCCGCAGGCAGAATTTAATGCCCTCGTGTCCCGATTGCGGATTCTTAATTAATTATGCTGCGCCTAATTCACTTACTTCGTTTCGCTGCGGCACTCATCTTCTTTATTTCATCCAGATACAACTTAATAATCGGTGAAATTTCCGGAGGTTGCCATTTGGTGTGTTTGGCTTCTTCCGGCCAGGTAAAAGGCAGGTGAAATATCTGACCGGGGTTGCCGGCCTTTTCCAGAAACGAAAGTGTCTGCAACAGCACCTGGCGTTGTCCCGCTGCATCATCCACCTGTCCCACCGGGCGTCCATAGGGGTACTCGATGGCCGCGACTCTCGGGATGCCGATTTCCCGATGGAACTCCGGTGTCATGGTTAATACGACGGTGGAAAAGCCTCTTTCTTCCAGAAAACGTGCCACCAGTCCAACGGACCGGCAACACAGCGGTCAAGCCGGCGTAAGTAAGACCGCCTCGACATTTTCAGCCTGCATTTGGTCGGCAACGTGCGGCATGGTTCGCGTAAGCAGTTCGGTTGGATCGGGCTGAAAACCATAGTAAGAATAGCAGTTCGGGGCCAGCCGGCCGATTTGGCCTTCTTTTTCGAATTCTTTGAATCTTTTCAAGGGCAGCATCACATTGATATCCTGCTTGATATAGTCGGTGTTGATATGAAGATGATTCACATCAATATCTTTCTCAGTGGCTGAGGCGGGGATTTGCCGGCTGGAAGGATCGCCCCATGCCGGTTCGATCTTTTCTCTTTCAACGTCAAAAGGAGGGTCGGTCTTCATGCTGATCCCGGCTGAGGTCATCAGCGTAAACGTCGTCTCACTGATTGGTTTTTTAAGCGGTGTCCAGGGAATGTTTCCGCTAAACGGCTGGGCGGGAATATCTTTTCCGATCCATGCCCCCAGCGAGGGCGGCATGAACACAAACCCGTTGACTACTTTTCCAGTGTTTTGCATATAAATATTCTCCTTTCCCGCATTGGCGATACGCCTTTGAATTTTTTAATATAAGGTATGAGGAGGATGCCCGCTCAACTGTTACCATTCACTGGTGAGTCTGCGGGTTACCGTGCTCCAGTTGGAATTTATTTTGGCAACAGCATCCAGGGCAATATCAAGATGCGTCTCCATGTAAGCGGAAAAAATTTTTTTATACAGTTTTTTATCCTTGATACCTCTTTTCTGCAGAGGCATATCAGAGACCAGCATGATTGAACCGATGGGCACTTCATGACGGTAAGCCACGGAAAAAAGGGTTGCCAGTTCCATCTCGATCGCCAGGATGCGTTGTTGCCTTAAATATTGAATAAACGCTTCATCATATTCCCATAGGCGTCGGTCGGTGGTGTATACAATGCCGCAGCTGGGATTCAAACCCAGTTTACGTACGGCACCAATGCAATATAAATTAACCGAGGAGGCCGGAATGGCGGGAAATTCCGGCGGCAGGTAGTGCCGGCTGGTGCCTTCACCCCGGATAGCGGCGGTAGGGACCAGAAAGGTGCCCACTTTGAGAATGTCGTCGATCCCGCCGCACATTCCCAGCATGATAACGGATTTAAGATTATCCAGATAGGCCAGGCAATTGATAATCAGAGCGGCCTGGGGTGATCCGATGCCGAAGTCGATCATGGTGCAGTTGATCTCGGGCGCATTCACAATCCGAAAATTGCCTTCGGAATACTTTCCTTTGGTTTTTTCCTGAAAATGCTTGATATACTGTTTGAAATTGGTAATCAGCACATGATCACAGAATTGTTCCAATTTACAGTTCGTGTACCGTTCCAGGGTCTGGCGGATGTATTCGTGCTCCTTGAGCGACATTCAAATCTCCCTTAAAATCCCATTACTTCCATGGCCTCGCGCAGGCGGCGTTGATCGAGGGGAAAGAGCGGTTTGCGGGGCGGCGGGAATGCCTCCTGCAGTGCTTGGTTTACTTTGCCGGCCAGGGGTGCATAGTAAAAACCCAGCTTCATCTTACCCTCATTTTCATAGAGTTTTAGCTTTATTTTAGTATCCTGATACTTCCAGTTATAGATCCTTTGGCCCTCATTAAAATTTAATGTTGTGCGCGGTATGCCGTATTTTCGGGTAAGGTGGTCCTTGAGTTTGCCGAACACCACAATTGACGCCACGTCCACATAAGCAGCAAAAAGCCTTGAATCGTGAAAGGCATAGGTAACATACGGCACATCAATGTCGAAGAGGGTATACGATTTTTTTGGATTCCCATAATATATGACGTCATGCTTTTCTGCCACTTTCTCGAAATCCGGCAGGTCGGCGATGTCGGCGCCCCATTGGACACCCAAAAAACCGTCTTTCAAATCCGCGGCCTGTAAAACGCCGCTATTGATCATCAAAAAAGCCAAAATGTATACCAGTTGTTTTAATCTTCGCATCTTAATAAGGGTGGTATTTCAGGTTTAATTCACTGAGTTTGGTAATATATTTTTTTTGATCGATAAAGCCGATTTGATTTTTGATCTCCATCAATGATGATTTTATATAGGGTCTGATATCAATCCCCTTGGAATTGAGCTCTTCATCATTCGCTCTGTCCAGCGCCAGCACACAGTAGTATGTTATCAAGGCTCTCACCTTCGGGCTCCTTCGCAGCAGATAACTCCTTCCGCCCAGGGTATTGAGTATATAACCGGCATATTCATACATTATTTCAGGCGAAGGACGGCCCGCTAAAGTTCCCTGCCCCCCGCTGTCCATGGTAAACCATTGATAGAAGGCTTCCATGATGGATTCGATTATCTCAGATTCGTTTTGCAGTATCTCTCTGGTTACATAAACTCGTTTTTTGCCCATGACCCGGTAAAAATGGGCTACGTTGCGGACCATGCTGTAAAGCGATTGCATTTCACCGGCGACTATCGGCGGTGTTGTAGATAAATTCTTGATCGCTATTTGATACTGCAGATAGGCGCCGCCTTCAAATTTATAGGTTTGAATATACGGCTGTTGATCCAGATATGTAAAAAATGACATAATCCGACGTTCTATATCGGCAAGGTTCGGCTGCGCTTTGGCATCAGCAATTTTTTTCTTGACGACAGCACCCTTGCCGGCCTCATCTTTTTCTTCCTGCGCCAAGATCTGGGGCAGCTTATTTTCATCCCGCAATATTTCGGTCAGCTTTTTTTCATCCCGCAGGACTCTGGCCAGCTTGTCCTCCTCGCGCAGCATTGTGATTAATTTTGTATCCTTTCCCAGATTTTCGGCTATTTTTTTTTCATCTCCCAGGACTGCGGCCAATTCCTTTTCATCCTTCACAATGCGGGCCAGCTTTTTTACTTCGCCCATTACCTCGGCCAGCTTTTCACTATCAATAGTTGCCTCGGCCGATTTATCATCCCCGCCGAAAACCTCGGCCAGTTTTTCTTCAGGCACTTTTTGGCCTTTGACATCGGCCAACTCCTGTTCAAGCACTGTGACCTTTTGCTCAAGCTGGTCGGTTTTACTTTGTGCGATTTCCTGCTGCTGTTTGATCGCCGTATCCAGTTTATTTTTGTGCCAGCCGGCAATCTTGCTGAATATAAAAAAGCCGCTTATGGCAAGCACTAACACAACAACGACTATCTTGGCCGCTCTATCCATATAATATATACACCTCCATATTTTTAACCTGTACAGCTTTCAGGGATTAAGGCTGCCGTCAGTTTAAGTGGCCCATTATAAAGCAGAAATAATACTAATTGCAATAGGGAATAGACAGGTCAATGGGGGGAAGGATTGTTCGAACCCTTATAATCTGATCCTTTGGTTCCGGTCGGACCGATATCGGATTAAATGCGCTGATGAATCAGGCCTCTAGTCAACCATCACCCCGGGCTTCGCCCGGGATGATTTGAGCTTTCCTCTCATATCCGAGGAATGGTAAAAGCACGTCGGTGATTTATCCGTTAAATAGGCAATTCCGCCGCGGCGGGGCCTGACGCGTATCCACTCTTCTTTCAGGCAGAACCCGGCGATCAATGCAGACTCTTCTTTCCGGGAAATAGTGCGAATAATCGAACTCTCGTCGCTCAATTCCCAGGCGGCGGCCGCCATGGTCAATCATATAAGCAGGATTTGCCATATGCAGGGAACGCGTTTCTTTCATTTTTAAATTGGTGGCCATTTCATGAAAATCTGACAACTCACACCTCCATTGGGTATATAATTGCTTCCGGCAATCGCTTAATATTCAGAAAGCCCTTACAAGGTCTGGAATTTAAGTGTTTTGCACGCCATATCTAAAGAAGCAACAAAGCAAAAACTGTGCAAACTTGATGATTAATTAGATTTAAAATAATATATCAGGTAGTTATAGATATGGCGACCGGTGATAATTCTATGATCTGTGAAAAACATTACCCAGAATTTGGGTAGTTTATTTCACAAAATTCAAAACCGTATATATAAAAATAATAAAACAGAGATGAAACCGGAATGGGGAAGGTGCGTGGAAACGGTTCGGTTACTGCCGTCTATTACCGGCGGCGCCTTCTGGGAGCTTTCCAGCGGGATTTACCCATTTCTTCTATGTAACCGACCGACTGCAGCACGGCATTCAGACTGAATATCGGCAAATCAAGATTTTTATCCATATAGTTGGACAGGTGTTTGGCCGAACTGGCCTGCAATCCTAAGCGCGCGCAAACCAAATAGGCAGCTGCATCAGCTTCAATTGCTTCACTGTTGATGTTTAGGTCTTCTCTTTCCGGCCACCATGCATGACGGTCAATTCCCAGATGACCGCAAAAGATGTGTCCCAATTCATGCGAAAGCGCTGAATACTTTTCCTCCAGGGTTTGGGTCCTATCGATCAGGATTAGATAGCTGGTGTCTTTTTGCGGGCTTAAATTCGGATACTGTTTTCGCAGCGCCGGCGTAATGCGGCTGACAGTGTCGACTGTACCGTGCGCCAGCGGTTTTTCAACGACAGCAATCCCGTGAACCGCGCAATTTTGCTGTGTATTTGTATAGAGTTTTCCAAGCAGCTGATTTCGAGTTTCGCCCGCTTTCAGCAGTGCGGAAGGAACCGGCGGCCCTTCGGTATCCTGCAGATCAAATACGAAAAGAATCGGCGCCATCGGCGCCAAGATGACGATGGGGCGGGCATCGAATTTAGGTTGCCGGCCGAATTTTTGCAGCCAGCTGCGAGCTGTGGCGACATGGGTGGCGGAAGAATTCTGAGTATAGATCAACAAGCCATTAAAAGCTGAGTAACCCGGAAAGCGGGCAATAAAGGCCAGAAGATCCTTGACTTGGTGGCTGTCTCTGAAGCGGGCGCTGACTGCGAACACCTCATCAACAGGATTGTGGATGGTCTCAAGGTCGGCGAGTTTTGCATCCGTCAGCCCGTTTGATGCATTTGAAGGGCTATCCGGAAACAGGCTCAGCTGCTTGGTCATCGTGCGGCGCCTCCACCATTGCTTTTGAGATGGTTATAAAGCAGGGTTGTGCGGTTCATCGTTTACGGTTGCCGGTTTAAGTGTCCGAATTTTTAACTTTTGAACATAGCGTCCTGAACTTGGAACCGTCACTTCAAGCACAAATTATTCATGGGATAGCTCATCGAGTACCATAAAATTTCTTTTTGAGTCAATACCTTTGAACCCTGAACCCTTCACCCTTCTGATTTGTTACTTGCCAACCGGGAATGGAGTAAATATATTTGGTAATTATTTTTATAGCCTTGTCAGCCCTAGCCCGGATCCGCCTCAGGTGGATCGTCAACTGCAAAGAAATCGCCGTTAAGATTATAATATGATGGTTAAATTGGAGGTCGACCATGGATTTTGAACGCTATTATCTTGATCTGTTTGAAATGCTCAATGCCTGCTGCAAAAAAATTGCCTCCGGCAAATACGACAAGGCTGATTCCGATCATCTGTTTGAGCTTTCCAAAAAGGGAAGGTACCCCGGCGTCCTCAGTGAATTGGCGGAGTCATTTGGTATGATGATGGTTAAAGTAGAAGCTAGAGAATTTCGTCTGAAAGAAATAATTGAAGAACTGGAGCAGGCCAAAGCCGGGCAGCAAGGGGACAGCGCCTGAACCGGGAAGGCATAGGATTCTTAACTTTGCAGCGACAGCCAATCAATACGCTATCGGCAGCCCGCTAAAGGTCGGTATATTTAGCGGCAATCCCTTTGACTTTGTCGACGGGGTATTTTTTTTCATTGATTCGCATTTTTTCCTCAGCCGCCTGCACGGGATCGATTCCAAGCCGGTCCGCAAGCTGCGTAAGATAGATCATGACATCCGCAATTTCTTCTTTAATTGCGGCCAATTTTGCGGCATCCACATTTTTGCTTTCCGCCTGGGTCAGCCATTGAAAATGTTCAACAATTTCCGCGACCTCAACACTTAGCGCCATGGCAAGATTTTTAGGCGAATGGAATTGATCCCAGTCTCTTTGTTGAGCGAAGTTTCTGATCTTTATTATCAATTCTTTCATAAAACGTACTTTACTTATTATTTTCAAAAAAGTGAGCGGTATGGTTTTTGTACTGTTGCGCCACCTCCTTGTTATAGACCACGAACGAATCTCCGTCGATATCCGTAATACGTCTGTCCGGCCGACTGAAAATCCGGAATGTTCGGTTGATAATCTCATCGGCCGAAATGATGTGGTGGTTGTAACCCAGGACATAATGCAGATCCACCCGTCGTTTGGCCTTGCCCCAGGCCAGCGTTCTTAAATGATCTCTGATGTCATCGATTTTTTCTTTCATGACTCCGACGGGCGTCCGGTTGAAGTTATCGGCAATCGCGGTAAAATAGATATTGGCCGGAAATATGGGCTGCATTGCCAGCACATGTTCAAAAGATTCCTCAGCGTGCTTATGTGCGGCACTTTTTACTTTGCGGTTGACAAAGCCTTCTTTTAAATCCGGTGTGTTGATTTTGCGAGGTTCGCCGAATTTAATGGAAAGATTTCCCTTATTTTTATCACAGTAAAATTCTTTAACAATATGGCCCAGATCGTTTATGTAGATATCTCTTTTGCTCTCACCGGATTCATAAAGCCGGGTCAGTTTGGCAAAGTGCTCATCTTCTAAAACCCGCTCATAAGCAATGTTTACCGGAACAACATAGACGTCGATTCCGGTCTCCAGTGAAGCCTCGATATCCATTTGAAACGGAAGATGATGAAATCCGTCTATTTTTCCCGTATAGCTTCTGCCGGTTTTTGTGCCGTCTTTTTTGAGCAGATCAAGCAACCCCAG
>Ga0055480_10001169_pt1 | contig 10379 bp, 8 predicted proteins | sample Muzzi_PWB_D2_FD_57935 | JGI IMG/M metagenome (GOLD analysis project Ga0055480, IMG submission 57935) | Wetland microbial communities from San Francisco Bay, California, USA, that impact long-term carbon sequestration - Muzzi_PWB_D2 | ecosystem: Environmental > Aquatic > Marine > Wetlands ... | reverse complement strand
TCTTATTTTTCCAACAGGTACAGCACCTTAGGCATTAACTTGATCTAAATTGGAGCGTCGCCACGGATTGTGCTGCGTCTTATGTTGTATCGGTATTTAACCACGAAAGTTAAACTTTGGGTCTCTATTTTCTTTAGCTGATCATAAAATCGACATAAATTAGGCACCTACATCTTATAGAGCAGCGGCCCATCGATGACTTCAATGCCATCCTTTTTCAGTACATCTATGGCTGAAGATACATTATCGACCCGGAAAATCATGACAGTATCCTTCCCAGTGTGCCGAAGAGAGGCATACATGTACTCAACATTTATAGTGGCGGCTCTCAGTGCTTCCAATATATGGTGTAAACCACCCGGTAGATCTTTCACCTGGGCGGCCACCACTTCTGTTTTGCCAACCGTAAAGCCGTTTTCTTTTAAAACGGTAATGGCGCGCTCATTGTTGTCTACAATCAAACGCAAGACACCAAAGTCCGATGTATCAGCCAGCGCCAGGGCACGTATATTGATTTGCGCCTCAGCCAATATGCCCGTCACCTCGGATAACCGCCCGGTTTTGTTTTCCAAAAAAACAGAAATTTGCTCCACCTGCATAGGCCCTCCTTGATGAGGTTGTGCATTTTCCGTTGCTGCTACTGGATGCTGCACGCTTTGGCCTTAGAAGCCGTTAAATCTTGCGATTGTCGATGACCCGTACGGCTTTGCCCTGACTGCGGGCAATGGCTTTGGGTTCGACCAGTTTGACGGTGGCTGACACCCCTAACAATTCCTTGATATTCTTAGATATTGATTTTTCCGTGGCCTGTAGCTGTTTGACTTCGTCCGAAAACATCTTCTCGCCGACTTCAACCATCACTGTAAGCACATCCAATGAGCCTTTTCGATCCACGACCAATTGATAATGGGGAGTTAGCCCATCGCTCTGCATCAGGACAGTTTCAATTTGCGACGGAAACACATTCACCCCTCGAATAATCAACATATCATCGCTCCGTCCGGTGACGCGATTCATGCGCAAATGGCTTCGTCCGCAGATGCACGGCTCCGGATTGAGAGATGTAATGTCTCTCGTACGGTAGCGCACCAAGGGGAAAGCTTCCTTGGTAATGGTGGTAAAAACTAGCTCCCCGGTCTCTCCAAAGGGCAGCGGCTCCAGAGTTTGGGGATCGATAATTTCGGGAATGAAATGGTCTTCAAATACATGCAGGCCGTTTTTAGCCTCATGGCACTCGATGGAGACGCCGGGCCCCATGATTTCACTCAGTCCGTAAATATCAACGGCCACCAGATCCAGCTTGCGCTCAATCTCCTCCCGCATGGTTTCCGACCAGGGCTCGGCACCGAAGACGCCGAATTTAAAATTGAGGTCTTTGAAGGAGACCCCCATCTCTTCGGCCGCCTCTGCCAGATACAAGCTATAGGACGGTGTTGCCGTGAGGATCGTGGGGCCGAAATCCTTCATGATGATGATCTGGCGCTTGGTATTGCCGCCGGAAACCGGAATCACGGAGGCGCCCAGCTTTTCCGCCCCGTAGTGGACTCCCAGGCCGCCGGTGAAAAGGCCGTATCCGTATGCGTTGTGAATGATATCGTTTCGCGTTGCGCCGCCGGCCATTAATGCACGCGCCATGAGCTCTGCCCAGGTTTGAATATCACGGGCGGTATAACCGACCACCGTGGCCTGACCGGTGGTGCCGGATGACGAGTGAATACGAACCACATGATCCATGGGCGTGGCAAACATGCCATATGGATAATTATCCCGCAGATCCTGTTTGGTCGTAAAGGGCAGTCGGGTCAGATCCTTCAGGGACTTGATGTCCGCCGGCGTTACGCCGGAGTCCTTAAACTTGCTTCGATAATACGGCACATTGGCATATACGCGCTCTACCGTGGTCTGAAGACGTCTCAATTGAATGGATTCCAATGCCTCTCGCGGCATGGTCTCGTATTCCATATTAAAAATCATGGCATCCCCTCCTTCCAACAGCTTGATTGCAGTCCATTATCATTTGCCGATGAACAGCTATGCCAACCGGCCCTTAAACACCGCTTTGCGTTTCTCGATGAAAGCGCGGGTACCCTCTTGCGCATCCTCGCTGACCATGCACAAGGCGAAACCATCCTGCTCGATCTTTAACCCGGTACTCAGATCGGTGTCCAGTCCATTGTTAACCGCTTCTTTGGCGGCCCGCAGCGAGACCCTGCCCTTGGATACCATGGCCCTGGCTGTAGCCATGACCTCGTCCATCAATTCTTCAGCCGGAAAAACCTGGTTCACCAGGCCAAGCTCACGGGCCTGGGCCGCCGCAATGATTTTGCCGGTATAGATCATCTCTTTGGCCTGATTGGGCCCGATAAGCCGAGCCAGCCGCTGAGTACCGCCAAAACCGGGAATCAACCCCAGGTTGGTTTCCGGCAAGCCCATAGAGGCATTTTCAGACGCATAGATAAAATCACATGCCAGCGCCATTTCCGTGCCGCCGCCCAACGCATACCCATTAACAGCGGCAATCACCGGAATCGGAAGCGCACAGAGTTTGTTGATCACATCCTGTCCTTTTTTGGCAAACAACTTGGCCTGCAAGGCACTGAGGCCGGCAAGTTCCTTGATGTCCGCACCGGCCACAAACGCTTTCTCACCGGCCCCGGTCAGCACCAGCACGCGAATGCCGCTGTTGGCGGCGACCGCGTCAACCGCCTGGGATAGTTCTTTCAATAGATTCGAATTCAGCGCATTCAATGCCTTGGGCCGGTTGAAGGTGATAACGGCGATCCCCTCCTCTTCAGCTACTAAAATGTTTTCATAGGTCATCATCTTCTCCCTTTATATCAGGTTTAAAACATACCCCGGGCTTAGCTTCGTCCATTTTCTACAGTTATCGGACGCAGGGCCGTCGGGTTCGTTTCCTGAATATACCGTTTGATACCGTCGACAATGCCCTGACACACCTGCTTCTGGTAATTCTTGCTGAGTAGTCTCTTACATTCCCGCGGGTTGCTGATAAACGCGGTCTCCACGAGGATGGACGGCATATCTGCACCCAGCAGCACATAAAAAGGCGCCTGTTTGATCCCCTTGTTGCGGATGCTTTTAAACTTTTTTTTAAGTCGGGTGCTCATAGCCTGCTGGACATAACTGCCAAGCCGGGTGGATTCATTGACCTTGGCATTCTTCATCAAATCCTCCAGAATGGAATCGAGATCACTGATATTTTTTGCAGAAGTGGCATTTTCCATGGCCGCCACGCGTATGGCCTCATCATCGGTTGCCAGGTTGAGGATATAGGTCTCCATACCGTACGCCCGCCGATCCCTGGAGGCATTGGTGTGAATGGAGATGAACAGATCGGCGTTTTGGGTGTTGGCAATCGCTGTGCGCTCCTCCAGGCTCAGGTATTTATCCGTGCTGCGGGTCAAAACCACATCGCATTTGAGCTGATCCTTAATCATTTGTTTAAGCTGCTTGGCAATCTGAAGCACCACCTTCTTTTCATGAATGCCTTTTTGATATCCCGGAGCGCCATAATCTTTTCCCCCGTGACCGGGATCGATAACCACCCGTCGGACGCCCAGGGCCAATTGTTTAACGATAGCGCTGGGCGGCAACTTTTTTCCATGAAGATCCGGCTGGGGCATGGTTCCGGCGGTGCTCTCCGTGTCGATTCCCCAAACATCCAGAACAACCCTGAATGGGTTTTTCAATGAAAATATCTTAAATGTTTTAAAGGATTTGATATCAACGACCACCCGGACTATGTCCTTGGTATACTGTCCGGCCCGGGCATCGCTCAACAAGTCATCATTAATGGGAACTATTTTTTGAAGGTTCCGCCCCAACCGGCTGTTATGGACGTCGATGTAGATGCGTTGGGGTTTTCCGATGGAGGGGTCTTCGCGCAACTCCCGATAGGTGAATATGGTGTCCCGGTCTGCATCGATGACCACTCGGGTATAGCGCGGATTCGACCAGAAGCGCAGACCATGCACTTGTGCCGGCTCACCGGACGAGGCCGCCTGCTGATTGTCATCGGTTGCGGCCCTGTCGACGCTGGCCTCGCTGATGACCTGCGCAATGAGGTCCGTGCTGTCGTCGGCCGCCTTTGCGTATTCAGCTTCATCCGGCAGTGCCGCCCTGGCTTTATCCGTATAAGCGCTGTCCGTAAAGTCCTCAATGATCTTCCGGTAATAGGTTTGCGCCTGCTGCCGGTCGGAATCTCTTCTTGAGAAATGATGCAGCTCATCGTAGCTGCGGGCCACCCCGAAGAGCGATGCCGCGGCTAAAGGCCCTTGGGGATCCGCCTGGTACGCGTCTTGGTAGTTCTGAATACATTTCAACCATTGGTCACGATATTTTTTAAGCGCCGGCTTTTTCTGCAGTCGCTGGTTGTTGGCCTGTGCGCGCTTATACAGAGTCCGCGCTGACGCCGACTGACTAACGGCGTTGTTTTTTACCACCCCTTGCAGCAAGTCCTTTTTGGCCTGTATGGATTTATGGCGGTAGCTGCTTCTGGGGTAGCCGCGAATCACACGATCGAAAAGATCCAGCGCCTCTTTTTTATCACCGCTGAAATAGGACCGCTTGTACAATTCGGCATACAATACACCGGCATGGTACAATCCAGCCGAAGCCCATTTCCCTCGGGGGGCATGCTTGTGGACGGACAGGTATTTATTGATGCATCGGAGCCATCGATCGCGATATTTTTGCTGGGCCGCATTGTGGCGCAACTGCTGATAGCACCGTTCAGCGGCAAAGAATTTGGACTCGGCAGTGGCCGCTGAGGCCTGCATTGGCCATGAAGCCGCAGCCAACACAGCAATGGCCGCCATAGTACAAATCCGTAGGTATGAATTCATTTCCATCATAAACATTGTCGGCGCGGCTTTATTTTCCACCGGCCTTTCCGCGGGTTTAGCGCACCGCCATTTTGACCTTGTTCTGAAACTGCACCAACAGATCCAAGGCTTCCATGGGAGTGGTATGGTTGGTATCGATCTGCATCAAACGCTCCACAATTTCATTTTCAGCGGAACGGAATAAATCGAGCTGCACAGGTCTGCTGTTTTCCGCCAGCCAGGGCGAGAAGGCCTCGGCGACATGTGCGCCGTCCGGTGCATGATTTTCAATGCGTTCTAAAATTTTTTTAGATCGTTGTATGACGTTGTCCGGGATTCCGGCCAAACGCGCCACCTGAATGCCATAGCTTCGATTGGTGCCGCCGGGGACCAGTTTCCTTAAGAAGATGACCTTGTCGTTCCACTCTTTAACCGCAATATTAAAATTTCGAAGCCTGGGTTTGGACTGGGCCAGCTCAATCAGCTCATGATAGTGGGTGGCAAAAAGGGTTTTGACGCCGGCATCTTTGAGATCGTGAAGATATTCAACCACCGCCCAGGCAATGCTCAGCCCGTCATACGTGCTGGTCCCTCGTCCGATCTCATCCATGATGACCAGACTTTGACTGGTGGCATTGTTTAAGATATTGGCGGTTTCTTCCATCTCCACCATGAAGGTGCTTTGGCCCGACGACAGGTTGTCCAAGGCCCCCACGCGTGTGAAAATGCGATCCGTAACCGCAATGCTGGCATTTGTGGCCGGAACAAAAGACCCCATTTGGGCCATGATGACCGACAGGGCCACTTGGCGCAGCACCGTGGACTTGCCGGCCATATTGGGGCCCGTGATCACCAGGATTTGATTCTCCTCATTGTCCATCGACAGGTTGTTGGGAACAAAGCGCTCGCCTTTGATCACCTTCTCCACAACAGGATGGCGTCCATGCTTAATTTCGATCACCCCTTGGGTATTAATTTGCGGACGACAATAATCATTGCGGTCGGCAACCTCGGCCAGCGCAATCAGGCAATCCAGTCGGGCGATAAAATCCGCCGTCTTCTGAATCTCGGCGCTGGCCGCTCTGACCTGATCCCGTATTTGATTGAAAAGCTCCAGTTCTAATGTACAGCGACGATCCTCGGCGCCCAAGACTTTGGTTTCGTATTGCTTCAGCTCATCGGTGATGTATCGCTCGGCATTGACAAGCGTTTGCTTGCGTACATAATGGTCCGGCACCAGTTTGGTTTGTGATTTGGGGATTTCGATATAGTATCCGAATACTTTATTGAAGCGCACTTTCAGGGTATTGATGCCGGTGGCTTGCTTCTCCCGGACTTCAAGCTGAGCCAGGTATCCTTTTCCATCGCGCGAAAGCCGCATGAGTTCGTCCAGCTCGGCGTTGAATCCGTTCTTTATCATGCCGCCTTCCTGAATCGTCGGCGGCGCATCGTCTCGAATGGCTGCATCGATAGCATGTTCCAACGCCATAGGCTTTTCAAGTGACGGACGCCGGCTGAACAATTCACTATGGAATGCGTCGATAACCCCCCAAATACCCGGCAAGGCCGATAACGATCTTTTCAAAGCCGCCAGATCCCGGGCATTGGCATGTCCCATGCCGATTTTGCTGTTCAGTCGTTCCAGGTCATAGACCTGGTTCAAACCTTCCATCACTTTGCCGCGCAGTTCGCCCTGCCCCACAGCCTCTTCGACAGCATCCAGCCTTTGGCCGATATCTGCCGCCGCCAGCAGCGGGTAGCGCAGCCATTGTCGCAGGCGTCGGCCGCCCATGGCGGTTGATGTTCTGTCGAGCACGCTCATCAGCGTGCCCTGTTTTGAGCCGCTGCGAAGATTTTTCTCCAGTTCGAGATTTTGGCGGCTCAAGTGATCGATCACCAGGTGCTGGTCGAGGCTGTATGTTTCGATGCCATGGAGGTGTTGAACCGACTGTTTTTGCGTATCGCCGACATAATAGAGCAGCGCGCCGGCGGCCCCCAGGCCTGACGTCATCGTTTGACATCCGAATCCCTCGAGGGTGAGGGTCTGGAACTGTTCAATCAGACGATCTTTACCGCGTTTAATCTCAAAGATGGCGTCGTCCATCCAGTTGACGGCCTTCGATTCCAGGCAGCGTTCAATTTGCACTTCAATGGGCGTGCCCTTCAGCTTGTCCGCCAGCAACAACTCCCTGGGACCGATGCGCTGAATCTCCTCCATGATCTTGTTCTCGTTGGACGTTTCCGCTACGCGGAAGGTGCCCGTGGATATGTCCAAATAGGAAACGCCGAACAAGTCTTGCTGGATGTGCAGCGCCAGCAAATAATTGTTGGATTTGGCATCCAGCAATTCGTTCTCAATGATCATTCCAGGTGTAACGACGCGTACGACTTCTCTTTTGACAAGTCCTTTGGCCAGAGCAGGATCCTCAACCTGGTCGCAGATAGCGACTTTGAGACCGTTCTCTATCAATCTGGCGACATATGTTTGGGCGGCTTTATACGGCACGCCGCACATGGGTACAGGATCGGCATCATTTTTATTGCGCGAAGTTAAAGCGATCTCCAATACCCGTGAAGCGAGATGCGCGTCTTCGAAAAACATCTCGTAAAAATCACCCATGCGGTAAAAGAGAATGGCGTCTTTGTACTTCTCCTTAATCGACAAGTACTGCTGAATCATGGGAGTTGATTTGGGTTTACTCATTCTGTAAAAATGATCTTCCCCGAAGAACTGTCCCCGTAAGAGGACAAAGATGGAACCGGAATTGTATGCATATACCAATTCGCAATAAAGCACCTTTGGTATGCAGTGGCGTGTAGTTAGATTTCAGTTGTTTGGGCGGTTTTGGTTTCCGGCGAAGCAACCCCTTCTTCCTGCGCCGCGGTCTCTTCCTCCGGAGTTTCCTGTATGGGTGGCCTCGCACCGCTTTTAAGCAATTCAACTTCCTGCTTCAAGCCTGAGATGACGCTTGAGTTCTCTTCCATGCTGCTGCGGAGATCCTTGACGGTCTTTTTTGCCCGATAACTTTCATAGCGGCTGGCAAAATAGAAAATCATCGTAATCAATACACCGATGCCGACAAAAATCGCGATGATGGCGCCATTGGCCAACTCGGGGGTGCTTCTTTGATAGATGCCGAGATCGATGTGCAAACTGTGTCTGGCCGTAAAATAGGCCAGATTCTGATATACCAGCAGCCCGACGATACCGACAAGCACCAGCCAAAAAGCGTATTTGAGCTTCTTCATTAAATTTCTCCCTGAATATCAGTAGATTGGAGATTAAGCTGCATTAATACTTACAATTTCCGCACCTAAAACTCAAGGCCTTTTTTCCCCTGCCCCTTGGCTTCAAGCCCCTTTAAAATACAGGTATGAAAGGATTTTTTAGAGCACCGGGTTGTCGGCTGCGATGCCCATGGCGGTCATCGCAATTTGCCCCCATGCCCCCATCTTATCTTCGGCAATGACCAGAATCCCCAGTACACCCGGAATTACACGCCCCTTTTGGATGGCCGGCTCAATATCGTCAGGTGTGTTGATTTGATTACCGATGGCCGTGGCACAGGCATCGGCCAATGCACAGGACTTGCTGAGTACACATACCGCATCGGCTTTTCCATAGCTCAGGGAATGGCCCACCGTGCCGGATGAAGTACACACAGAAATCGGTGTCTGGACGGATGCGATCTTCAAACCGACTTTCAGGCTCAGTGGCGAATGGCCGGCATAGATCCCGATGGACAGATCACGCCGGGTCTTTAAAAAAATGTCGCCGCCATTTTCAATGATCACTTCGTCGGTGTGCGACAGCAGGAACCGCCCAACGGATTGGGCCACCGCGCCTGCCACGGCAGCCATGGGACCCACATTGGCCCTTTTGCCGGCATGAATCATCTCCTGAACGACAGGCGGTGCCAACGGGTCTTCCGGCCAGGGCAGTAACGCGCGGCTGAAGTCGGGATGGTTTTGAATATAGTTCTCGATATACCCGCGATGCTCGATAACAGCCTCTTTGACCAGCCCGGAATCGATGCCGCTTGCATGCACACTGAGGTCGGTCTCCTGCACACTAACCCGCATGGAAGGCAAATGCCCGCGGACCAGTTGACGGTAAGTCCGTTCCTGGAATTCGTCATTCATATTAATACTATCAGGCTTTTTCGACGGCGGGCCGCAATTCTTCGGGGCATTGATCCAGGAAATAACGATCGGTCATGCCGGCGATAAAATCACGCACAACTTCGGCCGAATGATGCGACTGGATATATTCGTCTGACATATCCTTTAAAAAGCCGACAAATATTTGGCTTTTGCAATTTTCTTTTTCCAGATCTTCAAGGTATTGGCAAAACAAAATCTCGAACAATTTTTGAATGGTATGGGAATATTGCTTGATGCGGGGATTCAGGTAAATGCGTTTCAGATTGAAGTCCTTGAGGCGTTTCAATGCAAGCGACACTTCGTCGCTGAAAGCGATGGATTGTTTTCCATGGCTTTGTTTGATGATGTCGGTCACCAGGTTATAAACGATGGTACCGTTTGTGTTGCCGAGCACCTTTTCAATATCCCGCGGCACGTCAGAGCGTTGAATCACATGGAGCCGGATGGCATCTTCCAGATCACGACCGATATAGGCCACCGTATCGGCCATGCGCACCACGCACCCCTCCAGCGTCATGGGCATCAAAGCAAAGGCGGGATCAGTTTTCTTCCTGGTCATCTCATCTGCGAGCGTATCGAAGTTTTTATCTTTACGGGGAGCCAATACCTGGTTATGAATTTCACCATCGTGGCACAAGATGCCGTCCAGCGTCTGCAGGCATAGATTCCATCCCCTGCCCTTGCGCTCAACACGATCAAGAAACTGAATACTTTGGACGTTGTGCATAAAATAGCCGATACCGGCCTGATAGCACAATTGGCTTAGAAAACGTTCGCCATCGTGACCAAAAGGGGTATGGCCGATATCATGCCCCAGGGCGATGGCTTCAATCAAATCCTCATTGAGTCCCAGGAAGCGTCCAATGGTGCGGGCAATTTTGGAAACCAACTGCACATGCAGCACACGGTGGGTAATGTGATCATTTTGAATCAAGTAGAACACCTGGGTTTTGTCAATGTAGCGCGTGTAAGCGCTTGAATGAAGTATGCGGTCGGTGTCCAGTGCAAAAGCCTGGCGATAGCCGTCCTGTAATCGTTTCTCCGGGTACCTCCGACGCGCGTGCGCGCTGAAGGCCGCGTGATCTGAATAGATGCGCATTTCTCTGCGATCCAATTCGAGCTTGCGTGTATCCAATATGCCGGTCACTTAGATGTCCCCCTGCCGAATCAGATCCGCCATCAGACCTTGATAGTCGATGCCGGCCAGTCGAAAACCCTCACGGCCATACTTCATATTGCCTTCCAAAACATAATACCTGCCCGCATGCCTGCAAATGTCGATCCCCACATCGTCCCACCGGCACGTACGGGCGGTAAGCAGCGCCAATTCAATGGCCTCATCCGGTACCGGTGAAAAATCCACTTGTCCCC
>Ga0055480_10001167_pt1 | contig 10387 bp, 11 predicted proteins | sample Muzzi_PWB_D2_FD_57935 | JGI IMG/M metagenome (GOLD analysis project Ga0055480, IMG submission 57935) | Wetland microbial communities from San Francisco Bay, California, USA, that impact long-term carbon sequestration - Muzzi_PWB_D2 | ecosystem: Environmental > Aquatic > Marine > Wetlands ... | reverse complement strand
CGTGGAGGCGCTGGCGGAGGTCGAACGGGGCAGCGAACTGGAGCCGCTGCTGCCGTTCTCGGCGTTCCGTCCGGTCGTCGTTCTCCTCCAGATGCGTGATTTCGATGCGGCGATCGAGCGGGCCCGCGCGGGCCTCGCGTTCCATCCCCGGTTCTGGCAGGGGCACTGGCTGCTGTGCCTGGGGCTGGCGGGCGATGGCCGATACGACGAGGCGGTTCCCACGTGTGAGCAGGCGGCCGAAGGCTCACGCCGCCTCCCGATGGCCGTTGGGGCTCTGGGATACGTCTATGCGAAGGCCGGTCGCCGAACTGACGCCGAACGGATCGCGCACGAACTCGAGGAACGGGCGACGCAGGCTTATGTGGGGGGCACGTGGATCGCCGCCGTGCACGGTGCGCTGGGCAACCGGGACCGGGCGTTCGAATGGCTGGAACGCGCGTACGAGGAACGCGACGTTCAGCTCGTCAATCTCCACCAGGCGCTGCTGTTCGACCCGTTGAGGGACGACCTGCGGTTCGACGCGTTTCTCGAGCGGATCGGGCTGGTGGCGCAGGAGTAGCGCCGACCCTGGTCAGTCGCCCGGCGCGGCCTTCTTCTTCGCGAAGAAGCTCACGGCCAACGGAACCAGGGCGCCGATCAGCGCGGACGTACCGGCGTCGCCCGCCACGCCGCCCCCCACGCCGGGCGCGATGAGCTGGCCGCCGGCGACGCCGCCGAGCGCTCCGAGGATCGTGTTCATCATCGGACCGAGTGATCGGGCCTTGGCGAGGAAGCCGGCCGCGTTGCCGCCCACGACGCCCGAGATGAGCTGGATGATGATGGCGGTGAGGTCCACGTAACGTCCCTTCGCTGGAGTAAGGGGTGGTGGTACCGCTGGTTACCCTAGACTGTAAGCCCGCTATGCGGCAAGGGGTGACGGACTCGCCCGCGCTCCCGCCATCCCCGACACCGTCGAAGGCATCGTCTGGTTCTGAATGCTCGCTTTGGCCGTGTCGTGCATGGATTTGGATACGCTGGAGATCGTTTGCAGGGTCTGCTGCTGCTTATTCCGCGTCCCGTACCGTGCGGGCGCGTCCCCTCTCCCTTCGGCCATCCGGCGCTCTGCTGCGACTTTCTCCCCGAAGGCGTCCCGCATCACCCACTGCACGAGTGCACCGACGTCTTCGGGACGCGAGTTGCGGACGAGCGCCACCCACTGCCCACGGACCTCCTCGAAAGGCGCGCCACCGCGAAGCCGAACGGAGATCCGCTGAACCGCGGCACGGTCCCGATGCCGCAACCGTTCCGGAATGCGGCGCTCGTCACCCGGCGAGCCCAGTGGCTCCGCGGGCCTGGCCTGTCTTGCCTTCACCTGCCCGATCAACGGACGGGGCAGGGCGAGGGCGAGGAGCACCAGGAAGCCCGGAACGAGGAGCCCGCGGCGGATGTGGTGGCGATGACTCATGAGATCCTCCCTTCAGCCCTTCATCGTCAGGCGCCCGTTCACCGTGCCGCCTTCTTCCAGCTCGATTTTCGGGGCTTCGATGTCGGCTTCGACCCGGCATCCCTTCTTCAGGCGGACGGCGCCCGATGCTTTGATATTGCCGGAAACCTTGCCGCTCGCGACAACTTCTTCCGCCTCGATGCCGCCCTCGACCTGGCCGCTGGCGTCTACGACGACCCGGCCGTTCGTCGTCACGGAGCCCTCGACGCGCCCCTCGATTCGGAGCTCGCCCTCGCCCGTCACGTCGCCGGTCACCGTCATCCCGCCACCCAGCACGGACACCGTGCCGAACTGGGGATTCGTGGTCGAGCTGTTCCGCCGGAATGGGGACGCTGACATCTCCTGCGCCTCTTCGGCGGCCGGCGGGTCCTTCGATACGGCTTTCAACATGGTCCTGTCTCCCTGCGCGTGTGATGATCCGCCGCCGGCTCCTCGGGTGGCCGGCGGTGGGGCGAGAGACTGCAAGTTCCGCGCACCGGGCGTTCGCCGCGATTGCCTCGGCCTGCGCCGCGCCCGATCTTCCGGGCCATGAGTCAATCCCCATCGTCGATGCAGAGGTTCTTCGCCGAGATGAAGCGGCGGCGTGTATTCAAGGTCATGGCCGTCTATGGCGCCGTGGCGTTCGGGGTCCTGCAGCTGGCCGACCTGTTCGTCGAGCCGCTCGGCCTTCCGGCCTGGACGATGCCGTTCCTCCTGCTCGTGGCGATGGTCGGTTTCCCGATCGCGGTCGTGCTGGCCTGGGCGTTCGAAACGACCCCGCAGGGCGTGCGCCGCACCGAAGTCGCCGCGCCCGAGGAGATCCGCGCGCTCGTCGCGGCCCCGCGTCGGCACCGCTGGCCGGCGGGCCTGCTGGCCCTGGCCGGGATGAGCCTGCTGTTCGCGACGGGCTGGTGGATGGGGGCCGGGCGCGACGCCGGCGGGCCCGTCGGCGCGCTGATCCCGGAGGCCCGTGCCTCGGACCTTCGCACCCTCGCCGCGCTCCCGTTCGAGAACGTGAACGGGGACGAGGAGAACCGGATCATGGCGATCGGGCTCCTCGACGATCTCCTCGCCCAGCTGTCGCGGATCGAGGCGCTCCGCGTGACCTCCCGTACGTCGGTCAACGAGTATGCGAGCACGGACAAGACGCTCGACCAGATCGCGGAGGAGCTCGGCGTCGACTACGTGCTCGAAGGCTCGGTCCGGCGTTCGGGAAACCGCGTGCGCGTGAGCGTGACGCTGGTCGACGCGCAGCGGGACGAGCAGATGTGGACGCAGCAGTACGACAACGACGTCACGCCCGACAACCTGTTCGACATTCAGTCGGACATCGCCCGGCAGGTCGTGTCAGAGCTGCAGGCGCAGCTCACCCCCGAAGACGAGGACCGGCTCGAGACCCTGTCGCCGGCCTCGGACCTGGCCGCCCAGTCGTGGTATTACCGCGGGATCGACGTCTACAAGAACAGCTCGCTGGACGAAATTCAGGCGGCGCGGGACTACCTCGCACGAGCCGTGGCGATCGACTCCACCTACACGGTTGCCTGGTCGTGGCTCGCGCAGGTCGAGAGCCGCCTCGTGTTCATCGGCGACGGCGAAGTGGACCGGGCCCGGGCCGCGATGGAGCGGACGGTGGCCCTGGCCCCCCGGGGCCTCGAGGCGCACCTGGCGCGCGGCTTCTTCGAGTACTACGGCCGGGCCGACTACGACGCGGCTCGGTCGGCCTTCGAGGCCGCCGTGCGGCTGGCTCCGTCGGATGCGGATGCCGCCTGGGCGCTCGGGTTGATCCTGCGTCGGCAGGGGGACTGGGAGGGGTCGACCACCATGATGAAGCGGGCGGCCGAGCTCGACCCTCGGAACTCGCTGCGACTCGAGACTTTGGCCGAGAACCTGATGTGGGCGGGAGCGTTCGAGGACGCCGCTGACCTCGTCGATCGCTCCCTGTCGCTCGATCCGGCCAACGCGCGAGCCCGTTCTCGGAAGGTGGGGATCATCGCCCAGCAGGACGGCGCCACGGAGCGTGCTCACCGCCTGGCGGCCGAGCTGGGTCTCGATCCGAGTTCGTTCGAAGAACAGACGGCGCTCGTGCGGCTGGCGCAGTTCGATCGCGATCCACAACGGGTGCTCGAGCTCGTCGCCGCCGTGGATCCGGCCGGTTCGCCGTTCTTGACCGCAGAGTTGTTGATCAGTAAGGCCGAGGCGCTGGCGCAGCTCGGGGCTCCCGCGATCGGGACGGTCGTGGATTCGCTGCGCGACATCCAGAGCCTCAGCCCGGCGGCCGAAGTCGATCACCCGGCCCGGATCGGCTACGCCGAAGCGCTGGCGGGGCGCCGGAGCGACGCCGTGCGGGATCTGCGCGCCGCCGAGATGATGGTGCGCGAATGGCGGGATCACGTCCTGAACACCCGGTGGGCGTACATGACGGTCGCCGGGTACGGGGCGACCGGCGAGCTGGACGCCGGCTTCGGCCTTCTCGACGATGCCGTCGAGCGGCCCAGCATGGACTTCTCCGCCACGTCGTTGTCGCTCGACCCGGCGTTCGATCCCTACCGCGACGACCCGCGGTTCGATGCGCTGATCGAGCGGCGCGAGCAGTTCGAGGCCGAGGGCGCCCGGGTGGGCGAAGCCGAGAGGCCGTGGCTGCCCTGAGGACTCAGCCGGCGGCGGGTCCGCGGTAAACGCAGCCGGTCGTGCAGGTCTCTCGCACGACGACTTTCGAGAGCCCGGGCAGCCCGGACTCGACCCGGTCCCAGATCCAGGCGGCGAGGATCTCGCTGGTCGGGTTTTCGAGTCCCTCGAGCTCGTTGAGATACCGGTGATCGAGCATGTCGTAGCAGGCTTTGAACGCCCGCTTGATGTCGCCGAAGTCGACGACCCAGCCGAGCTCACGGTCGACGGGGCCGTCGACGTGCAGCTCCACCCGGAACGAGTGCCCGTGCAGGCGGGCGCACTTGTGCTCGGCCGGGAGGTTCGGCAGCCGGTGGGCCGCCTCGAAGGTGAATTCCTTGAAGATCTCCATGGTCGCCGCTCAATGTACGGACCCGCGCGGACACGTGCTTCTCGCGATACCTTATTCCCGACCTATGTCCACGTTTCAGCCCGGAGGCCACGCATGACGCCGCAGGACAAGCCCAGCGCCGACCAGCCGACCGTCCTCGAGACGGGAGAGTTCTACTGCTCCAACTGCAAGAGCCGGCAGAGTTATGCGCTCAAGACGTCGAGACCCGGCGCGCCGCGCTGGCTGTCACGGATCTTCGGCGACGGCGACAAGGGCCGCTACGTGGAGTGCCAGAACTGCGGGACGACGGCGGTGCCGGCGGTGCTGCAGGTCGCCGACTCCTCGGCCGACGCCGACTACCTCAAGGGGATCCGCCGCGTGGCGATCCAGATGATGGCCGTCGACGGCGACATAGATGACACCGAGGTGACGGCGATCCAGGAGATGTACCAGCAGGTGACCGGCCGCGACCTCGACGACGCTTCGATCCGGCGTGAGGCCGAGCGGGTCTCGGAGCAGAGCGTCGACGAGCTGGCCGACTTCCTCACGAAGCTGGCCGTCGAGATGAGCGATCGCGGCAAGGAGTTGATCCTCAAGACCGCCTTCTGGGTCGTCGGCGCCGACTCCCAATTCGACGAGTCGGAGGCGACCTTCATCTACCGCGTGGGCGGCGCGCTCGGCGTGTCGGCGGCGGACGTCCGCGTGATGATGGACCGCCTGGGCTGACCGGACCGAACTCTCGGTTCGGTAGTTGCATCTTTCAACTCCCGGTAGCTCCGACGCAGTACAGTCGTCGCGGACTTCTGCGCATATCCGAGGACGTCGGGAGAGGCATACATGCAACAGCGACACCGCCGATCGTGGCGGACGTTCAACGCAACACGCAGCGGGATGCTCCGCCTCGGGGCCGTCCTGACGCTGGGCGCGGGAGCGACGCTCTTCGCGTTTCAGGCCTGTGTTCCCGATGCGCCGGCGGGCCCCGACAACCTCACGCCACTGGATCCGGATCCGGGACCGGCGGACCCGACGGCGCCCGGCTCCATCACCGTTCACATCTCGCTCGTCGGCGCTGAACTCCCCGACTCGGTATCGCTGGCCCTGGACGGCGGCGCCCCGAACGCCGTCGCGGCGGCGAGGGACTGGACCTGGTCGAGCCTGACGGCCGGGGAGCATGCGATCGAGCTCGGCGCCGTGCCCGGCAACTGTACGGTGCTCGAGACGAATCCCCAGGACGTGACTCTCGACGCCGGGGACGCGGTCCGCACGGACTTTACGATCGTTTGCATCGCCACGGTCGGCGACCTCCGGGTGACGACCGAGACGAGCGGCAACCGGATCGACGACGATGGATACCGCGTGGAGCTGGACGGGGGGGTGGAGAAACAGCAGGTCGAGGTCGACGGATCGGTCACGTTCACCGGACTGCCGCCGGGATCGCACGAGGTGCGGCTTCGCGACGTGGATCGGCACTGCGACGTGGACGGCGGCGATCGCGTCGAGGTTGAGGTGAGAGTGGGAGAGGTGGCGGAGGTCGCCTTCGTGGTCAGCTGCGATTGAACCCGTACGGGCCCGGCGAACCTGGGCCACTTGGGTTTTCAGAGGATGGTCGCGAGGCCCTACCCGGGAGGCCGGCATCGTTTCCGCCCGCCCGGGCGGTGACTACCTTGGGGAAGGCTCCCGTGACCGCCGCAAGGAGATCCGCCATGACGTTCCGCTCACCTCGAGCCGTGCTCGCTCCCGTCGTCGCGGCCGCCCTGATCGCCCTCCTGCCGCCCACCCCGGCCCATGCCCAGTCGCAGGCCACCGGCCCCGAGCTCGCCTCGTTCGGCCGCCGGCCCGTGGCGACCTTCTCGATCGTCGCGCGCGATCCGGCGACCGGGGAGCTCGGGGTGGCCGTCCAGTCCCACTGGTTCAGCGTCGGGCCCATCGTGCCGTTCGCTCAGGCAGGAGTGGGGGCTGTCGCGACCCAGTCGTTCGTCGATCCGTCGTACGGGCCGCTCGGGCTGGCGCTCATGAAGGCGGGGCGTTCGGCGCCGGATGCGCTGGCTGGCCTGCTGCTGGCTGACGAGCATCCCGAAGTGAGGCAGGTCGCTATGATCGACGCGCAGGGACGGGTCGACGCGCACACGGGCGAGGACGCGATCATCGCGGCCGGCCATCACGTGGGCGAGAACTACAGCGTCCAGGCGAACATGATGGAGAGCGCCACGGTGTGGCCGGCGATGGCGGAGGCGTTCGAGAGGACGGAGGGAGACCTGGCGTCCCGGATGCTGGCGGCGCTGAAGGCGGCACAGGCGGAGGGCGGCGATATCCGGGGCCGTCAATCGGCCGCGCTGATCGTCGTGAGCGGCACCCCGGCGGGACTGCCCTGGGTCGACCGGATCTTCGACCTGCGCATCGAAGATGCTCCGCATCCGCTGGAGGAACTCGATCGACTTCTCCACCTGGCGCGCGCCTACCGCGAGATGAACGCGGGTGACGAGGCGATGACGACCAACGACGTGACGGCCGCCGTGAACCACTACAACACCGCGTCCGAGATGGAGCCGGACAACGCCGAGATGGTCTACTGGGCCGCGGTAACGCTGGCCTCGGAAGGGCGCGTGGAGGAAGCGCTGCCGCGGTTCCGGCGCGCCTTCGCGGCGAGCACGAACTGGGCCGTGCTGACGGCCCGACTGCCGGAGGCGAATCTTCTGCCCGACGATCCTGACCTGCTGGAGGCGATCTTCTCGGTGGAGGGCGGCGAGGCCGGGCGCGTGGAATGGCGGAGGCTGGCGGAGCTGGGATTGATGAGCGGGCCGTAGTTGCGCGGGAAAATTTGCCCGTGTATCTCTCGTACGGGAACACCCGCCGGAATGTCGGCGGTCCATCCAGCGCGAAGGTACGCCTGATGACAGCACGCATTACCACCTCCGCATCCTACCTCACCCTCTTCGCGACGCTGAGCGTGGCCCTGGTCGCCGGCTGCACGCGCACCTCCGCTGAGGCGAGCGAGCCGACCCTCGACGACGTGAAGGCCGCCACCGCGAAGTACCAGGACGTGAACGCCGCCCTCGCCGACGGCTACATCGCCGATCCTTCGGGGATGTGCGTCACGGCCGCGATGGAAGGCCGTCCCGCCGAGGCCGGCGCCATGGGCATCCACTATGTGCGGCCGGACCTGCTGGGCCTCGAGATGGTCCCGGGCGCCAGGGTCGACGGCACGAGCACCTACACCGACTTCCGGCAGCCGGCCGTTCTGCTCTACGAGCCCGAGGCGGACGGGTCGTTGCAGCTCGTCGGGGTCGAGAACCTCGTGTTCCAGAAGGCCTGGGAAGAGGCGGGCCGTACGGAGCCGCCGACCTTCCAAGGCGCGTCGTTCAACCACATGGTGGACGATCCGTCGACCGAGATCGACGAAGCCCACAACTTCCAGCCGCACTACGATCTGCACGTGTGGATCTATCGAGAGAATCCGAACGGTACGTTCACGCCGTTCAATCCGGCCGTCACGTGTGAGCACCAGGCGAGCGCGGTGCAGGCCGCCGCCCAGTAAGAAGCTCCGCGACGAGAAAGCCGGCCGCCCCTCACGCGGTCGGCTTGCTCGCCCTCCAGACCGCCGTCAGCTTTCCCGCCATGATCCGGGTTCACACGAGATGGTACGCCATGCTCGCTCTCCTTCTCGCGGGGGCGTCGCCGGCCCTCGCCCAGGGCGCGTCCCGTGAAGTGCGGGAAGCGGCCTCGCAGGTCGTGACGCTGCGCGGCTATGACGCGGACGGGCAGCTCACAGCGCAAGGCAGCGGCTTCTTCTTCGGGCCGGGCCGGATCGCCACCAACTTCCACGTGATCGCGGGAGCGGTCGTCGTGAAGGTGATCAACGCCGCCGGCGACACGATCGCCCGGGTCGATTCCGCCGACGCCTTCGACGCGCAGCTAGATCTCGCCATCCTCCGTCCCCCGGCCGGCCCGACGCGGGGCTTGCAGGTCGAGACGTTCTATCCGGACGTCGGCGACCAGGTGTGGACCTATGGCTCGCCGAAGGGCCTGACGGGCACGATGAGCGACGGGATCGTGTCGGCGGTGCGGGAGCGGGGCGGAAACATGGTGCTGCAGATCAGCGCGCCGATCTCGCCGGGCTCCTCGGGTGGGCCAGTGCTCAATGTCCGGGGACGGGTCGTCGGCGTCACGAAGTCGTCGGTGCGCGGAGGCCAGAACCTGAACTTCGCGATTCCGGCGCGGGAACTCGCGGGACTCGCCGTTCGACGCGGGGCGGTCGTCGCCCTGCCGGTCGGCGAAGCCCGTCGAGGGGGAGAGCCGTCACCGGGTGGGGACGCGGGCGGGGAAGTCGGCGAGCGACCCCAGCTCCCGGATCGATGGGCGCTCATCGCCCGCAACGTGTCGAGTGCCGAGTTGTTCTACGACCGGCAGTCCCTCCGCCGCAACGGCGGTCGCCTGCACGTCTGGGTCTATGCGTTCTACCCGGAAACCCTGATGGCCGGTGAGGCGGCCTTCGACGCCTCGAAGGCGCTGTTCGAGCTGCGCTGCAATCAGTACGAGTTCCGGCTCAACCAGTACCTGTTGATGCGGGGCGAGAAGGTGATCGGCTCCAACGGATCCGTGTCGGGTGGGGAGTGGTCGGCGGTCGCGCCCGAGTCGGTGGCCGAGAACCTGGTGGAGCTAGTGTGCCGCGAGCACCTGAGGTCAGCGGACAGCGCGTCGTCGGTCGACTCCGAAGAGCGACCGGTCCCGGCCCGCGACTAGTCGACGTCGCCCTGGCCGGCGGTGTCACCGTCCGCGGCCGTCTCCGCCGCGTCGTCAGCCTCCCCCAACCGGAACACGATGTGCCCGATCTGCCGGGCCTCCGACTCCTCGTCCCGGGCCTCGCCGCGCAGGCGCTCCGAATCGACGCCCGCCTGTTCGAGCGCGGTCACGACGACCCGTGCCCTCGCCTCGGCCAGCACCCGGTCCGCCTCCGGATCCCCCCCGCTGGCCGCGTCGGCGGCGACCACGATCACCGTGCCGTCCGGCGTCCGCTGGATGACTTCGGCCGCCGCCTGCAGGAAGCCTGCCGCGTCGGCGGGCAGCTTCGCGGTGCCGGGCTCGAAGTCGAGAATCGCCAGGTTCAGCGCGTCGAGGATCGTGTCGGGCGCGACAGGATCGGCGTAGAGGCGGGCCAGGGCGTCGATGGCGGCCTGGCGGGCACTGCGCGCGGCGGCCGCTCGTCGAGTGCTATCAGGATTCACGGGCTCCGCCGCGCTGTCGGTCGTCGCGGCCACCGAGTTGAACGCCTCGACGATCCGGGCGCGGGCCACGGCGTCCCGCACGTCACCGCTGTAGACGACCGTGTCGCCGGCCGCATTGATGGTCACGATTCGGTCGAGACCGCCGCCGGGCCGAAGTAGCAGCCACGCGCCTGCGGCCACCGCTCCGACGCCCACGAGGGCGCCCCAGGTGATCGGTCGGTTCCAGCGCATCACGTACTGGCGGCTCTCAGGGTGCAGGTGGGCGGCTTCGGTGTCGGGCTCACCCTATGATCGGAGATCCCGGCGATCGCGTCCACTCACCACGTATTCGAACGGTTCCATGGCGTGTCAGTCCTGGTCGGTGATTCGGAGTGCGCCGGGGTCGCGCGTCACGATCTCCGGGCGTCCCCGGTAAAGCTCGATTCGACCCGTCACGCAGATGCGGCGGCCATCGTACTCGTCCTCCGGGGCGGCCGGGAACCGGGCGCGGTCCTCGCCCCAGATCACCACGGTGAGGTCCTGGTCGGGATACGGGCGGCCGAGGTTCAGGAAGGTGGGACGGCGGCCGGTGCGCAGGTACCGGGTGCCGGCGACCCGGTCGCAGACGGTGCGCGTCTCGCCGATGTGAGCGGATGCCTCGAGGGCAGTGAGCGCGCCGGCCGGGAGTTCAAGCGCCTCGGCCGCATCCCCGGTCGCCGCCTCGTGCCG
>Ga0055480_10001165_pt1 | contig 10405 bp, 11 predicted proteins | sample Muzzi_PWB_D2_FD_57935 | JGI IMG/M metagenome (GOLD analysis project Ga0055480, IMG submission 57935) | Wetland microbial communities from San Francisco Bay, California, USA, that impact long-term carbon sequestration - Muzzi_PWB_D2 | ecosystem: Environmental > Aquatic > Marine > Wetlands ... | reverse complement strand
GGGGGGGGGTGGCGGGGGCAGTGGACCCGCTGTGCGAAGGGTCCCTCCCGCGCTCCCACGGCCCTCCGCCGCTGCTCCCCGTTAGGGCTCGTACCCCAACACCGGCGCCAGCCACCGCTCGGCGGCGAAGATCTCGATCCCCTTCCTGGCGGCGTAGTCTTCCACCTGGTCGCGGGCGACCTTCCCGACACCGAAGTAGCTCGCCTCGGGACGCCAGAAGTAGTAGCCGGAGACGGCGGCGGTGGGGACCATGGCGTAGCTCTCCGTCAGCTTGATCCCGGCCGCCGTCTCGGCGTGAAGAATGTCGAAGAGGGTGCGCTTCTCGGTGTGGTCGGGGCAGGCGGGGTAGCCGGGCGCGGGCCGGATGCCCTGGTAGCGCTCCTTGATGAGGTCGTCGTTGCCGAGCGCCTCGTCGGGGGCGTAGCCCCAGAACTCCCGCCGGACGCGCTCGTGCAGGTGCTCCGCGAAGGCCTCCGCCAGCCGGTCGGCCAGGGCCTTGGCGAGGATGGCGCCGTAGTCGTCATGCTCTTCCTCGAGCTCTGTGACGAGGCGATCCAGGCCGTGGCCCGTGGTGACGGCGAAGAAGCCGAGGTAGTCGTCGGCGGTTCCGCGCTGGGCGACGAAATCCGCCAAGGCCAGGTTGGGGCGACCCGACTTTCGGCCCTGCTGGCGGAGGGTGTGGACGACCGCGAGCCGTTCGGTGCGTTCCGCATCGCGATACACCTCGATGTCGTCGCCGACGCCGCTTGCGGGGTGGAAGGCCACGACGCCGCGCGCAGTGAGGCGCCCCTCTCCCACCAACCGCTTCAGCATCGCCTGCGCGTCCCGCCACAGGTCGCGGGCTGCGACTCCCTGCTCGGGGTGGTCGAGGATCTTCGGGTAGCTCCCCTTCAGTTCCCAGGCGTGGAAGAAGGGGGTCCAATCGATCCGCTCTACCAGGCAATCGAGTGGATAGTCGTCGAACGTCTTGGTGCCGAGGAATGTGGGGACCGGTGCCGGAGTGGCGGTGTCGACCACGAGGCGGTTGTCGCGGGCCGCGGCGATGGGGAGGAGTTCGCTCGCCTTCCGGTCCGCGCGTCCCGCGCGGAGTTCATCGTACTCCTGGCGCACGTCGGCGACGTAGCCGTCGCGCTGGTCGTCGCTCAGGAGGCGGCCGGCGACGCCGACCGCACGGGAGGCGTCGTGTACGTGGATGACGGGACCGGAATACTTGGGCGCGATCTTGACGGCTGTGTGGATGCGGGACGTGGTGGCACCGCCGATCAGGAGCGGAACGCGGAACGCCTTCCGCTCCATCTCAGCGGCAACGAACGTCATCTCTTCGAGCGAGGGCGTGATCAGGCCGCTCAGGCCGACGATGTCGACGTTTTCCTTCTTGGCAGTATCCAGGATGGTGGCGGCGGGGGTCATGACGCCCAGATCGAGCACCTCGTAGTTGTTACAGCGCAGGACCACGCCGACGATGTTCTTGCCGATATCGTGGACATCGCCCTTGACCGTGGCGAGGAGGATCTTCCCCTTGGCGCGAATACCGCCGTCGGCCTCCTGCTCCGCCTCGATGAAGGGGATCAGGTGCGCCACCGCTTTCTTCATGACGCGAGCGCTCTTGACCACCTGGGGGAGGAACATCTTTCCCGCGCCGAACAGGTCGCCGACGATGTTCATCCCCGTCATGAGGGGGCCCTCGATGACCTCCAGCGGGCGCGTCGCCTGGAGGCGCGCCTCTTCGGTGTCCTCCACGATGTAGTCGGTGATGCCGCTGACGAGGGCGTGGGCCAGGCGATCCTGCACAGGCTGCTCGCGCCAGGAGAGGTCGGCGCCGGCGCCGGGCCCCTGACTACTGACCCGGTCGGCCATCGCCATCAGCCGTTCGGTCGCGTCGGGCCGGCGGTCGAGGATCACGTCCTCGGCGCGCTCCCGGAGCTCCGGCTCGATCTCGGCGTACACCGGAAGCTGGCCCGCGTTGACGATCCCCATGTCCATCCCCGCGTCGACGGCGTGGTAGAGGAACACCGCGTGGAGCGCCTCCCGAATGCCGTCATGGCCGCGAAAGGAGAAGGAGATGTTGCTGACACCACCACTCACCAGCGCGCCGGGGAGCTCTGCCTTGATCCGGCGCACCGCCTCGATGTAGGCCACTCCGTAACCGCTGTGCTCCTCGATCCCGGTCGCGACCGCAAAGATGTTGGGGTCGAAGATGATGTCCTCGGGCGGGATGCCGACCCGCTCCGTGAGAATCCGGTAGCTCCGGGCGCAGATGTCCACCTTCCGCTCGACGGTGTCCGCCTGCCCCTGCTCGTCGAAGGCCATCACGATCATGGCCGCACCATACCGGTGGACCGTGCGGGCCTGCTCGATGAACGGCGCCTCCCCCTCCTTGAGGCTGATCGAGTTCACCACGCCCTTCCCCTGAAGGCACTTGAGGCCCGCCTCCAGCACCGACCATTTGGACGAGTCCACCATCACCGGCACCCGGCTGATATCCGGTTCCGCCGCGATGAGCCGGAGGAAGGTGGTCATCGCCGCCTCCGAGTCCAACATCGCCTCGTCCATGTTGACGTCGATGATCTGGGCCCCGTTGTCCACCTGGTGCCGCGCGACGTCGAGTGCCGTTTCGTAGTCGTCGTCCTTGATGAGCTTCGCAAAGCGCCGAGAACCGGTCACGTTGGTGCGCTCCCCGGCGTTCACGAACAGGCTCTTCGCGTCGATGGCCAGCGGCTCGAGGCCGCTGAGGCGCGTTGCGGCCGTGGGGCGGACCGGTACCCGCGGCGCCACACCCCGCACCACCTCGGCAAAGGCGGCGATGTGGTCCGGCGTCGTGCCGCAGCAACCGCCCACCATGTTCACGGCGCCCTGGCGGGCCAGGTCGCCGAGCACCGCCGCCATCGATTCGGGCGTCTCGTCGTACCCTCCCATGGCGTTGGGGAGTCCTGCGTTCGGATGTGTCGAGACGTAGGTCGGCGCCACCCGCGCCAACTCCTGGACGTAGGGCGCGAGGGCGTCGGGCCCGAGCGCACAGTTGAGACCCACGATCAATGGACGAGCGTGCGCCACTGACGTCCAGAAGGCCTCGGTGGTCTGCCCCGACAGGGTTCGGCCGCTGGCGTCCGTGATGGTGCCGGAGATCATCACCGGGAGGCGGACGCCGAGCGTCTGAAAGACCCCCTCCACGGCGTAGATCGCCGCCTTGGCGTTGAGGGTGTCGAAGATGGTCTCGATGAGGAGGAGGTCGGCCCCGCCCTCCACCAGTGCGCGCGCCGCCTCGGCGTAGGCCTCGGCGAGCTGGTCGAAGCTGATGTTGCGGAACCCCGGGTCGTTGACATCCGGCGACAGCGACGCGGTCCGGTTGGTCGGTCCCAACACGCCCGCCACATAGCGGAGCCGCTCGGGGTTTTCACGCTCCGCCTCATCCGCCGCCCGGCGGGCTAAGGCGGCGGCGGCGCGGTTCAGTTCCGGGACAAGAGACTCCATCCCGTAGTCCGCCATGGCGACCGCGGTGGCGTTAAAGGAGTTGGTCTCGATGATGTCGGCGCCGGCCGCCAGGTACTCGCGGTGGATCCCGAGGATGAGATCGGGCTGGGTGAGGGATAGGGCGTCGTTGTTGCCGCGCAGGTCCCGCGGGTGTTCGGCAAAGCGCTCGCCCCGGTAGGCCACCTCATCGAGGTCGGCCCGCTGGATCATCGTCCCCATGGCACCGTCGAGGACCAGGATGCGCTCCCCGAGGAGCGGAGCCAATCGGGCGAGCCGCGCCTCCCGGGCCGCGGTGGATGATGTGGAAGCTGTCTTCATGCCAGCCCTCCCTCCCCCCAAACGCCAAAACCCGAAGCGAAAACGGCTCCGGGAGGGGCGTTTTAGCAGTTTGTTTATCGTGGCCGCAATCGCTCAAATCACCACGGATCTCGAATTGTCGGCCTGCAGTCTAACGCGACGACCCCGGGGAAGACAAGGGCGGCCCGGCTCCTTCGAGCCCCAACCCCCCCGTCACCGCCGCGACGGAGACGTTGCCGAGGACCACCGTCTTGCGCCGCCCACGATGCCCGGCGGCCACCGTCACGCGTGTCCGGGGCACCCGACACGCCTGGGCCAGGAAGCGGACCAGCGCGTCGTTGGCCGCGCCCTCAACCGGCTTGGCGGCCAGCCGAATCCGAACACGGCCATCGTGCCAGCCTGCCACCGCGGTGGCCGCGGCGCCGGGTTGCACGTGGAGGAGGAGCCGCACGTCGGGGCCGACCTGGCTGATGGCGCTCAGAGACTCCCCACAATGAGCGCGGTGAGGAGGCTGCGGGCCACGATCAGGAGGAGCCAAGCCGCGAGCGGGCTCAGGTCGAACATCCCGAACGGCGGGAGCACCCGCTGGATGGGGCGGACCAGCCAGTCGGTCAGAACGTAGGCGGGTCGCATCCACTTGTTGAAGGGTCCCACGCCGAGCCATGACCCGATGACGCGGGCGAAGATCGCAATCGTGAGCACCGTGTAAGCGCCGCGCACCAGGAGGAGGAGCCAGCCGCGCGGGCCGGCCCCAGCCATCGCCGCCCAACGCGCGATGGCACCCGCACTCCACCCCGCCAGACCCAGGACCACGAGCCCGCCGACCACTACGATCCCGAGGAGCCAGTAGGTGGCATCTTGGGGGTTACCTCCGGCTCGCGCGACTCGTCGCTCCAACGGGAGGAGGAGCGGGTCGGACGCCTTCCTGACAAACCGGGCCCAGGCACCGAAGGGATTGAGCCGGCGCGAGCGGACAGCCCAATGGGTGGCCGCCACGATCGTGCCATAGACGAGTGCGGCGAGAACCACCATCCGTGCGACCACCATGACGGTCATCACCCCTCCGTCAGGGCGCCCGGGTGGGGTCGGCGGCCACCTCTCTGGCGGCGCCGTCCGTGGTCCGGCACTGAAGCTTGATCTTCCCCTCGAGGGCTAGTTCTTCCAGCACCGAGAGTCCGCCGCTGCAGGACCGGATCCCTCCGGCGTCAGGATGGCGGTATGCCACCGTTACCCGCGGCTCGCCACCTCGGACGAGCAGCCATCGAGCGGTCGTGGGGGTCAGCGAATCGACGCCCAGGTCGCGGAGGTTCCGTGGGCTCCGGCCGCGATGCGAGCTCCGGTAGCTGGCGACGCGATCCACCAATTCGAAGAGCTCCTTGCTCAATCCCTCCGCATCTTGGCCTGCCTGCCGGTCGCTCAGCCCGGGCCTGCTGGTCGTCGCATCTCCCTTCCCGCCTGACCCACAGGAGGCGAAGAGGAGGGCGAGCGCGGCGAGGATCCAACGGTGGGTGGGGAGGGGCTGGGTCACGGGGAACGGACTCCTGTGGGCAATACGGTCACCGGTAATCTACTCGCGGCAGCAAACGGGCGCGGCGCTGAGGCGGCCAGCCGACCCGCTCCGCGGGATTCGGGTTATCCCGGCGCTCCCACGAGGAAGCGATTTTGTTGTCGGGGGGGGGCCCCGGGCGGGGCCGATACGCCCCGAGGACGGGAACGGCGGCTCGAGGTGAGGAGGGCGCTCCGGACAGTGGTGGGGCGGGAAGCTCCAACAAAAAGAGGCAGCCCTGGGGCTGCCTCGCGGTCCTCGGAATCGTGGGCCTCAACTCGGCGTATCGTCCATCGGGAACCGCTTCTCGATGAGGAACCAGGTGCCGCCCTCGATGTACCCGGACCGCTCCCACACCCGCCGCCACCCGAAGGCGGCCAGGAGGGCCTCAGATCGAAGGTTTGGAGTCCAGAACTCGACCAGGTGGGCTCCGCTGGCCAGGGCATGCTCCTCGAACGCACCCAACAATCGGTGGGCATGCCCAAGATGGCGTGCCTCGGGTACGACGCCCAATTCCATCAGGTGGGCCACACCGCCTCGGAGGGAGTAGCGGAGCCCTCCGATCCAGTCACCGATCTCGTTGGTGAGGACCAGGTAGCGGTCCTCACTGAACGGGGCCTCCCCGGTGGCGTCCACCTCGCCCTGGAGAAGCTCCAAGAGCCAGTCCGAGAACTCCTCGTCCTGTTCGATTTCGCGAATGGTCAGCTCGGGCATCTCTCACTCCGGTTCTGCGTCCCACGGGGCCGACGGGCCCTCTTCTGGTATACGCAATGCTGATGCCATCAGTTCCATCCCAGCCCGAACACCGGGCGAGCTCTGGCCAGGACACCTAACACCATTTCCTGCAACATGTTGTGCGTATCGTCCCAGCCCGTCCCCCGGCCCGATGATGGGGGCGGGCCCGGCCCCTGTCCTCCCCAGCCGACGCCACCCGTCAATGCCGAGCCGCATTATTTTTGACGCCGGCTCGCGCCGGCGTGACACACGGGCCGATGCGGCCCTGGGAGGATCAATGGTCTCGAGTGGCGATACCCAGCGGGTTGCCGTGGTTCCCTGCATGTTCTGCGGCTCCCCCAACCGGATCGATTTGACCCGCACCGCGGACGGTCCCAAGTGCGGGTCCTGCGGCCGTCCGTTCCGGCTGGACCGGCCGCAGCGCATCGGGGACGACACCTTCGACAAGGTGATTCGGGGGACCGGCGTGCCCATCCTGGTGGACTGCTACGCCGATTGGTGCGGGCCGTGCAAGATCGTGGCGCCGACGGTTGACGAGTTTGCGCTCCGCCACGCCGGCGCCGTCCTGGTGACGAAGCTGGACACCGACGCCAATCCCGCGACCGCCTCGCGGCTCGGGATCCGCGGCATCCCCACGCTCCTGGTGTTCCGCGACGGGAGCGAGCGTGGCCGCCATGTCGGCGTGGCGGACACCCGCACCCTGGAGGCGCTGGTCGGGTCCTAGCGGGGACTCGTGCCCCTCACGCCTCGTCCTACTTGGTCGAGCACACCCGTCGCGTAGGGGCGGCGTCCCCGCACAAGACGGATTCCGCCATCCCGCTGGCCAGAATGCCGCACGCCGTGGACTGCGCCGCGCGCGTGGCATCCGCTTCGGACGCCGCGGATGCGGTGGCGCAGTTATTCCCGCCTCCAAACGAGACGCACACCTCGCAGGTGACCTTCTGGCTCGACAGCGTGCTCCAGAGGAGGAGGAGCACGAAGGCCGCGATCACGAGGCCTGTAACGGTCTTCGCGCCGGTGCTCATCCGCGCGCGAAGGCGAACAGGCTCGGGATCGTCCCGACCACCCAGACGACAACGGCGGTCCCGTAGGCGCTGCCGGCGCTTACCTTGGCGATCGCCTTGAGTCCGAGCGCCAGGAGGATGGTGGCCCAGATGAGGGTAAGGTCAAAGCGCGCCATGAGCGCGATCATCCCGGCGGAGGCCACGTCGGGATCGAGGAATCGCGCCGGTCCGAGGGAGAGGCGTGACATCCCATCCAGGGATTCCGGTCGGAAGAGGAGCCCCTGCACGCCGGAGGCGAGAAACCCGATGAGCTTGGGGAACCCGGCAAAGGCGGCGATGAGCATCGCCTGCCCCACTCCTTCGCGGGCGCCGAAGAGCTTTCCCACCAGCCAGAGTACCAGTCCCACGAGGAGCGACGTGATCGGAAGGGCGGCGACGAAGAGGTAGGGCCCCCACTTGGCTTGGCCTTCGATGACCCGTCCGGCCATCTCAGGGGTGATCTTCGGATTGTTGGCGATCGCCCGGCCGATGTCGGCCTCGAGTGCAGGCCGGAGCGTCGAGCCAAGGCCCAGCACCAGGAGGGCGCCGACTACGGTGAAGACGAGGAGTGGTACCCAAAAGGAGGCGTCCCGCCGGCGGGCAAAGACCCGGCTCGGGGCAAAGAAGATCTCGAGGAAATCCTCCCACCAGGACGACGAGGCGGGGGCTGGCTCGGGCGAAGACGCTGCGGCTGTGGGTTCCGACATGGCGTTCTCCGGGCGGGGCCGGGTCAGGAGCCCGGCTGGGGCTGGACCTCCGCGGCGACCCAGGCGGCGTACGCATGAGTTCCGCGGGCGACGGGAAGCGCTATGATCTCAGGCACCTCGTACGGATGCCACTCGATCAGGCGTGCCTCCAGGGTCTCGAGACGGGCTTCGGTCGTCTTGAAGTGGCAATACCACTCTGTGGCGGTCTCCAACGCACCGTTCCAGCGATAGATGCTCATGATGGGGCCCTGCACCTGACAACAGGCGGCCAGGTGTTCTTCGACCGCCGCGCGTGCCATATGCTCCGCTGCCTCCCGTGACGGCAGCGTCGTGGTAACGACGCGAAGCTCGGTCGCCAGGCCCGCGGCCACGGTCAGCGGGCTTGGGGGAGCCCAGGGGTGTCTCCGCCGGCCTTCCCGTCGTCTATGGGGAGGACCCCCGTGCGCCATCCGCTTTGGAAGCGGACGGTCAACCGATGCCCGAGCGTGTCCGCCTGGACAGCCACGACATCCGGAAGCGTGGAGGCGTAGCGGAGGGCCGAGTCCACCTGGGCCGCCAAGCCCTCCGGCGAGTCATCGACGTAGGCCCGGGCAAACTCGCGGCCCAGGGCAATCGCCTCTGCTTGCTCGTGGCCGTAGCGGGCCCACTGATCCGGCGCCACGTATCCTTTTTGGCGCGCCAGCGGCGTATAGTTGTCATAGGTCCGGCATCCGATGGCGGCGGCGGCGATGATACCGATTGCCGAGAGCTGGCGTCTCATGACTGATATCTCGAAGACCGGTGAAGACGGGCGGTCGGAGCGCGACTGGCACCGCGCTTGCTTTCACGTATCACAATAGTACCGTATCTCAGTTCCCCTACAAGGGCGGCCAGCCCGATTCCCGGGCCGGACGCACAATCTGGAGGCTCGGGCCGTGACCTGTCACCCTCGCGCGGGCGGTCGGTTCGTGTGGCATTTCGCCATGGCCCGGGTCGGTCGCCCGGCGCTCGGTTGCCTCTTGGCGGTGGTCCTGGCGGTCCCGACGACGGCGCGGGCGCAGGCTCCCCGGCACGACATCGGCTGGCGGGACGTGGGCCTGCTGGCCACCGGCGTCGTCATGCTGATGACCATCGATCAGCGGGTGGCGCGTGGCGCCGAGTCGAGCCACGAAGGAGTGCGTCATTCGCTGGCCCCCTTCCGAGAGTTCGGCACGGCGCCGCTCTTCGCCACGGTGAGCACGTCCGTGTTCCTCGGCGGGCTCATCACCGGCAACGAGAAGCTGAAGCGATCGGGGCTGCGGCTGATCGCGACCGCCGCGCTGGCGGGTGCGGTGGCCCAGATCCCCAAATACGCCTGCGGGCGTGAGCGGCCGGTCGCCCGGGAGGGGGCTTGGGATTTCGATCCCTTCAGCGGCGCTACGTCTCTCGCGTCGGGGCACACCACGATGGCGTTCGCCATGGCGACCGCCCTATCCCACGAGATCCACCGCCCTGTGATCAGCCTAGGGTTATACTCCGTGGCGAGCCTCACGGCGATGTCGCGCATCGCCGACGACCGGCATTGGCTGAGTGACGTGGTCGCCGGTGCGGCGATCGGTGTAGCGGCGGCCAAGTTCGTCTACGGTGACTGGACCTTCTTCGGCATCCAGGCGCCGCGGGTCCTGACCGGCCGCGGCGCTGCGGAGGTGGAGTGGACCTTGACGTTCTGACACGATCCTTCCTCCTCGGTTCCCTGGCCCTCGGCGGCGCCGCCCCCACGCTCCCCGCCCAGGATTTCTCTGGTCCCCTCATTGTGTACAACGCCGGCAGTTTGGCGGTGCCGATCGACCGCCTCCTCCGGGCCTTCCACCGGCGTCATCCCGACGTCCGGCCGGCGCAGGAGAACGCCGGGAGCCTCGAGTCGGCCCGCAAGATCACCGAACTCGGGAAGACACCCGACGTAATCGCGTTGGCGGACTACGCCATCTTCCCCAAACTCCTCGTCCCCACCTACGCCGCGTGGTACGCGACGTTCGCCACCAACGCGATGGTACTGGCGTATACGTCCCAGTCGGCGGCGGCCGACCGAATCACGACGGACAATTGGTACGAGGTGCTCCAGGAGCGCGGTGTCCGGTGGGGGCGGGCAGAGCCGGCGCTGGACCCGGCAGGCTACCGCACCCTGATGGTGTTCCAGCTGGCGGAGTTGCATTACGGTGTCCCTCGTCTGGCGAACCGTCTCCTTGCCGCAGGCGATCCGCGCTACATTCGGCCGAAGGAGGCCGACCTCATCGCCCTCCTCCAGGTGGGCGAGCTGGACTACGCATTTGAGTACCAGTCGCTGGCACGCTTCCATCACCTCCCGTTCGTTTCGTTGCCCCCAGAGGTGAACCTGGGCGACCCCGCGCAGGCCGACCGCTACACCCGGGCTGTGGTCCGCCTTCCAGGGAAGACCCTGGCCGGCGCCGACTCGGTGACCTTCCGCGGCGAGCCGATCGTGTACGGACTCACGATCCCCACCGGCGCGCCGCATCCCGCGCTGGCCGAGGCCTTCGTCCGTTTCCTGCTGTCCCCGGAGGGGCGGGCGATCATCGAGGAGAGCGGGCTCACACCGATCGGCTCGCCCCGCTTCGAGGGGAGCCCCCCCA
>Ga0055480_10001161_pt1 | contig 10418 bp, 7 predicted proteins | sample Muzzi_PWB_D2_FD_57935 | JGI IMG/M metagenome (GOLD analysis project Ga0055480, IMG submission 57935) | Wetland microbial communities from San Francisco Bay, California, USA, that impact long-term carbon sequestration - Muzzi_PWB_D2 | ecosystem: Environmental > Aquatic > Marine > Wetlands ... | reverse complement strand
CTGGGACACCATAGATCTGGAGCGCCTTGGGCGTGCTCCCCCCGCTCTGGTCCAGGGCCGCGATGAAACCGTCGGCGCTCTTCATCTTCTCGAACTGACGCTCACGATCATTCATGGTTGGATTCTTTTCCACGAGCTGCGGCTGGGTTCGTCGCCCGGGTTCACGCACCGGACGGCGGTCTACCCACGAAATGTAAACGTCCCGGGTCCCCACAAAAGACGGGCCGGCGTCATCGTGTCCGCATCTCCCCCCGGAACCTTCGGCCAGCGGGAGGACGATGCGTTATGTTCGGGGCCGCAGAACGAATCGCAGGAGGCCCCATGGAACTGCCGCAAGAGATGCCCTCGGCCGATTCGACCGGGTCCGACGGTCCGGGCAGTCGGGCGATCGGTTCGGACGAGCACCGCGAGGGGCTCTTCTCGGGATACGCGACTCTCCCGGGTGGATACGACGAGTCGTTCGTCCAGAGCGGCGAGCTCCGGCCTGGTATTCGCCGGGTGCTCAGCCAACTCGACGAGATCGGAGCCGAGGAGTTTCTGAGGCGGCGAGCTCGAGCCGACGACGCCTTCCTCCGCCACGGCGTGACCTTCACGCTCTACTTCGAAGGCGAGGACGGCCAGGAACGCATCTTCCCGTTCGATCTGATCCCTCGGATCGTGTCCGCGCACGACTGGGCCGAAATGGAACGAGGCCTCCAGCAACGAATCAGGGCTCTCCAGCACTTTCTGGACGACGTCTATGGAGAGGAGCGGATCCTGAAGGAGGGCGTGGTGCCGAGGGACCTCGTTTTGGGTTCCAAGGGCTACCTGAAGGAGGTCAGAGGGATCCAGCCCCCGCACGGCGTGCGCGTCCACATCGCGGGAATCGACGTGATCCGGGACGGGGAGGGGCAGTTTCGGGTGCTCGAAGACAACCTGCGTGTTCCGTCCGGCGTCTCCTACGTCCTGGAGAACCGGATCATGATGAAGCGGGTCTATCCGATGATCTTCAACCGGGCAAAGGTCCTCGCGGTAGATGACTATCCCATGCGGTTGCGAACGGGTCTCGGGGAGTCCTCACCCAGGGAGCGGGACCGGCCGAGGATCGTCGTGCTCACCCCTGGTCCGTTCAATTCGGCCTACTTCGAACATTCCTTCCTCGCTCGCAGGATGGGCTGTGAGCTGGTCCACGGGACCGACCTGTTCGTTCGGGACGACTACGTCTATCTGCACACGACGCGCGGTCCCGAAGTGGTGGACGTGATCTACCGTCGTATCGACGACCTCTTCCTGGATCCCCGGGTTTTCCACGAGGACTCGCTCCTCGGCGTACCCGGGCTCATGGAGGCGTATGCCGCCGGGAACGTGGCTCTGGCCAACGCTCCCGGGAACGGCGTGGCCGACGACAAGGCGATCTATCCCTTCGTGCCCGACATGGTGCGCTTCTACCTGGGGGAGGACCCGATCTTGGCCCAGGTGGAGACGTACCTCTGCGCCAGGGACGACCACCGAAAGCACGTGTTGGCGAACCTGGACTCCATGGTGGTCAAGGCGGTGGACGCCGCGGGTGGGTACGGCATGCTGATGGGCCCATCGGCCTCGCTCGAGGAGAGAGAGGACTTCCGCGGACGCATCCAGGCCAACCCCAGAGGGTACATCGCGCAACCGCGGGTGGAGCTCTCGACCGCACCCACCTGGGTCGACGGGGGAGTGGCGCCGAGACGCCTGGACTTCCGCCCGTACCTGGTCACTGGAATGGAGACCTGGGTCCTACCTGGCGGGCTGACCAGGGTGGCCCTCGAGGAAGGGTCGTACGTGGTCAACTCCAGCCAGGGTGGCGGTTCGAAGGACACCTGGGTTCTGGCCGAAGGCTGAGCGTCCGATGATCTGCCGCGTCGCCGAAGCCTGCTTCTGGCTCCACCGATACCTCGAGCGGGTGGACAGCATCGCGAGGGCGCTCCGGGTGAACGGTTTCTTCCTGCTCGACACCATTCCCCCCGAGACCCACGCCTGGCGTCCGCTCCTGATCGTCTCGGGCGAAGAGCCACGGTTCGTCGAACTCCATGGAGAGGAAGGGGCCGACGACGGAGAAACGGTCCAGGCCTACCTGGTCTGGGACGGCCAGAATCCCGCGTCCCTGTACAACTCGGTTCGCCTGGCCCGAGAGAATGCCCGGACCGTTCGGGAGACGATCTCGTTGGAGATGTGGGAGGCGACCAACGCGCTCTGGCACTGGGTGAGTGGCGGTGAGGGTCGGAGCGTGTACGACGAGGATCGCTCTCGCTTCTACGAGCAGGTCCAGGAGAGCTGCTACCAGATCCAGGGGATCACCTACAACACGATGCTCCACGAGGAGCCGTTCGATTTCATGCGTCTCGGCTTGAACCTGGAGCGGGCCAGCCAGACGGGGCGGATCCTGGACGTGAAGCACCACTCCCTCCGGCCGCTCCAGGAGGGACAGGAGTCACCGGCCGAGATCATGGAGTGGCAGTCGATCCTCCGCTCCTGCTCGGCCTACGAACCCTTCTTCAAGAGGTCCGGCTCCATCCTGTCGGGCCCGGCCGTGGCCGAGTTGCTCCTGCTGGACACGACCTTCCCGAGATCGGTGGTTCACTGCCTGGAGCGGGCCCGCAATTTCCTGTCCCGGATCCGTACCAGCGCCTCGACCTCGGCGGGCCGAAAGGCCGCCGAGGGGCTGGATGCCCTCGTCGGGGATCTTCGGACGGGAGAGATCCTGAACGCCGACACCCTGCACGAGAAGCTGACCGAGGTCATCGATCGCACGGCGGACATCGGTCGTCACGTCGCCACGGACTTCTTCCACCCGCCCCGGGGAGGCCCCTCGGCAGGCGAGGGCGTGCCAGCCGACGATTCGGCTCTTCCGTCGACGCCTGGGATCTCCGAGACCGTCCGAGTGACGGATGGCCGCGACTTCACGGGTCTGTCGACGTACGATCCGGGTGGGGTGCGGGACCACTGGGAGATCGCCCGGCAGCGACTCCAGGTCACGCACACGACCACGTATCGCTACGACAATCCGATCGCCCGCAGCTCCCATCTCCTGCGGCTACGGCCCGAGACGGACATCTTTCAGTCGTTGGAGGAGTACGATCTCGATGTGTCGGTGTCCGGAGTGCAGCACGCCTTCGAAGACGTCTTCGGGAACCGCGCGGCTCTCCTGGAGGTGACGGAGCCGTTCGAGGAGCTGAGGATCAAGAGTCGTTCGGTGGTCAACGTAGGGGGGCGTGGTCAGGCGGACCCCTACCTCACCCACAACCGGCCGACCCTCCCCTTGGTATGGATGCCGTGGGAGCATCAGATCCTTCTGCCCTACCTCCTGCCACCCGAGCTTCCGGCCTATCAACTGCGAGAGCTCACGGACTATGCACGCACGTTCGCGATCCGGAACTGGAACGACCTCTTCTGGACGCTTCGCGACATCTGCCAGACGCTCAATCGGGAATACGCGTACGTGCCCGGCTCCACTCATCTGGAGACGACCGCCTACGAGGTGTACCAGACGAGAAGAGGGGTTTGCCAGGACTTCGCCAATCTCTTCGTCTGCCTCGCTCGCCTTCATGGCGTTCCGGCCCGTTACCGGGTGGGCTATCTCTTCACCGGGGGGCGCTACGAACGCGTACTCCAGTCGGATGCCTCGCACGCATGGGCCGAGGTCTACCTCCCCTGGTTGGGATGGAGAGGTTTCGACCCGACCAACGGAATCCTGACCTCGATGGATCACATCAGGGTGGCCCGTGGAAGGTTCTACCGGGATGCCACCCCCACGTCGGGGATCATCTACCAGGGAGGAGGGGGTGAAACTCTCGAGGTCGACGTCAAGGTCGTGCGCCTTTCGGACTGACCGGAGCGTCGGTCCGATTCGGCCCGCGGGCTTGATCCCGGAGGGCAGGGCTCTAGAATTGTTCCGGCTTCTCGTCGGACAGGCGAGGATGCGCCATTGAAAGGTGACCGAGGACTTCAACCAAATGCTGCGCGTCTCTGATCTCAGTAAGAGCTATGGAGGGACCAGGGCCCTCGGCCCCGTCTCGTTCGAGGTGGAGCGGGGGAGCGTCGTGGGGTTCCTGGGGCCGAACGGGGCGGGAAAGACCACACTGCTGCGTATCCTCTCGTGCGATCTGAGACCGACGGCCGGCGAGATTTCATTGAACGGCGTCGACGCGCTGCGCGATCCTCACGCGGTGCGGACACAGGTGGGCTTTCTTCCGGAGACCCCGCCCGTCTACTCGGAGATGACCGTCGGCGACTATCTGACGTTCGTCGCGAGGATTCGTGGCATTCCCGCCGACCGGATCTCGCGACGGGTGGAGGAGGTGGAGGAGCGGATCCACATCAAGGATCGCCACGACAGCCTCGTCCGCCACCTCTCCTACGGATACCGGCAGAGGGTCGGGCTGGCCCAGGCGGTCATTCACGAGCCTGAACTCGTGATCCTGGATGAGCCCACCCACGACCTGGACCCGGTGCAGATCAGGGAGATCCGCTCTCTCGTCCGTGAGTTGGGGGACGATCATACCGTGGTCGTATCCAGCCACATCCTGCCCGAGATCAGTCAGACCTGCGACCGAATCCTGGTGCTGGACAAGGGTCGGGTGGTTGCCGACGGGAGTGAGCAGGCGCTGTCCGATCGCCTTCTCGGCGCCCAGCAGATCGTGGTGACGGTTCGCTCGGGGGGGACGGAGGGTGGTGGGGAGGACGACTCGGGGGCCGTGCTCGGGTGTCTCCTTGCCGTGGAAGGGGTCCAGAACGCGCGGAAGGAGGCGGAAGCGGTCGAGGGCCGCAGCTTCCTCGTGGAGGCCGACAGGGACGTGAGGGCGGACGTCTGTCGTGCTCTGGTCGAAGCGCAGTTCGGGGTGCTCCGTCTGGATCGGGTGCAACGACAGCTCGAGACCGTGTTCATGGAGATTCTGCGCCGAGGCGCGTTGGAGGACCAAGCCCAGGGTGAGCCGGATGGCGCGGACCCGACCGTCGAGCAGGCCGGACGAGGAGAGGAGACCGCCGATGCGCATCGTTAAGGCCATCTTCCGCAGAGAGTTGGGACTGTACCTGACATCGGCCACCGGTTACGGTGTTGCGGCCACGATGCTCCTTCTCGACGGGCTACTCTTCTACGCCCGAGCGTTGGGCCCGGCAGCCGGGGAACGCCTCTCGGCAGAAGTGCTGGCCCGCTTCTTCTATACTACGAGTGGCCTCGTCACCATCGCGGCCGTCGCTCTCTCCATCCGGCTCGTGGCGGAGGAGCGGCAGTCGGGAACCTTGGTGCTCCTGACGACCGCTCCAGTCCGGGACTGGCAGATCGTCGCGGGCAAGTTCCTGTCTGCTTTCGTCTTTCTCTGCGGTATCACGCTCCTCAGCTTCTACATGCCGCTCCTCGTCCTCGTGAACGGCCGAATCTCCTGGGCACAAGTGGGTGTTGGCTATCTCGGCCTCTTCCTCCTGGGAGGGGCGGTCCTCTCGATCGGCCTCTTCGCCAGCGCGCTGACCCGGAGCCAGCTCGTCGCGGCCGTGGTTGCCTCAGCGGTCACCGGCACGATGTTCCTGTTCTGGCAGTTGTCCCAGGTCTTGCCTCCCCCCTTCCACGGGGTGTTCGCAGGACTGGCGATCCACTCCCGTCACTTCCAGGACTTCCAGTGGGGGATCCTGCATCTCCGGGATGTCGTCTACTACCTCGCCCTGACGTACTTCTTCCTCCTTTTGTCCACGAAGGTGATGGAGGCGCGGCGGTGGGTTTGACATGCGTGGTGGGGGGCAGAACGTGAGCGCGCCCGTGTCGGTCCGCGTGCCTTGGTGGGTCACCTGGATTCTCGGTGTCGGGCTGGTCTTCGTCTTCATCGGGGAGCGGCTGGTGAGCCGCGCGGGCCCGTATGGGGTCGTGTTCACCGGCCTCGGGGTTCTTCTCGTGGCGGGGTCCACGGTTTGGCGGCTCCTCGGGTGGCGGAGCGCCTCCGGCGGAGCCCGTTCGGTCGAGGGGCTCCTGTTGCTGGTACACGGAGGTTGCCTCGCCGCGCTCGGGCTCTACGGTCTGGGGAGCGACCTGGCCCTCGACCTTCTCGGTGTGGACTTTGCCTCTCCGGAGGCGGAGGAGCGTTTCCGGACGGGACTTCTGGTCGCGTGGTCCTTGCTCCTCGCCCTCTCATTGCTCCCGGCGGTGGGGTCAGCCTGGGCGTTGGGGACGCGCCAGGCGAGCGAGGAAGCCGAAGAGGTCGAGGCGCTCCGTGTCCGTGAAGCGGCGGCCAGCGGGCTCACGATCGCGATGGTGGGCGCCTCCATGCTCCTGCTCGGGTGGGTCGCTCAGGATCGCGATCGGACCTTGGACTTGAGCTACTTCCGCACGGCGACGCCGGGATCCACCACGGAGGAGGTCGTGCTCAGCCTCGAGCAGCCCTTGCGAGTGACGGTCTTCTTTCCGCAGGTGAACACGGTGAAGGACGAGGTCTTGACCTATTTCTCGTCCCTGGCGGAGTCGACGGGAAGGGTCGAGATCGAGGCGTACGATCGCATGGAGGTGCCCGAGCTCGCGGAGCAGCTTCAGGTGACGCAAGACGGGGCCGTTCTCCTGCGGTCGGGGGAGTTGGAGGAGCGGATCGATCTGGCCGCCGACCTCCCTTCGGCGCGGACGACACTCCGAACCCTCGACCTGGAGGTGCAGACTCACCTGCTTCGCCTCGTCCGGGGAGGGCGTATCGTCTACCTGACCTCGGGTCACGGTGAGCTCAACGATCCGGAGTCGGGAGGGGCTACCGAAGGCCGACGACAGTTCGGTGTGGATGCGCTCCGCGAGATCCTCGGTTTTCTGAACTACGAGAGTCGGGAGCTGGGCCTCGGGGCCGGGCTCGCTCGGGATGTGCCGGAGGATGCGGCGGCCGTGTTCGTTCTCGGGCCCCGCCGCCCATTCCTCGAGCAGGAAGAGGCGGCCCTCGCCCGCTATCTCGACCGGGGCGGCGCATTGTTGCTGGCTCAGGATCCGGAGATCGACGTGTCGTTCCCTCTCCTGACCGAGCGGCTGGGTGTGGTCATGAATCCGGTGCCGCTAGCGGACGACGCAGAATTCGTTCCGAGCAGGAACAACGCCTCCGACCACCGCCTCATCGTGACCGACCGCGCGTCGTCCCACGCGGCCGTCACGACGCTGGCCCGGACGCGGGTGGGCGCGGGCATTGTCTTGATGGGCTCGGGATATCTGGAGGAACGGCCTGCCGAGGGGGTCCGCTCGACGTTCATCCTGAGCAGCCTCCCGTCCACGTTCGCCGACATCGATCGCGATTTCGAGTTCGACCCCGGTTCAGAGACTCGCGAGGTCCGACCCGTCGGAGCGGCGGTGGAGGCGGCCTCCGATTTGGACGAAGGGCCGGAGGAAGGGGGTTCGAACCCGGCCGACGACATGCGCGCACTGGTCTACGCCGATGCCGATCTCTTTTCGGATCTGGTCCTGGCGAATGTTGCGCTGAATCGTGCCCTCGTCGCGGACGCGGTCCTGTGGCTGGGTCGCGAGGAGGAGTTGGGCGGAGGGACGATGTCCGAGGAGGATGTGCGCATCCAGCACACCCGCGGAGAGGATGTGGTGTGGTTCTACGTCACGATCGTTGGAGCGCCGCTCCTGACACTCCTGGCCGGGCTCGCGGGCATCGGAATTCGCCGCCGTCGGAAGGGAGGGGCATTGGCATGAAGTCTGTCGTCGGTCACGGCACCCTCCTGATCGTCGCGCTGATCGTCGCCTGGTCCACGTGGACTCGCGACGAGAGCGTGAGCATGGAGGAGTTTCAGACGACCGTCTGGACCGCCGACGCGGAGGCGGTCGACTCGGTCACGTATGCCGGAGGGGGTCGGTATCTGGTGGTCACCCGACGCAATGAAGACGGGGACAGGTACCTGTGGGGATGGCAGGTCGAGACGGCGCTGGACAGCACGGGGACACCGATTCCGACCCGGCGAGACACCTCCTACTTCCCGGTGAACGCCGAAGCGGAGGACCTCCTCGAGCTCGTGGCTCCCCTGCAGGCCCTCCGTGACCTCGGGACCCTCGAGTCCCTGAGTCCCGAGCGTCGGAGCGAGTACGGCCTGGACACTCCGGAGGACACGCTCGTCGTCCACCTGTCGAGAGGACGGGAGGAGCGGATGTTCCTGGGCGGTGTGGTGTTCGGTGGTAGCGGCCGATACGCCGTGGCCCCCGCCACCGGCCGGGCCTACGCCATCTCGGGGCTGCTCAGTGAGATTCTGGAGAGTGGCTTGGGTCGCCTCAGGTCCCATGACCTCCACGCGTTTCAGCTCGACGAGGTCGCCCGGGTAGTCCTGACCACGCCCCGTTCCGAGCAGATTCGCGTGCGCACGGGCGGATTCGGAGCCACGTCGACGTGGGCGGCGCCCGAAACGCCCGCGCGCGTGGATGCCACGTTCGGGAACTTCATGAGTCGGGTCGTCGGCCTTCGGCCGCTCGCGTTCGTGAACGCGCTTCCAGCTGACTCGCTGGAGCTGTTGGCCACCCTGGAGTACCAGGACGACGACGACGATCTGTTGGGTGCCATGGAGTTCTTCCGCGGGCGTGACGGAGAAGGCGGCGACCGATCGTACTACCTGCGGACCGAGTTCACCCGCATTCTGGCGCAACCGAGCGTGGCCCAGGCCGAGAGGATCGCCGAGGATCTGGACCAGCTCTTCCGGGGGGCGGGCGGGCCGCAGGCGGCCGGCCCCACCGATTCGATGGAGTCGCTCACGCCCTGACGGACCCGTTGGACAGTCGGCACTCGTTTCCGACTGTGGAAGCGAGTTCCGAGAACGGAAGCCAGAGCCGACGACACCGAGGTACCGAGTCATCGGTTTAATTGATGGTCTGACTGTAGGTTGCGGGATGGTTCGAGAATCTCGCGTATCGGGCACTGTGGTTGCTTCAGATTGGATGCGAAGGTGGCCAGTTACGTCGTGGGTCATCGGGACCTGTGGCGGTTGCTCAACCTACTGGATCCATGTGGCGCAAGGCGCTCCTCATCGTGGCGTTGTCCTCGGTATCCCTGCCGAGTGTCGCTCACGCTGCGGCCTCGCTGAGGAGGGGTTCGCGGTTTCCGTCGACCGACGAGGAGCTGATCCGGCTTCATATTGAAGCACGACTTGCCGCCGACTTCGCGGCCCTCCAGCGGTTCCGGCCCGGATATCCCTTCTGGTCCAACATCTTCACCATCCCCGACGGGTGGGTCGCATTCGGCAGCGCCATGGACGGGCGTCTGCTGGCGACGTTTCCTCTTCAGGGCGACTGGAAGAGCGCGGGCCGTTGGGAGAACATGGCTCTCCGGGGATCTCTCCAGGGTCGGTCCCTCTCGTCGAGGTTGGCGGACCGGCGTGACGAAGTCGCGGAGATTCTGGAGGTCATGGTCGGTCCCGTGATGCACAACCCCACGAGGGGCGACTTCCTCCTCCGCAACGCCGAGACGTATGGAGGGTTCTTGGAGGAATGGGGCCGGATCTACGAGCGCTTCGGGGTACCGGCGGAGCTCGGCCTCGCGCAGGCCATCGTGGAGTCGGGACTCAGTGGGACGGTCAAGTCGGAAGCGAGGGCCATCGGCTTCTGTCAGTGGCTTCCGCGCAATTGGGACCGGCTGCAGCGGCTCTCGGAACCGGTCATCGAATCGCAAAACCAGACGACCCAGGCCGCGTTTTGCGCGGCGTACCTCAGCGTGCTCGCCACGAAGTACGGGAGCTTCGTTCCCGCCCTCTCGGAGCATCACGCGGGCGCGACCAACGTGGGTCGCACGGTCGCGAATGGTCGCCGCCTGGGTGCGGATGACGTCCGCGAGCGGTACCTCCTCGGATCCGCGTTGGCGCGCGACCTCCGTCAACTCTCGCCGAGGACGTTCCGAGACGTGCTCGGTAGCTATGGACCTCGTTCGTTCCTCTACTCCGAGATGGTCTTCGGAAACATCAGCACGGTGGTGTCCATTCGCGACGAAATGTCCCAGGACGAGATCTACGCGATGCGCGTGCCCAGGGACCTGTCCCTGGAGGAGGTGGCGCGTCGGAGTGGCCTGCCGGTCGCCGAAGTGAAGCGCTTCAATCCCGCCCTGATCCGGAAGGTCCCACGGGGCGCCACGCTCTATCTTCCCATGATGATCGACGACTTCGGGACGGACGTGTCGTTCTGGCACCGGGCTCCTTCGGCGGACTTCACCTCCGTGCTGAACGAGTTCATCCACCTGGACGTCGCTCCGGAACAGTGGGAGGATCCCACCTTCGAGCCCGTGCTCTTGGACTTCCGTCGGCGTTTTCGCGAGTCGGGTACCGAGGAAGGGCACGTGATGGACACGGTGCTGGGGTACGTCCTGGAGGAGATCCCGCTCAGCCACCGAATCCTCATGGACTTTCGCAGCGATCCCGAGGTCGAGCGCCTGTTCGAGGAAGGCGTGAAGCTCCGGAGCACGCTGGAGAACTGAGGA
>Ga0055480_10001159_pt1 | contig 10432 bp, 8 predicted proteins | sample Muzzi_PWB_D2_FD_57935 | JGI IMG/M metagenome (GOLD analysis project Ga0055480, IMG submission 57935) | Wetland microbial communities from San Francisco Bay, California, USA, that impact long-term carbon sequestration - Muzzi_PWB_D2 | ecosystem: Environmental > Aquatic > Marine > Wetlands ... | reverse complement strand
CTTGTTGCGGGCGATGTTCTCCTGCTGGTTCGGCGTGTACTTCTCGCCGTCGACCTGGAACCCGCGAGCGTCGGCTAGTGGGTTCTCCTGGTCGTAGTCCCACAGGATCTCGCCGGCATGGTCTTCCCGGTAAGCGTTGACGAGCAGCACACAGCTCGAGATCGGATCGAAATCCGGATCACCCTGGACGGTGATGCCGTACTCGATCTCGGTACCCATCACCTTGGGAATGGCCATTGGATCTCCACATGAGGGCGCTCCTCGGATCTAGAGATACTGGCCCGAGCTGATGTTCTCAATGGAGCGCTCCTTCCGGTTGATGCCCGTCATCAACGTGCGCACGTTGATGATCCGCTCACCCTTCCGGCCGGAGATTCGCGCCCAATCATCGGGATTCGTCGTGTTCGGGAGGTCTTCATTCTCCTTGAACTCGTCGTTGACCGACTCGATGATGTCCTCGAGCTTGATGCCGCGCTCGTTGAGATCGATGAAGCGCTTGACCGCCCGCTTCTTCGCGCGGGCGATGATGTTCTCGATCATCGCTCCGCTGGCGAAATCCTTGAAGTAGAAGATCTCGCGCTCACCCTTGGAATACGTGACTTCGAGGAACTTGTTCTCTTCGGTCGTCTCGTACATGCGCTCGATGGTTTCGCGGATCATTGCCGATACCACTCGGTCCGCGTCGCCACCGTGCCGCTCGAGTTCGCTGGCGTGAATGGGCAGGCCAGCCGTCAGGTACTTGGAAAAGATCTCCTGTGCGGCAGCTGCATCCGGCCGGTTGACCTTGATCTTCAGGTCGAGCCGTCCGGGACGCAGCACTGCAGGATCGATCAGATCCTGACGATTGCTCGCACCGATCACGATCACGTTCGACAGCGATTCCACACCGTCGATTTCGGACAGGAACTGCGCGACGACCGTCGCCTCCATGTCCGACGAGATCCCCGAACCGCGCATGCGGAACAGCGAATCCATCTCGTCGAAGAAGATGACGACCGGAACGTCCTCGCTGGCCTTGTCCCGTGCCTTCTTGAAAACCTCCCGCAACTTGTGCTCGGTTTCGCCGACGTACTTGTTCAGCAGCTCCGGCCCCTTGACGTTCAGGAAGTACGGAGTCGTTTCCTTGCCGGTACGCCGTTCGATGCTCTTGGCCAGGCTGTTCGCGACAGCCTTGGCAATCAGCGTCTTGCCGCAGCCCGGCGGGCCGTACAGCAGAATGCCCTTGGGCGGCGAGAGTTCGTGCTCCTTGAACACGTCGGGATAGATGTACGGCAACTCCACCGAATCGCGCAGGATGGTGATCTGCTCCCCGAGTCCACCGATGTCCTCGTAGGACACGTCCGGGATCTCCTCCAACACGACTTCTTCGACGGACGACTTCGGAAGCTTTTCGAACGCGTAGTTGGTTCTCGGGTCGAACAGGATGTGGTCGCCGACTTTCAGCTTTTCGTGCCGGAGCGGCTCGGCCAGAGTGATGACCCGCTCGTCGTCGGTGTGTCCCATGACGATCGCGCGATTGTCACCGATCTGGTCGATGATGGTCGCGATCTCGCCACGAGTGGTGTAGCCCGAGCCTTCCACGATGTTGAAGGCCTCGTTGAGGACGACGAGTTGGCCCTCTTCGAACTGAAATGCGTCGACGTTCGGATGAACGTTGACACGCATCGCGCGGCCTTCGACGAGAATCTCCGCTGTACCGTCCTTGTTCGGACGGTTGAATACACCGTAGTTGTTCGGGGGAGCGCACAGCTTGTCGACCTCCTCCTTCAGGAGTTCGATCTGTTGCTTCGCCTCGTGCAACGCGCTGACCAATCGCTCGTTCTGGCGCTCGGCGTCGGCCGACTGCTCTCGCGTCAACTGATAGCGCCTGCGCAGGGTTTCGAACTCGGCCAGCAGCCGATCGAGTTGTCTTCGAAATTCCGGAGAATCCACGCCAAATAGCCTCATCGAATCGTGAAGATCTTCGACCTCGTCTTGATAGGGGCGCGGCCCACGCTGTCGATCGCCTTCCGGTAGCTCACCTTCATTGGTCCCACTGGTCGAGATCCTTCGCATCACGTCCCGTACGAAACCCTTCCTTCCTGCGCCCGAATCAAATTCGCTCATCCCGCCTCCCGATTCCCCGGCTTCGCCGATGACGGCTCTGCATCTGTCAGGACTCTTGCCAGGACGACACTGCAACTCGTATGCCAGCGATGGATCGAATCCGGGTTCACGACTCTGCCGTGCGGGTAAAGGTGACGATAGCGAGAAGGGTTAGCGCAATTGTTGCGGCCGAAAGTGCACCTCGCTGCCGCTCGAGGGCGGTTGCCAGCAACACCTGAGGTGCTCTTCCGAAACTCAATCGGGGCCCGAAAGAGATGCTGTTGCTCTGACGAGATGCTCATCCGGACGCCCCACCCCGTTGAAAAGACTTCGATTCCGCACTCCCATCGGGTCGCCAGGGTGACTTGTCGGCAGTGGGTGAAATCATCGAACCTATTGAATTTACGAACCTTTTGGGGTCTTTCGATATTATCATGCGGCCTCGGGGTGTCAACTGCATCCCACGAGCACCTGACGCTGCAAGCCGTTGCCCCCACAGTGGAGTTTGGGGTCCAGTAGTCACCGCTGCCGCGATCCGGGTTCCGGCCGTCCAGCGCGAAACCGCGATTGCGAAAACTCCCGAATGGAACTGCCGGTCGGGTGCCGCCTCGGGATGCGAACTTGCGTTCCGATTGCCGGTTTCTTGACGGCAGCGACCGAGTACCCGACTTTCGAGCGACCCCGCCGACAATTGCGGCACCCGTCGAACCGCGGAATCGATTTTCCATGTATTGGAATTCTCCGCGCCATTGTTGCTGTTTTGGCGACTGCAGCTGTCGAGGCTCCCGCGACCCGTCCAAAAGGGACGAAAAACGGCCGAACCGACGAGCTTTGCGGCCATCGGTCGCGCACGGGCGACGGTGCGCGATCATTGGGGTTTCCCGCCGACGTCGAGAACTTTGGCTCCCTCGGGCGGTTCGAACCGGAACGTTTCGGGCGGCGGGTGCAGATCCGTTTCCAGGTTCGAGAACGTGACCTCGGTGACGTTTCCGATCAGATCGAAGATCGTCGTCCTGGTCAGATCACCGCTTCGCGGGTCGGCCACGATCTCCAACCGCTCGAAGCTCGCAGGCTGTATCGGCCTCAGTTCGATCTCGATCGAATCCGCCGAGCAGCTCTTTTCGCTGATCGTGAAGTCGCGACGGATGTCGCCGCGGCCGAGCAGGAACTGGATCGAAGCTCCAGACAGATACTCGCCGCTCGCCGCCAGTCTCTGCACCTCATTGAAAGAGGGATCGTAGATCCACAGTGTCTTGCCGTCGCTGACCAACAGGCTGGGCGGGTCCGCATAGGTCCAGCGCATCTTGCCGGGCTTCGCGAACGACACGGTTCCGGATGTCGAGGTGCCGCTACCCGGCAGCGCCGCGGTACGCGTCACCTGCTGAAAATCGGCTCGCAGATCGTCGACGGCGTCGTAGCGGTGCTGAATGGCTTCGATGGCGTGGTCGAGACAACTCTCGGATGACGCCAGCGCGTCCGAGTCTTCCCTGGGGTCGGCCAAGGGGTCGGCCATGGTGGCAACGGGCACCCACAGCACCCACGCGATCATTGCGACAGCGAAACGCATCATGGCAGTTCAATCCCAGCTGATCAGACGCGGCATTCGCTGCTTCATTCACTCAGTCGATGATGGATTGGACGAAAACTTCGCGTGGCTTCGTGCCCACCTGCGGACCGACGATTCCTTCGTTTTCCATGGATTCGATCATGCGCGCTGCACGGTTGTATCCGACCTTCAGGCGCCTCTGGATGTACGAGATCGACGCGTTGCGCGTGTCCGCCACGATCGCGACCGCGCGGTCGTACATCTCGTCGACCTCCTCGTCGCTCGAGCTGCCGCCTTCGGATTCGGTTTCGAACTGGATCAGTTCCTCGTCGAATTTGGGGCCACCCTGGGCGCGGAGTTGCGCGGTGATGTTCTCGACCTCCTGCTCGGTGACCAGCGAACCGTGCAAACGCTGCAGCTTCGAAGTGCCCGGCGGCAGAAACAGCATGTCACCGTTGCCCAACAGATTGTCGGCGCCGTTCTGATCGAGAATCGTTCTCGAGTCCGTCCGGGACGAGACCTGAAACGAAACCCGCGCAGGGAAGTTCGCTTTGATCACACCCGTCAGCACGTCCACACTCGGACGTTGGGTGGCCAGCACCAGGTGGATGCCCGCCGCGCGCGCCATCTGCGCCAACCGCTGCAGGGCTTCTTCGACATCCTTCGCCGACACCACCATCAGGTCCGCCAGTTCATCGATGACCACGACGATGTAGGGCAACCGGCGGAACTCGACCTCCTCGCCCTCTTCCTCGCCCGGCTTGGGTTTGAGTCGGAACGTCTTGTTGCCGGCCGCCAGCTCCTTGTCGATGCGCTCGTTGTACTGCGCAATGCTGCGGACACCGAGTGCCGCCATGCACTGGTAGCGCTCCTCCATCTTCCGAACGACGCCCAACAGCGCGGCCGCGGCGCGCTTCGGGTTGGTCACCACATCGGCGATCAGGTGCGGGATCCCGCCGTAGACCGAGAGCTCGAGCAGCTTGGGGTCGATCAGCAGCAACTGCAGATCGTCCGGAGTGGCTCTACACAACAGAGAGCACAACAGCGAATTCAAGAACACGCTCTTGCCGGTACCCGTCGATCCGGCCACCAGCAGGTGGGGCATCTTCGCGAGATCGGCGTGCGACGCGTTGCCGTAGATGTCCTTGCCCATCGCCAGTGCCAGACGCGACTTCTCGGCGCGAAACCCGTCGGACTCGAGCACTTCGCGCAGGTAGACCGTCTCGCGGTCGTGGTTGGCGACTTCGATCCCCACCACCGATTTGCCAGGCAGCGGCGCGATGATGCGGACCGACATGGCCCGCAGTGCGAGCGCCAGGTCGTCCGACAGGCTGACGATGCGGTTGACCTTGATCCCAGCGCCCGGCTCGAACTCGTACATCGTGATCACCGGACCGGGATGCACGGTGACGCAGCGTCCGACCACGCCGAAGTCCTTCAGTTTCTTTTCGAGAATCCGCGAGTTCATGATCAAGCTGTCGCGGTCGTAGCTGTGCTTGCCACCCGGCGGCTGTGTCAGCCCACTGATGTCGGGCAGCTGAAAGGGGCCGCCGGTGGCTTCGTTGAACGGGAACACCTCCTGGACTCCCACCTTCCGCTGCATGTCGGCAGCGTGGTCGACGATGGTCGGCCCGGCGGTCGTCTTCGCGCTCGCCGCGCGCTCCCGCGCGCTCGGGGCCTGGGCCGGCGCCTCGTGTTCGGATGCCCGATCGGGCTCCGCGACCTCGTGTGTGGATTGGCGCGACTCCTTGACGCGCCCGCGCCGGGCCCGCTGCTCGCGCCAGACCCGAAGCGAGCGGCTGCCGCTGCGCGCGCCGCCAGCCAACTCGGCTGCCGCGTTGCGCATCGCGACAGCGCCAGCGCAGATCGAATTCCAGCTGGCTGCCGCGAGCGCGGCCGCTCCGGCGCCCAGCCAGCCGAACAACCGGCCGATGCGATTCAGTACCGCCCCGGCCGAGACTCCCATCGCAGTCAGCGTCACGACCCCCGCGAGCACGCCGTTTCCGATCGCCGTTCCCCAGGTGCCGATCAACCACGACTCGTACTCGACGAGATGACGCCCCACCGCTCCGCCCTCGAGCCCCGTGTATGCGAACGGCGAGGCTTGTTGCGCAATCGGCGAAAGCGTGGCCACGGCCAGCAACAACAGCAGCGACGAAACCCAGAACCGCGACCAGATCGGCGGGAACCCTCTTCCGAGGATCAGCCGGACACCGACGACGACGGCCGCCGCGACCAACACGACCGATGCGTAGCCGAGCGTGCGAAACAACACCGATGCCACGGCCGCGCCGACGACCCCGGCACGGTTCGCGACCAGTGCCCGTTCGAATACCGGATCCGTGGGCGAATAGGTGGTCAGCGCCAGCGCAGCCAGCAGCGCCGCCCCGGTCAGACCGAACCCGAGGCATTCTTCGACAACCCGTCGCGAGATCGGCTTCTCGGATCGGTCGGCGGACTTGCGCCCGCGGGCACTGGCCCTAGCCAATGAGTTCACTCTGACGAATCACGCCCCTCACCCCTTGGGACGGAACAAGCGTCAGAGTAGACTGGCCCCGAGCCGCCTTCAACAACGCGATTCGCGGGCCGCCGGAACGGCTCCTGGGCGCGTCCGCAGAGACATGCTTGTGGCCATCGTGCGCGGTTCTCGGTGACCGGCGCTTCACGCGCGCAAGCCGACCCACCATCCGGAACCAAACGGGGTTTCACCCACCGGTGTTGACGTCGTCCACCAGCGGCGGGATGATGGGAGCATCATCCCAGCACCGACGGAGAAAGGCTCTATGGCCAGCGTGAACAAAGTAATTCTGGTGGGAAACCTCGGGCGAGACCCCGAGCTTCGTTACACACAAAGCGGTCAGGCGGTCGCAACGTTCTCGATTGCCACGACGGATCGCTGGCGCGACAAGGACGGCGCCAACCAGGAACGGACGGAATGGCACCGAATCGTCGTCTGGGGCAAGTCCGCGGAGAACTGCGCGCAGTACCTCCAGAAGGGACGAAGCGCCTACGTCGAGGGTCGACTGCAGACGAACGACTGGGAGGACCGGGAAGGCAACAAGCGCACGACCACCGAGGTGATCGCCCAGAACGTTCAGTTCCTGGGGGGTCGCGGAGGCGGTGGAGGAGCAGCGGGCAGCTCCGAACCGGGCAGCGGATCGGGATCGAGCAGCAGCGGCCCAACGGAAGCACCCCCGGGGGACGACGTCCCGTTCTGAGTCGCGGCTCGCCCGAAAGGGCAGCCCGGCACCGACCAGCCGAGGGACTGCTCACCCGCACCGGGGGCGGTCCCTCGCCAGTTGCCCGAGCCGGCGCGGCCGCCAAGATGGGCTCGCGCTGCGGGAGCCGACGTCGCCGCACCCGTGCGGAGCGGTCGTGCGAACTACTTCGCGCGGAGCTTGCGGATCAGGTCGTTGATCAGGTTGCGGCAATCCGAGTCCAGATTCTCGAACTCGATTCCCATGCCCGATCCGTCCGGCCCATCTCGATCGACCCGCACCACACGCCCGATGACCTCGAGCGGCTCGTCCATTCCGGGGAGCTTGAACTCGAGTTCGACGGGCGTGCCGACGGGCTGCGGCGATTCGGTCTCGACGAAGACCCCGCCCTCGTTGATGTTGCGGGCAAACTCGGAAAACAGTGCATCGACCGCGGTGTAGTTGACTCGAACCAGAAGATCGGCGCGGGGCGACTTGCGCCGTTCGATGCCTTCGATGAAATCGCTGGCAACTGCCGACTGAGATGATCTTGCCATGGGCTCGGGACCCGCGATCGTCACGCTGGGAAGATCCCAACGTCCAACTCCGCTCATCGACCACCCCCGCCGGCGTCCTTAGCTGCATTGGAAGCGGCTGCATTGGAAGCGACTTCACTGGAAGCGGCTTCGACGGGAGACCGAGCACCCGATGCCGGCGGCGGTGCCCCGCTCCCGGCGGGGCCGAACAATCCGAGTTGTGAATCATCACCGGCATTTGCCGGCCCAGTTGCCGGCGGCAGCAGCCCCTCCTCGCGAAGGCTGCAGTAGCCGCGCTCGGCAAGCACGACGTGATCCAGTACCCGGACGCCCAGAATCTCGCCCGCGCGCGCCAGCCGGATCGTCACCTCGCGGTCTTCGCGACTCGGGGTGGGGTCGCCGCTGGGATGGTTGTGAACCAGCACGAGCGCTGCGGCCGCGTCGCGCAGGGCCGGCCGGAAGACCTCCCGCGGGTGTACCAGGCTTGCCGTCAGGGTTCCCTGCGAAACGATCTCGGTTCGCATCACGCGGTGTCTCGCATCGAGCAACACGACGACGAACCGCTCCTGGCGCAGATCTCGCAGTTCCGCCTGGAAATGGCGAAAGATGTCGACCGGACCCCGCATCGCCGAACCGACGACCAACCGGCGACGCTCCAACCGCCGCCCGATCTCCAGTGCCGCCAGGATCGAAGCGCTCTTTGCGGGCCCGATTCCGGGCGATCGCGCCAACTCGGCCGCGTTGGCCTGGGACACCCGCCGCAGGCCACCCTGCCGACTCAGCAACTCCGACGCCACTGCGAGCGCGTCGTTGCGGCGACCTCCGGTGCGCAGCAGCAGTGCGATCAGTTCCGCGTCACTCAACGCGGAAGTGCCCGCAGCCTCCAATCGTTCACGCGGCCGATCGCCTACCGACTGCGTGCTCGGAGAGGAATGTGACGCTGCTGCGTCGATCGAAACGGATGCTGAAACCTTCGTTCGGTTCCGGGTGGCGGACATCGCGACTCCCGGGACCGGGGCGCGACAGCATAGCGTGATCCGCGCCGCGACGGACAGGCGTGGCGCGGAATCTCACGAGCGAAGCCGAGTTACGGCGGTCGAATGAAGCCGAATTACGGAAGTCGAATTACGAAGGCGGATTCGGCTTGCCGGCGTCGGCGGTGGACTGGTTGGCGCCGCACTGCTTCTCGAGATTCTCGGCGACATCCACGATCGCGTCGAAGTCCTCTCTTCCTACCTCGGGTGCCACCAGGCCCCGCAGTGTATTGCGCTGGAACTCCTGGGGTTCCAGCTCCGCCACGAACGTCCGCAACAGCGCGAGGTAACCCGTCGCCTGGAACGACTGGCTACCGGCAGCCGCCAGCTCGATCGGCTTGTTCGGCCGGAACTTCGTTCCGTTTTCGAGGGAGATCACGCCGTCGGGCGAAACTTCACCGAGACGTTTCAAGGCGCTGCGCAGATAGCGGTCGGTGAAGGCACCCGAGGGCGCGAGCGCACGGGAAAGCGCGTCCGTCTCGAGTTGGTTGCGCACAGAACGGTCGTACGCCAGTGCACAGCCCGTGACATCGCTGGTCTGGATCCGGCTCAGTGCTTCGATCGCCTTCGCGACCGCGGCGGCACCGCTGTCGGTCGGGTTCAGGTTGATCGTGAACTGGTGCAGGCCTCGAACCGCGTCATATCCCTGTGTCGATCGCGGCTCGACGTTTCCCCGCGCGCTCTCCGTCAGCGTGACGCGCACGACGAGGTCCTCGCCGAGCTGCTGGCCCTTCAGGGACTTGATGTTCGCACTCTTGATTCCCTGCATCGTTTCGCCTGCTCCCGCCGACTTTCCGGTTTCGGTGAGCACGACCGAAAACCCGTCGGAAGCTTTCTGGACCCGGAACGTCAGCGCCTCCTTCGTCAGGAACGTCAGCGAATCCCGGCCGGAGAAGTACTTGTGCGTCATCGCCTCCAGCGTATTCGGGAGCGGGGACAGGTCGATCATCACCTTCTCTTCGCGCGATCGGACCTTGACGTGGACTTCCTCCTGCCCATACCCGTCGAGCAGCGCCCGAATCGTGATCGAATCTCGCGGTCCCGCTTCGATCCGGCTGGGCAGACGCAGCAGGATCGGAGCTTCGGCCTGCTCGAAACGCTTCTGGAAGTTGGCTCGCACGTAGAACAGGTCGAGTGTCGCCCCGGACGGGGTGGTATCGACTTCGATCTCGCGCGCGCTGTACCAGTAGCCGGGTCCGCCCATGAACAGCCCGGTCACGGGCGCGAATAGGTTGGTCGCGCCCCAACTCGACCGGTCCGATGGAATCAGCTCGATCACCTCGCGCTCGGCCTGCGCGGGAATGCCCAGCAGCATTGCCAGCGCGAGCATCAACAACTCGGGTTTTCGGGTGCGCTTCATCTCATCCTCACAGGCAAGGCAGAGTAACCGTGGGACGATCCGGATGACAACCGCTTTGGGAGATGGAAGCGACATCTCGATTCGATCGATCGACGCAGCGCGCCCAGCCGATCCAACCGGCCGCAGATTGCGCCGGTTCCGACGAGAGCATTGCCGATGAGGAGGTGGCCGATTTCAGGCACGCCGTCGCCCGGCGCCCTCGAGCGGAGAAAACCCCTGCGCATGGCTCCGCGAGTCCCCGACTCGCAACACCAACGGGTGCTGAGTCAATCCGGCTGGAGTTCTTCAGCGTCCTGCTGTCGGCTGCGCGCTATCGGCTGTACGTCGACTGATCCGATTGCGTATGCGCTTGTCGCCAGCTCTGCTCGAACAGCTCGGCTGCACTGCGCGCTTGGGGATGCGACACCCGACGAAGCTGCCCTGCGACCACCTGGGCGTCGCCGCGACGCGCCGCTCGCGCGGCGAACGGTGCGATGAAGGTCTGACGGTCCGCTTCGTCGGCATTGGCGACTTCCGCGAGAAACGCTTCGGGCTGGCTCTTGGCCCGATCGATCTGCGCGTCGAGGTCGAGGAACTGGGGATCAGGATCGACGCGGCCGTAGAAACCACCCGTCGCTCGATGATTCGATCGGAGCCGAATCGCGAGGTTCCGCTCGGTCGATGTAAGCCGCGGT
>Ga0055480_10001157_pt1 | contig 10435 bp, 5 predicted proteins | sample Muzzi_PWB_D2_FD_57935 | JGI IMG/M metagenome (GOLD analysis project Ga0055480, IMG submission 57935) | Wetland microbial communities from San Francisco Bay, California, USA, that impact long-term carbon sequestration - Muzzi_PWB_D2 | ecosystem: Environmental > Aquatic > Marine > Wetlands ... | reverse complement strand
GACAATTATGACTGAAGTGTATAAAGAGATAACCTTTGTATTTACGGTGGTTTGTGCTGAAGCGGATCTGTCAAAGTGCAGCTTCTTCAACGACGAGAACTTAGATAATTTTCACAAGGTAAAGGATGCCATCGTCGAAAAGCTTAATGGCGAGTACGACAAGGCGCGGGTTGCAGACCCTGATTTACTGCTTCTAAAACAGCTTACTATATATGCGGGACAATTGTTGCCCGAGCAATTGACACCAGAAAATTTTAAAACGCTTAGAGAGTTGCCGTCTGATAATAATTCCCGTTACGGCCGTGTCCTCTTTACCGGTATCGCCTCAGGAGACAACGTTTTTACAGAAAGTCTTGAACAGCTTGAAATGAATATTGACAATCAAGTTCAAGAAAGTCAGATGGTACAAGACAAAATTAACGACTCTGACGCTATTAAGGCTCAAGGAATTCAGAAGGCACACCAAACAATGAAAGAGTGGAGTGTCAAATTTAACTACCTGTTGCATGAGATTTTTAGTTGTGATAGAGACAAGAAAGGTAACCCGTTCATAGACGAGAATGGTAATACAATAAATTCATATATTGGCTACGACGAAATAGACCCAGCCAGTTACCATCCTCGTGAATTTGCCAAGGATCCTCATAACCCTCTTTTCGATCATACTAGGGATGATATTAAACATCCCTGGTATGCTGCCTGGACCATTTTTGTTATAGGACGGGAAGGACAACCCTACGGGATGGTTGGCGGAGGGGCGTGCTAAAATTTAGCCAATCGCTCTCGTACCTCTTCCAATTCCGCATATTCCGGGCCAAATTGAGCTTCGAAAATAGCTAGAGCGCGTTCATAACAGGTACGTGCTCTAGCGGTGTCCCCTTGATCCTTGAGGATGATACCGAGTTGGGCCAAACTTTGGGCGGTGAGGTGATGGTCATCGCCTAAGGCCCGCTGACGGATAGAGAGTGCTTCTTCTAGATATTGCTGGGCTTCATCAAGCCGACCCTGTAGCGTACAGGTCGTCCCTAATTCCATCAAGCTGTCGGCAATCATAAAGTGATCGGGTTCCAAAGCGCTTTGCCGCAAGGCTAAAGCCGTCTCAAGAACCTGTTGAGCCGCGGCTAAATCACCTTGCTTGTTGAGTAGTCGTCCCAAGCGAGTCATATAGTGGGCCAGGTTCGGATGTTCATCCCCTTGACTTGTTTTAAGAATTTCAATGGCCCTCTCCAGACATTCCCGGGCTTCGTTGAATTGATTTAGGTCGCCCAGCACATTGCCCAGATTGACGAGGCTCTGGCTGGTGTCGAGGTGGTGCGGTCCCATGACCATCTCTCGAATTCGTAAGGCTCGCTCGTGATAGGGCTGGGCTTCCCCCGGTTTACCCTGTACCCAGAGTATGTAGCCAATATTGTTTAGATTCAACGCGACATCGGGATGATTCATCCCAAACAGTTGCTCATTAATTGCTAATGCCTGTCGGAAATAATCAAGTGCGTTGTCCAACTTTCCCAATCTTATCAGGCTCAGTCCTACATTATTAAGATATTCGGCAGTAAGGGGATGTTCTTCACCCAACGCCTTCCTACCAACAGCCAAGGCACGTTCAAAACAAGATCTAGACTCAACTACATCACCTTGTTCGATATACCATAGTCCTAATTCATTAAGCGTAATCGCGGTGTCGCTATGCTCCTCACCCAGAACCGCCTCTCGAATAGCTAAAGCTTTCCGGTAGTAAGTTAAGGCTTCATCAAATTTACCTGTAGTCCGCAAAACAAATCCCAAACGATCATAGCTGTGAGCCGTGTCTGGATGGCGCTCACCTAGATGAGATCGTCGTATTTCCAAAGCAAGCTCGTAATAGTGTTGAGAATCGAGATAGTCTTGCCTAAGCCATAAATGCCAGCCTAACTCATTGCACAGTTTGGCCGCGGTTAAGTCTTTACGACGTAAGGCAGCCTCGGTCACGGCTCGTAAATGAGGTTGCCAGGTCAATAAAGGTCTTGGGTCACCACTCTTGTTAAGGTGTGTTGCTTCTTGGTCAATCGCTGTTTCCACTGCTTCTTGAGCGATACCGATTTGGTTTGCCAAAACGTCTCGCACAAATGCTACTACCAAACGGTGTAAACGTAGAGCATCTTCTGTTTCGGGGCGGATTAAGCCCAACTCAACCAGCCGAGTCAGCGCATCCTCAACCTGGATGGCAGCACTCAGATCATTCTCCGGCAGTTTCAGGGTAAGCTTGAGCAGGCGGTAAGGTATCGGTTCGCCGGGGGCGAGACAGGCCGCACGGGCCAATATTCTCAAGGCTCAGTCGCCGGTAGGATCGGTAGAGTCTAGCTGATCGTGGCTAAGGGCAATCGTTCGGTAGACATTTTGAACATGACCTGTTGGCGAAACTCCTAACCCCTTGAGAGAAGGATGTTCTAGCAAGGCTGGGTCTTGAAGTTGCTCCAAATATTGAGCCGGGGTGATAACACGCCGATAGCGAGCCATATAGCTTCCAGCCAAATGGAGAGCCAGGGGTAAGTCGCCTACCTCTGCGGCAATAGCGTTCAGCGTTTCATCATCGGCATCGGGGCAATGCTCACGCAGTAGGGTGAGGCTTTCGTCTCGTTGCAAAACATCGAGAGGCAATGCCTGCACCCCAAGGGCGGGTTCCCAGTCGGCTCGGCGGCTAGTCACTAAAATGCGACATCCGCCACTTGGTGGTCGCCATTGAGCTAGAAGTTCCGGCTCTTCACAGTTGTCAAATACCAAAAGACGGGGAATTGGCTCTTGCCACGCGGCCATTACCAACCGAATCTGGTCTTCGAGCGAGAGTTCACCAAAATTGGGGCGCAGCTCCATTGCCCCTACCCCACCACAAGCTGCAATTTCAGCGGGGATTGCTTTGGGATCGGCGAAACTGAGCCAAAAGACACCACCCACAAAAAATTGACTGTACCGATGAACAAATTCGCTAGCTAATTGGGTTTTCCCTATCCCTCCTAGGCCGGTGGTAGCTGTCGTGCCAACTTGACCAATAGCAATCGTTTCGCCACCTTTGAGCGCTCGAGCTAATTTTCGCAAATCTGCTTGCCGACCCACAAATAACGGGTTGCGGCTCAACGGCATCCGTGATTGGACAGGTAAAGAGGCCAGAGTGGGAATCGCCTCAAGCGGCAGAGTTACCAAGCGTTGTTCGGCCTCGCCCAGAGAAGGGGGGCTAATAGGTGAAGCCATCTTCGGCTGTTGAGAAGGTACGACATTCGATGATTGAGCCGCGAGGATTGCCCTTAGCGACTCAGGTGGGCGTGATGCATCTTCAGAAAGATTGATTAAGAGTTCATAAGCCAAAACTGCTCCCCAAAAGGCTACTTGTTTGGGTAAGGGGTGTTCCGGCATACTATCTAGATTTTTGAATTTTAATGCGCCCAATAGATAGAGGATCAAACCCTGGTAATATTCAGAAAGATCGTTGGGGTCGAACAGATATTTACGAGCGGTCTGGCGAATGGCCGTCAGGATCTTCCACGGCTTGTTTATTTCTGGATGAGGAAGCATAGGTTGCTCAACTGTCATCTGTAGCTGCCAGTAGATAGACACTAAGGCTGGGACCAACGGTAGCTGATGCCTATGTAGAATTTCTGGAAGCAGCTTGGTTAAGACCTCAGCTTCCATCCGCAATAAATCGTGCAGAATATGATCCTCACGTGCGTCAGCAAAGTCAATCACGTTAACACTGCCTGTTTCTGGCTCTACCAAAATATTCTCAAAGTTGAAGTCGCCATGAATAGTTGATACATTAACAGTACGTAACTGCTCTAATATTGAAGGCAAAACTGTTAGGGGATTTGTACTATTAAATTCACTCCAGGGGGCTAATGAGATGGTCTGCCCGGTAGGATCAATCATTCCACCAAAAGCTTTCCTGACTTCGTCATGCAGACGACTCATGCGCGTTTCAATAACCCTTCCTTCAATTCTATCGATGGTTTGATCGACAGAGTAGGTAGAATCTTCGCCTCCTAATGAAGGTGAATTGTAGCGAAGATAGTATGCTGGATTTGTTAAGCTCGCATCAGGACATTTCAGGGTCATGGTTTGGGTAGTTGGGTTGGCTTTGTGGATGATGAATCCCGAGACATTGACGTAATCGCCTGGTCGGATAGGCTGCTGCGGTAGAACACCGGGGTCGATTAGTTGAGGAGTCTCTTCAGGTGAAAGTGGTTCATCCTTGATTAATAGATTTACCGGCAGCAGGTACTCATAGCTTGAGAGCAGTGAAAACGATTCGTGAATATGGCTATAACTCCAGAGATTGTCCATAATTCTAAGAAGACGTTGAAATACTGTAGAGATAACCTCAGTTGAAACCTCTCTACGATGACAAAAATCCCGCAAACTGACAACCTCGAAAGTGTTTCCCCCCATCAAGGTATAACGCAAACCTCCCCAACCGATTTTTGGCAACAAAACTGGTTTGGCTCTGATTTCGGCCCTATAGGGTAATCGATGGTGAATATGCTGTTGATAAGCCTGCCATTCTTTTTGAATAAGACTAATTGTGGCCGTTTTGACAATAACCGGTAGTTCAGGAGTGCCATCGCTCTTAATAGGGCGTACTTCTATAACCCTGCTTCCGCTCAGGCCGTAACCAAATTCTTTTCTAAGGATGACTCGTCGGTAGTTTTCAAACATTGTGGTTATGACCTGCATAATTTCGGGGGAAATAGCAAGTTTTTTCGGATTTTCAATTCCAGGCACAGTCCACTTCTCCTTCACCATTAATTACAGGTTTTCGGAAATTGTTAAAGCTACGCCGAGGTTATAAGTATTGGGATTTAATCAACGTCTCAATCTTTGGTTAAGAAGTTTGAGCCTTCCACTTTTGGGAATATGGAGATTAGTAATAGCTATCTTTTTATTCGGGCTCATCCAGATCAGGACAATAAAGTTCATCTTGGTTTACCCTCGGGAAAGAATTGGTAACCTCCTGGTCTTCCGTGCCAGGTAATGAGGTAGTGTGGTTGGGCAGGCCGCGGCTCAATCTTTTTGCGAATACTTGTAATTTGTACCTGAAGAGCGTTGGGCGTAATTCCTTCTCTCTGGTCCTCTTCAGGCCAGGCGTAGTCGATAATATCATCTCTGGTATGTTTGATGTGGGGATTCTTAATTAAGAATTGTAATATCTTATACTGTAACGCGGTCAACTCTTCAATCGGGGTTTTATATTGGAAGATAGTTTTGGCCTTCTCATCAATCCAAATTCTGCCTCGAACACGTCCTTCAATTTTGGCAACGTAAGCTGCCAGCAACTTTCCAGTAATCCGCCAGTAGGAACCTGCACAATCACATAGTCCCTTAGACTCCAATCGTATTAAGGCATATTCTTGCTGATTGGCAAGCTTGTCAAAACTATTTTTTAGTTTGTCGGGTATACAATCAATGTGAACTGCCTCTCCAACTTGCTTCTCAACTTGCGTCTGAAGTTTCTGCACTTCTGACAAAGTTTGCTGTTCTTCTTGGGTTAGCCCTGCCCAAATCCTTTCAAGACGGTATTGAATACCCTTTTCATTCAATAAAGCTTCCACCCAAAACTCAGCTGCGACAGAACGATGAGAACTTGTACGCCACCAATGCGTGACGGCCTTGAGTAAAACCGGAAATCGACCACTTAAAGAAAGCATTGTGGCCGTTTCCAACTCATTTGGTCGTTTAGAGGTAGCTCGAAATAGTCGATCAAGCATTTGGCGGGCGTCGCTATCAGTCATTGCGCCCACCCAACAAACATGAAGATCTAAGAGTTCGTACATATCGCCTACAGTAGCAGGATCCGGCAAATAGACTGCTTCTTGTAACATGCCAACCAGAAAACATAGCGTATCCTTGAAATTATCACGTAAGCCTCGTAAGGTGTTGATCATATGAGGCGTAGCTGTTTGACAGAAACGATCAAATCTATTGAGCACTAATACAACCTGGATCTGTCGCTCCTGAAATAAGAGTATAACATCATAGAGTACGCGTTGTGCTAAAAAGGAATCCTGTGCACCTCGATTTTCCAGGTAGAGATCAGCAATGGTTTGCTGAATATCAGGGGCAAAGCGATCTCTAACCCAATAAAAAGCGTGAAGAATTGTACGGTAAAGCGTAGACATATCACTCCCAGGCAAGTTGTTGAGATCAACTGGAATTAGGGCAATGGGGTTTGTATGAGAGGAAAAATATGTTTGCAAAACGTCAGGGCGATGGCACAGAAAACCCAGCAAGTTCGAGCGACCACTGCCAGGCAACCCTACCACCGAGCCACTTTCTCCCACCGCGATCCAGTTAGCAAGTGTTCTAATCTCACTTGCTCGATAGGTGTCCGGGTAGTCATCCCAAATCCGACTATAAGCCATTATGATGTTTCCTTATTCTTGAGTACACCACCAATTTGGTTATTATGGCTGATTTTAATACATTCTGCCCAATCATACAAAGTCGACTCAGTGAAGCCTCAGCGAATGAAAAGAAAAAGCAAAAGGATTCCGCATTACCAAGTGATATTCTAGATTAATAACCCGTTCCTAACTCAAACCTTTACTCAGGCACGTGACCTCGTGCATTATAGGAGGTTATGTTGACGCCACCATATTCCCCTTTCTATCGGAATAGTTCAAATGTTAGATTATTTAGTTGACAAGAAATGAGGGCATAATGACGAATCAACAAGAAAAATCGCAATCGACTCTAGCTTTATGGTGCTGCGATTACTGTACATTATGGTGGATATGCCAACCAACAACGGAATCAAATGTATGGCGCCTATTCCGATTATCCAAGTTTCCGAACCCATCACTTGAAATCGGCAAATGTCCCGTTTGGAAAGTTAGCGGACCTGACGCTTCGGTTTGTCCTGAATGTGGAAGCACGATGTCAAAGTTGTCCTTACCAAAAGAAGAAATACCCACACCCTATGTTGCCTTACAAAACTAGGCATTGGTTTTGATCCAGCATCCCTCTATTTTTCATACTTGGTACACATTATACCAAAAAGAAAACAGAGATAATGCGATAGATGCTGAAAGGAGACAGAAATGATTATCATCAGCGTTCGTAAAGCATTTTGGGACAATAATGAAATTTCACGCAGCGACAAAATTCGAAAGGTTACTACAGGACCTTTACCTGAATTCGATGGCCCTGAATTAACCCAAAATGATTTGTTGGACGCGCTATCCAACAAGAAAGTAATGCTATTGGTTCACGGTTACAACAATTTACCTGATGATGTCTTAAGAGCTTACGGTATTATAGAGGGCAAAATCAAGGCTCTGGCCGCGCCACATTACGACATGGTGATTGGTTTTGCTTGGCCAGGGGGCGATGACCCTCTTGATTATTTTGCAGCAAAACGACGCTCTAGCGCTGTTGCGCCCCGCTTGGGAGGCTGGCTAGGAAAAATAAAACCGAAAGTAGAACGTCTGGACCTCATGACTCATAGCATGGGCGCGAGAGTACTTTTGAGTGCCTTACAGTGGGATGTTAATCTTGAAGTTGATAATGCCTTTAATATGGCTTCAGCAGTGGACAACGAATGTTTAGAACCATTTGAAAAGTATCATGAGGCTGCCAAAAACTGCAAAGCCTTTTATGTTTTCCACACCCGACACGATGGTGTTTTGAGTGTAGCTTATCGTACCGCGGAATGGGATCGAGCATTAGGCTACAGCGGTCCAGAAGATGTGGCTGCCATTATCGAACACTGTCCGCAAGTCAAAGTCGCCAATTGTAAGAACGTGGTCAAATCACACGGCGCTTATAAAACAACAAATAATGTTTATCAATATATCAATGCAGAGTTAAACGGGGAGGTAATTCCGCAATTTATCACCCTATAAGTAACCAAGGGGTGGTCAGAAATTAAAAGAGGCCCATACTATTCAATGGGATTGGTTTGTCCGCTTACCTTCTTCCAGAGAACCCTTCCCACAAGAGACACGCAAAATCGATCCGTTACTTTCAGAGTCACTGGCTAGTATTCCTGCCGGGCCGGTATGTAATCTCAGTTAATTGGATCGTTACAAATCTTTACCCTTTAGGTCTATTCAGTAAACTCTTCTTAAGGGCGCAGGATGTATGCTATCATTTACAAACCAGTAGGCCAACTAAGGTAAGCAACATATTAGTCTTGTCAAGTAGGTCTTGTCTGAATAGAGAAAAGCCGCGTTAACGATACGCGGCTTATTTTGTGATGGCATTCGCAAGTTAGTCGAAATCAATTTCTTCCGGTGTTAGCTCTACTCGATAACCATTTCGTCATCTTGCGAAACTTTGTAATCCGGCGACTGGTCGCCATATGCCAAAGATTGCAGTTCATGGGGCAATTCTACTTCCAAAGTTAATAACGGTCTAATCTTACGTTTCTTTCCGTTATTTCCCTTTCCTACAGTCACCCGACGTATAAGCGTTCTCACCGTACGTCGCTTCTCTTCCAGAATAGCCCATCGAAGTTGGGCCAGCTTGCTGTCAGGAAATCTCTTTTCGAATCGCCAGGCTCCTAATTCCGTAGCTAATTCCTGTTGCTGTACTTTGGTTAAAGTCTCTAGCTCAACGTCAAGAGCCTCCATGCCAGCATGAACGTCAGACAGATATCTACTAGCCCAGTCACTCAAGGCTTCTGCCTGTTTACGAGCTGCAACACTGGCTACTCGTTCTTCCAACTCTCTGCGCATACTCGTTTCCTCCAACTGTAATGTAGCGAGTTGCATCTCCATATCTTTCTCAGTAATAGCCCCTTTCCGTGCTTGAGTTATGATCCACTGTCGCTCCGTCGCCAATTTGTCAAGATATTGCTGTAAACGGTTTGCTTCAGCTTCCAAATCGCCTTGTTTGGCTTCCAACTTAGCCAGTTTCTTTTCTATTGCCCGTTCCAATAAAGTTGATTCCTTGCATACCCGCTTGACAAAATCCCACACGTGATCATCAACCTTTTGTGAGCCGGTGGAATATACACAATCAGGCGGCATACTCTCGGGATTGACAGTACGCCTCTGGCACACATAGTAACCGGATACTTTGTCATATCCTCGCTTACGGTTTGATGCTGATGCGCGTGTTTGGCATTTCCAGCCACATGCACAATATACCAAACCAACACACAGATAGTCTTCTTTGACATTACGTGCTACGAAACGATTTCGTTTGCGTACTTTCTGCGCTTTTCTCCAGGTTTGCTCGGAGATAATCGGTGGGCAAGGTATGGTGAAAGTCTCGCCATCTAGTGTGGTGAATAGTTTGCCAGTAGCATAGGCTTCCGTCGTCAGAATAGTTTCAATAGTTGGTTTTGCCCACAACTTGCCCCTTCGAGGAGGTACACCCAAGCCATTCAATTTACGCCGGATCTGCATATTGTTGCAGCCTGCAATATACCATTCAAAAATCTTGTTAACGATTTTGGCCTCCTCTTCGTGAGTTGCCAACCGTTTTTTGACCTTTTTGTACCCGTACTTCACCTGATCACCCCCTGGCACTTCGCCTTTTTGCAGACGTGCTTTGCGTCCCATCATCATTCGTTCGCGGATATTGTCCAGTTCAATCTTACCCATTGCCGCTTTGATTCCTAACATTCTATGGTCAAAGGTTTCTTTGACCAGTTCTATATGTAGTTTTCTACCCAATTCATCCAAGATCTCGGAAAAGGGCATGGCGGCATACATTCCCCGATAAAGTCGATCCTCTTTCCAGGCAACAATCACATCGAACTTGCCCTTTAACGCATCTTTCAACATCTTCCGGTATTGTGGTCTATCTTTACGTTGCCCGGAAGGTTGAACTAATCTACCCCTAACCCGATACTTTTCCCGATCAACATAACGATCCACGACGATGAACCCTTTTTCTTTGCAACTGGCTTCGCAGTCGGCTAGCTGAACTTCAATTGAGACTCTATCGTCAGCAGCCTGTCTTTCAGATGAAACACGAGCGTAGATTGCGGCTCTTTTCATAGTTTTATCTCTCATGTACTGTGTACGTGTACCGTGTACTACCTAAAATTAGGCAGAGTACACGGTACACGGCTTAAAATTTACTAAATTTGGCTAATACATCTTTGATTTGTTGAGTTTGTTTCCCGCCTGTGTGACCATACACCTGTCTGGCGATCTCGTTATAGCTGACTCCCTCAGCATGCAAATTCAAAATGTGAGCCTCTGCAGGGGTCGGCTCAACCTCCAGATTGATGAAGTCCTCAGTTTCAAAAATATCTTGTGCTAGCTGAGTGGAGTAGGCCCCCGGCAACGAAACTGGAACTTCTCCGTTACCCATATCGAGAGTGGCCTGACGTTGGCCATTGACTACCGACAACCTGACAACAGCAAAGCCATCTTTCAAATCATACTCACCTTCCAGACCCAACGGTTTGGCTCGATCTGAATGACTAGCCACAAACACGCTGAAAGCTGCTTTT
>Ga0055480_10001155_pt1 | contig 10450 bp, 7 predicted proteins | sample Muzzi_PWB_D2_FD_57935 | JGI IMG/M metagenome (GOLD analysis project Ga0055480, IMG submission 57935) | Wetland microbial communities from San Francisco Bay, California, USA, that impact long-term carbon sequestration - Muzzi_PWB_D2 | ecosystem: Environmental > Aquatic > Marine > Wetlands ... | reverse complement strand
TTTGCAACAAGCCGGCCCTGAGGATCAGTGCGGTTGATGGTCGCAAATTCTGCCGGATCGAGAATCTGTTGTTTGGCGGCCATAATGCGGTTTAATATTTTGTTCGGATTTAAATCAACCTGGTGTCCGGCTGCCTTCACATACCGAACGGCTTCTGCAATCAATGCCCGCCGATGATCCTCGTCTATAATGCCGGTGGGTTTGACCGGTTGTTCATTTAATATTTTAAAGCAAAGGGCGTGAAATGTGGCCACCAGCGGCAAACTGCTAAAACCACCAATGAGTCCGCTGAGCCTCTCGCGCATCTCCTGGGCCGCTTTATTGGTAAATGTTACAGCCAGAATATGCTGGGCCGGCACGTTTTTCTCATTAATTAAATAGGCTATACGCTGCGTTAAGGTCCGGGTTTTGCCGGTACCGGGTCCGGCCACAATCAACAGCGGACCGCCTGAGTATTCAACTGCCCGGCGCTGGTCACTGTTTAGTTGAACCGCCGACGTGGTTTTTTTATAATTACCGGCGGTTTTGGCAGCCGCTCTATGAGGTTGCCCGGGTGTATTTAGTGACTGGGAATCCGGTGGTGATACTTTCGAATTTGCCGATTGCGGTGGTGGTGGTGAAAAATCGAATGGAGGTATTGGAAAAAGCGCTTTTTGGCCCTGCAGTTGTTCACGCTCCTGGACTTTAAAAATCTTAATCTGACCATATTCTCCATCATAGCCGGGCAAAACATCAATTTCCCTGTGACGCATTCTCCGGATTGCTTCTGCCAAAAGCGAAATCCCGGCCGTTTCAATTTCATCAGTTGCCAGGCGATGTAATATGTCCAATTCGGATCCCAGTTGATGAAGGGCAATCTGATAGTTTTTTTGGACTTTTTTCGAATTTGGTCCGACCACTAATATTTCAGAAAGAATATTCACCAGTTGAATAATACTATGGTAAGCATGTCGATTTAGCGGCTTTTCTTCTTCCCGGCGGTCGGCCAGCTCCTGAACCCGGTAAAGCACACCAAGTGTTAATGCTTTGCCGCAGACCGGACACTTGCCGTCATAGGTCATGGTTTTTTGCGGCCAGAGGCGAACTTTACAATTGCGGTGTCCATCCAGATGATACTTGCCTTCTTGCGGATAAAACTCAAAAGTACCCATAAATTTATCCGGATCACCTGATTTAAGAGCTGATTTAATGGCCGCAAAGGATAACGACGTATTAAACAGATTGGCTTCCCGTCCCACATTCATTGGTGAATGAGCATCCGAGTTGGACACCAGGGTCAACCCATCCAGACCGGAAACCCGCCAGTTCATCGGTGGATCAGAGGAAAGCCCGGTTTCAACAGCAAATATGTGAGATGTTAAATCGTCAAAACATTCTTCAACTGAATCGAACCCGGACTTTGAACCCAGCATTGAAAACCAGGGGGTCCAGATGTGGGCCGGTATTAAAAAGCCCTGATCTGATGTTTCTAATAAAACTTCCAGAAGATTGCGGGCATCCAGACCCAGAATCGGCCTGCCGTCGGATTTAATGTTACCGATATTGTCCAGTTTGACGTTAAATTTTTCGACGGCAGCCAGGTCCGGCATCAGGATCAGATTATGGTTTTTGCGGGTTTTATCTTTTTTTTTGTATATATTGCTGATTTCTGTGGATAAAATAAAACGAACCGGATTTCGACAGGTTCGCGGAACCTCCTGATCACAATATTTCGCATAATCTTTTTTGAGTTTGAAAAGTCCGGGTTCGGCCGGCTCCAGTTTTTCGCAAATTTCAGAAAACCAGGCCGGATAAGTAAAATCACCGGTTCCGACAACGGTAACCCCTTTTAGCTGGGCCGCAATGTACAAATTTTCAAGATCCAGGTTCTTAGCCGTTGCCCTTGAATATTTGGAATGAACATGTAAATCAGCGATGAATTCCATTATTTCTCACTATTTTTATAATCACCTCGGATAAGCATGGAATATAGAAGGTAAATTTTGGCCGTCCGAATATCTTTAAACAATCGGAAAATACTCTTGTAACATCCCTGTAAACACGCTATATATTTATTTTAAATTGTTTTCAATACCATATCTTGTATACAATAAATGATCTATTATGAGCATCCTGTCCAGTTCCGCCTCGATAACACGATATAAGGTTCATGGTAAAATCAATGCACCGATTATCGACAATATTACCAATGGATTAAAAAGCAACACGATTTCAGAAATAGACAATCAGATTCCCGACAAATCCAGCGGATGGACATCATTTGAAAAACCATTCCAGCCGGATTTTGATGGATCCTCATTTGTATACGGTAATTATTTTGTTTTTGCCCTGCGTATTGATAAAAAAAATATCACGGCCAAAGTCTTAAAAAAACATTATACCATTGAAGCTGCCAAGCGCATGGCTGAAAGTGGTCGGGAGTATTTATCCACCAACGAAAAAAAACTGGTTAAAGAGCACGTCATTAGCGGATTAAGTGTGCGCATTCCGGCAACACCGAACATATACGATTTAGTGTGGAATTACGAAGACTCGGTAGTTTGGTTTTTCTCCAATTTGAAAGCCGCAAATGAAGAATTGGAGACCCTGTTTGCGAAATCATTTAACCTGTCGCTGATAAGGCTCTTTCCTTATACGGCTGCCGAATTGTCATCGGATCTTTCTGATTCACAACGTGATAAACTGCAGAAAATTTCGCCAACTCAGTTCGTTAAGTAATGAGACACAAATTATGCTGGATGTTGCCGTTGCCTATCGCCGCTATCAATTTCTCGGTGAAGAGTTTTTAACCTGGTTATGGTTTGTCATTGAAAAAAATCAGAATATCATTAAAAATTTTGACAAAGATTTTGTAGCTCTGGAGGTTGGGAATCGTGTGGTATTTGAAAATCGCAGAAAAGAATCTGCTGAACGCGTTACCATAAAAGGTGATGGCGCAAGTTTAGAGGAGGGAATCCTTGCCTTAAAAAAGGGCGCACTGGTTACTGAAATCAACCTGGTCTATAAATCCGCAGAATTGATGTGGCAATTTACACTCAAAGGTGAAAGTTTAAACATCAGCGGTCTGAGTATTCCCAACACCGGCTCAGCCGAATCCGATGAGGATATTGAAGGCCTTGTGCTTGAAAAGATCTTTCTTTACGACAAAGTATTGCAACTTTTAGAGCATCTCTTTGCCCATTTTGTAAAATTAAGAGTTGCGGATGCCTGGCAGGATAAAGAGATATCCCTTATTAAAAAATGGATTCAGTCGTCTTAAAATATATCTATACTGTTTTTGACAAGATCTACTTATATTTTGTTGATAGCCTCATGTTTTTAAACAATCTGTTTTGGATTGACTATATCAGCGCTGTTGCACCATAGATATTGTTAACCTTAGTGTCATTTATATAGTTTATAATTTAAATTATTTCAGATATTTAAAAAGTTATTAGTGTTATGAACAACACTATATTATTATACTATAATAAATATAAATAAATATTAATTAAGGAAAGAAGGATGAAGGCGACAATCAACAAAAACGAGATACAGCCTGTTTTGGCCAGAATTCAGGGATTGACCGGACGAAAAACGAATTTGGCCATCACCACCAACATATTAATTCAGACCGGGGATTCAGGCATCTCCATTAGCGCCACAGATCTTGAAACCGGTTTTGAAGGTTTTTATCCGGCGAAGGTTGAAACCCAGGGAGTAATTGCCATTAATGCCAGAAAACTCTATGAAATTGTTAGAGATTTTCCCAGTGAGGACATTTATGTCAATGAAATTGAAAACCACTGGATTGAAATCGGCAACCAGAAAGTAGAGTATCATATTGTGGGGTTGAACCCGGATGATTTTCCGGAGATTCCAACCATTGCAGATGTTGAGTTTTTTGAAATAGATTCGGCCGCTTTTGCCAGGATGATTGAACAAACTGTCATCATCGGCGGAGCTTCCGATGATACCAGGGCTCATATCATTGGTGTTTATGCTGAGCGAATCCAACAGGAAGACCAAAAAATATTCAGATTGGTTGCAACCGATGGCAGCCGACTTTCCAAGGCGGATTATATTTTTGAAAAAGAGTTTGATTTACCGCCCGGCTCGAATGTGTTGATTCCCAAAAAAGGACTGGTGGAAGTTGCCAAATTCCTTGAATCCGAAGGAAAGGTCAAAATCGGTATCAAGGATAATAATTTTATTGTCAAAAGAGAAAAAGAAACCCTGATTATCAGGCTGCTTGAAGGAGATTTTCCGCAGTACGGTGATATTATCGTAAAAACAGATGGCCATGATATTCAAATGGACCGGCAGTTATTTTTGATGATGTTAAAGCGGATGTCGATTTTATCATCTGATGAATATAAAGGGGTAATTTTTCATTTCAGTCAGGACAAATTACTGATCGACTCCACCAACCCGGACATTGGGGAATCGAAAGAGGATATGGAAATTGTTTACCAGGGTGATTCGATAGAAGTCATGTACAATCCTAAATTTTTTATCGACACGTTAAATGTCATCAACGAAGAAAATGTGGTGATCAACATTGTGGATGAGGAAAAGCCCTGTAAAATTGAGGGTGAGAAAGATAAAACCTACTTAAGTGTCATCATGCCGATGAGAATATGAATAAAGAAATTAAAAACAATAGCAGCAACTATACTGAAGATAATATTAAAGTTCTGGAAGGATTGGAAGCCGTTCGCAAGCGACCGTCCATGTATATTGGAAATGTGGATGTTGCCGGACTTCATCATCTGGTCTACGAAGTTGTCGACAACAGCATTGATGAAGCCATGGCCGGTTTTTGCAACCAGATTGATGTGACCGTTCACACCGATAACAGTATCAGCGTGCTGGACGACGGTCGTGGGATTCCTGTGGGGATTCACAAAAAAGAAAAAATACCGGCGGTGGAAGTAGTGATGACGAAACTGCATGCCGGTGGAAAATTCGATGATAATTCCTATAAGGTTTCCGGCGGTCTGCATGGCGTTGGCGTTTCGGTGGTCAATGCGCTGTCCTTTTTATTAGAGGTTGAAGTTTATTCTGATGGTAAAATTTATTATCAGACCTATGAAAGAGGCAAAAAATCCAGCGAATTGATTGAAACCGGTAAAACCAGTAAACGGGGAACCAAAGTACATTTTATCCCGGATCCGGAAATTTTCACAACGACTGAATTTAATTATGATATTCTCGTGCGACGTCTGCGGGAATTAGCCTATTTGAATAAGGGCATTAAAATCACCATCGAAGATGAGCGGTCGGACGCCAAGGATGAATTTCATTATGAAGGCGGTATCAAACAATTTGTGGAATACATCAACAGAAGGCACACGGCCTTGCATGATCCCATTTTCATGGAAGGAATCAAAAGTGACGTTCAGATAGAGGTGGCCATCCAGTATAACGACACCTATACTGAAAAGCTGTTTTCTTTTGCCAATAACATAAATACTGTGGAGGGGGGCTTTCATTTAATCGGATTTAAAGCCGGTCTGACCCGCACGATTAATCAGTATGCCGCCAATGGGCATTTGCCGAAAAATTTGCAGGCCAAAATCAGCGGTGACGATGTTCGCGAAGGATTGACCGCGATCATCAGTGTTAAAATTACACAGCCACAATTTGAAGGGCAAACCAAGACAAAACTCGGCAACAGCGAAGTTAAGGGATTGGTGGAGTCTCTGGTTAATGAAAAATTAAGTAGTTTTTTTGAAGAAAACCCGGCCATTGCCAAAAAAATCATCTCCAAAGGTGTAGACGCCGCCCGGGCCCGGGATGCCGCCAAACGGGCCCGCGATATCGCCCGCAGCAAAGGGGCGCTGATGGATGCCACCTTGCCCGGTAAACTGGCTGAATGCCAGGTTTCCGATCCCGCTTTAAGAGAGTTGTTTATTGTTGAGGGCGATTCAGCCGGCGGCTCCGCCAAACAGGGCCGCGATCGAAAATTTCAGGCCATCTTACCGTTGAAGGGGAAAATATTAAATGTCGAAAAAGCGCGCTTTGACAAAATTTTACGCAGTGAAGAAATAAAAAATATTATAACCGCGCTGGGAACCGGCGTCGGAAAAGAAGAATATAATATTAATAAGATCAGGTATCATAAGGTCATTATTATGACCGATGCAGACGTTGACGGATCGCACATTAGAACCCTTCTGCTGACCTTTTTTTACCGTCAGATGCCCGAGATAGTGGATAAAGGCTATCTGTACATCGCCCAACCGCCGTTATTTAAGGTTGGAAAAGGAAAAAATGAGAAATATTTAAAGGATGAAAATGATTTTAACGACTGGATCTTAAAAAAGGTCTGCGACCAGAAATATGTTACCTTTGGGGAAAATGAAGAAAAACTTGACGATCACCATCTGTACCTGTTTATTTGTGATCTATCCGAATATGTTACCCAACTATTCAAACTGGTTAAACGTGGTATCCCGGCCACCCTTGTTGAACTTTTAATTAAGCAGGATATTGGAGATAAAAAATTATTACAGGATCAGGACAAGATGTCTGCCCTGCGGAATTTGCTTATTCAAAATGGTTATCAGGTAGAAAATTTATACTGGCATGAGGATCGCGATGTTTATGAAATGAACATCACGGGCCAAGTCGACCATTCGGCCGCAGAACACATCGGTCCGGCTGATAAATCATTTAGCCCCATAAAAATAGGCCGGGGATTAATTTATTCAAACGATTTTCAAAAATGTCTGTTGACGGGGAAAAATATTGAAAAATATAATTTTCCACCCTTTAAGCTTTTTTCAAAAGACCAAGAAACTGAGACTGATACAGCCATCGACAAAATTGAACTGTTGAACTTACTTTTAAAGGAAGGAAAAAAAGGGATTAGCGTTCAGCGCTATAAAGGTCTTGGAGAAATGAATCCAGACCAACTGTGGAAGACCACCATGAATCCGGAAAAAAGAATTCTGCTGCAGGTCAAGGTTGAAGATATCGTGGATACCGATGAAATATTTACGGTTCTAATGGGTGAAGAAGTGGAGCCACGGCGGGAGTTCATTCAGAATAATGCCTTGGAAGTCAGCACTCTGGACATATAAAGAAAAATAACTATGAATATTCATCAAATTAAAGCCCGTGATTTACCGGATCTGTGGTTTCAAGCCGTCCATGACATTCTCGATCAGGGAGATCGTTTTATAATCGACCGCGGATCATATTCCGGACAGACCCGCCTGGAATACGATTATTTTATGGGACATGTAAAATATCCCGCTACGCAACCGCTTATTCCGGATATTCCGCCTTCCTGCGGCATTCCCAACCCGGTTGAACATGACTATATCTATGGCGGCGCCGGATATGATCGGGCTTACATTGAGTATTTAATGTCCCCGCGCAAGGAGCCGGGGGAATCATATACCTATGGCGAACGCCTGACGCGCGTTCCCCTGACCGGTGATAAACTGGCCTGGTGGGAACAGCAAAATAACGACATCATCGACAAACGCGAGATAGACGGTAATGTTGTTTTTGAGGAAGACGGCCAAATCTATTTAAATCAGATTGAATGGATTATCGCCACCTACAAGCAATTCGGCCAGCGCAACAATCAACTGGTGTTGCAGGTAGCCCATCCCTCGGACCTGACACTGCTCGATCCGCCCTGTCTGCGATCCATCGATACCCGCATTCAAAACGATACGCTGCGGTTTTTTGTTTATTTTCGTTCCTGGGATCTGTGGAACGGGTTTCCGGCCAACCTGGCGGCTATTCAGAACCTGAAAGAATACATAGCCGGCGAGATCGGTGTCAAAGACGGTGAGATGATCGTGGAGAGCAAGGGGCTGCATCTTTATGGGTATGCCGAGGATCTGGCCAAGTTAAGATGCCTAAGGGATTGACGAATGTCGAATGAAGAATTGTGGAATTCTATCTTTTTCAAACGTCATTTTTTAAAACGGACAGAAACCGATCCACTTCTTCTTTGGTATTGTAGTGCGCCAGACCCATACGCACCATACCGCCGGTATCTTCCACCCCCAATCTTTCGGTGACAGCCAGGGCGTAGTAATTTCCATGCCAGACGAATATTCCCTTCCGACCTAATTTTGAAGCGATCGCTTCGGGAGAATGACCTTCTCGGGTAAATGCCAGGGTGGGACAGCGCTCATCAAAATCATTTTCATTTTGAATTCCGTAGACTTTGATACCTGAGATTTTCTTCAATTCCGCCAGCATATAGCAAAAAAGAGGACGTTCGTAAGCCGCAATAATTCCCATCGCCTGTTTTAATTCTTGCCGGCGTCCTTCATCATATTGACTGGGCTCGGAAGTCGGTCTATCGTCGTAGTTACGACCGATTTGGGCCAGATATTCGACGGCAGCCACCACACCTGCAAGGCCTTCATGATTTAGCGTGCCGGTCTCAAACTTATGAGGCGGGTCGGGGATCGAGGGCCTGACTTTATAGGCTTTTAATTGCTCAAGCAACTTTTGCTTGCCCCATACCACACCGACGTGAGGCCCAAAAAATTTATAGGCCGAACATACCAGGAAATCACAGTCAATGGATTGAACATCGATGGGCCGGTGGGGTGCATAGTGTACGGCATCCACCCATACCCGGGCGCCAACTTCATGGGCCATCGCGGCAATTTTTTTAATGGGATTGATGGTGCCCACGGCGTTGGAAGCATAGCCCACGGCGACCAGTCTGGTTTTGTCCGATAATAGGGAGGAGAGATGTTCCAGGTCCAGACGACAGTCTTCGACCTTAAAATCAACCCATTTTATGACAACCCCTTTTTCTTCCAATGCCAACCAGGGAGCAATGTTGGCATCGTGATCCAGTCTGGTGACGATGATTTCGTCGCCGGGCAGCAGGCTGCGACCCATCGCACGACTGAAGCTAAAGGTAAGGGTTGTCATGTTGGCGCCAAAAACAATTTCTCTTTCTGAATAGGCATTTAATAAATCAGCCATGGCGATGCGGGCCTGATTAATTATTTCGTCATTGCGATAACTGGTGATAAATGGGCCACCGCAATTGGCATTAGCATTTTTAAAATAGCCGGCCATTGCATCGATGACGGTTTGGGGCACCTGGGTGCCACCCGGACCGTCAAAATAGACATACTGACGGTGGCTGTTTTCATCGATTTGCTGCAAGGCCGGAAATTGGCTTCTTAATGCGGATAGATCGGGTGTTTGTTCAGGCATCAGTAAATCTCCTGTTTATTAAAACCAGCCGGTCATCAGATCTGCGATGGTGTCGGCCTGTTTGATATAGTCCTCATATCGTTCCTGCATTTCTTTCTCAACCCGGGGACTGTGCAACGCTTCGAGATGGTGCGGGAAAAAATCGGGTAATTTGTCAAACGGCAGGCTAAAAAGGAATCTATGCTGAACCAGAATTGATGAAATACGCACGACCCCGGTTTGAGCAGGATACTGCGCTGATTTTTCCGGGCAATGATGATTTGCAACCATTTCAATCACGGCCGGCGGAATATTCCAATGCTTTAGAAATAGGGCACCGGCTTCGGCATGATCCATACCGATATATTCCTTTTCCATTTCCAGTGACCATCTGCCGGCCGCTTCTTTTGCTTTAATCGCGGTCAGTACCTTTTGGGGCACAATTTTATCAAAGACGATCCACCCGATATCATGCAGCAACCCGGCTAAAAAGATATCAGGGCCATCCGGTTTGTTCAGGACTTTTCGCAATTCCAGTGACTTTGAAAGAAATCCGGTAGCAACGGAATGACGCCACAATTGTCGCCGATCCATTTTGGTGGCGCCCCATCGGTTAAACACGTCCAAAATACCGACACTGGTGCAAATCGCGACCAGGTTATTCAACCCGATGGTAAAAATAGCTTCTTCCAGTGTTTTGGCTTGATTACGACGGTGAAAAAACGCGGAATTCGCCATCATCATGACTTTTGCGGCAAGGGGTGGGTCGGGAAGTATGACGGTCTTAAGATCGCGATAGCTGGTTTTCGGATCTTGCGAAAGCGCCACAACTCGTTGGGCCACCTGGGGCAGGGTGGGTAAATCTTTCAGATTTTCAATTGACTCGATGATCTGGTTCCGATCGGAAATCATATGCTGCATGGTTTATCCCAAAAAAATCGACCGGCAGTGCGTCATATCGGTCGCGTTTAGGTTTCAGGGTCAAGCGTTTGTAAAATCGTGTTCTGACCCATCAGGGCCGGTGCATGGCTGCGGAATTTGGGTCGGTGGCCGCCCCATCTTCTAAAATTATTTATAGCAGATTTCAGCCGTCGTTTAAATGCAAAAAGTTGTGTGGTCGTGATTGCGGCAGATGGTTCGAGAAAACGGTACTCAATTAATGGCGAAAAATATTCTTGTGTCCGCTATTTACTTATTATATAAAGAATCAATAGGTTAGATGAAAGAAGTTCCCCCAAAAGTCAGTCACAAATTGTGTTGATGTTGCTATCTTTGAGAGTTT
>Ga0055480_10001152_pt1 | contig 10454 bp, 9 predicted proteins | sample Muzzi_PWB_D2_FD_57935 | JGI IMG/M metagenome (GOLD analysis project Ga0055480, IMG submission 57935) | Wetland microbial communities from San Francisco Bay, California, USA, that impact long-term carbon sequestration - Muzzi_PWB_D2 | ecosystem: Environmental > Aquatic > Marine > Wetlands ... | reverse complement strand
TTACGTTTTTTCTTTATCATTATTGTCAATTTAATAGGTCCGGAGCAGCAATGGAAACGACGCGCCGCAGCATATTCAAGGCCCTCTCCTGGCGCATGGTGGCCACGGTGATTACCGCACTGATCGTCTTTTTGCTGACCGGCCGGGCCGAATTCGCCGCCACCGTCGGCCTGGCCGACACCACCGTCAAACTTTTCATCTACTTTCTACACGAACGTCTGTGGAATCGAATTCAATACGGCAGGGAACAGAAGCAGCCTGAATATTTCATCTGAAACTTCTGCAGGATAAGCGGAGCAAAACCATGGGAAATACAGCCAGAAATACTCATCCAATTCCAAGGCTGACGGCGGACACCCCGGCCCGGGAGATCCTTGCCGCCGGTCTGGAAGTCGCCGCCGGCCCGGTCAGCCTGGCCTGCTCCTTCAGCATCGAGGACGTGGTTGTTCTGGACCTGGCCCGGGAATCCGGGCTGGCCATCGGCGTTTTTGCCCTCGATACTGGCCGGCTTCCGGAAGAAACCTACCAAACGGCTGAAGCGGTGAGCGAGCGCTTCGGTCTCAGTATCGACTGGTACTTTCCCGATCGGGAAGCGGTGGAAAAACTGGAGCGGGAGAAGGGCCTCTTTTCGTTCCGGGAAAATCTTGAAAATCGTCTGGAATGCTGCCGGATCCGCAAGGTCGAACCCCTCGGACGAGCCCTGCGGAACCTGGCGGGATGGGTTACTGGCATGCGCCGGGAGCAGAGTCATACCCGGACCAGCATCGAGCCCTTGGAAATCGATACGGCCCACGGGGATATCATCAAAATCAATCCCCTGGTCAACTGGACGGAAAAGGCCGTCTGGGAATACGCCGAGAGCCGCCGGCTGCCGATCAACCGGCTTCATCGGGAGGGCTATCCGAGCATTGGCTGCGCCCCTTGCACGCGGCCGGTCCAACAGGGCGACCACCCCCGCGCAGGACGCTGGTGGTGGGAGGACCCGGAACATAAGGAATGCGGACTCCACAGAAAGTAGGCGCTTCGCCTTCGGTCGGATCCTGGTGTTAGCCGCGCCGCTCACATCCTCGACGTAGAAAACTACGCATCCGGTGCTCGCTCCTTGCCCCCTTGGCCTCCGGCCGAAATCGAACCGCTGGCACCGCTACCCGAGATTTTGCTTTAAATTTGAAAGCTCAATTACCACAGAAGTGAGGGCGAGGAATTTTTTGTCAGGTCAAGGAAGGCAAGATGTACCGGCGCAGGCGTGCTGAAGCACGTCGAGCACGAGGGCATCGCCGCCTGACGATGAGCTGGCGAAAAGGGACCGCCAGTCGGAGAGGCAAATGACCCATCTGAAACAACTGGAAGCCGAAAGTATCCACATCTTACGGGAAGTCGCGGCCGAGTTCGAAAACCCGGTGATGCTTTATTCCATCGGCAAGGACTCTTCGGTCATGCTCCATCTGGCCCGCAAGGCCTTCTACCCGGCTAATCCGCCCTTCCCCCTGCTTCACGTCGACACCACCTGGAAGTTCAGGGAGATGATCGAATTTCGTGACCGGATGGCCCACGAGTACGGCTTCGACCTGCTGATCCATGTCAACCGGGAGGGCGTGCACCAAGGTATCACCCCCTTCACCCACGGTTCGGCGCTTTACACCGATATCATGAAGACCGAGGGGCTCAAGCAGGCTCTCGACAAATACAAATTCGACGCCGCTTTCGGCGGTGCCCGGCGCGACGAGGAAAAATCGCGGGCCAAGGAGCGGATCTTCTCCTTCCGCACTGCCAGCCACCGCTGGGATCCGAAGAGCCAGCGACCCGAACTTTGGAACATCTACAACGCCAAGGTCCGCCCCGGGGAAAGCATCCGGGCTTTCCCCCTCTCCAATTGGACCGAACTCGACGTCTGGCAATACATCACCCTGGAAAACATTCCCATCGTCCCGCTTTACTATGCCAAGGAGCGCCCGGTCGTGGAGCGCGACGGAATGCTGATCATGGTCGACGACGACCGGCTGGAACTCCTTCCAGGCGAACAGGTCGAAATGAAGTCGGTGCGTTTCCGCACCCTGGGGTGCTACCCGCTGACCGGCGCTGTCGAATCGACCGCCGCCACTCTGCCCGAAATCATCCAGGAGATGCTGTTGACCCGCACCTCGGAACGCCAGGGCCGGGCCATCGACCACGACCAGGCCGGGTCGATGGAAAAGAAGAAGCAGGAAGGATATTTTTAAAGACCGTTATCGGTGAGCGGTGAACGGTAACCCGGACACCCCAAGTCTGATCAAATCGCTCTTTAATCTCTTTTCAGTTCACGGCTCACGGCTCACCTGAAATTGGAGTTTTCGAATGGCTCATCAGTCCGCATTGATTGCCGAAGACATCAACGCTTACCTCAAGGCCCAGGAAGAAAAGGGGATGCTGCGCTTTATCACCTGCGGCAGCGTCGACGACGGCAAGAGTACCTTGATCGGCCGTCTTTTGTGGGACTCGAAAATGATCTTTGAGGACCAGCTGGCGGCCCTGGAGGCCGACAGCAAGCGCGTCGGAACCCAGGGAGAGAATATCGACTACGCCCTGCTCCTCGACGGTCTTCAGGCCGAACGCGAGCAGGGGATCACCATCGACGTGGCCTATCGTTTTTTCTCCACGGACAAGCGTAAGTTCATCGTCGCCGACACCCCCGGCCACGAGCAATACACCCGCAATATGGTTACCGGCGCCTCCACCGCCCAGGTCGCCGTCATCCTCATCGACGCCCGCAAGGGGGTTCTCACCCAGACCCGGCGCCACAGCTACCTGGTCTCGCTGGTCGGCATCCGTCACGTGGTTCTGGCCATCAACAAAATGGATCTGGTCGACTTCAGTGTCGACCGTTTCGATTCGATCTGCGGCGAGTATGAGGCCTTCGCGGCATCTCTGGGTTTTGAGAAAATTACTTCCATTCCCATCTCGGCTCTCAATGGGGACAATGTTCTTGATCGCAGCGAAAAAACCCCCTGGTACAACGGTCCGACCCTCATGGAGTACCTCGAAACGGTCCAGGTAGCCGACTCCGCTTCCACCAAGCCGTTTCGTATGCGGGTGCAATGGGTCAACCGGCCCAACCTCGATTTCCGCGGCTTCTGCGGCACCATTGCCTCGGGCGCGGTGCGTCCCGGCGATGAGGTGGCCGTCACTTCATCGGGAAAGAAAAGCCGCATTGCGCGCATCGTTTCCATGGACGGGGACCTGACGAAAGCCGTTGCCGGCCAGGCGGTAACCCTGACCCTGGTCGACGAAATCGACATCAGCCGGGGGGACACCCTTGCCAGCCCCAAGGACCTGCCTTATCAAAACTCCGAATTCGAGGCCAAGGTGGTTTGGTTGCATGAAGAGGCGCTGACTCCGGGCCGGAGTTACCTGTTGAAGGCGGGTTCCTCGACAACCCCCGCCCAGGTAACGGACCTCAAGTTCAAGGTCAATGTCAACACCCTTCAACAGGAACCGGGCGCAACCCTGAGCCTCAACGAGGTGGGGGTCTGCGGTATCAAGGCCGACCAGCCGATCGCATTCGATTCCTACCGGGAAAATCGCGCGACCGGAAATTTTATTCTGATCGATCGTCTCACCAACGCCACGGTCGGCGCCGGCATGATTCACCAGCCGCTCCTGCGCTCCGAAAGCAAACCCTGGCAGGCGGTTGAGGTGACCAAACAGTCCCGGGCCCGACTCAAGGGGCAGTCCCCCTTTGTCCTCTGGTTCACCGGTGGACCGGAGGAGACCCGAACGGAGATCGCGGAACTGACTGAAAAGAGACTGCACACCCTCGGCAGGCACACCTATTTTCTGGACGACCGCATCCTCAGCCATGGGCTCAACCGGGACCTCGAACCGGCCGATGCGGGTCGTGGCGAGCGGGTCCGCCGGCTCGCCGAAACCGCGAGACTATTTGCCGATGCCGGCCTGATCGTTCTCGTCTCCCTCTCCTCCTCCGGTCGCGGGGAGCAGCGAATGGCCCGGGAGATCCTCGTTCCGGAAGAATTTTCGGAGGTTTGGATCGCCTCGCAGGGGGAATACGCCGGAAACGAAACGGATAATGTGGCAGAACTCCGCGTCCCGGGAACCCCCGAATTTACCATCGACGCGACCCGGTTCTCCCCTTCTCAGGCGGCGGAGAAGATCGTCGGCGAGCTTTTCGCGTGACCCGGTCCGGTCTAATCGGAAGGACCGCTTCCTTCCGGAACGACGGCCGTCGCGTTTTCCCGATTCTTTGTTATGATCGCGGCAGGAAGAAAGAAGATTCCTCCGCTGCGTCTCGCGAACCCGAGTCACCAAACGCAGTTGAAAAAACCGGAATCTTGTCCCCCGAAACAGGATGTTGAAACCGCCGTTTTCCGTGAAAGGAGATCAACCCATGGCCCAGATCTTCACCGACAATTCTCTATCCATCGGCCGCACGCCCCTGGTGCGCCTCAACCGAATCGTTCCGCCGGGAGGAGCCACCGTTCTCGCCAAGATCGAAGGGCGCAATCCGGCCTATTCGGTCAAGTGCCGCATCGGCGCCTCGATGATCTGGGATGCCGAGAAAAAAGGACTCCTCGGCCCGGGCAAGGAGATCGTCGAACCGACCAGCGGCAACACCGGCATTGCCCTCGCCTTCGTCGCCGCAGCCCGTGGCATTCCCCTGACTCTGACCATGCCCGAAACGATGAGCATTGAGCGACGCAAGGTGCTTAAGGCCTTCGGCGCCAACCTTATTCTCACCCCCGGGCCGAAAGGGATGTCCGGGGCCATCGCCGCCGCCGAGGAATTGGCGGCTTCCGACCCGAACAAATATGTTCTGCTGCACCAGTTCAAAAATCCGGCGAACCCGGCGATCCATGAACAAACCACCGGGCCTGAGATCTGGAACGACACCGAAGGGGGAATCGACGTCCTGATCTCGGGGGTCGGCACCGGGGGTACGATTTCCGGAATCTCCCGCTACATAAAAAATACCCAGGGCAAAAAGATCGTTTCGGTCGCGGTTGAGCCGGCCGACAGCCCGGTGATCACGCAGAAACTGAATGGCGAGGAATTGCAGCCCGGTCCGCACAAAATCCAGGGCATCGGCGCCGGCTTCATCCCCGACACTCTCGATCTGGACATGGTCGACCGGGTGGAACAGGTGACCAATGAAGAGTCGATCGAATTCGCCCGCCGCCTGGCCGATGAGGAAGGAATCCTCTCCGGGATTTCCTGTGGCGCGGCAGCCGCCGTGGCGGCCCGCCTGGGGGCCCGTCCCGAATTCGCCGGCAAGACAATTGTGGTTATTCTGCCCGATGCCGGGGAACGTTATCTCTCCAGCGTCCTGTTCGAACATTTGAATTGATGGATATAGTCGGGAAAAAGGATAAACAAAACTGACAGAATTACGTTGACATGCTGAACTATTTTTCCTATAGTAACGCTCAACAATTAAATACGGCAGCAACGTCTTTATCGAGAGTGGCGGAGGGACAGGCCCGACGATGCCACAGCAACCGGTTCACCGAAGCAACAGCGGAGGTGAGCGCCAGGTGCTAATTCCTGCCCGCAACAGGCCCCCGGCCTTGCGCGGGAAAGATGATGACGGTGCTTCGCGAAAGCGGATCGACCATCCGTCTTTACTTCGAAGCCCCTTCTCATCATCGAGAAGGGGCTTTTGCATTTGCCTCGACATATCCATCAAGGGAGACAAGTCATGGCCGAAAACAAGACCCTGGCGCTGGAAAGTCGCATTGTGCAGATCGGTGTCGGCGGGGACGAACGAACCGGAGCAATCAGCTATCCGATCCATCCCAGCGCCACCTACCGCCATCCCGGAGTCGGCGAAACCACCGGCTTCGATTACACCCGGTCGGGCAACCCGACCCGCCAGGTCCTCGAGGAGGGCCTCGCGCTCTTGGAAGGAGGCTGTCGGGGCCTGGCCTTCTCCTCGGGCATGGCGGCCCTGACTACCCTCTTCCTGCATTTTTCCTCGGGGGACCATCTGGTCGTATCCGAAGATCTTTACGGCGGCACCTACCGGGTTCTGGACCAGATTTTCGCCAAGCTCGGACTGACTGTGACCTACATCGACACCACCAGCACCGGTGCCGTGGAAGCCGCGGTCCGGGAAAAGACCAGAGCCCTGCTGATCGAAACGCCGGGCAATCCCCTGCTCGGAGTTGCCGACCTCAAGGCCCTGGTCGCACTCTGCCGTTCCCGGCAGCTGCTTTGCATCGTCGACAACACCTTCCTGACCCCCGTGCTGCAGCGGCCGCTGGACCTCGGCGCGGACGTCGTGATACATTCGGCAACCAAATACCTGGGGGGCCACAACGATCTTTGCGCCGGCGCCCTCATCGCCCGGGATCCGGAACTGGGGGAACGACTCTATTTCCTGCAGAACTCCACCGGCGCCATCCTCCCCCCCCAGGACTGCTGGCTGCTCATCCGCAGCCTTAAAACCCTGACCCTGCGGATGGAACGCCACTGCCGAAACGCCCTCCAGGTGGCCCTCTGGCTGAAGGATCAGCCACGGGTGACCAGCGTCTATTACCCGGGGCTGAAGGATCATCCCGGCCACGAACTGTCGAAAAACCAGGCCAGGGATTTCGGCGGCATGCTTTCATTCCGGGTTGAATCCCCGCAGCTGGCCCGGGACGTTCTGAAAAGACTGCGTCTGATCTCCTTCGCCGAAAGTCTCGGCGGGGTGGAATCGCTGATGACCCTGCCCGCGGTGCAGACCCATGGCGACATTCCCCCGGAAGACCGGGAGCGGCTCGGCATCTGCGAAAGCCTGTTGCGGATGTCGGTAGGGATCGAAAACGTCGAGGACATCATCGCCGACCTGGAACAGGCCCTGGCCTGAAACCTATAATCCGCCACGGAGACACGGAAACTACAGAAAAAACCCAGGCCAGATCTTATTTTTTATTATTTTTGAACCATACATCAGAATTTGGTTTCTGAATTTCTCCGTGTCTCGGTGCCTCTGCGGCAAACAAAGGATTCTTCCATGGCCGATAATACTTATCGTCAGGCGACGCAGCTGGTCCATCAGGGACGCGACCGCGATCCCGCCACCGGCGCTTCGACCATCCCGATCTATCAGGCCTCGACCTATCATCATTTCGAGGGACGATCGGGAGAGTACGATTACGCCCGCAGCGGCAATCCGAGCCGGGACCAGGTGGAAGAGGCCATCGCCCTGCTCGAGGGCGGGGTGCGCGGGTTTGCTTACGGGTCCGGCATGGCGGCCATCGGCAGCGTCCTGTCCCTGCTGCAAAGCGGCGACCATCTTGTCGCCCCGGATGACCTCTATGGTGGCACCTACCGCTATCTGACCTCGGTCCTGCCCCAACAGGGGATCACCGTCTCCCTGGTCGACCAGACCGATCTCAATGTCCTGGAAGGAGCCATCCGGCCCGAGACCAGGATGATCTTTCTCGAAACCCCCTCCAATCCTCTCTTTCGCATCACCGACATCCGGGGCGCTGTCGATATCGCCCACCACCGGAACCTGCTCACCGTCCTCGACAATACGTTCATGACGCCGCTGCTGCAGCGACCGTTGGAGCTGGGCGTTGACGTGGCGGTTCACAGCGCCACCAAATTCCTCGGCGGCCACAGCGACCTGCTGGCCGGGGTGGCGACGACGGCCGATCCGGAACTGGTGAAACGGCTGAAGCGATTCCAGAACGCCCTCGGCGCCGTCCTCGGTCCCTTCGACTGCTTTCTCCTGGCCCGGGGGATCAAAACCCTTGCCGTCCGGCTGGATGCCTCCCAGCGCAACGCGGGCATTCTCGCCGAGCGGTTGCGCCGCCATCCGGCCGTGGCCCGGGTTCGCTACCCGGGACTGGACGACCTGCCCGGCAGGGACATTCACTATTCCCAGGCCTCCGGTCCGGGCGCCGTCCTGTCCTTCGAGCTGAAGGAGAAGAGGATGATCCCCCGGCTGCTGGAGCGGATTCGCCTGCCGATCATCGCGCCGAGCCTGGGAGGAGTCGAAACGATCCTCACCCATTGCTGGTCCATGTCCCACGCCGCCATCCCAACGAAAGTGAAAGAAAGCCTGGGCCTGCCGGAGACCCTGTTGCGCCTGTCGGCCGGGATCGAAGACCCCGAGGATCTCTGGGAAGATCTGGAAGCCGGACTGGCGCCGGATTGAGGCGGGAGGAATTCTCCGCCCGGAGGCCCGTGCCAAGGTTCGCCCTCCTCTCGGGTGCACGCTACCCCTTCCCTCTCACCCGATATCCTTCGGACCAACGCCCCTTTTGCAAAACGCCATAAGAAAGCAGTTCCTCACTCATTCTTTCCCTTGCTCCGTTCCGCAACTCTCATTAAGATGGAAAATATGATGTTTCATGGTTTTGTCGGAATGACTGCCTAACAGATTGTTGAAAATTTCTTTTTCTCCAGGCTGATCAAAAATGCCCAGATGCAAGGCCGTCAAAATCCCGAGGGAAAAAGCGTACTCGAAATGTACGTCGTTGACGAGGGATGAAGGCCACCAGGAGCCTTTCGGATTTGGGGAATCATTATGAGGAAACGGAAAATCTTCGGACAGATTTGCGCATATTCGAAGATGAATAGCCCGACCTATTTGGCGAGGATTTGCGGGAATATGGGCCGATTTGCCGTTTTCGCAATAGATTCACTCCCAGGTTCGACAGGCTCCTCTGCAGATGGGCGTTTTCCATCAGCCTGCTAAGAAGTGGTCCCGATGCCGCTCCTCCATCCGGACATTCAGCGCCGCCAGCTGCAAGCGGCCGTTCTTTACTGGGTGGTTTTGCCGGTTGCCGTCCTCGGCGGCGGTCTGTTCATCGACCGGATAGCCGGTTTCAGCCGCATCGCCCGGCCCCTCCCGGTTGTGCTCGGACTGGCCGGCCTGGCCTTTGGGCTGGTCCTCATCTGGCGTTCCACCCACGATCTTTCCGGCCGCGGCGGCGGTACGCCAAGCCCTTTCAGGCCGGCCCATCACCTGGTCACTTCGGGAATCTACCGTCTTTGCCGCCACCCCATGTGGCTGGGTTACGATCTCGCCGCCCTGGGAGTCATCCTGTTGGTCGGATCGCCCGCCGCCTTGGGAATCACCTGGCCGGTCATGATCTTTTTTTCCATCCGTTTTCTGCGCAAGGAGGAGCGGATTCTTCTCCTCCGGTTCAAGACCGCTTACGCAGCCTACCAGAATGACGTCCCGCTTCTTTTGCCGTGGCCACGGCCACGCAGGAGGTGAAAAACCATGTTGCCGATCTTCGCCTACCGGAAACTCTTTTCCTCCCTCAAGGAGCATCGACTGGTCGAAGCCGAGGTCCGCTCTCTGCTTGCCGGCACCCTGGACAGCCGGTATGTCGCCCCGACAAAGGGCAACCGTCTTAAATTTCTTGGCTACGGCCAGCGCAACTTCTTCTCCATCCTCTTCCTTTCCATTTACCGGGCCATCGGCATCCCCACCCCGCGTCGGTTGCACTACGGGATCATCAATCACTGCCTGCGCGGCATCGTAACGGGGGCCGACAACCTCCTGGATGACGAATACAAGGAGCTTTTGCCCCTGAAGTTCCCGGCCCAGGCCACCCGGTTTAAAAGCATCATGCACCTCCTGCTATTCGACCGTTTTCTTTTCAAAGTCGGCCGCATCATGCAGGAGAACGGGCAGATTGACGCTGAAGAAGCGGACCGGCTGCAGTCGGCCCTGTTCCAGGCGCTCCTGCCGATCGGGGCCGAAGAGGCTTCCGAGGAAGGAGGCATCAGGAACATTCTCACCCCCCGGGAAATTCTTTCCTCCGTCCACATGTACAAAGGAGGCAAGCTTCTCTGCCTTGCCTTTGTCGCGCCGCGCCTGCTGGAAAAGGATTTCTCCCGGAAACTGCTCAAGGCCGAGCAGGGCATCTTCTCAATCGGTCTGGCCCTGCAGATCATTGACGACCTCACCGACTTTTACGAGGATATTGCCGTCGGCAACCACAACTACCTGGTCTCCTCGGTCCACCACGCCGGGGAGAGGGAGGAGAGGAAGAAACTCATCGCCGTGCGCCGCGCGAAACTCCGGAATGGCGAGGCCATTGAAACCGCTTATCCCGGAACAGTACGGAGGGTGATGGCGGAAGCCATCGGCGAGGCGCTCCACGGTTTCGCCCTCCTGGAGGAGGCCGGGTTCTGGTTCAACCAAAGCCAGGCGACCAGCCTGATCCGCAGTCTGTTCGTGCTGCGGGGGGTCGGTGAACTGCTCCCCTTCTTCCCCAAGGACCCGGCCATGGTCCACCTGGTTCGCCATGCCGCGCCCTGAAACGCGGGGCCGCCATCTCAACCATGTCGCCTGGCTTTACGACCCGCTGGTGGAGCGCATGTCCTTCGGCCGGGAAGGGCATTTTCGCGAACGGACCCTTGATTTCATGGATATCCGGCCTGGCCAGCAGATCCTCGACGTGGGGTGCGGCACGGGCAGCCTGACCCTGCGCATTGCCGAACGGCTGGCGGGC
>Ga0055480_10001151_pt1 | contig 10455 bp, 10 predicted proteins | sample Muzzi_PWB_D2_FD_57935 | JGI IMG/M metagenome (GOLD analysis project Ga0055480, IMG submission 57935) | Wetland microbial communities from San Francisco Bay, California, USA, that impact long-term carbon sequestration - Muzzi_PWB_D2 | ecosystem: Environmental > Aquatic > Marine > Wetlands ... | reverse complement strand
TCGATACCGCCCAGGACATACACGCTGTTATCATGGGTAACCACGGCACTGCCGTCTCTGGCGCTGGATAATGCGGAAGTGAATGCCCAGGGACCTACATGCCCCACTTTATTTATGGTGGCAAACTCGACGCTTTGCAGTCGCCTGGCTCCATCATGTCCACCCAGAATATATAAAAATCTAGTCATGGCAAATGAGGAGGCGATGAAGCGCGGATTTTGCAAGATTGATTTTTCGATCACCCATGAAGAAAGATTACCATTGGCCAAGATATGACTCATTTCGATATCCCCATAACTCACTTTGTTGTCATCATGGACATGTCCCCCCAATAAATAGATGTTGCCGTTGAAAATTGTTGCCGAATGAATATAACGATCGATGTTTGCCTGTTCATCTTCAAGAATCCATTCCGACAATGAGCCATCGGCTTTTGCATCGGCGCGTTCTATGGAGCGCAGAAATGTACCGTTATATCCACCTATCGCATATATGTGATTGCCGTAAAAGACTGCTTTAGTACCCCTTCTTGGCGTGGTCAGATAATTTTCCAGGCGCCATGGCCCTAGGCTGCCGTCGGCAAGTATTTTTGCCTTTTCAACAGACGCAATCGGCATATTGCCGGAACCCAGTGCGCCCTTGGCGCCGCCCAGGGCATAGACAAAACCATTGAAACTTGCTGCGGCGAGATAAAACCTTCCCTCGATAAGGCCGGAAGTTTTGCGCCATTTATTCAGGGTGCCATCGGGATTAAAGGTACTGTATTCAACAGTATTCACATAATTATCACTGGAATCGATACCACCAATCACATAGATATAATTTCCAGATGTTGTTGCAGCCAGGGCGCGACGTGCCTGTTGAAAAGGTGTGGTCTGTTGCCAGCCCTCCGCCCAGTCGTTGTCTGCGTGTTGCAGTTTTAAATACAAGAGTACCGGGATGGAGAGAAGAATAAAAATAACAATGACAGTCGACAGTAAATATGACCGTTGAGGTATGTTATCCGTTACCATTTAATCGATGGGATCCTGTTATATGGTTGACTTGTCTGCCTCGTCGACAAGATCTTCCAGGGCAGGAGAGACAATGACGGAATAAGTCATACAGCTTTCCAGTCGACGAAAATCTGCCGGCAGGGAAGCCAGTTCCTTAGCTGCATGGCTGCGTGACTCGCTAAGAGTGGGTGATGTGACGGGTTTACCGCGATGCATAACTAGATCTATCAACGGTTTCCCTTCACACGGTGCATCCTCGGTTGTCAATATGTCCTCACAAATATAACCATTTTCATCATAGCGCCGAAACACCTGTTTTCTTCCGGGCCAGGTCGCCTTGCCCTCGGAACGCTTGCGCCGCGGGCGTCCTGCATATTCCTGTATTTTATAGGCACAATCCAGATAGGGTGCATCAGCTGACGTATCCATCTTGGTGCCAATGCCAAAGCCATCGATAGGCGCATGGCTCGCCATGAGATCTTGCAGAATATATTCATCAAGATTCCCGCTGACAAAAATGCCAACATCACGCAAGTTACCATTGTCAAGGATTCGCCTGACTTTGTTGGCGTGGCTTGCTAGATCACCACTATCAAGGCGGACCGCCTTGATCGAGATTCCCTGTTCCTTGAGGCGTGGCGCAAGTATGACGATCTTTTCAGCTGCAGCCTCGGTATCATAGGTATCTATGAGCAAAACAACGTTGTCGGGTTGTGCATGAGAAAAGTGCTCAAATGCCGTCACTTCATTATCATGGCTTTGAATAAATGAATGGGCCATCGTGCCATAGACAGGTATATCAAACAGTGGTGCGGCAAGCGTCGTGGCTGAACCCGAAAAGCCTGCAAGATAACTGGCCCGTGCAGCAAACAAACCTGCCTCGGAACCGTGGGCGCGTCGCAGCCCGAAGTCCACCAACAGTTTTTGTGGCGCTATCAACACTGAACGGGTTGCCTTCGAGGCAATCAGCGTCTGGTAATGAAGAATGTTGATGAGGCGACTTTCCACCAGTTGTGCCTGTGGTAAGGGGGCTGTAATACGTAATATAGGTTCGTCAGGAAAAAAGATCGTGCCTTCAGGCATGGCATGTACGTCACCCGTAAACCGTAATTGACCCAGGTAATCGACGAATGGCTTGCTGAATCTACCGCATTTGTTTAACCAGTCTATTTCTTCTTCGGTAAAGTGCAGATTTTCCAGATAGACCAGTGCCTGCTCCAACCCGGCCGCCATCATGAAATTGCGATTATCGGGTAATCGCCTTACAAAAAATTCAAACACAGCTGTTTCTTCCATGCCCTGATCAAAATAGCCCTGCAACATGGTGAGCTGGTAGAGATCTGTCAGTAATGCGCTACTACCGGGATTTATCATGAGATTGATTCAAGAGTGACAGGTATGGCCCCCAGGCGTGTCATTTCCCGCATCGCCTTTTTTCCATCATCTGGCTGGACATTGACTGCGCGAATGGCATCCTGCAGCAGGAAGACATCATAATGTTTGTCAAGCGCATCTTTAACCGTATTGAGTACACAGTAATCCGTGGCAAGGCCGCCGATAAACAGGCGTTTAATACCTTTTTCGCGTAGTTGTTGATTGAGCGTCGTTCCTTCAAAACCGGAATAGGCATCTTTGTCACTTGTTGTAGCCTTTGAAATAATGATTGTGTCTGAAGGCAGATTGAGATTTTCTGAAAATTCAGCGCCCCTTGTTCCGGCAATACAATGTGGCGGCCATATCCCGCCCTGTTGCTTGAACGAACAGTGCTCCTGTGTATGCCAGTCACGCGTGGCGTAGACAGGTAAACCCCTTGAATGAAAAGATTCTATATATTGATTGATCGGGGTGATAACAGCATTGCCATCAGGTACCGCCAAATTGCCACCCGGTAAAAAATCATTTTGCACGTCGACGATGATTAACGCGTCGCTCGTTTCGGGTTCCATATGTTGTGTTTTAGACGGGACCATAAAAGATCTATTATCCTTTTATACATATTACCGGTTCAAGTCTTGCCACCTTGTGAGCCAGTTTTGCCTGATGTGCAGCATCGACTACTGCGCTGACGTCCTTGTAGGCTCCCGGCGCTTCTTCAGCTACACCACGGTAAGAGGGCGAGCGTATCATGATCCCCTGGCTTGCTAACTGATCGATCAACTGGCGACCCTGCCATTGCCTGTGGGCCTGGTGCCGGCTCATGCTGCGTCCCGCACCATGACAGGCAGAACCGAATGAAAGTGACATGGATTCCTGTGTCCCCACCAGGATATACGACGAGGAACCCATCGTGCCGCCAATTAATACCGGCTGTCCTGAATCGTGGAACGCAGCCGGTACATCAGGATGGCCAGGTCCGAAGGCACGGGTGGCGCCTTTACGGTGGATGTACAATTCCCTTGGCTTACCATCAATGATGTGATTCTCGACCTTGCAGGTATTATGTGACACATCATAGAGTAGTGGCAGAGTCGTTTGTGGAAAAATTTTTGCAAAGGTTTCGCGAACCAGATGGGTAATGATCTGCCGGTTTGCCAGTGCGCAGTTAATCGCTGCGCGCATGGCACCTAAATAGTCCTGCCCGACAGGTGAGTTGACAGGTGCACATGCGAGTTCACGGTCGGGTAGTGCGATACCATATTGGCTGGCGGCAATTGCCATGGTTCTGAGGAATTCCGTACCGATCTGATGACCAAGGCCACGCGAGCCGCAATGGATTGCTACGACGATATCATCCTGTTTTATCTCGAATACGCTGGCGATCTCTTCATCAAAGATTTCTACGACGTGTTGTACTTCCAGATAGTGGTTACCCGACCCGAGTGTGCCCATCTCATCTTGTTGCCGCTTCTTGGCAAGTGCAGATACCTGTGCCGGTTTTGCGTCTTTCATACACCCGTATTCTTCGATCCGTTCCAGGTCTTCACTGGTTCCATAACCCTTGTCAACTGCCCATTGTGCGCCACGGCTCAGCATCTCATCCATTGCCTGTGAGTCAAGATGTATACGTCCTGTACTACCGACACCGGCCGGTATATCACGATACAGGGCATCGGCCAGTTTTTTTTGCACCGTCATTATGTCATGGAAGTCAAGTCCCGTATGGAGATTACGTACACCACATGAGATATCGAATCCCACACCACCGGCAGAGATGACACCGCCATGATCCGGCTCAAAAGCGGCAACACCACCGATCGGGAAACCATATCCCCAATGTGCATCCGGCATGGCATAGGAGGCAGACACGATACCGGGCAATGTGGCTACGTTGGTAACCTGTTGATACACCTTGTCATCCATATCATGTATCAGTGCTTCGCTGGCATAGATTACGGCCGGTACATGCATATTGCCAAAAGGCTCAATTTGCCAGATGTAATTTGATTGACGTAATAATTTTGAAACATCCATAATTAAGGCTGTTCTATCCGGTATCACAATTCCCTAAACATCAACCACACATTGTGCGAGCCATCTACCATCCGTGTCTTGTGCAACACGCAAATCAGTATAGGTTGCGCCTTTGACCTCTACGGCAGGTTGATGGTGTATGACGTTAACTTTTTCACCCACGGCTGTTGCCTCTAAATGTTGTCCGCTAATCTCGACTTTAAAGCGGCTGAATAACATCTTGCGTGTTGCCATCTCATAGATCAATGCGTTTAACCAGTCAACCAGTAACAGCTCATCGTCTGGTGCATCACAACTGATGGTAACCGGAATTTTATGTTTCACCTTGTCCAGGTCGGTAATGATGGTGGTCAGTGCGGTGGCGGCCATTGCGAATGACTGCTCTTTTGTGTTGCCGATACCACGTATACCCATATCTGCTCCATGAGGATAAAGTTCCCAGCGTCCGGTTGTCATATGAATAACATATCTTTCTTGTGTCTTGTAACGTGATATCTTTGAAATTGAGCTTGGCATAATTAGCGCATCAGTACAGGCAAGATAACAAACTTTGTACTGAAGCGGGATTGGTCAGGGCTTGTGACGCCGTAACCACATGATTGTTATATTATTTAATCGCTTGTTAAATTTACCTGATAATATCGATATAGTTTAGCTTAATTAGGTAACGACAATGACAAGATCCGATGTTGAAATCATTGAGAAAAAGGTTTGTTATGAAGGATTCTTTCGTATTGAGCGCTACCGTCTCAGACATCGGCTTTACAATGGCTCATGGAGCGGAGAAATTGTCCGGGAATTATTTGAACGCGGTCATGCCGCGGCAGTGCTACCTTATGATCCGGTTCGTGATGAAGTAGTGTTGATCGAACAGTTCCGGGTCGGTGCCCTGGAGGTGCCGGGTGGTCCCTGGCTGATGGAAATCGTTGCCGGGGTCATTGACGGAGATGAAACCACCGAGGATGTGGTGAGACGCGAAGCTGTCGAAGAGGCGGGGTGTACTATAAGTGAACTTATACCTATATGCGATTATCTGGTCAGTCCTGGTGGGACATCTGAAATGATCTCATTATATTGTGGCAGGGTCGATGCGACGAATGTAGGCGGGATTCACGGGCTGGCCGAGGAAAATGAAGATATCAAGGTCACGTCCATTCCATTCAAGGATGCCCTGTCATTACTGGATAGTGGAAAGATCAATTCGGCCAGCCCGATAATGGCGTTGCAGTGGTTGGCATTGAATCATCAGCGGGTACGTGATACTTGGACCCAATACTGAACTGGCCGGATATATGATGCGAGCATTATACCTAATTCTATTTTCAATCGGGCTGTCTTTCCCGGCGATATCTTCTGGCGAGAATGATGCCAGTGTAGTGCTGCTGGACATTGAAGGGGCGATTGGTCCGGCGACCTATGACTATGTCAGGCGTGGCCTTGAGAAGGCCCAGGAACAGCATGCGCATGTGGTCATTGTGCGCATTGATACCCCGGGAGGGCTTGACACATCAATGCGCGCAATTATCCAGGATATTATTGCATCACCTGTGCCGGTAGTAAGTTTTGTTGCACCGAGTGGTGCCCGTGCTGCAAGTGCAGGCACCTATATGATGTATGCCAGCCATATCGCAGCCATGGCACCCGCCACTAACCTGGGTGCTGCAACGCCGGTGCAAATTGCGGGATTCCCCGGTGGTGGTGATCGAAACAAGGATGACAAGGATATCGCAACAGACAATCATCAGGATGATCATATGACAAAGAAGATTATCAATGATGCCGTTGCTTATATACGAGGGCTTGCGCAGATGCGTGGCCGTAATGCGGACTGGGCAGAAATGGCGGTTCGGGAGGGTGTCAGCTTGTCTGCGGAAGAGGCCCTTGAGCAAGGTGTTATAGACTTGATTGCGACGGATATATCCGATCTTTTAAATAAAATAAATGGCCATAAGGTTAACGTCCTCGGACAGGAAAAAGAATTATCTACGCAGCATGTCTCTGTGGAACGTATCGAACGTGACTGGCGAACACGTTTATTGGCTATCATTACTGATCCCAACCTGGCCTATATCCTGATGCTGGTAGGTATCTATGGATTGATCTATGAATTTGCCAATCCCGGCATGGTGTTGCCGGGTGTTGCCGGTACGATCTGTCTGTTGCTCGCATTGTTTGCCTTCCAGGTATTACCTATCAACTTTGCCGGCCTGGCGTTGATGCTACTCGGCATCAGCTTTATGGTGGCTGAGGTGTTTGTACCCAGTTTTGGTGCGCTCGGAGTAGGTGGAGTGCTGGCGTTTGTTATAGGTTCAATCATGTTACTGGACACCGGCATTCCGGGATATGGTATTTCGATCCCTATAATAGTGATGTTTGCCTTAACCAGCGCCGCCTTTTTCATGTTTGTCGTAGGTATGGCAATGAAGGCACAAAAGCGCCCGGTTGTTAGCGGCATGGAAGAGTTGATCGGGGCATCGGGAAAGGTGATTGATGATTTTGATGGCGAAGGAAGAGTGCGTGTACATGGTGAATTATGGCAGGCACGTTGTGATATGCCGTTGCAAAAGGGGCAAAGAATCCAGGTTAAAGAACTTGATGGCTTAATACTGGTTGTAGAGCCGGAAAACAGACTGCAGATGGAGGGAATAACATGATCGTTACTGCCTTTTACATATTAATTGCTTTAGTGGCAGCATTTATATTCAGCTCGATCCGTATGATATGGGAATACCAGAGAGCAGTTGTATTCATGTTTGGAAGGTTTTATAAAGTAAAAGGCCCGGGTCTTAGAATCGTGATTCCCATGATCCAGCAAATGATTCGAGTTGATACACGTGTTATTGTCATGGATGTTCCCACCCAAGATGTAATATCACGTGACAATGTCTCCGTTAAAGTCAATGCGGTTATCTATTTCCGGGTGATCGATCCCGAAAGGGCGATCATCCAGGTCGAAAATTTCGATATGGCAACCAGCCAGCTGGCACAGACGACCTTGCGATCCGTGCTTGGTCAGCATGAACTGGACGAGATGCTGGCCAGTCGGGAAAAGCTCAATATAGACATTCAGAAAATACTCGATGAGCAGACCGACGCATGGGGAATTAAAGTCTCCAATGTCGAAATAAAACATGTTGATCTGAATGAAAACATGGTGCGCGCGATTGCAAAACAGGCCGAAGCAGAGCGTGAACGAAGGGCCAAGGTAATTCATGCCGAAGGAGAAGCACAGGCCGCACAGAAATTATTGGAGGCATCGCAAATATTGGTGCAGCAACCACAGGCATTACAGCTGCGGTATCTGCAGACTTTAACGGAGATTGCCGGAGAAAAGAATTCCACTATTGTTTTTCCCTTGCCTATTGACTTTTTAGGGTCATTGCAGGCATTGATTGATAAACATTCAAAATGAGGGGAAGTCCGTCTACTTATCCTCCCTCCTGATATGACCTCGTAACATAGTCATATGATAGTCTGCTGGTAGACCTTAATTCGGTAGTCTAATAACCAAACTGACGAGTACCCTGGTCTTTTTGCAATGAGCAGTAATTTGTTAGTTATCTATTTGCACGGTTTTAACAGTTCTCCGGATTCATATAAGGCAGGTCTTTTAAAAAAGGCGTTGGCAAAAGAGAATATCGAATATCTTGTTCCCGGGCTACCGCCAATTCCCGTGGAAGCTGTCAATATAATAGAAATACTCATTGACCGGTATGGATCAAGGCAAATTGTGTTAATTGGTAGTTCTTTGGGTGGCTATTATGCGTTCTATTTCGCTGAAAAATTTAACCTGCATGCCGTATTAATTAATCCCGCAATCAGACCGTATGAACTGCTGTGTGATTATCTTGGCCTTAATGAGAATATGTATACCCATGAAAAATTCGAGTTAACCCGGGAACATCTAATGCAGCTTCGGAGCATAGATGTTGTCCGTCCATCTAATCCGGAGAATTATCTGCTACTGGTACAGACATCAGATGAGCTACTTGATTATCAGCAGGCTGTCAAGAAATTTAATCAATCAAGGAAATTTATTATACAGGGTGGATCGCATGGATTTGACGAGTTTGAAAATGTCATTGATGATATATTAAGCTTTATATATAAATATTGAGTTGAAAATGCCGATATATGCACAACAGGATTGGTGATAATTAGATTTATCTCGTTGAACAGATGATAACAACAAGACGAAATATCGATCGATTGAACATGATGATGGTGTATGAGGTGAATTATATGCGCCTTATGCGTCTTGTTCCCAATCTTAGATCCATGGTTGAGACCGTGGTTTCAAAGAATAGTGATATGCCTGATATATGTCTAAGTATTGTTGAGCATTGTAAATACACAACAACACTTTGTTTGACGCACAACCTCAAAATTGACGGAAAAATAATACCGGATCTCAATATGAAGATACGTGTTTATCATGACGCAAAAGTGGTTGAAGTGATCGGCTATCAATACGAATCCCGATTTGCACCTTACTACCCGTATCCAAATCCGAGGATGCGGCATCACTTTGAGAAACGACAGATCAACCTGTTTTTCAGCGAATGGTTGAAATATTGTGAGATGCGTGGCATCAGATTTTCCTGTAACGAGAACAAGGCAAGTATCTAGGTACCCCGCCATATATCATCATGTATTTTCCGGTCAATGCCCTGAACCGGTAGCTTGCTAATACTTCATTATATTACCTGGCAAGTATCAAAGCTTTTTTAATGCTTTAATAAACAGTAAGATACGGATATTCAACAAGCCACGCACAGCCGCATTATCCAGCCTCACCTATTAAATTATTGAACTAATCTGCCGATATCCTAACAAGGCCTGCATGCCAATGTATGTAAGCCTGTATAGAGGGGCGTAAAGCAGAATATAGCGCCAGAATCGAAAAGAATAAGATTTGAGGTGAGATCATGATTGGGCCTAAAGATATTGAACTGGACATTACTCATGATGTATCTGATATGGATTATCAATCGAATGAATCATCCAGTACAATCGCCACTGACAAGTGGGGAAATGAATGGGATGCAACAGGAGAATTTACCGATATGGATTTCCGTCTGGTTGACGACGAATAATATTTATCTATCGTTATTTTTGTCAACAACAAGTCGATTTCGTATTCTGACAAACCCTTTATGGAGGGATATTTACTACGGGTATACTGCTATATACTGAGCCTAGCTATATCGTATCATCCAAAATAAGGTTATATTGAATAGTCTCGGTGAGTTATTCGGCCTTATTAAGCTCTATGTATTAGTTGCCGATATTATTTTTTAAGCATTTGTTGTGAACTTCGATAAGCGGTTAAAGGGTCGACTTTTAGAAATCATAGAAAATAATGAAAATGAATGGACTCAAAAGATACACAGGGATAGTGAGCATGATGGCATGTTGTACATTATGTACGACTGTAGCCGCTCAGGATGACACTTCTGTAATAAATACTGAATTGAATGCAGGCGTCGAATTATATCGTTGGCAGGAATTCGACGATAGTGGAACTCGGTTGCTCACAGAATCCGGGCCTCGCCTGTTTTTTTTGGCGGCGATTAATAATACAGACAGACCAAGAAACGGTTTTATCTATGAGGCCACTCTAAAAGGTTATACCGGTAACGTGGATTATGACGGCCAGGATAACAACAACATTTTTATCAGTTCGAAATCAATGTATTCCGGTTTTGCCATTGACCTGAATGGTGGTGTTCGTATAGCAGACAAATTCGACATGGACGTATTGGCCGGGATTGGCATCAATGTCTGGAGGCGTGAGATCAAGGATGATCAAAATGCTCAGGGCAGCCTAGTGTCAGGTATAACCGAAGACTACGACATTCAATATTTGACGCTGGCTATAGGGCTTCCTCAAAGATATGCGAATGCCGACGGTTACTTGAAAGTTGGCCTTAAGCGCCCGTATTCGACAAGAGAAGATGTCGATAATTTTAATGTCACACTGTCTCCGGGTAAAAAAGTTTCGGGTATTATCAGCTATAAACTGATATTTGACGCAAATAGTAATAAT
>Ga0055480_10001149_pt1 | contig 10475 bp, 7 predicted proteins | sample Muzzi_PWB_D2_FD_57935 | JGI IMG/M metagenome (GOLD analysis project Ga0055480, IMG submission 57935) | Wetland microbial communities from San Francisco Bay, California, USA, that impact long-term carbon sequestration - Muzzi_PWB_D2 | ecosystem: Environmental > Aquatic > Marine > Wetlands ... | reverse complement strand
GACGTACGCCTGGTTGTCATGCTCGGCGTGGCCCGTGCGCCGGTACGTGACCACCTCGATCAACGCCGTCCCACGGCCCTCGCGCGCAGCCGCCACGGCGGTGCGCGCGGCCTGGTGCACCGCGAGGACATCGTTGCCGTCCACAGTGACCCCCTCGAGCCCGTAGGCCAGCGCCTTGTCCCGCAGATGGGCCACGGCGGTCTGGCGCCGCCCCGGGGTGGAGTAGGCATAGCCGTTGTTTTCGATGATGACCACGAGCGGGAGGCGCTGGACCGCGGCAAAATTGAGCCCCTCATGGAACGCGCCCGTGCTGGCCGTGCCGTCGCCGGCGAAGGTGAGGGCCACGCGCCCGTTTCCGTCGCGCCGAAAGGCGAGCGCCATCCCCGCCATCACCGGCACCATATCGCCGAGGTGGGCGATGTGGCCCACGAATCCGCGACGGAGGTCGGCAAAGTGGAAGCTCTGCTCGCGCCCTCCGGTCGGCGCCGTCCGACGCGCCAGGTTCTGCCGGAGGATCTCCGTCGGGGTGGCGCCGCACACCAGGATGGCGCCGAGGTTTCGGATCATCGGGCAGAGGACGTCGCCGCGCCGGGGATCAATGGCGGCGGCGGCACCGACGGTCTCGGCCTCCTGACCGAGGGAGCGGTACACCCCACCGGCGATCTTTCCCTGCCGCTTGAGCGAAACGATGCGTTCCTCGAGGGCGCGCGTGAGCCGCATCCAGTAGTAAAGATGGAGGAGCCGGTCAGCGTCGAGACCGGTGGGGATCCCCGGAGAGCGGGCGGCCGTCACGAACGGTACCACTCCCGCTCCGCCCGCGGCGGGTCCCGGTAGACTTCGTCGAGGGCCGTGTCCGCCGCGGGAAACGGCTCACCCTCGACCGCGGTCACGGCGGCGTCCAGTTCGCGGAGGACGCGGTCGTCGATGTTCCGAAGCTCCGTCTCAGTGCCCCAACCCGACTCCATGATCCGGGAGGTGTACCGGTCAATCGGATCGTTCTGTTCCCAGCGCGCCAACTCCTCCGCGGGGACGTACGACTGGGTGTCATGTTCGGCGTGGCCCTTTCGCCGATAGGTCACCAACTCGATGAGGGTCACTCCACCCCCCGCCCGTGCCCGGTCCACCGCCGCCTTGGTCGTCTCGTAGACCGCGATGACGTCGTTGCCGTCCGCGCGTACACCAGGGATGCCATAGCCGGCCGCCTTGTCCGACAATTGCCGGACGGCGGATTGCTTATGTGTGGGCGTGGTGAACGCATAGCCGTTGTTCTCGGCGATCACCACGAGGGGGAGCCGTTGCACGGCAGCAAAGTTGATCCCCTCATGGAACGTCCCGGTGCTCATCGCCCCGTCGCCGACGTAGACGAGGGCGACCCGATTCTCCCCCCGCAACTTGAAGGTCAGCGCGACCCCAGCCATCACCGGCACCATGTCGCCCAGATGGGAAATCTGTCCGATGAACCCGCGGACGAGATCCCCGTAGTGAATGTTGAGCTCGCGACCGTGGGTGGGCGACTCGGCCTTGGCCATATACTGTCGGAGGATCTCGATCGGCGTGGCGCCCTGAACCAACATGGAACCAAGGTTCCGGATGAGCGGAGACAGGAAGTCTCCCCTGTTGCGGTCCAGGGCATATGCGCTCCCGACGCTATCCGCCTCCTGGCCCAGCGAGCGGAACAGTCCGCCGATCACCTTGGTCTGACGGTACAGATTGACCAGGCGCTCCTCTAACGAGCGCGTGAGCCGCATGTAATAGTAGAGGTCGAGGAGCTGAGCGTGGGACAGCCCCGCGGGGAGCGCCGCGGCGGCCGGCACGGGGCTGGTAGAGGCCATGCAAGTCCTGGAATCGTAGTCCGTTAGCAGGGAACGGCAAAGATCGAGGGGGAGGACAGGAGAGTCAAGCCGCCCGCTCCGCGTGCGCGGCCCCACCTCGCCGCTCTTCGATCGAAGACAGCCCTCCCCCATCGCACCGCGAGGCCCTGGAACATGATGTTGATCACGCGTCATACCGTCTTCTTTCCGGCCATCCTGCTGCTGGCCGGGACGCCGACAAGGGCCGGCGCTCAGGCCCCGCCTCGATCCGTCACCTTCGGGGTCGTGTTCGATGGCCCGGCGGACCGGAACGAGGTCTTCAGCACCCTCATCCAGGGAGCGATCGCCCAGCACTTGGGCGCCGAAGTCGCGGCGTCCTTCCCTCCAGAGGACGAGATCGTCGCCGATTGGACCACCGACGGAGTCCAGCGGGCGATTGCCGGGCTCCTCCGCGACCGCGACGTGGAGGTGATCCTGGCCCTCGGCGCCATCGGCTCAGACCTCGCGGCGCACTGGCCCCGGCCGCTTGGGAAGCCGGTCGTCGCGGCAATAGTGCTCGACCCCGAGCTCCAGGAGTTCCCAATCCGGGACGGCGCGAGTGGCGTGGCCAACCTCACCTACGTGGCGGTGCCGCGGACCATCGCCGGGGACCTCGCGACCTTCTCCCGAGTCGTGTCGTTCCGACATCTGGCGGTGCTCATTCCGCAGGTGTACGATACCGGGATCCCCACGCTCCGGCCGAACTTCGATCGACTTCTCGTCGAGATGGGGATCACGCCGAACCTCGTCCCGGTGTCGGCGAGTACGGCGGACGTGCTCCGGCGGCTGCCGCGCGACGCGGACGCCGCCTACATCTTTAGGCTCCCCGGGTTGGACGATGCTGACATGAGTCGCCTCGCCGAGGGGCTCCGCGATCGTGGCCTGCCCAGCTACGCCGCGGGGGGACCGCCGGACGTGCGACGCGGCTTTCTCTTCTCCGCCCGCCCCCACGACCCCGACCGTCTAGTGGCCCATGAGGTGGCGGACGCGGTGGCGCGGATGCTCCACGGGCAAACCCCGGCGCGCGTCCCCGTGTACGTGCCGCGGAACACGCGACTGACCGTCAACGTCGTGACTGCGCGCGCCATCGACGCCGAGCCGCCGTGGGCCGTCCTGGCCGAGGCCGAGGAGGTCGGGGCGGAGACCCTCGACTCGGTCCCGGCGGTCACCTTGGCGGGCGCCGTCCGGGAGGCGGTTGCGCACAATCTGGACCTGGCGGCACAGGACTACGCGGTGGCCAGCGGGGCCGCACGGACCAGGAGTGCGACCGCCCCCCTCCTCCCCCACGTGGAGGGAACGATCGGTGCCAGCCTGAGGAACGAGGACCAGGCGGCCGTGGGTCTGGGGCTCACACCGGAGCGGTCCCTGGACGCTGGTCTCCGTTTGTCCCAATCGGTCTTCTCGGAAGGTCGGTGGGCTGCGGCCGCCATCGAGCGACGCCGCCAGGGCGCCCGTGAGCAGGTTCGCGACCAAGTGCGACTCGACATCATCCTCGAGACGGCCACCGCGTATGTCGAGGTGCTCCGGACGAGCGCGGCAGAGGAGATCTACCGTGATCACCTGCGTACCGCGCTCGCTTACCAGGAGGTCGCGGAGGTCCGGGAGGCCTCCGGTAGCAGCGGCGCAGGAGAGCTGGCCAGGTTAGCGGCGGAGGTGGCCGGAAGCCGCCGCGCCTTGGTCGAGGCGGACGGCCGGCGCCGGGCGATGACGATACGACTCAACCGTCTCCTCCATCGCGACCTCGAAGCCTCGTTCGCGGGTGCGGCCACCGAGGCGGAGGACCTCCATCTCCTCCTGACGGAACCCCGGCTGGAATCGCTGCTCCGGACGCGCAGCGGGCTCCGCAGGCTCCGATCCCTCATGACGCAGGAAGCGGAAGTCGGCGCGCCGGAGCTGCGCCGGCTCGAGGCGGCTATCGCGGGCGAGTCGCGTGCGGTTGGGAGTGCGACAAGAGCCTTCTTCCTCCCCGACGTCTCGCTCGAGGCCTCGCTCGATGATCGCCTCGCCGCGGGCGGCGCCGGGCGCGTATCGCCGATCCCGGCGGTCCCGACACCCGAAGACCTCCGATGGTCGGTTGGGCTACGTCTCTCCTATCCGATCTTCGCCGGCCGCGCCCGCGGGGCCGCCAAAGCCCAGGCCGAGGCCAACCTGGCCGACTTGGAAACCCGTCGGGACGCGGAGCGGGAGCGCGTCGAGGAGCGCCTACGGACAACCGTCCTCGCCGCTGGCGCGTCCTTTGCCGGTATCGACCTGTCGCGTGAGGTCGCCGACGCCGCGACCCGCAACCTCGAACTCGTCGGTGCCGCGTTCCGGCTGGGCGACGCCACCGTCACCAACCTCGTCGAGAGCCAAAACGCCGCGCTATCGGCACACTTGGCCGCGGTGGACGCCCAGTACGATTTCCTGGAGGACGCGCTTAGGGTAGAGCGAGCGATGGGGGCGTTCTCCTTCTTTGCCACCCGTGCCGACCGGGCGGCGCTCCTAGAGCGACTGGAGGCCGCCCGCTGAAGCGGTCGAATGCGCCACGAGGTGATGACGAGTCAGGCAGGGCGTCTCGGGATGAAGCCGACCCTAGCCGCCGGCCGGGAGCGGAGCGGGCCGAGGAAAGAGGGCGCGGCCTAGACCCAGGGCCCCCACCGCCGCCACCACGCTCGCGGCGAGGATGGCCGCCTTCCCAACCGCGAGAGACTCGGGCGTGGGGAACGCCAACTCGGCGATGAAGATCGCCATGGTGAACCCGATGCCTGCCACCGTGCCTACCACGACGAGCCCCCGATACCCGTACTCGCCGGGGATGTGACAGAGCCCCAGGCGAGCGCCCAACCAACACACGGCGATGACCCCGAGCGGCTTCCCCACGAGTAGGCCGAGGGTGACGCCCGCGGCAATCCCGGCCGCGCCGGGACTCATCACGTCGATTCCGCCGAGGGCCACCCCGGCGTTGGCGAGCGCAAACAGCGGGATGACGATGTAAGAGACGAACCCATGCGTTCCCGCCTCCAACCGGGTGACGGGGGAGACCGCTTCACGGGCCGCAAAGGCGATGCGGCCAAGCGGCGCCACCAGTTCGTCCTCGGTCATGTCGTCCGCGCTGCCGCGCCCCTCCACCTCGGCCAGGGCGGGCCGGGCGACCTTCACAAAGCCGAGGGGCCCGTACCATGGCCGGACCGGGGTGAGGAGGCCAACGATGACGCCGGCCAGCGTGGGGTGGAGACCGATCAGGTAGAGTCCGGCCCAGATGAGCACCGCCGGGACGACGTACTTCCACCCCGGACGAAGCCCGAGCCAGCCGTAGCTCAGGAGGAGCGCCAGACCGAGAAGGAGCGGGGGGAGGCCCGCGGCGGACAACCCCGCCGAGTAGAAGACGGCGATGATCAGGATGGCGCCGATGTCGTCGACGATCGCCAGCGCCAGCAGAAGAACGCGCAGCGAGGCGGGGATCCGCCGGCCGAGGAGCGCCAGGACACCGACGGCGAAGGCGATGTCCGTGGCCATCGGGACGCCCCAGGCCTCCGGCGCCGGGCCGCGGGCATTCAGGGCATAGTAGATGGCGGCGGGGACGACCATCCCGCCGAGCGCCGCGCACAAGGGGAGGGCAGCGGCCCGGACGGAGGCGAGGGCGCCGCCAACCAGCTCGCGCTTGACCTCGAGGCCGATGACCAGGAAGAACGTGGTCATCAGGAACTCGTTGATCCAGAAATGCAGGTCGCGTTCGAACACGGCAGAGCCGACGCCGATGGCGACGGGGGTGTGCCAGAGAGCGACGTACGATTCGGCCCAGGGCGAGTTGGCCCAGACCAGCGCCAGAGCCGCGGCGGCCATGAGGAGGATGCCGCTGGCGGCTTCCGTATGGAGGAACTGCTCGACCGGCTGGAGGGCGCGGAGCGCCAGACGGCGGCCGGGGAGCCACGCTTCGGGCGGGTGGGTCAGGAGCGCTGTCAGGCTCCGGAGCACGGATCGTTGGTCGGCTGCCACGGTGGGCCGGCGCGGGGCGCCTAGTAGGCCCCGCGGACGACGTGCGCCGGGTCGGCGAGGGTGTGCACCACGGTGAGAAAGCGCTTGGCGAGTTTGTCGATCTCGCTCTCGCCGACCTGGTCGGTCCCGACCCGGATGAGGGTATAGTGCCCGCCCTCGGCCTCTACAGACACGCGAACCTCCCCGATGGGGCCGCTAAATGCGCGGGAACGCGGCCCTTCTCCCGCGGCCGTGAGGCGGCCGCCGAAGAACTGCTTGGCCTGTTCGAGAACGCGGTCCGATGGGACGGTCGTCCGGTGGAAGTACTTCATCCGCGCTAGGCCTCCTGGTAGTACTCGATGCCGAGGTGGGTGATCTGCTCCTCGCCCATGAAGTACCGAAGGGTGTTCTTGAGTTTGGTCAGTTGGATGAACAGGTCGTGCTCGGGGTAGAGGCCGGGCGCCGTCTGCGGGCTCTTGAAGTAGAACGACAGCCATTCCTGGACCCCACCGAGCCCGGCCCGCTGGGCCAGGTCGCAGAAGAGAGCCAGGTCCAGCATCAAGGGCGCCGCCAGGATGGAGTCCCGGCACAGGAAGTCGACCTTGATCTGCATCGGGTAGCCCAGCCACCCGAAGATGTCGATGTTATCCCACCCTTCCTTATTGTCGCCACGTGGAGGGTAGTAGTTGATCCGGACCTTATGGTAGAGCTTGCTGTAGAGGTCGGGATAGAGCTTGGGTTGGAGGATGTACTCGAGCACCCCGAGCTTGGACTCTTCTTTGGTCTTGAAGCTCTCCGGATCGTCCAGGACCTCCCCGTCGCGGTTGCCCAGGATGTTGGTAGAGTACCACCCCGACACGCCGAGCATCCGGGCCTTGAACATCGGGGAGAGGACCGTCTTGATCATCGTCTGCCCGGTCTTGAAGTCCTTCCCGCAGATGGGGACACCGCGCTCCTTGGCCAGGGCCGCGAGCGCCGGCGTGTCCACCGCCAGGTTGGGCGCTCCGTTGGCAAACGGTACCCCTTCCATGATGGCAGCATAGGCATACAACATCGACGGGGCGATGCTGGGGTCGTTCGAGTCCATCGCCTTCTCGAAGGTGTCCATCGTCTGATGGGTGGGCCCGGGGGCGATGAAGATCTCGGTGGACGCCGCCCAGACGATCACGAATCGGTCACACCCACTTTGGGCCTTGAAATCGCGGATGTCCTTGCGCAGGGCCTCGGCCAGGGCTCGCTTCCCCTCGAGCTTCTTGACGTTCGTCCCTTCCAGTTTCTTCACGTAATCGCGGCTGAACACGGCCGGCATCGGCTTGATGGTTTCGAGGAAGTCTTTGATCGGCTCCAGGTGTTCGTGGCGGTCGAGGACACCACTCACGACGGCGGCCTGGTAGGCGTCGTCCGGAACGGGATCCCACGCGGCAAACACGAGGTCCGTGAGTTCCGAGAGGGGGACGAACTCCTTGATGAACGGCACCCGGTCCTCAGTGCGCTTCCCCAAGCGGATGGTCCCCATTTGCGTGAGGGACCCGATGGGCTTAGCGAGGCCGCGCCGGGTCAGCTCGACGCCGGCAATGAAGGTCGTCGTCACGGCACCGAGGCCGACGCACATGACCCCGAGTTTGCCGCTGGCCGGCGCGATCTTCGTGGCGCTGGTGGGGGACACTGGCTTGCTTCCTTTCGTCAGAGTACTACGTGTCACTCCCGGGGCCGGGTGTGGCCGGCCGCGGGGACGCGTTACGAGTCACGACATAGATGTAGCGGATCCGCTGGACGATGGTGATCGCCGACAGCGCCGTCAGAAGGGCCACGACGCTGGACAGCGCCAGCCCGCCGGGCCCCGGACCGATCACGAAGCCGACGCCGCCGATCCCCAGCAGGCGCTCCGCCCGCTGCGCGATCCCGACTCGGCACTCCAACCCCAGTCCCTCTGCGCGGGCCCGGGTATACGACACGACCAACGAAAACACGATCGCCAGCATACACAGGATGATGGCGGCACTCCGATAGGCTACGTCCGGCGCATGGAGGAAGTAGACCGCCAGACCGATGAACGTCGCCCCGTCGCCGATCCGGTCCAGTGTGGAATCGTAGAACGCTCCGAACGCGCTGCTGGTCCCCGTCTGCCGGGCCACCGCGCCGTCCAGCGTATCGACCATCCCGCTCAGGAGGAGAAGGAGCCCGCCCAGCCGAATCGCCCCCATCCCAAACGCCACCGCCGACGCCACCACGACGGCCACCCCGACGGTCGTGATGGTGTTGGGACGGACGCCCCAGGCGACCAAGCCCCGGATCACCGGTCGGACCACGGCGAAGAACGCGCGTTCCAGCGCAGGGGGCACCAACTTCACCGACGATCCGTCCTCCCGCTCAGGGTGGCCGGGCCAAGCCCGGATTTCGGGCCGAAAGGATAACCTCCGCCCGGAGCCGGGGCAATCGGAGCGCCCCTAATAGAGGAGGAGATCCCGCACCCGCGCATCAAACGCTTCCACCGCCGCGCCCCATCCGGCCACGACGGCCGCCGGATCCTCGCCGGCCTCCAGGGCACGGCGGAGAGCCGGTCCGCCGGCCAGGCGGTCGAAGGCCGCCGGGCGCCAGCCGAAACGGTCCGGATGCCGCCGGAGGACGGTGGCGAGAAGGTACACGGCCGTCACGGTCGGGTCGTAGCGTGCCCTGTCCGTGACCCGGAGCCGGACGCCGACCGAGGCGCTGTCGCCAAACTTCCCATCGCCGGGCGCGACCGGCGTGAAGCGAACACTGTCGAACGCCACGCCGGGGAGGCCGGCCGCGCGCATCGCCGCCAGCACCGCCGCCGCATCGAGCCATGGCGCGCCGATCTGTTCGAAGGGGGCGCTGCTCCCCCGCCCGACCGACAGGGCGGTCCCCTCGAACAGGCAGAGGCCGGGATAATGGAAGAGGCTCTCGAGGGTCGGGAGGTTGGGCGACGGGCGGACAAATGGGAGACCGGTCTGGTCGAAAGCCATCGATCGTCGCCATCCGCCGACCGGCACGACGGTGAGGGTAACGTCAATCCGTCGTTCACGACGGGCCAGGCGACTCAACTCTCCAAGGGTAAGCCCGTGGCGCATCGGCACCCGGAGGAACCCCACGGCGGAACGAAAAGCCGTATCGAGGACGTTCCCCTGTCGGGTACCGCCGATCGGGTCGGGTCGGTCCAACACCACGACCGGGATGCCGCGCGCACCCGCGGCGGACATCACCGACGCGGTCGTCGTGATGTACGTATAGTATCGGGCGCCGGCGTCCTGGAGGTCCACCAGCATGACGTCGATCCCCGAGAGCATCGCGTCCGTCGGGGACGCCGTTTGGCCGTAGAGGCTGTAGATTGGAAGACCGGTCGCGCTGTCGCGCGTGTTGGCCACCGCGGCGCCCGGATCGGCGGTCCCACGGAAGCCGTGCTCCGGGCTGAAGAGCGCCACCAGGTCGACTCCGGCCTCGAGGAGCCGGTCCACGTCGGAGACGCCGTGAGCATCGACTCCGGCCTGGTTGGTAACGAGGCCCACGCGGCGGCCGCGCACCAGGTGGACACTGTCCTCGAGAAGCACATCGATCCCGGGCCGCACCTGCTCCGCAGACGCCGGCGGCGCGGCCGACCCGCCACACCCGGCCAGGACGGCCAGCAACCCTGTCACCCCGAGTCGTCCGTGCACCTTGCCCGCCTTTCCGCACTTGCGATCGCCATCAGCCTCGGCCCGCGCGTCGCGGGCGCCCAGACGCCGAGCGACGGGCCGGACGCTCCGGTCCCGGGCCCGGAGGACGTCGTCGAGGACGTCCTAGCATCCCTCACCCCGCGCCAAAAAGTGGCTCAGGTGGTGATGCCCTGGCTTTCCGGTGCCTACAGCGCGTTCGACGCAGAGGGGTTGGCCACCGCGCTCCAGTGGGTGGACTCGCTGGAGGTCGGCGGCATCATTGTTTCCATCGGCTCGCCGATGGATATCGCGGTCAAGCTCAACTACCTCCAGGAGCGCTCCCGGCTCCCGCTCCTGATCGCGGCGGACCTGGAATCGGGCAGCGCCACGCGCCTCATCGGCGGAACCCCGTTCCCCCGCAATATGGGTGTTGCGGCCGCAGGGAGCGAGTTGGACGCCTACCAAGTCGGACGCATCTCGGCGCTGGAAGGGCGTGCAGTCGGCATTCATATCGCCTACGCGCCGGTGGCAGACGTCAACAACAACCCCGACAACCCGATCATCAACGTTCGGTCCTACGGAGAAGACCCCTACGCCGTGGCCCGCTTGGTGAGCGCCGAGGTGCGGGGAATGCAGGACCACGGGATGATCTCGACGGTCAAGCACTTCCCTGGGCACGGCGATACCGGCACCGATTCGCACGTCGATGTTCCGGTCATCGGCGCGACCTGGGCCCGGCTCGACTCCGTGGAGCTGGTGCCCTTCCGCGCCGCGATCCGGGCCGGCGCCGGAGGGGTGATGAGCGCCCACATCGCCCTCCCCGGCGTGGACCACTCCACCAAACCGGCCACCATGGTGCCCGAGGTCCTGACCGGCATCCTCCGCGATTCCCTTGGCTTCCACGGCCTGGTCGTGACGGACGCGCTGAACATGGGGGGTGTCGTGCGATCGGTGGGACCCGGCGAGGCCGCGGTCCAAGCCTTCCTTGCCGGCGCCGACATCCTCCTCCAACCGGCGGACC
>Ga0055480_10001146_pt1 | contig 10482 bp, 9 predicted proteins | sample Muzzi_PWB_D2_FD_57935 | JGI IMG/M metagenome (GOLD analysis project Ga0055480, IMG submission 57935) | Wetland microbial communities from San Francisco Bay, California, USA, that impact long-term carbon sequestration - Muzzi_PWB_D2 | ecosystem: Environmental > Aquatic > Marine > Wetlands ... | reverse complement strand
CCGGATCCCGTTTTCAACAAAGGTCCGGTCGATGACTCCCAGGGTCCCGTCGGCACCAGTGACCGCCAATTCCACGGCACCCTCCGCACGGGGGGCGAGAATCCAGCGACCCCGGTCGCTGCTCACCACCCTGCCAAGCCGGTTAACAATTTTTTCGGCCCATGGTTCCGCCTGTCCCCGGGGAACCCCTTCCCGCAGCAAACGCAGATTCACTTCATCCCGGAGACCGAAAATTCGTTCCGGGGTCCATGTAGCCAGCCCTTCCCGGCAGATACGCTCCAGCAGAACATGGGTCACGGTGCCGGCATGCCGGGAAGCAAGGCCGGCAAAATAGGCCGCGGCATATTCCTCCGTCGACTCGGCATGGGAAGGTGCCTGCCGCCGGGATCGTCTGGCCACCACCTGGGCTCCGGGATCCGGCAGCGCCCAGCCCAAAGGAAGCCTGTACAATCGCACCGATGATCCGTTGCGTCCAGTGTCCGCCGTCCTTTCCTCGCAGCCTTTGGAACCGGCAAATTCGACTCCGACAATCGGCCATATTTTTTCCAGCAGCGACCCGGGAGCGGGCTTCAATTCACCCTCCGCCCCAGCATCGGCATGCCCGAGAAGATGCAGCTGTCGTCGGGCCCGAGTGGTCGCGACGTAGACCAACCGGGTTGTTTCATGGGAGTCTTTTTCCTGTTCCAGCCTGCCGACGACTTGATAAAGGGGATCCTTGCTGCCGTCGCTCGGGGCGATGGGCGCCAGCAGAAGGCCATGGACGGGATGCTCCAACCATCTCAGCAGCGGCTGAACTGTCCTGCCGGGAGACCTTCCCAGACCGGGCAAGATCACCGTATCGAACTCCAGTCCTTTGGCCTTGTGGATGGTCATTATCTGCAATTTCCCGTCCGCGCCGGTATCGGGAGCCGAATAGAGGCGTCCCAACCCCTCGCCCAAGGCGTCCAGCGCTGGGAGATCCCCGCCTGCTTCCAGGGACTCGATCAAATCCAAGACCCGCCGGGCATCCTCCCGGGACGCTTTATCGTAGCAGGCGGGTCCCCCAAGGGACAGCCAGCACCCCTCCACCAGCCGCCGCAGGCCGACCCGCCCCCTCTGTCCGTAACCATGCCGCAGAACCTGCCGGGTCCTTTCGATTCGGGTTTGCCCTGATTCGGTTAAATGTTTCAGGACCGCCGGGTCGGACAGCAACTCGGGAACCGTCAACGCGGTATTGCCCCCGCAGAGCGCATGGATATCCCGCAGAGTAAGGCCGCACCAGGGGGCGCGGAGAACCGCCAGCCAGGAATGCCGATCGGCCGGGTGAAGGATGGCGCGGGTCAGGGCGACCAGGTCGAGAGCGGCCTGCCGATGGTGAAGAAGGTCAATGTCCTGGCAAAGATAGGCCAGGTTCGCCGACCGCAGGGCCGGGAGAATCCCTTGCAGATGGGCCCGGGACCGAACCAGAATCGCCACACTGGAATCCCCCGACTCAAGCGCTTCCCGCGCAAGCTCAACCACTTTCCGAGCTTCCCCTTCATCGCTGCGGCCGATGTTCGGATGGAACGATACCGACGGCCCCTCCTCAATGGATCGGAAAGGCACCGCGGGTGAATACCTGACAGCTCCCGACGCGACATCCTCTTGCGAAGGGAAAATTCCGGAGAAAGCCGCATTGATCCAGTCGACGATCCCGGGACCCGACCGAAAGTTCGTGACGAGCCGCAGGGGTTCAAGAGGGACGTTGCCGATCCCCGATTGCTGCGCTTTAAGGAACAATCCGACTTCGGCTTCCCGGAACCGGTAAATGGATTGCATCGGGTCCCCGACCAGAAACAGGGTTCTGCCGTCACCGGGTTCCCATCCTTCCACCAGGCGGGTCAGGAGGGCATATTGGAGGTATGAAGTGTCCTGAAACTCATCGACCAGGATGTGATTGATCCGTGCATCGAGGCGGAGCAGCAACTCGCTGGGCCGGTCAGCTCCCCCCAAGGCATCCAGGGCTCGCATGGCGATTTCGGCAAAGTCGGTCTGACCCCGTTCGGAAAATACCAGCCAGAGTTCGGCCACCGCCAATTTGAGCAGGGCCAGCAGGGCCTGGAGGACCTGCCACTGCTCAACGGGATAGCATGGGGAGGGAAGCCGGCGAATCACCTCCAATACAGAAACCCAGGGTTCCAGATCCGGCTCCAGGAGCAGTCTCTCCATGGCCTTCTTCCGGTCTTTTCCCTCCCCGGCCGGAAACCCGCAGGTTTTGTTGACAATCTTTCGTAAGGTACCGGACGTGGTGAGGAAAAGGTCGGCCAAGCCCTTCCATACCGGAAGGGATGAGGGATCAGCGCCGGGCAGGTCGGTCAGGCCGGCCAGGGCGGCCATGGGCCTTGATGGATCGATAGTATCGGCGGCATATCGTCCGGCGGCTGCTATGGCGGGCCAGAGATTCTCAGGAAGCTGGTCGCGTCCCTGGGTGAGAACCTCGGCAACATACCCGGAGAGGCATTTTTCGAGCAGTTCCTTCAGATTTTCATCGTCATTTTCGTTCCCCACCAGATGCCGGAGCCATTGATCGCGCCGATTCAGCATCGCGACGAGCATGTCCGCCAACTTTTCCATCCGATTGTCCAGATGCCTCAGCAGAAGGGCGCCGGCGGCGCCCCCCGCATCTCCGGTGGAGACCCGGTCGAGGGTACGTCGAACCGCCTCCAGCAGGAGCGGGGTCGGATCCTCGGCAATGTCCGGCACCGCTCCGAATCGGGACATCCAGGGCATGCGCCTGATCAGCCAGGCATTGAAGCTGTCGATGGTCTGGATGGAAAGCCTGGCGGGTGTACCCAGAAGATCCCAGCCCAGCTCCCGGTCTCTATCCTGAACCTGCCGGGCAAGTTCCCACGTGCGCAACTGGTGGGCCGCTTCGGGGCGGGGTCCATCCGCGCTTTCCAGCGCCTGGAGGAGGCGATGGCGCATTTCCGCAGCGGCCTTGCGGGTAAAGGTGATGGCCAGGATCTCCTCGGGTCTGGAGGCCGTCCCGAGCAGGGCCAGCAGCCGCTGGGTGAGCAGTTCGGTTTTTCCCGACCCAGCCGGGGCCTGGACGATGAAAGACCGTTGGGGATCCAGAGCCTGAATCCGCCCGGCGCCATCGGCGATCGCGGTCATTGGTCATCCCCTTCGGCAAAGGGGAAAAGTTGGAGTTCGGCGATGCGACAAAAGGCCGCCTGATCGCAGGTGCGGCAGGCTTTTTGGAGATCGACGGGATCGACAACCGCCCGGCCTTCGGCAAAATCCCTCCCCAGACTTTCCAGCCGGCTACGCCAGCGACCCTGCAACTCATCCCAATCGCCCAGGCCATGTTTCTGGGCCAGGGTCGAACCGGCAAAGCCCTTGGTTTTGGGAATTAGGTCGTCGTTGCGGGCAATCCCCCGGAAAGCGCAATCCCCCCGCCGCAGTTGGCCGATCGCGACACCGGCAAGATCCTTCCCGGCCGAGCCGCTCGCGTAAACCGGGAGTTGTGGGTCCAGGAGCCGTTCTTCGAGGAGATCGTCGAGCCGGACCCGGCCGGTTTTATAATCAATAATCAGTCGTCCCTGGTCAGGAAGGAGATCAATGCGGTCGATTTTGGTACGAATGCGCAGACCGCCGAATTCTTCGCTGTGCGGTTCTTCAAGGGCGGCAATCGTGAAATCGGACCGGTTGAGTTCGATCCCTTCCACCCACTCCCGCAAAAGCTCCTGAAGCCGCCCGGTTTCGATCCGCAGGATGGCGTCGGCGGGAGACGGCGGGTGGGCGGCGAAAAATGACGTAACAGTTTCCTCGACGCACTCGTCGATCCGCAGGCGGAGCTCTTCTTCGGTTAAGGAACGGAGGGCAGCATGGTTCTCGAGCCCCCTCCAGAAATGTTCCATGACCGAATGTACCAGGGTCCCTCGAGTCATCGAGTCGAGGCCCGGAACGGACGTCTCAAAAGCCTGGGCGGCGAGCCGGTGATGGGCGAAGGCTCGAAAAGGGCACAGCGCCTGGTCCCGCAACACGGCTGTCCCGCCCTGCGCAATTTCTCCTTCGGCCAAAGGCGGACCGCGATCGTCGATCAGTGTCTCCAACGCGGTCTCAACCGTTTGGAAAATCATCCCCGGGGCTCGGACAGGCGTAAGAGGAACGGTTCCGATCGGAATCCCTGCGATCAATGGACTCGGCCGCAGGTGACAGTCCCCTTCCTGCAGAGGATGGCTGAACACGATATCCGGAGCGGATGCCTGCAGGCGGACCATGACCCGTCGCGCATAAACCGACTCCCGGGCGGCATCGCAATGGGGCATCTGATTGGCTATTTGCAGGGGAACGGGAAGAAAGGGGTTGGGGCGGGGCGGAGTGGGCCAGACGTTTTCCTGAAGCCCCAGCACCCAGAGATGATCGAATTCCAGGCCGCCGGCTTCCAGGACGCCGCAGACCTGGAGTCCGGAATCGGAGGTTTCGGGTTGAAAATCCCGTTCCCCCGCCAACTGTCTGAGTTGAGCGACGGCCTCATTCCGGGTCAACGGCCCGGATACCAGGTCGAGGGCGGCAAGTTCGGGGAGGAGCTTTTCCCGCCAGGCTTGAACAACCTGAAATTCCCTGCTGTCCAGTGCTCTTTCCCCGGGCCAGCCGACGGCATTCAGCTGCAGGCTGAACTCATTGGCCCAATAACCGGGCAGGGCTCGTCGTCGATTCATTGTCGCGTCGAGCAGAGTCGCGACGATTGTTTTCATGATCGGCAAAGGGAGCACCGGGCGGGATCGGCTGGCGATTCCGTCAAGCAGGCCGTGCAGGCTTGAAAGAGAGAAAATATCCCTCCGCAGGGAACGCAGAAAGCGATCAAAGGCAGCCCGGCGTCCCCCTTCCCGTTCCGCTCCTCGCAGATAGGGGGATCGCAGGAGGAGACTGATGCCGTCAACCGTCGTTTCCCGGCCGACCCCCAGCAGAGCGAGGGCGGACGCAACGGGCCCCTGTCGGTCGAGGGGAGCGCCGAGGGACAGGTCAAACCCCTTTTCCTCATCGCTGACCGCCAGCAACGCGGCGGGCTCGATTTCCTCGAGGAAAATGCGTTCGATCAGGCCGCGACAGGAGGTCAGTTCAGGCACCACGATGCCGATTCCGCCACGCCCCTCTTCTAGCAAACGGCGCGCCCAGCGGGCCGCGGTCCGGACCTCGTCCTGGGAGTCGGCACAGGGAATCCGGGTCATTTCGCCCGGCGGGCCGGTCGGAGCCGGCACCTCAGCTACGCGTCCGCCGGAAGCAATCAAGCCATCGGTCAATCTTCCCAACCGGGGGGTGATCTCATCAAATCCGGTCAAAAGGAATGATCCGCCGACATCCAGAGCCTTCTCGCGGATGGCTACGGCAACCCAATCTGCCGCTGACGAGGGGTCGATCCAATGTCCCTCCCGGCAGGCGGCTGTGAACCTCTGTCGCCAACGGAGAAAAGCGCGATGGTCCTCCCCCAGAAAAAGATCTTCGGGAAGAACGGCATAGTCGGTCAGAAGATCGTGAGCAGCAGCTGCCAGCCGCGCGGTAGCGGCGGTACGCAGAAGAGAGAGGTTCTCGGCCCGGGTGTCATCCAGAATGATTTTTTCCCAGAGCCGGAGCGCCACGGAAGGTTTCAGGACTCTATGGTCGGCTCCAAGGCGGGAAAGGGTCTGCCCCAACCAGGCATCGAAGCTGAAGATATTCGGGGCCAGCCAGACCTCCCTTCCCTGCTCCTCCTGACGCATGCCGAACAGCACGGCCAGATATCTGGCCAGCCGTTTGTTGGCGGTCAGGACGACAGCCCCGGAAGAAGCCGAATCCAGAAGTTTTTGACGGTAATCGTTCCGGTTCATTGGGGATTTCTTTCGGAGAATCGTCGATTAAGCAACAGGGCCGCCGCGCAGACGATTCCGGCCCCGAGGCCATCCGCCAGAAAATCCCCCCATTCGGCCGTTCTGTACCGGGTCAACCACATTTGCAAAATTTCCAGAATCCCGCCGAAAAGGCACGCGATACCAACGCTAAAGAACCATCCACGGCGCAATCCCCAACCAAAAAGGACCAGGGACCGCCCGCCAAGAAACGTCAGAATTCCATAGGCAACCGCATGTTGCAGTTTGTCCCAGGAAAGCCAGCCGCCGATTGGTGCCGGCGGAAGGTTGGCAAGGGAGAAAAACAGCAGTACCAATCCCCAGAACAACCATCCGAAAAACCAACAATATCGGAGTCTATATCTTTTGATCCTTGTCATGAGGACCTGAGGAACGATTTTCGAAAAGTGGGCCGGGGAACGGACCGGCCGAATTGAAGGAAAACCCTGTCGCCGGTACGGATTGATGTCGGTCGGTGGCGATTGGGGTATTATAGGTTTGGGCACAGAGGGATTCAAGCTTTCCTGGATACCCAAACAGGCGGGAACTTCCATGGGACAGAAAAATGTTCTCGGCTATCGACTGCGAAAAATTCTGCTGGGCCTGTTTCTGGTCCTTGTGGCCGGCTCCTGCACGGTCATCCAGCCGGAACGTCCCGAGGTTCAGCTTCTCGACCTGGAACTGACCGGATTGACCCTGAGCCATGCCACATTCATGGTAGGCCTGCAGGTCTTCAATCCGAATGCATCGAAAATTGAGATTAAAAAGATTGACTATACCCTGTGGCTGAACGACGTGAGGGTGGCCAGTGGAAGTTCGGGGCGAAATACGATCATCGAGGCGGAGGGTCAGGGACGGATCGATCTGCGGATGGTTTCGTCCTACTTCGATATCGTCCGCTTTTTAAACCGTGTTCAGCCGGAAAATTCCCTCAAATACCGATTGCAGGGAGTGGTCAAAGTGGGTGGCTTCGGTATCCTCGGACGGTCTTTTACATTCGACAGGATCGGGGAAATATCGGCAGAGGGCTTGTCCCCTTCCCGTCATGACAATCATCCCCCAAAGGAAAAGCAGCGGGTTTAAGAAGACTCCTTGTCGCAACCGCCCAATTTCCCGACGATTGACAGTGGACTTCGGCCATTTGCCATAGATTTCTCTTCACCTTCCCCCACGCGGCATCATAAATTCGTGACGCAGTTCCTGATGACGCATCATCCGGTCGGCTGGAGCCATGTCATGGGCCTTGTGCATTTCCTCCCGCAGTTCCATTTGCTTTGCTGGCGAAAGTTCCTGGTAGTGTCGGTAGGTGTTGCGAATCCTTTCCTTCTCCGACGGGGAGAGGCTTTGCCAGACGCGGAATCTTTCCCTGAGACGCAGCTGTTCTTCCTCCGGAAGCTGTCGGAAATATCGCAGGCGGTCCTGCAGCACGTCTTTCTGTTCGGCAGGAAGCTCCTGGTAACGGTGGTAGAGTTCCTGGAGGCGGTCCCTCTCACCGGCGGGAAGCTGCTGCCACCGGAGTCCGGCATCTTCACCGGAAACGGCCGGGGCCAACCCCGCCGGATTCTCTGGGGCCGCTGCTCCTGCAGGGGGAATGACTATGATGGCCGCCAGAACGGCCAGGCACAGGGCCAAAAAAGTCCGGGTCATTTTTTGTCCTCCAGTTGGGTAAGGACGTCCAGGTCCTGAAGCATATCCATCATCTCCAGCAGTTCCCGAAGTTCGAGGATTTTTTCAACTTCCTCCGGAGGAGGGGCGGCCGTTTGCGGCGCGACCTTCATTTCCGGAGGGCGGTCGAATGAATTGTCTTGCGTTTTACCCATCTCCTCCCCATGCCCTTCGGAGGTGAGGAGAAAGAACAGGGCGCCGAGGGGCAGCAAAAATTGCAGCAATCGCCCTATCATCCGCTCTCCTCAAGTTCCCGAAGCCAGTCCAGGTTTTCCAGGAGGGGAAGGTCCCGGAGGAACTCCATATTGTCCAGGACCTCCCGGTCGGTGGCCAATCTGGATAAAGGCACCGGCTTAACGTTATCGGGCCACCGGGAGACGATGAGAACCGCCAGAACCACTGCCCCGGCCAGCGGGGGAGCCCAGGCCGGAAATTTAAATTTTGTCGGTTTTTTCGCCCGTCGGGCAACATCGGCGGAAAATCGGGCAACATCGGCAGAAGAAATATCGGGATCGGTTAGGAGGATGCCATCGAGGAGGCCGCGGATTTCGGCGAATTTTTCCCGGCACTCGGCACAGTCCTGCAGGTGGCCTTCCAATCGCTCGCGCTCCCCGGGGTCGAGATCTCCGTAGTACAGATCAATCAGTTCCGGTTCCCGGCAGTCGTCACGGTTCATGGCGCATTCTCCTTGTCGTCAGCAAGCTCCCTCCGCAGCCGGGTTACGGCCCGGTGCAGATGGGTCTTCACCGTCCCCTCTTCCAGGCCGAGGGTAGCGGCGATTTCTTTCAGAGGCATCTGTTCCTGATGCCGCAACACGAAGACGGCTCTCTGGCGGGGAGGCATGCTGCCCAGCAGCCGGGCCAGGCGACGCCCGGTTTCGGCCATAATCACCTGCTCCCCTGGAGAGGAGGATGGGTCTGCCACCTGTTCGGCCGGATCTGGTGTTTCCTCATCGCGGCGGAAAAAGAAAATCCGCCTCCGAATTCGTTCCCTTCGTAAGTAGTCGATGGCCAGCCTGGTGACCGTTCGATAGAGCCAGGTCCCGACCCGGCTCTCCCCGCGAAAAGAGGCGATCCCCGAGTAGAAACGGAGAAAAGCTTCCTGGGTGATCTCCTCCGCATCGGCCCGGTTTCCGGTCAAACGGACGGCGAGACGCAAGAGGGAGGGGCTGTGAAACCGGACCAGGTCTTCGAATCGCTCGACGGCTCCGCCCCGGATCTGATCAAGAAGTATTTTTTCCGTCCTTGCCTCCATGAACGGAGCGTAATCCTTGTCTTCAGATCCTGTCAATCCCGATGATCGCGCCAGTACCATGCCTCCTGTCCATACCCGGAATTCTTTATCTTCTGATATTTAGACGAAATGGAGAGAGAAAGGTTTACCTGAGACGAAATGGAAAGAATATTTCAAGGGATGGAGCGTTGCTGATTCATGCAAAGTTGGACGGTATTTGATTATGACTGAACAGCCGGATTCTGTTAAGCTGGGCCGGCAAACCGGAAGACTTTTCCGTCTCCCGGCGACCTCGTCAATGTTCTCGGGGAGGACTAACATGCCGCGTAAGGCGCCGATTCAATCACTATTGCTTTGGGGAATCCTGCTGCTTGCCTTGAGTCTGGCCGCAAGTTCGGCATTCGGAGCCGACCGAACTCTGACCCTGGGGACCGGTTTCGAGTTCGCGACCGGCGATTACGGTACGGATGAGACCGTGGATTCCATCCGCATTCCGGTTACTCTCGGGTATTTCACCGAGCGTTTCGACGTAAAATTGGAAATTCCCTGGATTTACCAGAGCAGCGGCACGACAGTAACCATGGGCGGGATGCGCTTCCCGACCGACGGGACTTCCGGGCATCAGGGCATGGGGGGGGCCGGAATGGGGTCCATGGCCCAAACGATCGAGCCCTCGGATTCCCAAAGCGGGCTGGGGGACATCACCCTGACCGCCGGGTATGCGGTCCTTGAAGAAGGGGAAACCCTTCCCCTGGTGCGGGTGCTGGCCTACGTCAAACTGCCGACGGCCGACGAGGAAAAAGGTCTGGGGACGGGAGAATTCGATTTCGGAGGGGGCATCGGCCTGGCCAAGTGGTTCGGAAAATGGACGACCTACCTGGAGGGGATGTACGTCCTGCCGGGTTCCTCAGGAGATTTTGATCCGGACAACTATTGGAATTTCCTGGCGTCGGTCAGCTTCCGACTCACCGATACCCTCCGACCGGGGATTTCCCTGTCGGGGGGCACGGCTGCCTTCGACGGGGGTTCGGCTCCCCTGGAGACCCGTTTCAAGCTCAGCTATTGGAACTCGGAAAATTTCAGTTTCGGGGGATACCTGGGGAAGGGGCTCAGCGACGGCAGCCCCGATTTCGGCGCGGGAGTGTTTGGATTTTACAGTTTTTAAAAACGATTGCCCTCAATGCACTGAATCAAAATCTTTTCTGACTCGTTGGTTTCAGTGATCCAATTTTGGATCAGATGGGATCAACCTTCTGGATGCCCCGGGCCGTGGTATTCGAGAAAAACCCTATTTATCTCGGGAGGGACATTTTCAAGCAAAATATTGAAGGGCACCAGAATATGTCCCTGTCGCATTGAATCCAGGCCGGTTACCTGGTGTTTTCTCTCGGCAATTAACTTTTCCTGGGCGGAAAAGATGTAGACATGAAGATGCCCTGCCAAAGGCATTCTATGGAATCGGTTCAATTGCCCGGTAATCCTTATTGACTGCTTCGGAGGTATTTCGGTGATTTTGGCTTCGACTATTGAAACAGGTCCCGAGCCACCAAAATCGATCGAAATTCCCTTTGCCTCGACAATACTCGAGGAACCAAAAATCAGGGCGCTGGAAACCAGTAAATAATAGAATTTTTTTTATTTATCCTCATCCCTTTCCTCTTAAGGGAGAAAAGCAGCCTTTTTGGCCCCTAACCGGAGCTGATGCGCACCACATACCCGACACTCGGCACATAGTTCT
>Ga0055480_10001143_pt1 | contig 10497 bp, 11 predicted proteins | sample Muzzi_PWB_D2_FD_57935 | JGI IMG/M metagenome (GOLD analysis project Ga0055480, IMG submission 57935) | Wetland microbial communities from San Francisco Bay, California, USA, that impact long-term carbon sequestration - Muzzi_PWB_D2 | ecosystem: Environmental > Aquatic > Marine > Wetlands ... | reverse complement strand
AATATATCGGGGTCGGTGAAAGTATCGAAGATCTGCAGGATTTCGACTCCGAGCAATTCGCCGACGCCTTGTTTTAATTCTAGTAGGTGATGGAGAAATTTTCGAATTCCCCTGTAGGCTCCTGCCATTCAATTCTCACATCACTTACTTTGGCGTTTTGCGAGCCTTGCCAACACCAGTCGACGGCCTGCTGAACCGTTTGAGATAGGCCCTCAAACACTGCCTCTACGGTACCCTCCGGCCTGTTGCGCACCCATCCCGTAACGCCCAGACGCTGCGCGGTATGCTGGGTTTCAGCGCGGAAAAAGACACCTTGAACCCGTCCGGAAATAACCACATGAGCCCGAATGTTTGTTTTCATCATTATCCTTCCTATTTCCCGATCAACCGATAATAATCCACCTCCGAGAGAATTTCGATATTTCGCCGCGAGGCTTTGTCCAGCTTGCTGGCGCCGACTTTTTCACCGCAAATCAGCAGGTCAGTGTTGCCACTGACCGCGGATTGCACGTTTGCGCCCAACTGGCGTGCCTGGGTCTGCATGGCCTCACGGCTGCCGCCCTGCATTTTGCCCGTAAAAACCAGATTTTTTCCGGCAATCGGACTCTGAGCAGATTCCCTCTGGGTCAAAAGTAGGCTCTTTTGAAGATTAAATCCCAATGCAAGCATATGCAACATCGTTTCTTTGATGTCTTCCACGCCTTGCGCAATGGAATTGCTGGTTATCTCCCCAAATCCATTGATGTCCTCGATTGTCCGGGCTTCGATATGCAGGATTTCTTCCAAGGTGGCGTGTTCCAGCAACCGGCGGCTATCCCCCACCCCCAAGTCGGGGATGCCAAAAGCCGCCAGGAATCGCCAGTCTTCAACGGCCTTGGTGCGGCTGACGGTCAGCGCTTCAGCCAAATTCTTGGATTGCACGGGACCGAACCCCATCTGGGCGAACGTTTCCGCATCCATGGTATAGATTTTTTCAAGGGTGTCATAGCCCTGTGCCACCAGCTTTTGAATGGTCTTGATACCGAACCAGTCCGCGCTTCCCAAGGTACGAAACCAATGACTGATGCGTTGCTCGATCTGGGCCGGACATTGGGAGTGGCTGCAGCGCAGAAAGTCTCCCTTCCAATGCAGATCATGTCCGCAGGCCGGGCATCGTTGCGGCAGCTCGACTTGTTGGGAAACCGATAAGACCTGCTCCAGTTTGGGGATCACCTCACCGCTGCGAATAATCTCAATTCGAGCGCCCGGACCGATGCCACGCTTGCCCACCATGCCGGCATGGTGGGCGGTGACACGCCGAATGGTAGCCCCGGACAAATTAACGGGCGTCACCTCCAATACCGGCGTCACGTTGCCGGTGCGACCCACCTGCCACTGGATGGATTCCACAACGGTCTGCGCTGTCTCTCCTTTACGTTTCACAGCGATCTGCCAACGATAATGGTGGGAAGTGGCACCCATGCGCGCTTTAAGCCGCTCTTGCATAACTTCCACCACCACTCCATCCAAAGGATAGTCGCAATCGGCTATAAGTCTGTCGCTGATCGAATCGATTTCTTCCAGCAGACGATCAGCCTTACCTTGCCAGGTCGGCAACTGGCTGTACGGCACGAAATGGATCTTTTTATCCTCAAGGGCCTTTCTGGCATCCTCGTTGAGGGTGTCAGATGAGACGATGCCCACCACCATGTTGCGGGGATGCTCGAACTTATCCGCCAAATGCGCGTCAAAATAGGACTGAACCACCACAATTTCACCTAACCCCTGACCGCGCCCACCTACAGGAATGATGCCTTTGTCTAAAGCACTGCTGATTTCATACCCCACCATCCCGTTTCCACGGCTGGCGAACACCAGGCCGTCGTCCCGTCCGGCCAGGCCATCCAATTTAGGAGTTACTTTGAACACCACGGCAGGGATGCCGATAGCCTGAGCCTCTTTTTCAACCCGGCTCACAAAACGCTGGAGTTGTTCCCGGGTATAGGCCTTTTCCGTCGACAGCATGGGCGCCGGATGGCGGACCTGTGCCCGTCCGGAAAATTTTTCCGGTTCCACCGTTGCAGAAGAGGATGGGCCGGGTCCAACTCGCGCAACTGCTCCATAAGCCGGTCGTATTCGCCATCGCTGACCAATGGCTGACCGTTTCGATAGGCGCGATTGTACTCCTCGAGTTTGGATACCAGTTGTTCGATGTTCATTGCCTACAAATCACTTTGTGGTTTGAGCAAATCGATTAACAGACGGCAGGCCGTCAGACGAGAAAGCTTGAAGGCTTCGGTTTTGAATCCGGGTTGCCACTTGAGGGTGAAAAGTTCGTCTGATACCGTCAAGATGGCGGCCATGGCAAAGTCGTAAAAGGCTGCCGCTGATAGGAGGGCGGAAAGTTCCATTTCCACCGCCAGGGCCCCCAATTGCTGATATCGATGCAGTTGAGTGCGGGTCTCCCTGAAGATGGCATCGGTGGTCCAGATCGTACCACATTGGAAAGTTAGCCGCCGCTGCTGCAAAACGTGATGCAACATCTCCTTGAGGCCTTCATCGGGTGCTACGGCAGCCTTAGCGGACTGTCCATAGTGCACCGATGTCCCCTCGTCGATCCAGGCGCCGGTTGGGACAATGATATCTCCGATACACACCCGTTGATCGATGGAGCCGCACCAGCCGATGAAGAATGCTTTCCGGACCCCCCAGGATCGCAGGATCTCCAAAAGCATGACCGCATAGGGTGCCCCCATAATCGGGCCGACGACTACCGGTAACTTCGGCTCGGTCGCTTTGTAATGAAGCCGGCTCATATAAAGCTGGCGGCTGTCGGTCAAACCCAGTTCCTGCCGCAGGACTTGAACGTCCAGTTCACTGGCCGCCAACAAGGCCAGCGGCCCCAATGCCGGTGTATTGTTGGTGCGTACCGGACGGACAATGGCATCATCATGGGTCATGGCACAGCTGCAATCCGTCTAAACCGGTCCGGATAGATCGCTCAACTCATTCTTGACTTCATCGATGATATCATAGAGCCACATCACATCCTCGATGGTGAGCCGCCCGGCTTTCGCCGGAGCTCTCTCGCTGCCGTCCTTTTTCTTTAAAATTCTAGGTCCGATTTGAAGCTTGGGTTCACCGCCGGCATAGCGTTGAATGGAGATCTGCAATCCGGTTTCCTGGCAATGCCATTGTTTGATCAATTCGTCTTTTTCAGGCTCGTAAGGCATATCTTAACCTTTCAAAGTACTCCCACCGGGCCATAGACCGGGCGGTGCAGCAGGGTTCAAGTTACCGATCAGACGGCTATCTTGGAAAAATCGGCCAGGCGATCGAACAGCGCCGCAATCGCCTGCAGAAGGGCTAACCGATTATTGCGAAGACTCTGATCGTCGGTCATCACCATCACGTCGTTAAAAAACTGATCCACCGGTGCACGCAAACCGGCAATTACCCTAAGCGCGGCTTCCAGGTCACCGCCGGCCATCTTTTGGCCGACCTGGTCCTTTACTTTCTTGTAGGCGTCAAACAAAACCGCTTCCGAAGACTCTATGAACAACGCACGATCGGGCGAAGCCGCAACATTGTCAGGGGCCTTGCGCAGGATATTGACCACCCGCTTAAAGGCCGCTGCCAAAGGCTCAAAATCCGGTGCCCTTTTTAGCGCCTGCAGTGCGGCAGTGCGCTGCCAGACATCCGGGATATTGTCGATGGATACGCTGACCACGGCAGCTACCACATCTTTATCCAAACCTTCTTCCGCTAGAATTCGGGCAATACGGTTCTGAATAAATAAATACACGCTGTCGGCTACCCTGGCCGGTTGCGCGGGTTTAAAAGCGTGCAGGCTGGCATCAATGGCTGCCTTCAAAGAGAAGCTCATTTTATGAGCCAAGATAATCTGCACGATTCCAATGCCCTGCCGGCGCAGGGCGTAGGGGTCTGAAGCGCCTGTGGGGACCAGGTCCACACTAAAACACCCGCAGATGGTGTCCAGTTTGTCGGCAATGGCCAGGATGGCTCCGGCCAGGGTTTGGGGCAGAGCTCCGCCGGAGTAAACCGGCCGGTAATGTTCTTCAATAGCTGTCGGCACGTCACCGGGTTCGCCAGCCACAGCGGCATAAACGCGTCCCATGATACCCTGCAGCTTGGGAAACTCTCCCACCACCTGGCTCACCAGATCAGCCTTGCATAACTGGGCGGCCCGCTGAACCTGGGATTGAATTTCCAACGGTTCGGATGCGCTCAAATGCGCCCCAAGGGCCTCCACCCGTTGGACCTTGGTGTGCATGCTTCCCAGTTTGGCCTGAAACAATACGCCTTTAAGGCGTTCACGCCATTGATCCATCTTATCTTTCAAGTCGGCCCGAAAGAAGAACTGGGCATCGGAGAGACGCGCCCGCAGCACACGCTGATGGCCTTTGGCTACCAACGCAAGATCTTTCGTGCGAGTGTTGTTGACTGCCACAAAGCAAGGCATGAGCTTTCCGGCCTGATCAACAACGGCAAAGTATTTTTGGTGCTCCCGCATGGAGGTGATTAATATTTCCCGGGGCAATTTCAAAAACCCTTCATCAAACCGGCCACCCGTGGCAATTGGAATTTCCACCAGCTGAGCGACAATATCCAAAAGTTCTTCATCAGGTAGTATCTGGCCGCCCAATGCCTTGGCGGCCATTGCAATCTCCTGGCGCACCATCTGCTTGCGCTCCGGAATGTCGGCGATGACCATAGCCTGGCGCATGGACGCGAGGTAACTGCCGGCATCGCCGATCTTGATCTTTTTTGGGCACATAAACATATGCCCCCAAGCATAGCGGCCGCTTTTAAGCGCATCGCCCAAACTAAAAGCGATCACCGATTTGCCGAGTAAGGCGAGTACCGATTGGATAGGTCGCGCAAAAGCAATATCCAGATTGGACCAGCGCATGGTTTTTGGAAAAGGCGTGGCAAGGATGATATCGGGCAAAATCTTCTGCAGCACGGCTTTGCTGGCCCTTCCTTTATCGGTGATGGTTGCGCTGAGGTAGCGCCCCTTTTCAGTCTCGCTGACCGAAAGGCGCTCCACCGGCAGGCCCAATTTTTCGGCAAACTTGCGCGCCGGCAAGCTGGGCTGACCGTTGCCATCAAAAGCGATTCGTTCGGGCGGTCCCAGAACCTCCTCGGTCACCGCCTTCTGTCTATCGGCCACACCATCGATGCGCACCGCTAGGCGGCGGGGCGTCCCATAGGTTTCCACCGCGCCATGACCGATGTGGGCTTCGATCAGCTTTTGTGCCAGGTTGGCGGCCAAGGCAGTCAGGGCAGGTTGGATATACCCGGCGGGTATCTCCTCGGTCCCGATCTCTATCAGTAAATCATTCATGTGCACCTCAATCTGTCAATGGCGCAGGGAAACCGCGCAACAATTTCAATACTGGTAATTCGCTCCAACGATTTGCCGATGAACCTTTTGACGAATTACGCGTGAAGGTTTACCGCTTGAGCAGCGGGAACCCCATGCTTTCTCTCTGTTTTAGAAAACCTTCCGCGCAAGCCCTGGCCAGATTGCGAATGCGGCCAATATAGCCGGTGCGTTCCGTTACGCTGATGGCACCACGGGCATCCAGCAGGTTGAAAGTATGGCTGCACTTCAGGCAATATTCATAGGCCGGCAGGACCAGGCCATTCTGAATAACGCGTTGAGACTCACCCTCATATTGTTCAAACAGTTTGAGCAACATGGCTACATCGGCCTGCTCAAAATTATAGGTCGACTGCTCCACTTCCTGTTGGTGGCTCACATCTCCGTAAGTGAGGTACTCGTTCCACTTCAGGTCATAGACATTATCCACCCCCTGCAGGTACATGGTGATGCGTTCCAGACCGTAAGTCAGTTCCACAGGAATAGGAGCCAATTCAATGCTGCCAGCCTGTTGAAAATAGGTAAACTGGGTGATCTCCATACCGTCCAGCCAGACTTCCCATCCCAACCCCGAAGCGCCCAGGGTGGGCGACTCCCAGTCGTCTTCCACGAAACGGATATCATGGTCCAGCGGATCGATGCCCAACCCTTTCAAGCTTGCCAGATAGAGCTGTTGGACGTTCTGGGGGGAGGGCTTCATAATGACCTGGTACTGATAGTAATGTTGCAGCCTGTTGGGATTTTCACCGTAACGGCCGTCTGTTGGTCTCCGGGACGGTTGGACATAGGCTACGTTCCAAGGCTCGGGACCCAAGGCACGCAGCAATGTGGTATGGTGAAAAGTTCCGGCGCCCACTTCCAAGTCATAAGGCTGCACCATGATGCAGCCTTTGCTGGCCCAGAATTGATGCAAGGCCAAAATCACATTCTGAAAGTACATGTTGATTTCCTCATCCTCTGCAATTGAAATTTGGATTTTGACAGTTGATATCTTCAAATAGGCGTCTATAACATGCAGTTGCTTTGAAAACAATCATAAGAGCCCCTGAGTATCCACCCGCGTTTCAAGAATTTTGGCAGCCTGCCGCTGACCTAAAATTTCGGCCCACGCCGGCTTCAGGTGTGCTATCCGGTCGGGCCTGCCCAATGCCCATAAACACCCGCCGCCGCCCGCACCGGTAAAGCGGGCACCGCAATTATGGTTACGGGCGGCAGTCACTAAGGCTGCGCCGATATCGTCCAGTACTTCGGGCGTAAGCTGCCGCCTCAGTTCGGTCTCCTCGTTCATCAGCGCCTGGGCCTCTTCGTAGGACCCGGCTGCAACAGCGGAGATAAATAGGCGGCTGCAAGCAACGATACGATGCCATACCCTGCGGTGCCGGCCGGCGGCAAACTGCCGCACCCAAGTGCCGTTGATGTCTTTGGAAACATGGGGCACACCGCAATAGGCAACCATCAGATGACGGCTGAATTCAGGACAATCCGAGAGCGGCACAATTGACTCTTGTTCAAACGGTGGAGCCGACGGATCAGCCTTCCAATGCCAGCCATTCACCCCTCCAAAGGCGGCTGCCAGTTGATCCTGCAAACCGCATGGCACCCCGGCCACGCTCTGCTCGATGGCATGGGCCAGCATGGCAATGGACCCGGGGGGAAGCAGGACCCCGCCGATCTTGGCCAAGGTCTTGTAAAAAGCCCAAATGAGAGCCACCGCCGCTACCGACGATCCCCCCAATGCGCTGCGCGGCGGTGACGACGATTGAATGTCAATGTGCACGCCATCGGCTTGGAAGTAGGCCGCAACAGCCAGCATCAACCCCAAAGGATGCTGAAACGGGGCCTCATCATAGTCCACCACCAGGTGTTCAAATCCAAGGGAGCTGACTTTAATGCGCCCCTCGTCAAAAGGCGTGATCCGCACAGTGGTTCTCAAATCCAGGGCAACATTGAAAGTGCAGGGCCCGAGGTGATGCAAGGGTAGATAAAAGGTGCTCAGATCCAAAGTGCCACCCATATCGATGCGACACGGTGCCGAAGCCACCACTGGCCCCTGTTCCAATATCGAACGGATCGACTTCACGTGACCCTCCTTTTAATAAACCTGGTTCAACGTTCAGGGTTTGGAGTTCAAGGTTCAAGGACCGGAAAGGGCCTAACAATCCCATCAAACCCAAAAAACTCAATGAACTCTATGAACCCAATGAACCCAACAAACTGCAAACTTTTATTTTCTGGTCTGCTGTAAAATTCGAAGGCTCTTGGGCATCTTACCGATATGATAAGGCACAAAAGCCTCCAGAAATGCCGTTGCTTCGGCCATGGCCCTGGCCGAAAATCGTACCCGCCTGGCTTTGACCAGATCACCGTCTGCAATCCATAATAGTTGCTTCAGGGTCCCTTTGGATAATCGCAATCCCCGATGTTCACCGCTTGGGCATTGGTTACAGACCACGCCGCCCTGCCCCAGATCCACACAAAAGTCATGCTGGACAATATGGTCGATGTTCATCTGGCAACACGTGCAACGCTCCAAGACAGGTTGTAACCCCTCCTGACCGATGAATCGCATCTGGAACAAGACACTCAACATGTCAGCGCCGATGTTCTGACTATCCAATTCACTCAGCGCAAATTCCAGCAAACAGTAGATGTCCGGTCTCACCAGCCCCTCTTCCATCCAAAGGGCGATACACTCCACCCAATAGCTGGCGTAAGCGGCTTTCCCGAAATCGGAACGGATGTGCCCCAAAGTCTGGATCAAACTGGCCTCTTCCAGCACAGGCATACCCTTGCGCGAGCTTTCACGGAATGCAATTTGAAGGTTGTTAAAGGGTTCCAGCACACCCGGGAAACGCTTGGTGCTTTTCTTGGCCGCCTTGGCAATAAGTGTTCGCGTTCCATACTCGCGGGTCAGGACAGTCACAATCAGATCAAAGTCGCCATATTCGCGACGTCTCAGCACGATGGCCGTCGTGGTCAAACGGCTCATAATCGCTATGACCCCAATCGAGCGATCGCAACGTCAAAACAGCAAACGGAAATCTCCGCCGCATGGGTCTTGGCGACAATTCTTCTCAAATCTTTATTCCAGGATTTGGATATGGGAACGTTGTCGAAGATCTTTGATCCATTCATTAAATTTCTGATCCACTACATCAGCATATAATTTTTCCTGAATATCGGCACGGACCTCATCGATCCCTTTTCCTCCGGATTGAATAATGCTCTCGATATAGAAGATCTGATAGCCTTGGTCGGATTCCACAACCTTAGAAAATTGTTTGGGCTTTAAACCATTTAACGCCTGCTTGATCGGTTTGGACAATATATTGCGATCAAAGACGCCCAATTGGCCATTGCCGGCGGCTGAAGATGCCTCGGAATACGCCGCAGCCAGTTTTTCGAATACGGCTCCATCTTGCAACTGTTTATAGATATTATCGATTTTCTGGCGGGCACGTTCTTTCTCGGTTGAATCGGCCGTAGGGGAGACCTTTATCAGAATATGGCTCAACTCAAATTTGGTATGTCCGCCATATTCGTCCAAGTGAGCTTCGTAATAAGCCTTGATATCCTCGTCGGTGATCACGATCTTGGATTTGACTTCTCTGTTCACCAATCTGGCGCGCAGCATCCTATCCTTTATCTGTTTCCGGTAATCATCATAAGATAAACCATCCAGCTCAAGACTCCGGCGCAATGCGTCATCCGACATCTTGTTGATTTTTTGAATCCTTTGAATAGTGGCATCCACTTCACTATCGTCTATTTTAATATTGTGGCGTTGGACCTGCTGATCGGTCAGCTTGTCATAGATTATCTGCTCAAGAATACGCGAACGCTGCTTTTTGAGAATCTGATCTTTCTGTGATTCAGGGTAGCCCTGTTTGTCGAGATTTGCGCTGATCGTCGTCAGCGTCTGATTCAATTCCGAAAGCAGGATGACATCATTATTCACAATCGCTACAACACGGTCCACCAATTTAGCCCGCAGCCCACCGACCAGGATGAACACTATCCATACACCCATTACGAGTTGCTTTGCCGCGGGTGAATACTTGTGCCAACGGGCCGACCATCTTTGTATTGAAGCTGTATCTATAATCATTTTTGTTGTTGCCTTATCCGCTCATTTGGCCCCATCTATGACAACTTTATTGGAAGCGCCATCAAAGCAATGATTGTTACCAGGATTTTGATTCGGACAAACGGTTCCAGCGTTGCTGGTCTATGTCCACCGGGTAGGTTTTGCGTAGATTTTCGATCCAAGCCTGGTACATTCCTTCAGCTTTTTGGCGGCGCAGGTGCCGAACAATCTTCTGGTTGATCTCATCGGCATTTTCACCTTCCGGGACACCCTCCGGGTAGTGGTCTTGAAAATAATCGGCCAAGTCCTGTGAGGTGATCTCAACTTTATCCACCAATTCGCTTTTAATCACCTTATCGATCAATAGTCGCGTGGCCAACTTTTTCTTCCAGGATTGAAAAGAGACGGCATTTTCCAACAAGGTTTTTTCAAAGGTATCATCGGGATAATCGGATTTAATTCCAGCGACTGCGTGCTCCAGTTCCTCGTCGGACACGCTGAGCCCCATTGCTTTGGCGCGCTCGGTAATGATCAATTCTTCGGTTAATTGATTGAGCACACGGACGCGCAAATCGTTTTTGGCTCCCGCAGTAGCCTCCTGTTCTCCGGGGAACACTTCTTCAGCAGCAGCCTGCACCGCTTGTTTGAACTCGGAAACAGTAACCGTGCTGCTGCCCACATGAATCAGATAGTTGTCTTCTTGAGTTGATCGGTCGCAATGGCACAGGAGTATCAAGCTGATGGCCACAAAGGCAACAGACTTGCTCCGTTCCCAGAGATTGAAAAGCCCCAACATTGAACCGATGCCCTTTGCGCCGGCTGCATTCCGGTGGACATTACTGTCCTCCAGGTTCTCCGGAGCATGTATGCTGTATCGCACTTATTCGTAACTCCTGATATGATTATGGCAGGTCATGACAAAATCCTCAAATAACTCAAACGCGTCCAAGCTATCTATATCGTTAAAAAATTTAATGGTTAACATGACGTGCTATTTCTATCAAGATCTTTTTCGTTTGGGCTA
>Ga0055480_10001142_pt1 | contig 10497 bp, 8 predicted proteins | sample Muzzi_PWB_D2_FD_57935 | JGI IMG/M metagenome (GOLD analysis project Ga0055480, IMG submission 57935) | Wetland microbial communities from San Francisco Bay, California, USA, that impact long-term carbon sequestration - Muzzi_PWB_D2 | ecosystem: Environmental > Aquatic > Marine > Wetlands ... | reverse complement strand
CGGGTCCGGCTGGCGGTAAACCGAAGTGCGTGGCGAATCTCGCCCAGTTCGACGACCTCATCGTATCGCACGAGGCCCGGGAAGATCGGCAGCCCGGCGGCATCGGCACTGGTCCACCCGGCCGGGCGGAGGGCGTTGGAGCCGAGGTCGAAGATGGCCCCCGAGCCGGCGCTCCATCCCCCCGCCCCGGAGTATGCATTGAACAGCTCGCACAGTCTCCAGGCATCCCGATCGATAATCACAATGTGGCGATCGCCGCTCGCCCCCGCACCACCTTCAATCGGCGGATCGGGCGGAATCGGGTACGGGCCCGAGTCGCTTTCGTCGGCATACTGGAACGCTACGGGGACGCCCGGTGTACCCCCGTCGACCACGATGTAGGGGATTCCGAAGGGGGCGCCGCTGAGGTCGGCGCCGAAGTCCGGATGAAGCGGGGTATCTGACCCGATGCTGGCGATCAGGACAACGGAGTTCGGATCCACGGGTGCAGCGTCTATCCGCGTATTCCACGGATTGTCGTCCGGAAACGGTCGCACCCCATGGAGCGAGGCGTTGACGCCGAGATCAGGGCGTCCACCGCCGGGCGCGAGGCCTGCCGGATCGCCGCAGGCGGCGAGGGCCGCGATCGCACAGACGAAGGCGGCTCGGTAACTGGACATACCTCCATGGCTAGCGTCAGACCCCGCTTGGTGATGTGGTCGGGGTCACACCCCGGTGAGCCCCTCGTTCTCAGGCGTCAGGCTCATCCGCGGTCGGGCCGAACGTCTGCGGTACCTTGGCGCCCGCCAGCCGCAGAACGACCGTCAACTGGCCGCCGTGATGGATCAAGTGGTTCATGACGAATCGCCGGCGGATGGCGTCCTTCGACGCGGTGAACTTCGCGACACCGCCCGCCTCGAGAGTCCATGTCTGCCGGTACACGCCGTCGTCCCTGGCCGCGATGATGGCCCGCCCCTCGGCGCCGAACAACCTCGGCCGAGGGTCGAGTAGATTTGGTCCGATGCGGACTCCTCCGTTGGGCCCTTCGGGCGGCTGATGTGTATCCCTGAACGCGGGGGGCCCCGACTCGTGCTGCGCGTATGCGCTCCGGTCGCCGATTCGGTGTACCGCAGGCGGTGGCGCCACGCCCGCCTCGACGAGGACGCGTTCGACTGATGACTCCCCTCCCCACCGTTTCCCGGGAGTACTACGACGCGCGCGAGCGCCGATGGGCCGGCTCGGCGCGGGCCGCCCGGCGGCAGGAGGACCTCCTCGGCTGGACGCGGGCGGTCGTCTTCCTGGCCGCGGTGACCCTCGCCGCCCTCGCGTTCGACGGCACGCTGTCCGTTTGGTGGAGCGGACTCGCCATCCTCGCCTTTGTGACGCTGGGTTACCGCCACGGTCGTGTCCGCCGTACCCGGGAGGAGGCGGAGCGGCGCCGCGAGTACGCCCAACGCGCCCTGACACGGCTCGATGGGGGTTGGCGGGGTGCCGGCGCGACCGGCGAGCGCTGGGTACCGGAGGACCACCCCTATGCCCGGGATCTGGACATCGTGGGCCAGGGATCGCTGTTCCAGCTCATCAATACGGCCACCACCACGATGGGAGAGGAATCCCTGGTGGACCACCTTCTCGCTCCGGGGACGGCGGCGGCGGTCGCGGAGCGCCAGGCGGCCGTCCGAGAGCTGGCCGAGGATTACGATCTCAGGGAGGACTTGGCCGCCGCGGGCGGCGTCGCGACCTTGGGACTCCAGCAGGAGCGTCTCGCACGATGGGCGGCGACCGGAGGGTCGGCGTCGGTTTCGGGATGGCGGGCTGGGGCCCTTGGCGTCACGGCCGCGAACGCGGCCGCGCTCCTCGGCTATGCCATCGACACCCTCCCCGCACTCGTCATGGTGGTGACGATGGGCGGCATGGGGCTCGTCGCCCTCACGCTCCGGGGGCGGGTGTTGCGGTCGGCTCGCAGCGTGGACCAGACCGTCCGCGACCTCGACACCCTGGGTCGGTTACTGGACGTACTGGGATCGCGTCGGTTCCAGTCGCCGCTCCTTCATCGGCTTCGGAGTGCGCTCGAGGCAGGCCCGATAGACCCCGCGCGGGCCATCCGGCGCCTTGCCCGTTGGGCGGACCTGGCTGCGTCCACCAAGAACCAGCTCACGGCGCCGCTCCGGCTGGTGACCCTGTGGCTTACCCATGTTGGATTGGGAATCGAGGCCTGGCGCCGCCGGCACGGTCCGGCCGTGGCCACCTGGTTGTCCGTCGTGGGCGAGATCGAGGGACTCTGCTCGCTTGCCAGCCACCGCTTCGACCATCCGGACGACGTGGTCCCCGAGGTGCGCGCCGCCGATGGGCCGTGCTTCCTCGCCCGAGGGATCGTGCATCCCCTTCTCCCGCGAGCGGTGGCGGTGCCGAACGATGTCGAGTTGGGAGACCCGACACGGGTCCTGATCGTGAGTGGATCGAACATGTCCGGGAAGAGCACCCTCCTTCGGGCGGTCGGCGTCAACGCGGTGCTGGCCATGGCCGGGGGCACGGTGCGCGCCACCCATCTCACGATGGCGCCGCTCCGGCTCGGGGCGTCGATCGTCGTTTCGGATTCCCTGGCGGACGGGCGCTCGCGCTTCTACGCGGAGATTCTCCGGCTCAAGGCGATCATGAAACTGGCGGAGGAGGGGCTCACCCTGTTTCTCGTGGACGAGATCCTCCAGGGGACGAATTCGCATGATCGCCGCATCGGGACCGAGGCCATCGTTCGCGGGTTCTTGGCGCGCGGTGCCGTCGGGGCGATGACGACCCATGATCTGGCTCTCACCGAAATTGCCGACGCGATCGCGCCTGCCGCTCGCAACGTCCATTTCGCAGACGAGGTCGCCGACGGACGACTCACGTTCGACTATCGGCTCCGGCCAGGGGTCGTGCGGCGGAGCAACGCCTTGCGCCTCATGCGCGAGGTCGGGTTGCCGCTCCCAGAATCAGAGGCTTGATGTCACGCGTCTTGCCGCGGGACGCCGAGGGCTCCCAACACGCGTTCCATCGGGCAAAACCGCGTAAAGCTCGATTGGAGGAGATTCAACCCCACGAAGGCGGTGATCAGAAAGAACCAGGGGCTCACCCAATACCCGAGCGCTACCGAGGCCAGCACGAGGGTGCCGGCGATGCGTCGGATCCAATAGTGCATGCTCATACGACCTCCTGCGTTTCGAGACAATAGGCCTTGAGTCCTTCGTCCGCGGCTCGCCGCTCGCCGAGGGCGGTGAGCTCCTCTCCCAGGGCGCGGCACTCCTCCGCTTCCCGCGCCGTCACGAACAGCGTGCTCGTGCCCGGGAACGCCCGGGTCCCACGCTTCCGGCCCGTGGCCCCCCTCCCCATGACCGAGGGGAACTCGCTATACCCCGCCGGTTCGCGATCGAGGAGCTTACGCACGTCCTCCGCGTGAGCCGCATCCACGAAGATCATGAGGAGCTTCATCGCTTTTCCTCTCCGGGCGTCGCCCGGTGGTGCAATTCGTAGTACAGAAGCGGGATGGCCACCAGGGTCAGGCCCGTGGCGACCACCGCGCCGCCAATGAGGGCGATCCCCAGTCCTTGGAAGATCGGATCGCGCAACATCACCAGGCCGCCGATGACGACGGCCAGCGCGGTCAAGACGATCGGTCGCGCCCGGACCAGCCCGGAGGCCACCACGGCGTCCGCGAGCGACTTCCCCCGAGCCCGGCCGAGCTCGATGAAATCGACGAGGAGGATGGAGTTGCGGACAATGATCCCCGCCAGCGCGATCATCCCGATCATCGACGTCGCGGTGAAGAACGCCCCGGCGGCGGCATGGGCTGGAAGGATACCCACCAGGGTCAACGGGATCGGCGCCATGATCACGAGGGGCACGGTGAACGACTGGAACCATCCTACCACGAGGAGGTAGATCAAGACGAGCACGGCCGCAAAGGCGATCCCCAGGTCCCGGAAGACCACGACCGTCACCTGCCATTCCCCGTCCCACACCAGGAAGGTTCGCTCGGTAAGCGTCGGGGAGGTCGCCCAGTAACGCGGCAGTCCATCGGGTCCGAGCGCGGCCAGCGAGTCGTCCATCGCCAACATTGCGTATCCCGGACTCTCTAACGCCCCCGCGACGTCGGCCGTGACATACACGACGGGACGGAGATTCTTGTGAAGGATCGGCGTCGGGGCGGGCCCGCTGTCGATCTCGGCCAGCGAGCCGAGCCGGCGGGCCCCGCCGGGCGTCGTCACAGGGAGGCTGGCCAGGTCCCATGAGGTCGCCGTGGCCGAGTCGGGGAGTTGGACCCGGATGGCCACCGTCTCGGCCGCATCGGGATCGTGCAACAACCCGACGGGCGCTCCGTTCATCGCCGCGGCGATCGTCTGCACCACCTGCCCCGGCGTCGCTCCCGCGGCGCGAGTCTCCGCCTGCCGCACGGCGGCCCGGAGCTCGGTGTGCGGTGCGGCAACCGTCCAGTCGACATCCACCACGCCGGGGGTGGTGGCGAAGACCTCCTTCACCTGCCGTGCGGCCTCGATTTGGGCCTGGTAGCTCGGCCCATAGATCTCCGCGGTCACCGTGGCGAGGACCGGAGGCCCCGGTGGAATCTCCGCCAACTTGACCGCCGCGCCAAAGCGCTGCGCGATCGCGTCCACCCGCGGCCGGAGCCGGAGCGCGATGGCGTGGCTCTGCGCCGATCGCTCCTCGCGCGACACCAGATTCACCTGGACATCGGCCACGGTGGGGCCCCGCCGGAGGAAGTAGTGCCGCACCAGGCCATTGAAGTTGAACGGCGCCGCCGTCCCGGCGTACGTCTGCACATCGCGTACAGCCGGATCCTCTGCGACGGCGACCGCGAGCGCTTGCGCCACCTCGGCGGTCCGCTCGAGAGACGTCCCTTCCGGCATGTCGACGATGAGCTGAAACTCGCTCTTGTTGTCGAACGGCAGCATCTTGACGGTGACCAGCTTCAACGGCACCAGGAGCACCGCCCCGACGAACAGGAGCACGACCCCACCATAGGCGAGGTACCGACGCCGGGCATCGGCCACGAGCGACGTCAGGAGCCGGCGGTACCACGTGGCCAGGCGACCCGTGGGGAGCGGGTCGTCCTCCTCGGCGACGCCGCCGCCCGGCGGGGGGTCGTGGCGCCGCAAGAGCCGGACGGCCAGGTAGGGCGTCACGACGAACGCCACGGCCAGCGAGAACAGCATCGCCACCGAGGCGCCCACCGGGATGGGCCGCATATACGGCCCCATGAGTCCGGAGACGAACGCCATGGGGAGGATGGCCGCGATCACCGTCAGGGTCGCCAGGATCGTCGGATTCCCGACCTCATCCACCGCCAGCACGGCGGCCTCGTCCGCGTGGCGCCTGCCCATCGCCACGTGTCGGGCGATGTTCTCGACGACCACGATGGCGTCGTCCACCAGGATACCGATGGCAAACACCAAGGCAAAGAGCGTGATGCGGTTGAGTGTGTAGCCGTACAGACGGTACACCAGCAGGGTAAGGGCCAGCGTCACCGGCACCGCCACGGCGACCACGACGGCTTCGCGCCACCCCAGGGCCCACCAAACCAGGAGTACCACGCCCGCCGTCGCGATGACGATGTGGAGGAGGAGCTCGCGCGACTTCTCCGTCGCCGTTTCGCCGTAGTCGCGGGTGACCGTCACGCGTACGTCGGAGGTGAGCACCGCCCCGCGGAGCGCCGCCACCCGCTCCATCACCCGGTGGGCGATCGTGGCGGCATTGGTGCCTTGACGCTTGGCCAGGGCGATTGTCACGGCGGGCTCGAACGCCTCCGCTCCGGCCCCCCCGGGGAGGAACGCCACGTACTGGTCGGGTCGCGCGGGACCGTCCGCCACCCGGGCGACGTCCCGGAGGCGGATGGCCCGCCCATCGATTACCCCGATCACCACCTCGCGCACATCATCAGCGTCGCGGAGGAGATGGCCGACCCGGACTGGAACGGTCCGGTTGCCGGCCACCAGCGCTCCGGCCGGTGCCGCTGCGTTGCTCCCGTGCAGCACGTCGACGACGGCGGCGGCGGAGAGGCCGCGGGCGGCCAGCGCCTGTGGGTCGAGCGTCACCGACACCTCGCGCGGCGCCCCACCGATGGTCCACACCTGGGCCACGTCCGGGATGCGCTTGAGGTCGTTCGCCAACTCGGCCGCCTGCTGCCGAAGGAGGAACCCGTCGCCGCTCCCGGCACTGCCCGACAGCGTCAGCGTGAGGATCGGTACCTCGTTGATGCCGTGGAGGGTGATCAACGGCGGCGTCGCCCCCGGCGGAACACGATCCATCGCCGAGAGGACTTTTCCATACAGACGGGTCAGGGCCAGCTCCGGCTCCGTTCCGACGACATAACGCGCGGTGATCAGGGCACCGTCTGCCTGGGCCGCACTGTAGACGTATTCGACGCCGGGGATCTCCCAGATCAGTCGCTCCAGCGGCTCCACGACCCGTCGCTCCACCTCCCGCGGCGAGGCGCCTGGGAGGCCCACGGCGACGTCGATCATCGGCACTCGGATCTGCGGCTCTTCCTCGCGGGGGGTGGTCAGCAGCCCCCCTGCCCCGGCCACCACCGAGGCCACGACGAGCAGCGGGGTCAGTTTGGAATTGAGGAACCGTTGCGCCAGGGCACCCGAGAGGCCGGTCTTCACGGGACGATCCTCTCACCGGCGACAAGCCCGGAGACAACCTCCACCAGGGAATCCGCATCCTTGCCGGCCGGGAGGCTTCGGCCCAGCCGAATCCAGCGCAGTCCCACACCCCCCTCACCGACGACGCGCACCCCCGTGAGCTGTCCGCGCCGGACAACGGCACGCGCCGGGATCGCCACGCCGGGGCGCGTCGCGATCGGCACCAGCGCCGAGACAGCGGTACCGCTGGGCCAATCCGCCCCTAGCTCGACGAGGACCTCCACCGTCCGAGACGCGGCATCGGCGCCCGCGGCGATGGCCCGGATCCGGGCCGTCGCCGACCGCCCACCGCTTCCCGTGACCGGGACGGGCTGGCCCAAGGCCAAGTGGTCGACGACGTCCGCAGGAACCGCCAGGACGGCTTCGCGGGGGCCGTCTCCTGCAACGGTCATCAAGGGAATTCCTGGGGTAGCGACGTCTCCTGCATTGGCCCGGCGTGCAACTACGTAGCCGTCGAACGGCGCGGCGATGAGCGCGTAGCCTTCGGCCACCGCCGCCTCGGTCGCTGCGGAGCGTGCCATGACGAGGTGACTCTCAGCTTGGGTCAAGGCCAGACGGGCCGCGTCGCGCTGAACCCGCGGAACCGCATCCTGGCTGTAGAGGGTGTCCATCCGGGCCGCGTGTCGCACGGCTTCCGCGCGGCCGGCTTCCGCCGCGGCCAGCGCGGCCTCAGCGCTGGACCGCCGGGCCGTGACGTCCTCCACACCCAACCGGAGGATGACCTGGTCCGCGCGGACGCGGTCGCCGACCTCAACGTCCACCCTTTGGATCCGCGCCATCATGCGCGTCGAGAGGTCCGCCCGCTTCTGCGCCCGAACGGTCCCATCGACGGGAAGGGAGACCGGGAGGGCGGTCTCTTCCACCATCAGGGCACCTGTCGGCTCCGCGGCCCCCGGTGGGCCTTCCTCGGGAGGGCTGTGACAGGCGGCGGCAGCTGCGACCGCGACGAGCAGGACGCGACTATTCATCATGGACTCCGTATGCCAGCTCCCGTGCAGCACGGGCCAGGAGATAGTCCCGTCGCGCGAGAAGCATGTTGAGCTCGGCCGCCGTTGCGGCGGCGTGCACGTCGAGGAGCTCAGTGATCGACGATGCGCCCGTTCGATACCGGAGGCGTGCCTGGTCCAGCGCAGCCGCCGCCTCCGCGACGGCCCGCTCCGCAACCGAGATCTGCGCCTGCGCGGTGGTGACCGCGCGCTCCGCCTGGGCCGATTCGACTCGCGCTTGCCGTTCGGCCGCGGCACGCCGGGCGCGGGCTGCGTCCCGCTCGGCTTCGGCCCGGCGAACACCACCCACCAGACCCAGGCCTTGAAACGGCCGCCAGGTGAGGGCGACGCCGATCGTCCAATCGCCGCTTCCGCTCCCCCAGGGGGCGTCCCCGCTCCGATGCGCCACCGACCCGAAGACCCCAAGCGACGGGAGTTGAGCCGCCCAGGCACGGCCGACGGCCGCGGAACTCGCGGAGGCTCCCAGGTCCAGTGCCCGGAGATCCCCTCGATCGAGGAGACTCGGTGCGAACATCCCCGTGTCGACACTCGACCGGAGGGCACCCTCCAACGAGTCGGTCAACACGATCGGATGGTCGTCCGGGATGTCCAGGAGCGCCTTGAGGGAGGTCATGGCGTTAGCCGCATCGGCTGCAGCGCCAAGGCGTTCGACCTCGGTGGCGGAGGCGCGCATCCGGGCGAGGCGGGCATCGAGACCGGTCACCAGTCCCTGCGCCTGGAGGGCCTCCGCCTGCGCCGCGTGCGCTCGCGCGGCATTCAACGCGGTGTCGAGCGTTTCCACCCGCCGCCCGGCAAAGACAGCACCCCAGTAGGCTCGGGTGACCTGGAACGTCACTATCCCAGCCGCCCGGCCGGCAGCGGCTTCGCGCGCCCTGGCCCCCAGTCGGGCGGCGCGGTAGCCGAACCACCCCTCGGGGGCAAACACCGGCTGGCGCACGGTGGCGGATGCGGTCCAATCGGAGAAGGGGGCCGGCGCGTTCAGCGCGTCGAGCGCAAAGTCCTCCTGGGCAAAGCGGCCCTGCCGCAATCGCCCACCAAAGACCGCGACCGGATCCGTCGTGCGTAGCCCCATGACATCGATTTGAAGTCCCGGGAGGAACGCCCGGGACGCCTCGGCCGGTCCCTGTCCTGCCGCTCGGGCCTCGAACCGTTCAGCGGCGAGGCCCGGATACTCAGCCCGGGCGCGAGCCACAGCCTCCTCCAGCGAGAAAGCGGCCGGGCGAGGCGTAGAGGTAGCGACTTGGAGGGAAGATATTAATATAGCTATGATCATATATATAGTCCGAGCGGCCGCTTACATGTCGCAGGTGCGAATGCACCGCAGGATATGCCACACCTTGGGCTCGACGACCTGGTAGTAGACGTTGCTTCCCTCACGCCGCGCCGCAACGATCCCGGCGCCGCGCATCCGGGCAAGGTGCTGCGACACGATCGGCTGCGGCAGCTCCACCGTTTCCTGGATCTCCGATACGGTGGCCTCCCCCGGCTCGAGAACCTCGACAATGCGGAGTCGGTCGGGGTGGCCGAGCATCTTGATGATCTCGGCCGCCCGCGCCAGGAGCCCGGGGTCGACGTTGCGAACCAAACGGCGATTAGACATAGGCACATGCTAATATATCTTTATATATATGTCAATCCCGTCCTCCCTCCGCCCGTACGGGATCATTCGCTGGTGAGGACCTCCATCGGAGCCACCCGGGACGCCCGCCGTGCCGGAAGCCAGGCAGCGAGGATGGCCACGGCGGTCAACAATCCAGCCGCGCCGAGAAACACCCGGGGATCGTGCCGCCCGACCTTGAACAGCAGCGTGTCGAGAAACCGCACTCCATAGGCCGCCAACCCGAGGCCCACCAGTCCACCGACCAGCAGCGGGGGAATCGCCTGCCCCACCATGAGGCGCTCGACGTCACCACCCTCGGCGCCGAGGGCCACGCGGAGCCCGATTTCCCGGCGGCGGTCGGTGACCGCCTGTGCCACCACTGCCCAGATGCCAGCCGCGGAGAGAACGACCGCGACACTCGCAAACAACCCCAACAGGAGGGCGAGCGCTCGAGTGTCCGCCACGCCCCGGCCGCGAAGCTGCTCGCCCGTCAAGACACGCCAGTAAGGCACGTCCGGGTCGACCATCGCCAACGCCTCCCGCAGGGCCGGGATCAGGCCGGCCGGATTGCGCGCGGTGCGCACCAAGAGCGTAAAGGACACGGGCGCCCACTGCCCGAGGGGGAGATAGGCCTCCGCGATCACGCCCTCCGTCGGATTCGAGTAGAGAACATCGCCCACCACCCCGACGATCGTCATCGGGTACAGGGTGTCGGCCAGGCTGAATCCCATCCGGATCTGTCGTCCGACGGGTGACTCACCGAGAAAGAGCCGTTCCGCCGCCGTACGGTTGATCACGATGATCTGGTCGGCGTGTCCGTCCTCGGCTTGGGAAAACGTTCGCCCCTGAAGGAGCGGGATGCCGAGCGTACGGAAGTAGCCTGAGGAGGCGACGGTAACCCCGATCGGCGGTTGATCGTCCCTGGGGAACGGCTCGCGGCCCTCGACACGCTCCACGCCCGTGCGAATGGAGTGCCCCAGCAACGGCGCCGTGCTCCCATTCGCGGCGGATCGCACACCGGGAATGGCCGCGGCCTGAACTCGGAGGGCCTCGTGGAAGGCGCGCGCCGTCTCCACCGAGCGCGCGGCCGGACGACCGGCCACGGAATAGCCGAGGGCAAGGAGCCGATGATGGTCAAAGCCCCGCTGTTCCTGGTGGAGTCGGACGAGCGTGCCGGTGAGGAGCCCCGCACCGACGAGGAGGATGATCGACA
>Ga0055480_10001138_pt1 | contig 10504 bp, 9 predicted proteins | sample Muzzi_PWB_D2_FD_57935 | JGI IMG/M metagenome (GOLD analysis project Ga0055480, IMG submission 57935) | Wetland microbial communities from San Francisco Bay, California, USA, that impact long-term carbon sequestration - Muzzi_PWB_D2 | ecosystem: Environmental > Aquatic > Marine > Wetlands ... | reverse complement strand
ACGATCCGGCAGCGGCCCGATTGATCCTGCTGAACACCTGCTCGGTTCGGGATAAGGCCGAGCGAAAGGTTTTCGGCCACCTCGGTCGGTTCAAGCCCCTGAAAGACAAGAATCCGGCTCTTATTCTGGGGGTAGGCGGGTGCGTGGCCCAACAGGAAGGGGAACGTTTCCTGGCCAGGGTGCCGTATCTCGATCTGGTTTTCGGAACCCACAATATTCATAAACTGCCCGCCATGGTGCGCCGGGTGGAGGAACGCCGGGAACGCTGCCACGCGACCGAATTTCTCGACCGGGAAACCAGGCTGAGACTCTTCCCTCAACGATCGGGAGGAGAAAGCGTCACGCGGTTTGTTACGGTTATGCAGGGGTGCGACAATTTCTGCTCCTACTGTATCGTTCCCCATGTTCGCGGCCGGGAAGTGAGTCGGCCGAGCGGGGACGTTCTTCGGGAAGTGACCGAACTGGTTGCCGCCGGAGTCCGGGAAATTACTCTTATCGGCCAGAATGTCAATTCCTATGGGCAGAAGGAAACCAACGAAATCTCCTTTGCCCAGTTGGTGAAAAAGATTCATGCGGTTGAAGGATTGGAGCGGATCCGGTTCACCACATCCCACCCCAAGGATCTGTCCGAGGCCCTTATCGGCTGTTTCGGCAGGTTGGAAAAACTGTGCAAACATCTGCATCTTCCGGTGCAGAGCGGGTCGGACCGGGTGCTCCATAAGATGAACCGGGGCTATACCGGGACCGATTACCTGGATAAGGTGGATCGGCTTAAAAAAGCCTGCCCCGATATTCGACTGACGACTGATATCATTGTCGGCTTTCCCGGCGAACGGGAAGACGATTTTGACCGGACCCTCAATTTGGTCGAGAAGGTTCGGTTCGCCGACGCTTTTACCTTTCTCTATTCTCCCCGGCCTGGTACCGCTGCTGACCAACTGTCCGATGAACAGACGGTAGCGGAGAAACAAGCCCGATTCGATCGCTTGCTGAAAATCCAGAATGCAATATCCAGGCAAACCTGGGTCGCCGACGTCGGTTCCGTTCATCCAGTCCTTGTGGAAGGGGAGAGCAAGCAAGGTGCTGGGCAGTTGTTCGGCCGCACCACCTGGAACCGAATCGTCAATTTTCGAGGCGATAACCGGATGATCGGCCAACTCGTTCAAGTGCGTATTCTCAAATCGTTGCGCAACTCCCAAGTGGGGGAGATAGCTGCGGACCAAGTTGTTTTCCTGGAAAAAGGACGGGCCCTTTCGGTCCGGGGATAAGGATATGTACGATCTGCACACCCATACCATTTTCAGCGATGGTGAACTGATTCCGGCGGAACTTTTGCGGCGGGCCGCCGTGGCCGGATACCGGGGGATAGCCATTACCGATCATGCCGATTTTTCCAATTTTGATCTGGTCATCCCACGGATAATGCGTGCCATTGGCGAGATGGGAGACCTGTTCGGAGTGAGCGCTGCAGCCGGGGTGGAGTTGACCCATATTCCTCCTGCTTTGATTGCCAAGGCAGCTGCCGAAGTCCGGATGCTCGGTGCAGGGATTGTCGTCTGCCACGGCGAGACCATCGTCGAGCCGGTGGCACCGGGTACCAACCGGGCCGCGCTGGAAGCCGATATCGACGTTCTTTCCCACCCGGGATTGATTTCCCTGGAGGAGGCCAAGCTGGCGGCAGAACGGGGCATCTGCCTGGAAATAACCACCCGGAAGGGGCATGCCCTCGCCAACGGGCACGTGGTTGCCATGGCCAGGAAGGTGAGTGCGCCGATGGTGGTCAATACCGACAGCCATGCACCGGGGGATCTGACCTCCCTTGACCGCGCCCGCATCATCGCCCGCGGCGCCGGCATGACCGACTGGGAGTTTGATCGGGCACAGGAGAGGGCGGCCGACATGATCCAAAAAGCCAATTTGAGCCGGGCCGGGAATTGAGTGAATGATCATGACTGACGCGGAATTCGATCTATTGAGATCCCTTCTGGAGACGCCCAGCCCCTCGGGGTTCGAGCAGCCGGTGCAGCGAATCTGGCGGAAATTTCTGGCTGAGGTCGCGGATGAGATCAGCGGAGACGTCATGGGGAATGCGGCCGCCCTGATCAGCGGGTCTGGTGAAAAGGGCCTGCGGGTCATGCTGGCGGCCCACTGCGATGAAATCGGTTTCATGATCCGTTATATCGATGAAGCGGGATTTCTCTATTTCGCACCGATCGGCGGGGTTGACGCCCATCTGGTTCCGGGGCAGCGGATTCTGGTTCATACGGCCGCGGGGGCGGTGCCCGGAGTCGTTGGAAAAAAACCGATCCATCTGATGGAGACCAAAGACCGGGAGACGGTCGTCAAATTCAAAAACCAGTTTGTCGATATCGGCTGTTCCGACCGGAAGCAGGCCGAAGCGCTGGTTTCCGTCGGTGATCCGATAACTTTTGCGGCCGGAGTGGAACGCTTGGAAGGCGGTCGGGTTACCGCCAGGTCTTTTGACGACAAGGTCGGCATTTTCATCGTGGCACGGGTGCTCGAAGAAGTAAAACGGCGCGGCTTGTTGCCGGTCGACCTGATTGGTGTTTCCACGGTCCAGGAGGAAGTCGGCCTGCGCGGCGGCGGGACCAGCGCCTACTGGGTCCGCCCCGATCTGGCCATCGTCGTCGAAGCTGGGTTCGCGACCGATTTTCCCGAGATCGACCGGAAGGAAACAGGGGATTTCCGCTTGGGCGGGGGACCCATTCTATCCCGGGGAGCAAACATCCATCCGCGCCTGTTCGACCTGCTTCTGGAGACTGCCCGACGCAATAATATTCCGGTGCAGATCCTCGGTGAACCACGGGCCACCGGCACCGACGCCAACGTTATCCAACTGGTGCGCAGCGGCGTCGCCACCGCGTTGGTCAGGGTCCCGTTGCGCTACATGCACACCCCTGCAGAAGTTCTCGATCTCGGCGATGTCGACCATGCTATTCACCTGCTGACCGAATTCCTGTTCCGTCTCGACGGACGTTGCAGTTTTATCCAGGTCTAATCTCTTGCGGGGCTCCTGCGCCAGTTTTCCCTTGACTCTTTCCAGGGGCGGATTGTACTTTTTGCGATCAATCGATATTTTCCCTCACCGACGGTAAGGAGAGATTCATGCGGGCGTCCGAGATTCCTGAAGGCCTGACTTTCGACGATGTACTGCTGCTTCCCGCCCATTCCCGGGTTCTTCCCCGGGAAGTCGACCTGACCACCCGCTTGACATCCCGAATTCAACTTAACATTCCTCTGCTGTCGGCCGCGATGGACACGGTCACCGAAGCCAGAACCGCAATCTGCATGGCTCGGGAAGGGGGGATGGGGATCATCCATAAAAACATGTCTCCGGCCGAACAGGGGCTCGAAGTCGATCAGGTCAAAAAATCGGAAAGCGGCATGATCGTCGATCCGATAACCATGGATCCCGATCAGAAAATTTTTGAAGCCCTGCAGGTCATGGAAAAATACCGGATTTCGGGGGTTCCCATCACCAAGAACGGGAAACTGGTGGGAATTCTGACCAACCGGGACTTGCGCTTCGAAACTAATCTTGAGCAGCCGATCGCCAACGTGATGACCAAGGAAAACCTGGTCACCGTCCCCCCCGGAACCACCCTGGAAGAAGCCAAGCACCATCTGCATAAACACCGGATCGAAAAGTTGCTGGTGGTTGACGATCATTATGCCCTCAAGGGTTTGATCACCATCAAGGACATTGAAAAGGTCCGCAAATATCCCAACGCCTGCAAGGACGAATTCGGGCGGCTGCGGGTCGGCGCCGCGGTCGGGGTCGGAGACGATCGCGAAGAGCGGCTGGAAGCGTTGATCAGGGCGGGAGTGGATGTCGTTATTGTCGACACCGCGCACGGGCATTCCCAGATGGTTCTCGACACCGTTCGGGAAACCCGTCGCGCCTATCCCGATCTCCAGCTGATTGCCGGCAACATTGCCTCGGCGGAAGCCGCCGAAGCCCTGATTAAGATCGGCGCCGATGCCGTCAAGGTCGGAATCGGCCCCGGTTCGATTTGCACTACCCGGGTTGTGGCCGGCGTCGGAGTACCGCAGATTACCGCTATCATGGAAGTGGCCCGTGTCACCCGAAAGGCGGGCGTGCCCCTCATCGGCGACGGCGGGATCAAATACTCAGGAGAGCTGCCAAAAGGGATCGTCGCCGGTGCCGATGTGATCATGATCGGTTCCCTGTTTGCCGGCACTGACGAGTCGCCGGGAGAAACCATTCTCTACCAGGGGCGCACCTATAAGTCGTACCGGGGTATGGGCAGCCTGGGCGCCATGAATCAAGGGAGCAAGGACCGTTATTTCCAGGGGGACGTTGAAAGCGAAGTCAAACTGGTTCCGGAGGGGATTGAAGGACGCGTTCCCTACCGGGGAAGTCTGTCTGCCAACATTCATCAGCTGGTGGGCGGGCTGAGGGCCGGAATGGGTTACACTGGATGTTCTTCCATCAAGGAACTTCAGGAAAAAGGGCGGTTTATCAGGATTACCAATGCCGGCCTGCGCGAATCCCACGTCCATGATGTGGCCATAACCCACGAAGCTCCCAATTACCGCATCGAAAGGCCGTCCTGACCGGACGGTTCCAACATGTCGTCGGATATTCACGCCGAAAAAATCCTGATTCTCGATTTTGGCTCCCAGTACACCCAGCTGATCGCCCGCCGGGTACGGGAGGCCCATGTCTATTGCGAACTGCATCCTTACGACCTGAGTCTCGAGAAGATTCGCGATTTTGCTCCGCGGGGAATCATTCTCTCCGGCGGGCCCAAATCGGTTTACGATCAGGGTGCTCCGGCGGTCGCCGAAGAACTTTTCGACCTCGGCCTTCCCGTGCTCGGGATTTGCTACGGGATGCAGCTCATGTGCCACCATTTCGGAGGCGAGGTCGTGCCTGCCGGGAAACGGGAATACGGGCACGCCGACCTTTCGGCGCACGGCACCCCAGGACCGCTGTTCGACGGTTTCTTCGTGGATGGTCATAGCCCGGTCTGGATGAGCCACGGCGACCATGTGGAGGCCCTTCCCGGCGGATTTTCCATCGCGGCTGCAACCGAAAACGCGCCGGTCGCGGCGATTCAAAATGTCGGCCGCCATCTGTACGGCGTGCAGTTTCATCCCGAGGTCAATCATACCCCTCGCGGCGAAACCCTGCTCGACACCTTCGTTCGAAAAATCTGCGGTTGTTCCGGAGAATGGACGCCTGGTCGGATCATCGAAGATGCCGTCGTCCGAATTCGTTCCCATATCGGTGCCGAAAGGGTGATTCTGGGACTTTCGGGGGGGGTCGACTCATCCGTCGCGGCCGCCTTGATCCATCGGGCGATCGGCGACCAACTCACCTGCGTCTTTGTCGATACCGGCCTGCTGCGGCTCGGGGAAGGGGACCAGGTCATGGCTACCTTCGCTGAAAACCTGGGCGTCCAGGTTCTTAGGGTGAACGCGGCGGAACGGTTTTTAAGTGCCCTGGCCGGTGAGGTCGATCCGGAACGAAAACGAAAAATTATTGGCAACCTCTTCGTCGAGATTTTCGACGCCGAGGCCGGGCGGATTGAAAATGCCCGCTGGCTGGCACAGGGAACCATCTATCCGGATGTCATCGAATCGGCCGGTGCCAAGACCGGTAAGGCCCACAATATCAAAAGTCATCATAATGTCGGCGGGCTCCCCGAAAAGATGAATCTCAAGCTTCTCGAACCGCTGCGGGAACTCTTTAAGGATGAGGTTCGGGCTATCGGCGAGGAGCTTGGCCTGCCTCATCCGATGGTCTGGCGGCACCCCTTTCCCGGCCCGGGCCTGGGGGTCAGGATCCTCGGCGAAGTGAAGCAGGAGTATTGCGATATTCTGCGGCAGGCCGACGCGATCTTCATCGAGGAACTCTATCGCCTCGATCACTACCACAAGATCAGCCAGGCTTTTGCTGTGTTTTTGCCGGTGCGGAGCGTGGGCGTTATGGGGGACGGGCGAACCTACGAGTATGTCATTGCCCTGCGGGCGGTGGAAACCAAGGATTTCATGACCGCCGGGTGGTATCCTCTCCCCTACGCCGACATGGCCCGTATCAGCAATCGGATCATCAACGAAGTACGCGGGGTCAATCGCGTGGTTTACGATATTTCCAGCAAACCTCCCGCCACCATCGAGTGGGAGTAGTTGTGCCGATCTTCTGGCGGGTGGCCGAAGGCTGCCCGTTTGTTCAGCCCCCTTCCGCATATTCCACGCGCCTGCTTGCCGTATGAATGACCGCTGAGCAGTCCTCGATCCATTCCCTACCAGTTTAAATATCCCGGATGGAGTCAGACCATGGACGCAGAAGAAAAACTCGGAACCTATCGGCAAAAGCGCGATTTTAGCAAAACCCGGGAGCCATCGGGCAGCGGACGAAAAAAGGGACAAAAGTCGGTTTTCGTGATCCAGAAGCACGCCGCATCGACCCTCCATTACGATTTTCGGTTGGAGGTGGACGGGGTTCTTAAATCCTGGGCGGTCCCCAAGGGACCTTCCACCGACCCGAAGGAAAAGCGCCTGGCGGTGCAGACCGAGGACCATCCTCTCGATTACGCCGATTTCGAAGGTTTGATTCCGGCCGGAGAATACGGCGGCGGCACCGTCCTGATCTGGGACGAAGGGACTTTTGAAAACCTTCACGAGGAGCGTTCCATGGTTGAAAGCCTTGCCCGGGGGCACGCCGCTTTTACTCTGAAGGGGAAAAAGCTGCGAGGAGGATATGCTCTGACCCGGTTCCGGAGAGGGAGTGAAGAAAACTGGCTGCTGGTCAAGATGGACGACCCGGAAGCCGATCCTGATCGTAACCCCGTCACCAGGGAGCCGGAATCTGTCCGCAGCGGCCGGACTTTGGAAGAGATTGCGGCAGAAGAAACCGACTGACCGGCCGGAAGCGAGATCCCTGTCCGTCCCCCGCCTATACAGGCAACTCCAACCCGGCCAAAACCTCTCCCCCTTTACTTTCGCATCGGAACCGGCTTAAATAGCCGCAATGATTCTTCAGCCGGGAGGACCGTGGTGAAAGATGACCAGACCACCTTACAGGAACTGAAAGACAAAATGGCCCGGTTTGTCAGGGAGCGGGACTGGGAGCAGTTTCATACGCCCAAGAATCTCAGCATGTCGATTGCCATCGAGGCCGCCGAGCTGATGGAGCATTTCCAGTGGCTGACCGTCGAGCAATCGAAAAATCTCAACCCGACCGCCCTGCAAGAGATCGGAGAGGAACTGGCCGACATCATCATTTACAGTCTCTCCCTGGCCAATTTCCTCGGTCTCGACCTGGCCGAAACGGTCAATGCCAAAATGGAGAAGAACATCCGGAAGTACCCGAAAGAGCAAGTTCGGGGGAAATCCCATAAATATACCTTTTACCAAAAAGAATGACGCCTCCCGTCCGGCCGGGAAAACCGGCCAAAAAATACAGCCAGGCCGCCCGACTGCATGACGTGATCCGGATTCTGGAGGCCCGTTACGGTGCTACCGTGGATGAACTGGCCGAGGAATGTGGTGTCCATCGCCGCACCATTTACCGTGACCTGAATGCCATTCGCGAGGCGGGATACCCCCTGCTGTCGGAACCGACTCATGACGGACAGGCGCTTTATCGTTTTCTGACCGGTTTCAAGAATATCCCGCCGCTGACCTTTTCGCTGTCTGAACTCATGACGCTCTATCTCTGCCGGGGACGGCTGGCTTTCCTTCGCGAAACGCCATTTGCAGACGATCTGGAGGCCGTTTTCGGCCGCATTCGTTCCAGCCTGCCACCGCGCAGCGTGGCGCATCTGGAGCGGCTGGCCGGGGTTGTTGCTCCCCGGTTTCAGGGGCTTCGCGACTATTCGGGGCAGCGGAACATTCTGGAACAACTGCGCCAGGCGCTATTGTTCCAGAATGTTTGCAGGATTCATTACGCGCCCCCGCGCCGGGATCCCGAAGAATATCTTTTTGATCCCTATACGCTGATTTTTTACCGGGATTCGCTCTATCTCGGTGGCTGGGCGCACAATCGACAAGCTCTGCGACTTTTCCTGGTCGACCGGATTCAGGGGGTCGAAATGACCGACCGGCGTTTTGAAGTGCCGGAGGAGTTCCGTGTTGATGACCTTCTCGGCAGCGCTTTCGGCCTGATTGACGAAAGGCCGATGGAGATTAAAATTCGCTTTTTCCCTGAGGTGGCCCATCTCATCCGGGAACGGTCCTGGCACCCCAGCCAGCGCATTGACGAGGGGATGGACGGATCGATCATCCTTTCTTTTACCGCCGGCGGAGAAAAAGAGATTCTCGCCTGGGTTTTTTCCTACCTCCCCCATGTTCAAGTTCTCGCTCCTGAATCATTACGGAAGACTTTCTGCCAGGGGATCGAATCCGCTCTGGACCGATTCCGGGCTGAAAAATAGTCGTTCGCGCCGTCGCTGAGTGCTCCATGACGTATTCTGTCACGGGGTTCCGGTAGCCTTTTTGACAAGAGGAACAACCTTTTCGTCGAGGAGGTCACCCATGCTATGGCTGGAATTGATCGGAACTAACAGCGGCGCTTTTTACCTGGACATTTGCTCTTGTGAAGTGCATTCGCGGCCGGAACGGTTCGCATGGAGCATGAGCGGCATCCTTGGCGATGGCCATCGGGAAAGTCCCGTCCTGATTGAGGTCGGGGAAGAGGTCTGTATCACCTTCCTACAGGACGACTGGAAGGGTTTGCGACCGTCAGGGGAGTTTTCCGATGTCGACCCCTGGCACCTCGAAACCGCCCTTCGGTACGCTCTCGGCATTCCGTCATCCATCATGGAAGAGGAATTTTCAGCGGAGGGCGCTTCCCCCCCTCGTTCCTCCCGCCGCTCCAGCTTTCCCGGCCATTCCTACCACTCGACGGAATATCCGCCATATCCCAGAGTTTCTGAACCTGGGGAAGATGCCCGTAACGCGGCATGAGAAATGATGCGCTCCCAGGCGGTTTTCAAAGGCCCCGGTTAAACATTGCAAAGGGAAAAATTGTGAGGTACAAATGGGGCACACTCCGGGACAGGATTGGCGATGCGCACTATTGTTCTTGCTTCCACCAGCCCCTTTCGCAAAAAGCTGCTACAACAACTGCAGATTCCTTTTCTAACCGATAGGCCCCGGTTTGAAGAGGAACTGCAGCAAAACATTGCACCCGAATTGCTGGTCAAACATCAGGCACAACAGAAAGCCCTTAGTCTTCAGGACCGGCATCCCCAGGCCCTGATCATCGGCGCCGATCAGGTCTTCGTCGACCACCGGCACCGCATCCTCGGCAAGCCCGGGTCCGAAGAAAAGGCGGTTCAGCAGCTGCTTGGGATGGCCGGGCAGACCAGTACCTTTTATACCGGGCTGGCGGTTCTCGATGCCGAGAGTGGAGAGTCGTTGGTCGATTACTCGGCCTTTTCGGTTACTCTAAGACCATTGTCCGAATCGCAGGTCAGATCTTATGTTAAAAGGGACGATCCGCTGGAATGCGCCGGGTCCTTCCGGATTGAAGGGTTGGGTATTGCCCTAATGGAGCGGATGGAGGGAGAGGACTACAATGCCCTTATCGGCCTGCCCCTGATCCTGTTGACCAGCCTGCTGGAACAGTTCGGGGTGAATATCCTCTGACCGGTTCATGGCAAAGGCTCTCCAAAGAATTTCGGACGGTCTTCCCCGGAATTTTTATGAGCAGGCCGGTCAGAGTTAGGCGACAGCCCGTGAATTCTCTTAAGGCTCATCGATGGACGGCTTGACCCCGATTCATCCCCGGTGCTAGACTTGACCACATCGATTTTCGACCGGTCATCGCCGCGCAGTTTCGCCCGTCGATATCGGTCTTTTTGTTTAAATCAGACCCGAAGTCGATAACCGGAGATACCGTCGATGATTGGAACGGTGGCAGTTCCGTTGCCCTCGCCTCTGCTCCGAGCCCTCCCCAACAACCTATTTCCATGAGTCAACAGGGTATGGAACACGCCGATTTCGTTCATCTCCATCTGCATTCACAATACAGCCTCCTCGATGGGGCCATAAAGATCAGCGATCTGATCGAACGCGGCAAGGCCTACCGCATGCCCGCCCTGGCTTTGACCGACCACGGCAACATGTTCGGAGCCGTGGAGTTCTATGAGAAGGTTTCAGCCGCCGGAATTAAGCCCATCCTCGGCTGCGAAATTTACGTGGCTCCCGGCTCCCGTTTCGATAAAAGCGGAGTCCGGGGATCGTCCGAGGCCTCCCATCATCTTCTCCTTCTTTGTAAAAATCTGACCGGCTACCGCAATCTCTGCAGGCTTTTGACGGCCGCTTATCGAGAGGGGTTTTATTATAAACCCAGGATCGACTGGGACCTGTTAAAAGAAAAGAATGAGGGGTTGATTGCCCTCACGGCCTGTCTGGGAGGGGAGATCCCCTCCCTGATAAGACAGAACCGGATGGACGTGGCCAAACAACGGGCCGAATTCATGGCTGGCATTTTCGACCGCGATCGTCT
>Ga0055480_10001135_pt1 | contig 10511 bp, 8 predicted proteins | sample Muzzi_PWB_D2_FD_57935 | JGI IMG/M metagenome (GOLD analysis project Ga0055480, IMG submission 57935) | Wetland microbial communities from San Francisco Bay, California, USA, that impact long-term carbon sequestration - Muzzi_PWB_D2 | ecosystem: Environmental > Aquatic > Marine > Wetlands ... | reverse complement strand
TAAGAGGATATCAGGATTATGAGCAAAAGACGAGGTTTGGGAAAGGGATTAGGCGCTTTAATTCCCCCTGCCGATACTTCAAAACCGGTTAGCTCCGAGGTTCGGGCGGGGGCGGTGGAAATACCCGTTGACCAAATATCACCCAACCCTCACCAGCCCCGGCAGACGATGGATCAAGACAATTTGCAAGAGCTAGCCAACTCGATTACTGAACATGGGTTGATTCAACCTCTTGTCGTCACGCAAGTGGGGCTGTCGTACCAGCTTATTGCTGGCGAGCGTCGATGGCGGGCCAGTCAATTGGCCGGTTTGACTACCGTGCCGGTAATTATCAAAGAGAGTAGCCCTCAGCAAATGCTGGAGTTGGCTATTGTTGAAAATATCCAACGTGCCGATTTGAATCCGTTGGAAGAAGCGCAAGCCTTTGCGCAATTAATGGAGGAGTTTGGCTTAACTCAAGAAGCAGTGGCCGAACGTGTTGGCAAGAGTCGCACAGCCGTAGCCAATACTATTCGCCTGTTGAATTTGCCGGATGAGATAAAGGAGTCTTTGGCTACTGGCAAAATTTCCGAAGGTCACGCCCGTGCTTTGCTCAGGTTAAAAAAGGAAAAGGATCAATTTAACGTTGTAACGACAATCATGAATCGCGGGCTTAGTGTTCGACAAACAGAGGATTTGGTTCGAAAGATTTTGACCGGGGAGTCTACCGTCAAACCAAAGCCTCCCCCCCTTACCCCTCATGATAAAGCTTTGCTGGCCAGGTTTGAGTCTAAATTGGGAACTAAAGTTCAACTCAGCCGGGCCGAAGGAGAAACAGGGAAGCTTACAATTCACTTTTATTCCCAAGAAGAGCTACAGGCTATTTTTGATACTATTTTGGGAGAGGATGAGCAACTTTAGAGCCGTTCCGTACTTTGGCGAAACGACTCTGGTTGAGTACTCAATTAGATGATGGTTGGGGCAGAAATACCAAAGAGTACCAAACTCACAATAACAGCGCTGACAAAGCTGGTAATTACTTTAGTTATCACTGCTGTTTGGCTTTCACGTGCCTGTCCTTGATAGATCATTCGAGCCAGTCTGGGTATGAATACCAGAGGGGCCATTAACCCAAAGCCAGCTAAGATTAATGCCATTGCTATAATGCGCTCGATAGCGCCCAAAACTCTATCTTCGGTAGCGATGCCCAGCGTTTTTGTCACTTCTTGGCCTTGAGCAGCCCAAACTGCTACTGTTACCTCAACTTCTAATACGGGGGCGGTACTAATTAAGGCGGCTATTCCAATCAAGTAGGCCATCATTCGATACTGATTAGGAGCAGTGGCGGCAGGTAAAATATTTAGGCTATCAAATGTCCATCCTGTAGCAGCCCATGCAATTAAAATAATCAGAATAATATGGGCGAGTTGATCCAGAAAGAGCAAGAGAAGCCCTTTGCCTTTACTGTTATCAATAAAAATAAAGGTTCTAAATTGGTCAATGAAAAGATGACCGATGAAAAGAACAATTATCCATACCCACCAATTTGGAATCGAACCCCAAGCTAAGATTCCTGTTATAAAGGTGACAACTGCCACATGAATTATCAATCCTGTCCAACCCTTTCTTTTGGCTAAGACTAACCAATAGGGTTGCAGGACAAAATCCCCTACAACATGGCCCAATGTAAGACGCAAAAAGAATGATAATGCGATTCCTGTATCTAAAATTATCATATTTCCTTATAGAAAGCTATCTAAGATATTTTCAGAGAATGGTAGAATCATTAGAATTTCTGTATTCTGCCTACTCTAAATGGTGTGATTATTAGCACCTTAAAATCATCCCAATTTAAAAACCTGGCTGTATATGACGCATTATTCACCGTTTCTTGGCTCACGGTAAAATGGCAAATTTTACAGCCTCACCGGCAAGGACAGCCAGCAAATCTGGTTTTTGATTTTTAAAATAACGATTGGATAATAAAACTTGCAGAATTTGTCGATCCTCTTATGGGTTCGACGTGTGATATCATGAGGACGTAAAGTAGAGAGGTTAGCTTCAGGTGAAATATGCCGGGAGTGATTTGAATATACTTATTTTTGCCTCAAGATTTTCTGATTTTTTGTCTGTTAAGTTGCTTGTGACTAACCGACCGCCTTTATATTTTGGGATTTGCCTTTGAGTTATCTATTGGTTGGCACTTGAAGATATTTAATCCTAACTCAGTCTGGCGAAAAGGGCTAATTGGCAAGCAGCTTTTGAAGCAGTACTGTTTCTTTTTCAGCTGCTTCCCTCCCCAATTGAAGAAAATCTTCAGCTTTGTCGTAATCCATCGCTGTAAAAACTTCAACTTTAGGTTTAATTAAAACATCAACCGGACTCATGCGTGTTTTGACGATTTCGCGCTCCATAATAGCCATCATACTGGTGAGGACACCCAAAAAATTTGGACCGTGAGAATGTGCAGCGGCTGCTTGCCCTCTAACACGCTCTTCTTCAATCGAAGGGATAACACTGGAGGCAATAATGATATTGGCCCCCTTTTCCGACAAAATACTGGCCGGTACGGGATTTACAGCGCCACCATCAATTAGAAAGTGCCCATTTAATTTGTAAGGCGAAAATATGCCAATCATACCAATGCTGGCTCTAACGGCTTCAGCCAGAGGCCCGCTTTCAAAAACAATCTCTTCACCGGAGAGTACATCCGCGGCTACCACATAAAAAGGGATTTTGGTATCGGCAAAGGTAGAATGGTTAAGTTGTTTATCCAGATATTTTAATGTGGCATTCCCTTTAATTAATCCGTCCCAGGGCAAACTGAATTTGGGATCCCACAGGCCACTTTTGAATTCGATTGTCTTGATTAGATTCTTGGCAAAATCAGCAATTTCATTGACGGACTTGCCAATAGCATATAACGCCCCAAACAGAGAGCCGGCGCTGGTTCCTACAAGCAAGTCGATGGGGATATTCGCCTTTTCTAAGGTTTCCAACACCCCAATGTGAGCAATACCTCGTGCGCCGCCGCTAGATAAGGCCAATCCAACAACCCGATGGGTAATTTTGCGGGCTGTACGGCCAATCTCTTCCTCGGTAGTGTCACAAGAAAAAATCGGGCCGGTTGCGGCTTCAACAATCCATTCTTCTTGAGGAATGCTACACAGAACTGTTGCCTTGGATAGCCGCACAGCTTTAACGTTAACTGCGTTGTACTCTGGTGAGAGTGCTACTAATACCCAATCAAAACCATCGGCCAAAATACCCAGCGTTTCAACCAGGGCTTCACTGGTTGAATTTTCCATTGCTTCCAGAATTACCAAGGTATCACTTTGGAATTCTGGCCCGGCCTGGCTGGTCAAATTTTGTCCGGTGGCATCTAATATGACCACCCGCTGGTGGGTTGTATTGTAGATACTCTTAGCCAATTCGCAAACATGCGGGCCAAAAACAGTCGCTAGATTGTAGCCCGGTCGTCTGCTCGACTCGCTGACCGCATCGGTCAATCGGCGGCTCAATTCCTTGGTAATCTGTAGAGCTATTTCTGGATGATCGACCAAAAGCTCATCCATGTCTGCTTTGCGCAGCATCCAAAAATCTGCGTCAATCGTTACAGTCAAGGTAGCCGAGCGGCGTTGGTCTAACAATAAGGCCATTTCCCCAAAAAAGTTGCCAGGCCCCAGGTAGTTAATTATCCTTTCCTGTTGCCCGACTTCGGTATTGACGGATACTTTAACCTGCCCGGACTCAATCAAATACATTGAGTCGCCCAAACTGCCTTCGACAAATACAACCTCGCCGTGTTCAAAGTGAACTTTGTGTAATTTGGCCGAGATAGCAAAAAGGGTGTCAGCCGCCAGGCCCATAAAAAAGGGGATACGCTTGAGGCTATCTATAATTGTTTTATTTTGGGTGGCCTGACTTTCGATTATTTCCACAGTTATGACGCTTTAACTTGCTGAATGATTACTCAATTGGGTGTCGAGAAATGTCGTTTATATGTATCATTCGCAAATCTATTGATAGTGTTAGCTGGATTACTAAAAAAGTTATTCAAAGCCCTAAATACTTATGTTAAAAAATTATATCACTCCTTGTCGAATGTATCAATGGGACATGAGTTTTAACCAGGGCTATAACAAAGTCGATTGACAAACCGAAAAAAACTTCCCGGAAGTTGCAAAACGCCATTCAAAGCCTCTAAATTTATCTTATTACCAAGCATTTCAGTAAAATCAGCCATCAAACTTCCGGGAAGTTGGACTTTGCAATAGCCCTGGAGTTTTAACCCCGTGCAATTGTATACCAGAGTCATAAAAATTTTGTACTGTTGCATATTACTTCAAGCTGATTATAATTGTATACATAATCTTTGCAATATGATAATCTTATATGACTCTTCAGGATAAAACCCATTCAGTTACATCGCAAGCCAAATTGGAAGAGGCTATTAGAATAGCTAAATTAGGCCACAAAGCCGAAGCCGGAGAACTGCTTCGCAGCATCGTGGCCTTACAACCGGTAAATCAAGCGGCTTGGCTGTGGTTGTCGGCAGTGGCGATGAGTCAGGCTGAGGCTGAGACAGCTTTAGCCCAAGCCAGACAAATTGATCCAACTCACCCCGGCTTGCTTCGGGCTGAACAATGGTTTGTGCACCGTTTTTCTCCTTCTCCCGAGACAAAAAAAAGCAAGATTATAACCGATTCCTCAACATTCCAGCCCATAACCCAACCTAAAGGGTCAAAAAACTTATGGGCCGCTTTTAATCCGGTGGCCTTTGGTTTGGCTATTTTAGCGGTCTCAATAGGTTTATTGGTCTTATTTTGGGGCTTGATTTTGGAGGTCAGGGCTGCTGTCCAGCCTACCTATGCAGTGCAATCCACAAAGCAAGAAGATGCGGCTGTTGTTATTGAAGAGGTAGAGAAAGAGCTTGCTGACGGTTACATTCAAAAGGGATTGACCCTACGCGATGAAGGACATATTAAGGAGGCTGTAACCAACTTTGAGCAGGCCTTGAATTTAACGCCAAATCACCTACAAGCCCAACATGAACTTCGTTTAGCCTCGGCTTATCTGGCAGGGACTGAACATTATCAGGCTGGCCGGTGGCAAGAGGCGGTGACGGAACTGGAAATCGTCTGGGCCGAGACCGATGCTTATCCGAATGTGCGAGATTTATTGTATAGCTCTTACTATAATTTGAGTCTGGCTCGACAGGCCGCCGCTGAACTGCCTCAGGCTAAAGAGGCTATACAGGCAGCCATTGCGCTTCGCCCAGATTTAAGTACGCCCCAGCGCATTCTCACGGAGATTGAATTCGCGATGGCTGGCGAGACTCCTCCAACAACTGCTGTTTCGGCCTCTGTTAAAGATAAATTGATTGTGGTTGGTCTTGCCGAGCAACGTATGGTTGTGTATGAGGGCGATTGGCAGGTGTTCGATTTTATCGTTTCCACCGGTGAGCCGGGGCGAGAGACCGCCGTCGGTGAGTTTGAGATACAAAACAAGATTGATGTGGCCTATGCCAGCACCTGGAACCTCGATATGCCTTATTGGATGGGGATTTACTGGGCAGGTCCCCTACAAAATGGAATTCACTCACTCCCCATTGTGAAACACACCGGCCAAAAACTATGGGATGGTTATTTAGGGCAGCGTGTTTCTTATGGTTGCATCATTTTGGGCGATGATGACGCCGCCAAGCTCTACAATTGGGCCGAAGTTGGAGCCAAAGTTAAGATTGTCCCAAGCCTGGCCGAGTGGTCGCCTAAAAGTTAGCCAACTCAGGGCTAATTGGCCGGTTCGATGTCGGTTACCATATCAAAAGTGTTGATTTTTAGAATCCAACGGCTGCCAATTTCACATTGGGTCAGCAGATTTTGGTCGCTGGAACTGTAGCTATATTGGCCGTCTTCCGTGGAAAATATGCAGCGGTAAGTTTCCGTACGATCAGCCTCACGCTCATCAGAGCTAAGGGCCAGAGTCGGCCAGCGCGGAGATAAGTCCTCGCCACTCAGGCTTTTTTCATCAACCTTTTGCCATTCTTCAACGGTGTACTCGCAGAAATTTTCAAACACTTCGTATTGACAATCTTGGACAACCTCACCAAAGCCACTGCCGCTATCGACGGTGTATGGTGTGCCGCATATTTCTCTAGATTGAGCATTGGCAGGACGTTCATCTTGAGTATAGCGAGCCTTCGAGGTGCAACTACCCATAACACCATCCGCCGGAATCTCATCGTGCCAATCTTCGTATGTCACCGGCACTAATCCCTCGATTTCAATTGACCGACTCCAGGAAACCGAGCGAGCTGTGCCGATAACATCTTCAGTCCGGTTAAAAAGAACAAAAAGAGTGATGAGAGCGGCGCAAGCCAGTACTACAACCCCAACAATAACCGCAATACGACCAAATCCGCCCTTCTTTTGTTGAATAGGTTTTGTAGCAACTTGTGGTTCTGGCTTTGGTTGAGGTTCTACCAAACTGGCCCCACAATTAACACAATTTGGCGCATCAGCCTCGTTGGCCGTGCCACAGGCGGGACACTCAATCTGCTTGGCTGGTCTGTCACGGTGTGCGCCTAATACCTGCCCACTCTTCCGTTTGGCGCCCTCGCTTAAATCGGCCCCGCATTGGCTACAAGTGGGAGCATTTGCCGGGTTGCGCGTGCCACAGTAATAACAGTGGATATCAGGCCCAGCCTTGGCTTGAGCAATTTTTTCCTCATCTGTAATGATTGTCTCTTGAGCTGCTTGTTCGAACTCTACGTTATCCGGTTGTGGCGCACCACAGTTGGGGCATGTTTTTTGGGGACCCGGGTTCCTGGTGCTGCAATTGGGACAGGTCCATTGCAACTCTACATGCCCAAGGGATTTTTTCGCCATTTTGTCTTTCCTCCAAAGATTATCATGTGTTATCGGGCTTCAAGTTGGGTTAGCTCTTGTTTCAATTTGGCACGTTGGCCTGGTTGTCGTAAGGCCGTTTCATAGGCCTCTAAATAATCTTGTACTAATCGGGCTGGCATTTGAAGAAGATCAGCAATTTCGTCTTCCGGTATATCTTCCTGGTGTAGTGATACCACCCGAATAAAGTTATTAATGCACCGTTGTATAGCTTGCGGTGAATGATGAAGCCATCGAGCAACTTGATCTGGGTCCGTTCGATTTAACCATAACTCAATGATGCGAACCTTATAAGATTGGTGTTGTCCATCATTCTTTAACTGTCCTCGGGTAACGATGGTATGGCCCTCTGATTTTAGAGCTTGGATATCCCGCCGGATGGTTCGGACATCGACGTTAAGAATATTAGCCAAATCCTCTTGCGTCAGAATTCCACCCTGTTCTAAAGCTGCCTCCAGACATCGTAAGATTCGCCCTCGTCGTAAGCCGGTAGCTCCCTCACGAGTCTTTACCTCGGCATCCTCGTTTCCGGCATCAACGGTTAGGGTCACTTCAACCTTATCTGTTTCTGTAAGCGGTAGCCCAACCGGAGCGTTAAGATTAGCGATTGATACACACATTTGACCCGGCTCGGCCCTGGTGTTATTTCCTACAAATACCTGCTGGGCTATATGTAGTAGTTCATACGAGATATGAACGGGTATATTAAATTCCTTTTGCAATATACCGAGAAAGGCACTGCCCTTAGAGTCTACTTGCTCCGCACTGACCAGATTTTCCGAGCTAGACCCCTTTGGCCGATCCTCGCCACTCTTTACCGTTGACGATGTTATCTCAATTGTGCTTTTTTTACGAACCTGGCTCAATTGTACTTTTGTCCCATCTTCGGCCACAATCAGGTTGCCCTGGTAACGCTTGGCAAAGGCAGCCACAATTTTGTCTGGCGACTCATCAAATTCAAGGCCAATGTGGCTGGTGAGAACATGCGGTATTTTTGCTGAGGCAGCAAATTCGGCTACGGCTTTGGGTTTGGCGTGCGCCATCTCATGGATGAGTAAATCACAGCCTTTTACATAAGGGCGTAACTCTTCGGGGGATTGAATATCGCCGCTATAAACAATTCGCCAGCCCGGTCCGTTGATTATCATGCCGCAAGCTATGGCTTTGCGCCCAAAATTGGTCACTAATTTCGGCTCATCCAGATGTTGGGTTTTGAAGTAAGTTACGCCAACCAGTGCTTCCTTGTAGGTTTTACCCGGCTTGATGTTGGTTAAGAGAAGTTCGTAGCTGAGTTCTTCGGGCATGACAAAGGAATCGGTTAAAAGCCGCCGAATTTTACCGCGTGTCCCGCGCGGACCGTAAACCTTGAGAGGTTCAGAACGCCGATATTGGTGATTTTGGGTTAGGAGAAGCCCCAAATTGGCGATATGGTCCATATGCCAATGGCTGAGAAATATGGCATGTATATCGGTGGGGTCAAGGCCGTGCTGATATAAAAGGGTACTCACTGGCGCACCACAATCCAGTAAGAATAACTTGCCCGTAACAAATAAAGCATAAGCAGAGGGAAACCGCTGCGAGGTGGGCGCAGCGGACGAAGAGCCGAGTACAATCAGTTCGTCGGGCATGGTTAATACTCCTCTGCGTGAGAAATAGGCTCAGAGCATTGCCAATTATAGCAATGTCATTATTGACAAGAGGCTACATTAGCCTGATGGCTGTCAAAATCTTCGGCAAATAAATGTGCGCCTTCGCCGCCACAACCCATAAAGAAAAGATACTTGGTTTGGGCCGGTTGCAAAGTAGCGATGATTGAGGAAGCGCCGGGATTGGAAATAGGTCCGGGCGGCAAACCCGGATTCAGATACGTATTATAAGGTGAGTTTACTTCGCTATATTCTTCCAGCGTAACCGGAGTTTTCCACCACTGCCCGGTATCGGTTTGATAACCCATCGCATACTGAACGGTCGGGTCGGCTTGTAGATACATGTCCTGGTTGATGCGGTTTATATAGACACTGGCAATGGTAGGACGCTCTGTAGGAATCACCGCTTCCCGCTCGACAATCGAAGCAATGATTAAAGTTTCGTAGAAAGTAAAACCCTGAGCCGAAGCTAACTCGATGGCATTGGCCGGTATTTTACTGGCCATGTTATCAAGCATACGGCTGATAAGGTCTTCTGGGGTGGCCTTCACCGGCAGACGATACGTATCGGGAAATAGATAGCCCTCGTAAGAGGCTCCGGCAGGACGGTCGGCCAGCAGCGGATGGTCCACGCCAACCCCCTGCCGCACTGTCGCCAGAAATAGCGAACCATCCATAATGTCATTTTTGGTGAGCAGGTCCGCAATCTGTTCGGCCCGCCAACCTTCGGGAATGGATACAGTAACCTCTTCAAAGTTGGCCTTTTGCAGAGCCTCGGCGATTTCGCGCATGTTCATGTTGCGGCGCAACTCATATTCACCCGCCTCAAGCGAAGCATCCAGGCCGTTGTAACGCAGAAAGAGACGAAAAATATCGGGATCGCTGATAAATTGCTGCTCGACCAGCTTGTTGGCGACGGATGCAGCAGTTTCGCCGATTTCAACGGTAAATGGCACGGGAGAGGGGTCATTGGAAAGGGGGGTATTGATGGCCTGCGATTGGGATTGCAAATAGAGACCCAGAATAAACTCCTCAATATTCTGTGGTGAATGGGCCACCGAGGCATCCCCCACAGAAATTGAAGCCACCGATTCATCGGTTTGGTTGGAAAAAGCCCAATAGCCTGCCCCCAATATCACGACGATAGCTGCAATGGCAATCACAAAGACAATTAATCGAAAAATGGCGCGAATAACAACCATCTGAACTCCGTTTGTTCTTATTACCGGGTTGAGGCTCGATTCTACTCCAACGAGGGGGAAAAATCAAACCATAGGTCTAGTCTTCTCCTGTATTAACAATCAAATTCTTCTGCGCATCCCAACACTCACAGGAGCTACGAACCTCTCCAGCCTTGATGATTGTCCCTTCATATGGAGTTAAATTCGGTTGTACCACCCAACCAGACAGATTTAAAGGAACCGGCCCGCCCGCCTCAATCCATTCGCCATTGTAGCGCCGGGCGAAGTGTAAATGGCTAGAATTCGCCAGACCGCCCTCGCATGAGGCATAGCCGATGATATCACCCTGAGTGACTTGTTGCCCCACCTGCAGCGGATGTTCAGAATCCAGGGTCATGTGTAAATAGAGCAGCACCCAGCCGGTTTGAATATTCCCATCACCGTCGAGGTCAAGCTGTACTTCGCCTTCACGTGCTACCACCACAACGCCGGGAGCCGCCGCAGTACTTGGCTCACTAGAATAAAAGCAGTTGCCTAGGACATCCGGCGGGCCAAAGTCAACGGCAGCCCAACCACTGCCATCGACATAGCCGCCGTGAGGTCCGCTGGTAAAATAGAAGCCCTGACCCTCGGCCCACGGTAGGCTCAACTCCGGCTGGGTTAAGTTGATGGGAACAATTGGTCCAACTTCATAGGCAAAGGGGTCGCCAAAGAGAGCGCGGTAATCGGCCATGAGACCATCGGCACTCAATTCTTGTTGCCATGTCTCGAAATCGGAGTGAATAGCTAAAATATTT
>Ga0055480_10001134_pt1 | contig 10514 bp, 16 predicted proteins | sample Muzzi_PWB_D2_FD_57935 | JGI IMG/M metagenome (GOLD analysis project Ga0055480, IMG submission 57935) | Wetland microbial communities from San Francisco Bay, California, USA, that impact long-term carbon sequestration - Muzzi_PWB_D2 | ecosystem: Environmental > Aquatic > Marine > Wetlands ... | reverse complement strand
GCCTGGTCGAGGAAGACAATCGCGACCGCCTGGCGCTCTATCGGGACATCGCCCTGGCCAACGGTTTTCCCGAAAAGGTCCCTGAGGTTCAGGCAATTTTTGCCGATTCCTGGCGGGCCAGGGCCGCCCCCGGCTGGTTTCTGGAAACGGATGCCGGGAACTGGGTACGAAAATAGCCGAAACCATGCCCCGATTGCCCTTGAAATTGGTTCAGGGAAACCTTTTGTAAGGGGCCGGATTTCATACGGAGGAAGGAATGAAACTGCTGATGCGTAGCCTGATCGGCCTTGCCGTTGTTGCCGCGGCGGCCTGCGTAACCATTAACATTTATTTCCCCGCGGAAGAGGTTCGCGGGGCAGCGGACAAGATCGTCGATGAGGTCTGGGGGGACCGGGCTGCTCCCGCCAAACCGGATGAGCAGCAGCCGGCGGTTCCCCCGGCAGGAGATGCCAAGCCGGGAAGCAGCATGCATTGGATTCTTTCGCCCAATACTGCTTACGCGGCGCAGGATATCAATGTTTCCACTCCCGAAATCAGAGCCATCAGGGACTCCATGAAGGATCGCTCCGACCAGCTTTTCCCCTTCCTTGATTCCGGCAATGTGGGCATCGCCCTGGACGGCCTGCTGGCGATCAGGACCACCGATGGTTTGAGCCTCAAAGACCGGGCTGCCGTGCAAAGACTGATCGAGGCGGAAAACCGGGATCGGAAGCGTCTCTACCAGGAAATAGCCCGGGCCAACGGTTTTCCGGAGAAGGTGGATGAGGTTCAGGCGATATTTGCCGATACCTGGCGGGACAAGGCCGGGAAAGGCTGGTACCTCGAACAGGGAAAAGGCAACTGGACCCGGAAGTGATCTGCAACGTCTGCCGTTAACCAAACCCCCGAAGGGACCGGGTGTTCCATCGGGGGTTTCTCCTGTTCATCCGTTGGAAAAGTCAGGGTTGGAAAAAGCCGGCGGATCAGGCGGGATGTTCGATAAAATCGTAGCCGCCTCCCCCCTGGACCAGCAGGTAGCTGGAAGTGGTGGGGCTATAGTTGCTTACCCGGTGTGCCCTGCCAGGCGCGATCCGGCATCTTTCGCCGGGTGCCAGAAGGCGGTTTTCATCAGGATTTTTGAGGTCGATTTCAAGCGTTCCTTCCAGGCAGAAAATATCGTCGGTGACCTGGGAGTGATAATGCCAGGGAACAGTTTCCCCCGGAGGGAGAACCATGATTCGGACCCGGGCCTCTTCGGTATGGATCAAGGTTTCCTGCCGAGTGGTCATTTCTTTTTACTCCCTTCGTTCAAACTATTCGATCCTGGTCCATTGGGGGCCATTCCAGCGCACAGCCGGCTATCCGTCCGTGCTTAATTGTACAAAATTCGGGGCCGGACCGTGCGTCAACATTGGGTGAATATCTCATGAATGCTTCGGAACTGCTGGTAAAAACCCTGGAAAACGAGGGAGTGGACACAATTTACGGGGTTCCCGGGGAGGAAAATCTCGATTTTCTGGAAGCCCTGAGAAAATCAACAATCGAACTGATCCTGACCCGACATGAACAGGGAGCGGCCTTTATGGCGGCCACTCGGGGGCGTTTGACCGGGAAAACCGGGGTCTGTCTGGCGACCCTTGGGCCTGGGGCCACCAACCTTGTGACCGGTGCCGCCTATGCCCAGTTGGGAGCCTTTCCGATGCTCATGATTACCGGGCAGAAGCCGATAAAGACCAGTAAACAGGGACAGTTCCAGATCGTTGATGTTGTCGGGATGATGCGCCCTTTGACCAAATTCACCCGGCAGATCGTCAATGTCAATCGCATCCCGGGCATCGTCCGCGAGGCTTTTCGCCTGGCCGAGGAAGAACGTCCGGGAGCGGTTCATCTGGAACTGCCCGAGGACGTGGCCGCCGAACCGGTAGCTACCGACACGCCTCAGGTTTTTGCGGTGGGGAATGCCCACCTTCCGCAGGCCGATGAAAAAGTTCTCCAGGAAGCAGCAACCATGATTGGCAAAGCGAAGTATCCGTTGCTGTTGATCGGGGCGGGGGCCAACCGGAAAAAGGTCCGCGGAGCCTTGCGCGACCTGGTCAGCAAAACCGGCATTTTTTTCTTCACGACCCAGATGGGAAAAGGGGTTGTCGATGAAAACAGCCCTCAGTGTCTGGGTACCGCGGCACTGTCCGACAACGATTATATTCATTGCGCCATCGATCGGGCCGACCTGGTTGTCAACGTTGGACACGATGTGGTTGAAAAACCCCCCTTTTTCATGCATGACGACGGAAAACGGGTCATTCACGTCAACTTTAAAACCGCCGAGGTTGACACGGTCTATTTTCCGCAGTTGGAGGTGGTCGGGGATGTTGCCCATTCGGTTCAGCGTCTGTCTATGCTGGTCGGTTCGCTGCAAAAGGATTGCTCTTTTTTCCGACGGGTCAAAGAGAATCTTGCCGAACATATCCGGGAAAAGACAGACGCCACTGACTTTCCGCTGAAACCCCAGCGGATGGTGAGGGACGTCCGCCGGGTGATGCCCTGCGACGGGATTCTGGCGCTGGATAATGGAGTGTTCAAAATCTGGTTCGCCCGGAATTATCTGGCGTCAGAACCCAATACCGTTCTTCTGGACAACGCATTGGCGACCATGGGGGCGGGCCTGCCTTCGGCGATGGAGGCGGCCAGGCTTTTCCCGGAACGCCGGGTTATGGCTGTCTGCGGCGACGGCGGATTCATGATGAACAGTCAGGAAATGGAGACCGCGGTCCGCCTGGGACTCAATCTGGTGGTGCTGGTGATCAATGACGGCAGTTACGGGATGATCCGGTGGAAGCAGCATGCCATTGGATTCGCTGATTTCGGGTTGACCTTCGGCAATCCCGATTTCGTCAAATACGCACGGAGCTTTGGCGCCGGAGGTCATCGGGTTGCATCGGCGGATGATTTTGCCCCGCTCATGGAGGAGTGTTTTGGCCTGGGCGGGGTGCACCTGATTGATCTGCCGGTGGACTATTCGGAAAACAACAAAGTCCTGATTGACGAGCTCAAGGACCGGGTCTGCCTGATCTGATCCCGGGTTACGGAATCCACTCCGTCCCTTTCTTCAACCCCAGCCCCATCGATTCCCGCCTCCCGTTTCCGGCCAGGCCGGAATCGCCAACTGGTCCAAAATTCAGGGCGCCAACGCACCCGCCCGGTTCCCTGGGTTGGCCGGATCGACATATTCGATGCGGGAATTTTCCCAGCAATATCGCTCCAGGTAGTCTCCAAGTCCTTTGGGAGGTTTGAGGTTTTTGGCGATCGCGTCGGCCAAAAGGTCAGTTCGGTCCTTTGGAACGGGATGGACCAAGTGGCGTATCTCCTCGATGGCCTGAATGTCGGAAGCGATGATCGGACGTTTTGCGACCAGGTACTGGCGGATCGACCCACTTGCATACAGACTTGTTGTCGGAGGCAGGGTATACCAGACATTAACATCGCACTTCGAAAGGTTGAAAACAACTTCCGCCAGAGGCAGATGACGGGTCGTCAATTGGATCCAGTCCCGCTTGGCCACCGCGGCTATGACTCGCTGTTCGAAATCAGGCGGAGTCGATTTGTGGGAGGTGCTGGTCCAGAGATGGAGGACCGTGTCCGGCAGTCGGTCGCAGGCCTCAATCAGTTCGAGGATCCCCTTGTGGGGCTGAAGGAAGCCAAAACAGCCGACATGGCGCTTCCCGTCATTTTGCGAAAAAAGCCGGTCGCTGACCTCAAAAAGCTCCACGGGATGAGGGAATATAATGATGCATTTCCCGCTGGTCCCGGCTTTTAGGAGAAAATCCCTGGCCGAAGGATTGTGCACCACGATCTGATCGGCGTGTCTCAGTATCAGGGCCTGGGCAGTGGAATCCGGAAGCATCCTGAGAATATTCCTGTCCAATTGGGGGTTGCCTTTCCCGGCAAATCCCAAAAGGACGACGTGCATTGCCTCGATCATTCTCAAGTATAGGCTCTGGGATTTTTCGAAGAATGAACGATTCCCTTCATATGCTGCTGGTCCACTTTCGATGGTCGGGACAGAGGTTCCTCCCGGTTTGGAAAGGCGACATTTCAATCGGTATAAAAATTTTTCAAGGACCAGAAAAGTGTTCGCGATTTTGATCCGCCAGGTATGCTTGATCGGGAGTACGGTGTGCATCGAAACAACGAGCGCGATGCGACGTTTCTTGCAGTAACGGATAATCCTGCGTAGCTCCGGGATGGGAATCAGGCCAAATTCATGTTGCACATGAAGGTGTGAGGGGGGGCATTCTCCCTTTAATTTATCCAGGGAGTCTATAGCCTTAAACCCTTTGGCAGCGGCTAACTTCTCGGTATATTCCCCAATTCCGCATGGCTTGCCCAGGCTGGGACAATATTGAACCACGCGGCTATTCGGTTCATTTTGGTCGACAAGGGATTTAGGCCCGGCCAGAGGAATCACCATCATCCCTTGTCCTTTAGTCGTAACAGTTCCAGAATTTTCGGCGTGCAGCGTTTGCCGCCACAGGACCCGGAACCGGCTCCGGTGGCTTTCTGCAGATCGGTCAGAGAGGACTTCCCCAGGTCGATTTTCCGGAGGAAGGTTTTCTTGCGAATCCCCCGACAGATGCAGATCACTTTCAGACCGTCGATAATGTCCTGCTGGTTCACGTCGATTTCTCCATATTGTGCTGCCTCAGGCTATTTTCCCCGCAGCATCAATACCAGCCCCACCACACAGGATGCGGCTCCACCCACAAGGTAAATCATTGTTTCCCGCGAATAACGCCCCGTCAGGGTCTGGCTGATTTCTTCAACGGGGGAATTTGCCGCATTGTATCCGAAATAGAGAAGAATCCCGCCGATCACCACCAGAGCAAGACCCAAAAATTTCATAAAAATTCTCCTGTGTCATGGTTAGTTTTGAAAATTTCCGATAGCCCCGGACCGACACAAGCACATCCGGGGGAAGGTGAAAAATTTTTTGGTAGGGGGAAAAATAAATTTAAAACGATTTTGTACTCTAAAAAACAAATTATAATAGAAATATTAGTTAGTTGCACAATTTCCTGAAAATATAAAAACAATTCGGAAAATTTGCCGCCTCGCCAATAACTATGTTTGGAAAAAAGTGTGAGAAATGTTATTTGCCATATGGTAAATTCTTCCAAGTCAACCATTTAAAAAGGAGGTAATAAGATGAATTGCCAATGTAACGAACTCCCCGTATGCAAATGCGGCGGCGCACCGAAGGTCTCGGGGCCGTGCGAGTACAAGCCCCAAAGCCACTGGACAATTTCCTGCAATAATTCGTACTGCAGCATGGTTGTAGCCTCAGACTTTAATTTCGGCGACGCCGCGGAAAAATGGTTTGCCGTATCCGGGATTCATGTTTAATGGGACGGGTCGATTAAGAGCCCCGAATGAAGAGCGGGGCTCTTGAATAATTTTTATGCCGTACAGATACGATAAAATCCCCCGGAAATTTTCACGTTTTTCCTCCTACCACCATTTCCAGAGAGCCAGAATCAGGATGATCAGCATGACAATGCCGAGGTTCAGATAGGCCATGAAGAAAAAGACCTGCCTCGGCTGAAGTCCGGCGGGTTCTGTTTGGCCGGAGGCTAAATTTCCGATAAACGGCATGTTTTTGATTTTCTCATCACCATGGGGCGCCAACGGCAGTTGGTCGGTCAAATCGAAGCCTGCCCGGTGCCTCTTCAGATGGAGTCCTTCATTCCATAGCCGGCTGTTCGTCACGTCGTAAATCGTTCCTTCATAGGCAATATAGGCCGGGCGTCCTTCCTGACCGTCGAAGCCGGACAGGTTTTCGGGAGAGATTTCGTCCCCTGAAATACTTGTGGCGGGCGATTTTCTTTTCAGCCGCGGACCGAGGACCAGAACCACAAACAAGGCCGTACAGACCATGATAATAAACAACCCGATCTTGACCAGCAGGAGAATGCCGAATCGGGTCGTGAAGAGGTTATCGATGCTAGGCACTCGGTAAAGGGTGAGAATCGTCCCGGTAATGGCCATGATGGCCATGGAGACCAGACCCAGCCGGACTTCACCCCGGGGCAGGCCGGTTGAGGCGTAGGCCGGCTTGAGAATCAGGTGGACATAGAGGATGGTGCCGAACCAGAAAAAGCCGGTCAGGATGTGAACGTAACCGACGGCCAGCTTAAAGAGTCCGGAGACCAGGGGTCTTGGGGAAGATGGGGGAGGTTGCCCCTGATTCCCCGGAGGGAACAGAGCCAACCGATAGGCCCGCCCGGCCTCGGATAATTCACCCCCGCCGGAGGAGGAAAGGTGACAGTAGCCGCAATCGCGGTTGGTGGCAGCGGCAAATTCCTCGGTAGCTCTGGACGCGTAAGGGAGAGCCCCCAATGCCACCAGGATTCCGAACAAAATAAAGAGAAATCGTTTAGTCCTGATCATAAAAACAGCCAGGAAAAAATTTGGTTTGAGGCCGGCTTTGTTGGCAATCTGCCCGAAGTCACTCTTTTTCCGTATAGGCGTTGAAAAACTGGCGGGCCGTGCGACCGCTGCGTGAGGCTCGCCCGATGGCGAAAAGGCGGGCTGCTTCGTGCAGGTCGGTCCGGTTTCCCTGATAGTCGGGGAAATAACTGTCGACAATGGCCAGGTACTGGATCAGATTCGTCGGATAAAAGGGGATCCACAGGCCGAACCGGTCGGCCAGGGAAATTTTTTCTTCGATAGCGTCCCCGTAATGAATTTCTCCATCAACGGCTCGTGCTTCCAGGTTGTCCTTCATGGTTTCCGGCATCAGGTGGCGGCGGTTGGAGGTGGCGTAAAGCAGCACGTTCTCGGGGGGAAGCTCCACCGACCCCTCAAGAACGCTTTTCAGATGTTTGTATGTGGCCTCCCCGGATTCGAAGGAGAGGTCGTCGCAGAAGAGGATGAAACGGAAGGGAAGGTCCCGGATAAGATCGACTATTTCAGGCAGGTTAACGAGATCGTCCTTGTCCACTTCAACCAGCCGCAATCCATCCTTTCTAAAATGATTGAAGACCGCCTTGACCAGGGACGATTTTCCCGTCCCCCGCGCTCCCCACAACAGGCCCGTATTGGCCGGTTTTCCAGACAGGAAGCGGCGGGTGTTTTCCAGAAGGCGATCCTTCTGGCTGTCAATGCCTATCAGGTCGGCAAGGGTAACCGGGTCAATGGTTTTTACCGGCCGCAGGTATTCTCGACGCTGACGCCAGATCGCCGCAAAAATGGTCTTCCAGTCGATGTCCATGATCTGCGCAACTCCGGTTGCAAGAGAGCCATTGCCGGGGATTTCCCCTGGCCCCGATCACCCGCGAGTATGGCCTATAAAACAGGCCAGCGCAAGAACGGGAAGAAAAGTTGGTGGGGTGCGGGGAGGGGTGATGCTGCGGTTTGAATGCTATGGGATTATCTCTTCGCGATAATCCAAACCGCGTGGACAATGCCGGGGAGGTACCCCAGCAGGGTCAATAAAACGTTCAGCCAGAACTGAGACCCGAAGCCGACTTGAAGAAAAACCCCCAGGGGCGGCAACAGTATGGCGATCAGGATCCTTACCAGGTCCATAAAGCCAATCCTTTGGGTTGGCCCGTCACCACATCTGCACCGACCTTCCGGCGACGGGAAGAAAACCTCAATTTTCCGATTCAATCGATCCTGGACAATTTGCGCTTAGGCGAAACAAGGTTCTCCCGTTCCGTGAGCCATGCCGAGAATTCGTCAAGGTCGAGAGGTTTTCGAAACAGTTTGCACCCGAGACGAATTCCCAGGTCCCATTCCTCAGGGGACCACTGACCCGATAAGAGGGCTTTGTTATGCGCCGCCGCTCGGCATTTTCCTTCGGCCTGGCGCTGGATGAATTCCAGCCCGGTCATCCCCGGCATCTGGTTGTCGGTGATCAAAAAGTCCCCGCAGACCTGTTCCTTGGGACATCGGCAATCAGGTGAACTGTAAAGCGGACAAAGTCTCGGCGCAGAATAGGAAAAGACATCGTGATTTCTCTGCTGAAGCAGGGACGTCAGAAATTCGCGGGTCGGTTTATCATCTTCAAAGAGAATGGATCGGTACCGCATGGAATAGCCTCCAGGATGTGGTCTTTGAAAATAAACCAGACAGGGGCGGTGAGCGCAAGGGGCTAAAGGGTTTTTCTTTATCGGGCGGGAGGTTAGGGATAGCGGGACTACAGGGGATAGGGGAGGGGACGGGGATAGGTCGAAGCGTTCGTGGCGAGAACCTGGAACGGTCTGCCGGCGGCCCGTAAATCTAAAACACTCCGACCAGCCTTTCGACCAGCTTGCGCAGCCGGACATGCAGAACCCGGATGACCTCGAGGAGAATCTTGTTGCCGAGCGCCGGGTGATCGGCAAGGATAGTCTTTAATCTCTTTTGTTCGAGGCTCAACAGCTCGACGTCGTTTCTGGCGGTTACCGAAACGGGAAAGGGCCAGGTGTTTTCAGGCTGAAGAACCTGCCCCAGGATACCCCCGCGGCCGATGAGCGCCAGAACCAGTTGTCTGCCGAATTCCGTCTGTTTTTTGATTTCGATTTCACCGAAAACGACAACGTGGATACCGCCTTTCAGAGCATCCCCCTCCTCGGCCATTATGGCCTCGGCGGGAAATCTGACCCGGTGGAAATGTGGGGCCAGAATTTGGATCTCTTCTTCGGTGAAGGAGGAGAAAAAACTTTTCTCCTGTTGAAGCTCCCGAATGGTGTTGATAGTCTCTTGCATGGCAAAATAGAGTCCGGATAGTTTGAAAAATCCAATGCGGATCGTTTGAGGGCCATGAAGTTATCACAACCAACCCCATTTAGGCAAAAAAGGAACTTGATTCGATGGGAAACAAATGGTTGCTGCATGGGAGGAACAGAATGAAGAGTCAGTACAAGGTAAACAAGCCTATTGAGAAAGATGCACGGTCGCTTCCCGTCCGCCGGATTCATGAACCGAATCGTGAGCGCGGACGATGACCGTGGAAATCGATTCAGGGATATGTACATCGGCAAGGCTACGGGTAAAGGGCTGCTCCCCGACGTGAGGATGCAACAGCACCCGGGTGCCGAGAACGAATCCATCCGGTGCTACGATCTCCCATCGGTCGGCGAAATGGTCCCATCCCTCGTCCTGGTGGGTGACCGTGACCTTAAAATTATAGAGTTCGGCCCCAATTTTCTGCGTTTCGACACGTATCACGTCCGCCTCTCCGGCAAATACAAATATGGGAAAGGCCAGAAAATTGAGGAAAATGATCACGTTAAATACCATGCTCACCTTTTACTCCTCAGATGATCCAGGCTCCAGGGGCCGCCTCCGGCCGCGAAAAAATAAAGAAACAGGAAACAATATAGAACCGCAAGTTCCCCTTTGTTCACCAGAGGCCAGAACCCTTTTGGAGCGTGGGCCATGACGTAGGCCACGGCCATCTGGCCGGAAAGCAGAAAGGCCACCGGTCGAGTAAAAAGCCCGAGGAGGATGAGCACGCCGCCGAACAACTCAAGCGCACCAGCCAAACCCATCAAGGAAATGAGCTGTACCGCCTGCGCCGGCTCCGCCGAAGGAAAAGCAAAGAGTTTTTTACTTCCGTGGGCCATGAAAAGAAACGCCGTGACGATGCGCAGGATGCTCAACACGTATGGCGACCCTCGGAAATCGAAGGTTTTCAGGCTTGACATATCTTCTCCTTACGAGAAAACGAATTGGATTGAAGAGGGTCGGCCCGCGTGTCTGTGGAGGACAAAAATCGTCTGCGTAAATGGATAAGGGAGAGGGTACGGAGTGAGGCACTCTTCCCCGGTCTCGAACCCATAGCCGCCAGACTGGAAAGGGGCCGTTGCGAACCCGGGCCGGCCTGACCACCCTCAGATTGACCCCGTCCCGGATCAGTGCTGATGACCCGGAAAGTCCTCGGGATTGACAACGTGCCAGGCGTCCATCATCCCTTGGCCGTTGGTATCCCCCGGTTTGGCATCCCCTTTGAAATAATAGAGCGGATAGCCCTTGAAAGTGGTCTGTTTGGCACCGTCATCCCGGGTCATGGTGTCGAAATCATCGGCATTGGTTCCGGCCGGAGCCACGACTTTCTGCCGAAAATAGAGCGGCCAGTTGCCGACGCACATCCCCGCGCAGGCGCTGTGGTTCATGGTGTCTCTTTCGAACCAGTAGAGCGTCATTCCCTCGGTATCGGTCAGGTGTTTGCCGATCCCGGCTTTATCGGCGATCTTCACTTCGTGATGCATGGCAAGTGCCGGAAGGGCGAACAGAGAGAACAGCCCAACGATAATTGTCAAGGTGACGGTCTTTTTCATGGCCCTAACTCCTTATTGGTTATTCCCCCTTTACGGGTATTATATCGCGCATTGAAACATCGGGTGGGGCGGAATAGGAGATTCAGCAGGTCAAATGAAGGGCGGCCGCCACGCGAATCTCCCCGTCGACCAGATTGTTGAACTCCCGGACCGCGCCCTCGGTACGATCGACGATAATCTCCATTCCTGTGGCGCGCAACTGTTCCAGAACCC
>Ga0055480_10001121_pt1 | contig 10554 bp, 11 predicted proteins | sample Muzzi_PWB_D2_FD_57935 | JGI IMG/M metagenome (GOLD analysis project Ga0055480, IMG submission 57935) | Wetland microbial communities from San Francisco Bay, California, USA, that impact long-term carbon sequestration - Muzzi_PWB_D2 | ecosystem: Environmental > Aquatic > Marine > Wetlands ... | reverse complement strand
CCCCCCCCGGAGTAAACGACAAAAAGTTTTAAAAAACTCGTTTTCCCAGAGCTGATTAAAAATGTTCAGATGCTAGGCCGTCAAAATCCCGAGGAAAAAAGACCTACCTGATTTGTACGTTGTTGACGAGGCAAGAAGACAATGCCGCGGATGGGCGTTTTTCATCAGCATGCTAAAAAGGCAGGCCGCCCCCGCCGCGCATCATCCCTTTCAAACCCTTGGGTCCCATCTGCTGAACTTTTTTCATCATCTTCTGAACTTCGGTAAAACGCTTGACCAGCTTGTTCACGTCCTGCACCGAAGTGCCGCTGCCGTGGGCAATCCGCAGGCGACGCGAACCGTTCAGAATCCGGTGGTTGCGGCGCTCCCGCGGGGTCATCGAGTTGATGATCGCCTCTATTTTCTTCAGCTCCTGTTCCGGCAGCTGAAAATCCTTCATCTGCTTCATGGCTTTGCCGGCACCGGGAATGAGGGACATCAGCGATTCCAGCGAGCCCATTTTCTTGACGGTCCGGAGTTGGTCCCGAAAATTCTCCAGGTTAAAGCCGTCCTGCCGCAGCTGCTCTTCCATGGCGGCGGCTTCATCACGGTCGATGGCGGCTTCGGCCTTTTCGATGAGGGAGAGGACATCCCCCATGCCCAGGATGCGGCGTGCCATCCGTTCGGGATGAAACGCCTCTAGGGCATCGAGTTTCTCTCCCATCCCGACCAGTTTGATCGGCTTGCCGGTCACGGCGCGAATCGACAGGGCCGCGCCGCCCCGGGCATCGCCGTCCAGCTTGGTCAGGATGACTCCGGTCAGCTCCAGGCGTTCATTGAAAGCCTGGGCCACATTGACGGCGTCCTGGCCGGTCATGGCATCCGCCACGAACAGGATTTCCTGCGGCGCGAGCGCCTCCCGGATCCGCTCCAGTTCCGCCATCAATTCATCGTCAAGATGAAGACGGCCGGCGGTATCGAGAATCAGCGTATCGTAGCCGTGGTCCTGAGCGAATTTATGCGCGTCCCGACAGATCTGAACAGGGTCCTGATCCGGGCGGGAATCAAAAACCGGGATTTCGAGCTGGCGTCCCAGCACTTTCAGCTGTTCGATGGCCGCCGGCCGGTAAACGTCCGCGGGGACCAGCAAGGGGCTGCGCTTTTCACGCTTCAGTTTCAGCGCCAGTTTGCCGCTGGTGGTGGTCTTTCCGGTCCCCTGCAGACCGCAGAGCATGATCGCCACCGGCGGTCTGGCCGCCAGGTCGAGGACATGTTCCTCTTCTCGGCCCATGAGCCGGCCGAGTTCGTCGCGCACGATCCGGACGACCTGTTGGGCGGGGGTCAGACTTTTAAGGACGTCCTGCCCCAGCGCCTGGTCCCTGACCGAGGCGATAAATTCCTTGACGACTCGAAAGTTGACATCGGCTTCAAGCAAGACCAGCCGGACTTCCCGCAACGCCTGCTGAACATCCTCTTCGGTCAACCGGCCGCGACCGCGCAGTTTTTTAAAAACCGAATCGAATTTTTCCGTCAGGGTGTCAAACATGATATATCGGGAGCCCGGGGCCTACTTTCCGCAGCGAAATAGGAACTATAATGAACCCTTCAATCTTTTGTCAAGGGAAAACAGGCCTTTTCATCCCTCTTTTCCCGGTGGTTCCAGCAGCCGGTAAGCACCTCCCAGGCGCTGATAAATTTCTGTCGGGTGCAGATTTTCGGTCCGCAGAATGCCGGCCACCCGAGCTTGTTGATCCGGGGCAAAACGGATGGCGAGCCCGCAGTCGGAAGAGAGCTGGCGAGGCACCGGGATCAGCAGAATCTCGGCTTGGTCCCGCTTGAGGACTTTTTCCGCTTTCATGACCCGGTGGATAGAATTGAATATCGCCACCAGATCGTTTTCTTTAACCATCTCCATTTCCACACCCTAACTCCTGGGTTCCGCCCCGGGCCTCTCTTGAGCCCGGGGAATGTCGTTCCGCCCGAAAATTGACATTGCCTTGTTCATGCCTGTAAACTGCAACGGAAAAATTCCAACCGAAGATAAAATAACCCTGCGGAGGTTTCGCAGCGACAGTCGCTGCTGCCGATCACCGATATTATCCGCCATAGCTTACCGGTAGGACAATCTTGATTCATTCAATTCCTCACAACCTGCTCCTGCTGCTGGCATTTGCTTTCGCAGTCAACCTCCCTCTTGGCTATCTGCGGGAAGGCACTCCCCGGCTTTCGGTCCTGTGGTTCGTTTACATCCACCTTTCCATCCCCTTCCTGATCGCCCTGCGAATCTCTTACGGCCTCGGTTGGGGGGTCGTCCCCTACTCCATTGCCTGCGCGGTTCTCGGCCAGATCCTCGGGGGACGGGCCCGCCGCTGGGCCAAACGATGACCCCCCAAACGAGGACCACGAAGAGCCGCTCCAAATCTGTGACGTCCCTGGGCGACGCCCTCGGCTCCCTGGCCCGCTCCCAGCAGTGGGAGGAAAAACTACAGCGATATCAGGCCTGGCAAATCTGGGATCAGGCGGTCGGGCCGCAAATTGCCGCCCATGCCCGCCCGTCCCGCCTGCGCAAGACAGTACTGGAGGTCACCGTGGACCAGCCGGTCTGGATGCAGCAGCTGCAGTTGATGAAGCCGCAACTCCTGGCGAAACTCAATGCCCATCTCGGCCAGGCTCCGATTGACGACATCTTCCTGCGCCGCGGTCGCCTGCCCATTCCCGAAGCGCCCTCCTCAGCCACGACCTCCAGGCCGCGTCCGCGGGCTCTGAGTCCGGAGGAAGAAGCTCGCATTGCCGACCTTCTGCAGGCGGTTTCCGACCCTGACCTGCATCAATGCCTCAAGCGAATTCTGCGTAAACAAACGGGGCTGACAGAGCCCTGAAAGTCTCTCTTCAGTCTCCCCCCAGAACCCCTTCCTCCCCGTATAATGCCATCACCTCGGGAGAATATTCTTCGCCGTCGTAAACAAACAGCGGCGGATCGATCTTCAGCCCGGATCGGCCGTTGCGGCGACCTTCCACCAGAACCATGCGTGCCGGTTCCCCGCTTCGCGCATGAACGCACCGCAACCGCTTCGGCTCGATATCCGCCGCTTTCATTTCCTGGATCAACTCCCCCAGCCGTTCGGCGAGAAAAATCAGGTACAGTCGGCCGCCGCTTTTGAGCAGATGGGCTGCGGCCCTGAGAAACGCGTCAATCCCGCCGGTCTGTTCATGGCGCGCCGCGGACCGCTCCGGAAATGGGGATTGCCGGCCGCTCTCAAGTTTTCGAAAAGGGGGATTGGCCGTCACCACATCGAAGCCCCCCGCCGGTGGCAGTTCCGAAAGGCGCCGCAGGTCCCCTTCCCGAATTTGCACTTTATTTTCCAGACCGTTCAACCGGACGTTCCGGACTGCCCGGTCAGCGAGGGAAGGTTGGATTTCCACCCCGACCAGACCGGCAGCCCCGGTTCTGGCTGCCAACAGAAGGGGAATAACTCCGACGCCGGTACCCAGATCGACCAGCCGTTCCCCTTTTTTTACCCGGACGAATCCGCACAGGAGAACGGGATCGAGGGAAAACCGATATCCCTTGCGGCTTTGGAAGAATTTCAACCCGCCCGGACGGAGGTCGTCGAGGGTTTCCTGGTCGGTGAGTTTGTCGATGGTCATATTGCCTCGGTCGGAAAAATCCGTCCCGCCGGTGCCCGCCCGGGGAAAATCCGCCCCGAAAAAAGTCAAAGGCGATTCAATGCGATAAGCACGTTGATCTTTACATCATCTTTCAACGACTGGCCGCGCACATCCCCCGAGAAAGCGTAACGTACTCTTGATAAAAAGGGTTTGGGAGCAAGAAACCGCTCTAAACGTGCCGATTTCTCGTCGTCCAGAAGATCCCCGAACCGGCGCCTGAACTCTTCCGCCTGGCAGGTGCAGGCTCCCATTTGAAACCCCTTGCCTGCCAGGCGCTTGCGAACTTTGTCGATCAGGCGGGTTTTGTGCCCGATAACATTTTCGCCGTGCTGCCGATATCGAACTTTCGGTTCGGGATCGTAAATCACCCGTCCCACGGCGGCCAGAACCAGGTAGCACCACCAGTCGTGGCTCGGTACCTTTTCCGGCAATCGCTCGACCAATAGTCGGCGAGCCGCCGCGTTGAGCACGACGGTGCAGCCGGTGGCGATGTTCTGCACCAGGGCGCTGGCGAAGGACGGCCCGCGCTGCGGGAGAGCCTTCAGGCCGATGGGAGTGAGGTCTTCAGCCACCAGAAGAGAACGGCCGCAGTACATGGCCGGTTGATCCCGGGGCACTTCTCTTCGCAGAAGGGTGACCGCCCGGGAAATTTTGTCATTTTCCCAGATATCATCCTGGTCGCAGAAGGCGAAGTAGGACGCTTCGGCCGACCCCGCTGCCAAAAGGTGAAAAAAGCTTTGGACAAAGCCGAGGTTTTCTCCCTTCTGGATCGTCACCCTGGGCCATGCCTCCCAGCCTTCCAACAGTTCGGGCGTTCCATCGGTGGAGCCATCATCCCGCACGAAGATCTGACAGTCTGGATAGTCCTGCCCCCGAAGGCTTTCAAAGAGGGGTCGCAGATATTTTTCCCCGTTGTAGGTTGACAGAAGGATCTGAACGGTTGAGCTTGAGGTTCGTGGAGCAGCCATGGATTCGTCTTTGTCTGTGGCCTATGCCGGCGGTGAAACGCCGGAGGGACCAGCTTCCCGGTAGTAATGTTCCAGTGTCTTCAGCGTCCGGCTCCGGTCGAATTCCCGCTTCATGAGCTTTTCGGCGCCAGCGGCCAATCGAGTCCGCAATTCTTCGTCACCGAAAAATCTCAACACGGCTTCTGCCAGAGCCTGAGGTCGACGGGGCGCCACGAGCAGCCCGGTCTCCTCGTGACGAACAAATTCAGGAATCCCGCCGACGTTCGAAGCGATAATCGGGCATCCGCCGGCGGCGGCCTCGAGGAGAACCAGACTGAAGGTTTCATAGAGTGAAGGGAGGACGAACAGGTCGAAGGCCGAATAGATTCCTTCCACCTCCTCGAGATAACCCGGCAGCAGAAGAGCATGGGCAACCCCCAGCCGGGATGCGGTCCGCAACAGGTTTCCCCGCTCTTCCCCCTCACCGACGACAACGAAACGGGCCTGGGGATGCGCGGCGAGGATGCGCGGCGCCGCTCGGACCAGAAACTCGTGCCCTTTGATGGCATGCAACCGTCCTGCGGAACCGATGACCGGAACGTCCGGAGCGATCCCCCAGCGGATCCGAATCTCCTCGCGTCGGTCGGCCTGCCGCCGGAACGGGATTGGATCGATCCAGTTCGAAAGAACCTCCATCTTTTCCGGCGAATAACCTTTTTCTTCCAGACAGAACCGGGCGGTCGCGCAGGAGACGGCAAATATCCGGTCGGCCCGCCGCACCAGCCGACGGTCGATGGGAAAAAAGAAAACCTTGTCCCGGAAACCTGCCTGTCCGCCGCTGTGTTCGTGGCAAAAAACCTTGCCGACCCCGGCCATGCGGGCGGCCGGCACACCCAGCAACCGGGCCGCGTTGAGGTGGGTGTGGACCAGATGAGGCTTTTCCCGGCGGAACAGGCGATAGAGCGCGAAAAACTTCCCCAGCTGATATTTCCCGCCGCGAAGTTCAATGACCCGGATCTCCTTCTCCCGCAGCATCCGGGGAATGCCAGCGACGGAGCGCAGTGCAATGACCACCGGGTCGAAGGACTCCCTGTCAAGCCCCGCCGCCAGATCAGCCAGCAGCCGCTGGGCACCCCCCGGTCCGAGATGGTCGATAACCAGTGCGATTTTCAAAGGATTTTTGACCTTCTCGGCAGATCTCATGTCTTTGCGGCTTTCGTGGGATTTTCAAGGACTTTTCGGTACAGTTCCAGGTAACGCTCCGCGGCCGCCTGCCAGGAGTACCCTTCGGCAATGCTCCGCGATTCCGCGCCCATGGCGGCGAGCCGTTCGGGCCGGCCGAGCAGTTCCGCCAGAATTCGGCCCAGGGCATGGTGGTCACCAAAACTGACCATTGCGGCATTGGCTCCGCAGAGCTCCTGCCGTCCCCCCTCGGCGCTGACGACGACGGGAAGGCCGCAGGCCATCGCCTCGAGAACGGTATTGCTCATCCCTTCGGAATACGAAGGTTGAACGAAGACCTGCGCCCGCCGATAAAATTCGGGGAGCGCAGCATGCTCGATTTCTCCCGCGAAGCTGATTTTTTCCTGGCAGCCCAATTGTCTCACTTGATCCCGTAGCGCGCCTTCCAAATCCCCGCTGCCGACGATGGTCAGGCGTGCGGAGGGGTCCCGGCGCAGGACTTCGGGAAAAGCGGCAACCAGATGCTGTACCCCTTTGCGCTCTATCAGCCGGGAAACGCAGAGAAGAAGCCCCGGTTCCCGACCCCCCGGCTCGGCCGGAGAAAATTCCTCGGCATCCACTCCGTTGGGTATCACTTCGACGGCCAGGCTCGGCTCGAACTTCTGGGCCAACTGCCGCAAGCCGGCGCTGGTGGCGGTGACCGACCGGGCGCCCCGCCAGATGCGGCGAAAGAGCGGCTGCAGAACCGCGTACTGCCATTTGAACCGGGGGTTGAAGCCGGGCACGTCCGACCCCCGCAGCGAGAGAATGTAAGGTGCACGGCGGCGCAGCCGCCAGGCGAGAAGCCCCGCCGGGAAACCGCCGAAAGCATGGCAGAGATCGTAACCGTTCACCGCCAAAAGGTCTTTCGCCTTGCCCCCGGCCCGAAACAGATAGGTCGCCAGTTCCCGCTGGGCCCAGAAATGGAGATCCTTCTTGCCCACCGCCAGGCGGTGAAGCCGGATTCGGTCATGCAGGGGGAAAACTTCGTCCTCCCTGTCCAGGTTGCTGGTCACGCAGTCGATGGCGAGACCATCCCGCCTGGAGAATTCCCGAAACAGGTAGGCGTTGGCATTTCCGCTGCCCCCTCCGATTGGCGGAAACTCATAGTTGAAGAACAGAATCCGGTTCATGCTTCTGCGGGTCGCCGCCTCACTCCGGCGGGGGCATCTCCTTTTTCAGCTGCTCCCTGAGTTTCTGATAATACTGCAAGGCCTGCGGCGGCGGATTGGGCGCGCGGGCAAGATAGTTGCCCAGGGCCGGCAGAGCCGCTTCAAAATCTTTGCGCGTCAGATAGATCCGGGTCATTTCCCAAAAAGCCATGTACCGGCCGGGATCGACTCGCGCCAGCAACTTGGCCTCCGACAGAATGGTGTCGTCGATCCGCTCCTTGGACAGTTCGTGCCGCGCCAGCCAGTCGGGACTCATCGCGTCCCGACGGACGAAGACCAGGGACGACTCATCGGCAAATACCAGCGCCCACAGGGGACTCTCCTTCAGCGGGTCGAGGATCGGATATCGGCGACCGATATTAACGGTGCAGGCCTTGGAAACGATGGTGCGGACCTGGAAACGGTCGAGGATTTCCTGCCACTCCGGGGCGCCACGCATGACGTCGAGACCTAAAGCGAACATGTCCCGGGAATCGGAACGGCCATCCCAGAAAACCCGATAATCGGGATAGAGGGTCCACATCAGGTATCCGCCCCAGTCATAAGTGTTGTAAAGATTGGGGGGAAGTTTGTTGTCCTTGACAAACTCTGCGGCCTCGATGGGGTAATGCCATTCCCGCAAGCCGGTCTGAAACAGCCCGTGGACGCGATAGGCCGGGGTGGCGATATAAAGTGTTCCGGCGACGGCACCGAGGATGATCAGAAGCCGGAAACCGGCTTGGGCTCGGGATCTTTCCGCCAGCCAGCCGAACCAGGTACCGGCCGCGGCATCGGCATACCGGGGGAGAAAAGCGCCCGCGAGGAGGTACAGGAAGGTGGTGTGCCGGCTCAGCTTCAAGCCCATGACCGCGATCCCGCCGAACAGCAGCAGGTCTTTCAGACTCAGCCGCCGCCAGCCGAGAACCAGCAGAACGGCCACCAGCACTATCGTCCAGTAAAAAAACGGTTCCTGCGCGAAGGAGGTTGCCCGCCAGTCCATGTTGTAAATCTGGGTAATGGCACCGGTCATGGCCTGACCCGTTGCAGACCCACCGGCACTTCCGGCTGCCGGAGCAGTTGCCCGTCCCCCCAGGCCGGGGGCCAGCAGGAGGGTCTTAAAGAGCATGTTGCCGTAAGGGGTCAGCAGGGCCGCGCCGGAAACCAGGGCCGAGCAGGCCAGGAACCGGCCATAATCCCTTTTCCGCAGACGGCTCAACCGAATCAGTCGATCACCGGCCTCCCCCAGGGCATAGGCTCCCAGCACGGGAAAGGCCAGCACGGAACCGGCATGGAGATTGGCCCAGAGGATCATTATCGGAACCAGCCAGAAGATGGTCCGGTCGGGATGGACCCGGTACCGCTCCAGGATCACCAGGAAGACGGCAAAAAAAAGGAAGGTCCAGAGTTGGGGCCGCTCCAGCCAACCGGGACGGGTCAGCAAAAGCGCCGGCGGCAGCAACAGCAGAATAGCGGTCAGAGAGCTGCCGCGCAGGCGGGCGGCAGCAAACAGGGCCACCCCAGTAGCGCCGACCAGCATCCCCTTCAAAATGCTGATGCCCCCATACCCGAGAAGTCGAAAAGCTCCATAGAAGATAATGTCGTGCAGCCAGCAATGCTCGAACCTTACCGCGTCGGCCGCCAGGGAAAACGTATCCCGATAGATGAAGGAACCGGTTTCCAGCATGAACCGGCCGGTTTGCAGCTGCCAGAAAATATCGAAGGAGTGGACCCTGGAAACGGCGACGCTAAGGACTCCGATCAGGGCGGCCAGGAGCAGGAACGATTCAAGACGATTGAAAAATCGGTTCATGTCAAGGGGGTCCAGGGCCGCCGGGTGGGCCGGCCGACGGGGCGGGTAAAATCACGGCAGGTTCCGGGTTTCACGCACGAGATAAATCGGCTTTTCCTGAACCTCGTGATAGGTCCGGGTCACCAGTTCCCCCAATAGCCCCAGCGCGATGAATTGAATCCCGGAAAAAATCAGGAAGGCCGTCAGAATCAGCAGCGGATTGCGGTTCATGTTCAACCCCTCGAACCATTTCATGTAGAGGGTGCAAAACCCGCTGAAGATTCCGAGGAGAAATGACCAGAGGGCCCATTTGCCGAAGAGCTGGACCGGCTTGGTGGAATATTTGAGCAGGAATTTGACAGTCACCAGGTCGAGGACCACCCGAAGCGTGCGACCCAGCCCGTATTTGCTTTCTCCCGCTTGCCGGGGCCGGTGGTTCACGGGAATTTCCGTGATTCGCGCGCCGACCTGACCGGCGAGGACCGGCACGAACCGGTGCAGTTCTCCGTAAAGGTTAATTTCAGCCAGCAGGTCCCGACGATAGGCCTTCAGGGTACAGCCGAAATCGTGCAGGGGGAGATTTGTTATCCAGGAAATCAGCCGGCTGGCCAGCATGGACGGAAGCTTGCGAGTGAAATAACGGTCCTGCCTATTTTTCCGCCAGCCGGAAACCACGTCATACCCTTCTTTTAGTTTTTCCAGCAGCCTGGGAATATCCGCCGGATCGTTCTGCAGGTCGGCGTCCATGGCGACCACATGTTTCCCCTGCGCGGCATCAAACCCAGCGGCCATGGCAGCGGTCTGACCGTAGTTCCGGCGCAGGCGGATGATTTTGACCCGGGAATCCTGCGCGGCCAATCGTTCCGCCGTAGCGAAAGAACCGTCCAGGCTGCCGTCGTCAACCAGGATTAATTCGTAAAGCAGCTTCATTTGATCCAGTACGGCGACGATCTCCCGGTACAGGGGATCGAGATTATCCGCTTCATTGTAAACAGGAACCACAATGGAGAGATCCATAACGACATCCGATGGAAAAGAGAAGGCTTAAAGATTCTCCTAAGGTTACCAAAATTGTTGCATTCTGCGGCCACATTTTTTCAGCCGGATGAATATTGGGGGAAAAGCGATCAATGAACTGGAAAAGGCAAAGATCAGGACCCTCAGGGAGGTTGAATAAATCCGGTTGTAGGTTGAAGAACCTTCCACCAAGTCAACGTCCGCAGAACATTCGACAGTTCAACAATCGATAAATTATATTGCCCATTCCACTTCGCCGAAGGAGGAATTTTTATCGGGAGGCATTAAAAGTCAGGGGGTCGCGGCCCCCGCCGCCGCCTTACTTTCTTGCGGCGCTGCAAGAAAGTAAGCAAAGAAACGCGCCCAGCTCCTTGCCCTGCAGGTCCCCTCCGCTCAGCAGACATTTGCCGGGCGGACAAAAACCTGCTTCGCTTCGGACCTTTGTCTGCCTGTTTCGGCAAACGTCCACATCGCTCCGGCATCGTCACATGGGGATTGGAGATGGTGGAGCGTTATGGAGGGGCGTGATGGAAGAGCGTGAATCGAGAAAAAAAGGATTACCTATCCCGGCCTTTAGAACGCAGTCAAGTTCGCCTTTGGGTTTCCGGGCAGAGACGGTCTGCAAAAAATGCCGGGTAGCCCGCTGGCGCCATCAATACTGTTCGCAAATGGAGCCCACGGAGACGAAAGCCGGTACCTCTCTGATGGCGGTTGCCAAAGAACCGAACGACCGCGACAGAAATGCCCACCGCAGGTGACCGAGTTTCTTTTGGTTCGTTTT
>Ga0055480_10001120_pt1 | contig 10554 bp, 8 predicted proteins | sample Muzzi_PWB_D2_FD_57935 | JGI IMG/M metagenome (GOLD analysis project Ga0055480, IMG submission 57935) | Wetland microbial communities from San Francisco Bay, California, USA, that impact long-term carbon sequestration - Muzzi_PWB_D2 | ecosystem: Environmental > Aquatic > Marine > Wetlands ... | reverse complement strand
CGTATTGCCCATGGCGGCCAGGGCCAGCACCAACTCACTCGACTCGGCGATGGTCACCCAGGGCTGGTCGGAGACGCACCGAACGCCTGTGTTTTGAATCACAAATTTTTTCCAGTATTTATCCATGCGGTCCCGGGCGGCCCGGCCGGTAATACAGCCGCACAGAATCGGATAGAACCAGTCCATGGAAAACCGTGATTTGGTCATGTTGAAGCGCTGGGGCCGATGCTGAATGCAGTCCTGAAGCTTCAACAGGGCCTGACGCCAGCGCGGACGGTCGCGCCCCAGAATTCTCGAGAGCGCCAGCGCGCATTTCAAACTGAAGGCGATGGAGCTGCAACCCGTGAGCAGGGCCATGGGATCGGGCTGACCATCCGGGCTGAGGGCCCAGTGAATTTCACCGCTGGGGGTTTGCATGCCCACCACAAAATCAATGGCGGCCATAACAGTGGGCCACATATGACGCACAAAGTCGGTATCGCCGCTGATCAGGTGATAATGGTAGAGCCCTGCTGCGATGTAGGCGGCATGATTGGTCTCACGGGTGCGGTCCTTGACCGTTCCGTCTTCGTAGGCCGCATACCAGCTCCCATCATCGAGTTGCCGGTTTTGCAGCCATGCAAAAGCCCTGCGGGTGAGATGGAAGCGCCCGCCGATGGCCAAGCCCATGGCGGCTTCCACGTGGTCCCAAGGATCGGTTTGACCGCCGCTGAACCATGGAATCTCGCCGTTGTCAAGCTGGGTGCGGGCAATCAGGTCCACCATCGACGAAAGGTCGATGGCCGGATCCTGCCTGGGAACCATGAAAGGAAATTGCGATGTCAACGATACCTTCTATAACTGATTGTTTTTATGTTTATTTAAATAATAATCAGTGGGTTTGGTTGAACGTAGCGAAACCCAACCTACGCTGTTTTTCCATAGCGCTGCTGCTTTCATCAGCGCCATGGGCCCATTATGGTTTTCTAACTTTTTTATGCCATATTGGAGTAAATACTGATGCCGGCCCCTTTGTGCAAGCACAAAATCCAGTATGGCTAAGTCCTTGACAAGATCAAGACCAGCTTCTATTTTACCGTCGTTGCATCGGCGGGGGTAACGTCCGCTTTGTCCCGCATACCCTGCGCCAGTCCCGGAGAACCGAATGGGGTTTAATTGAAAACACCAACAATATGAGAGAGGAATATCCAGCCGTGGAGGAACTCAGGCACCGGATTGAAGAGCAGCACGTCCTGATTAACCAGATCCGCAGCGAAATCGGCAAAGTGCTGGTGGGGCAACAAGAGCTCATCGACGGCCTGCTCATGGGTCTCTTCACCAAAGGCCACATGCTGATCGAAGGTGTGCCCGGCCTGGCCAAAACCAGCGCCGTCAAGGCTTTGGCCGACACGGTGCAGGCCCGCTTCAAACGCATCCAGTTCACCCCCGACCTCCTGCCGGCCGATCTGATCGGCACCGAAGTCTACCGGCCCAAAACCGGCGATTTTGTGATCAAAAAAGGGCCGCTCTTCAACAACATTATTCTGGCCGACGAGATCAACCGGGCCCCTTCCAAAGTGCAGTCCGCTCTGCTGGAAGCCATGCAGGAGCGGCAGGTGACCATTGGAGAATCCACCTTTAAGTTGGACGATCCCTTCCTGGTGCTGGCCACCCAGAACCCCATCGAACAGGAAGGCACTTATCCCTTGCCCGAGGCGCAGGTCGACCGTTTCATGTTCAAGCTGCTCATTAGCTATCCGGACAAGGCCGACGAGAAAGCAATCATGCAGCGGGTGGGATTCGAGGCGCCGGCCAAGGTGAATGCCGTTTTGGCGCCCGAACAGCTGAATACGGTCTACAACCTGATCAACGCCGTCTATATGGACGATAAACTGCGCGACTACATTGTGGACCTGGTTTTTGCCACCCGCAAACCCCAGGACTTCGGCATCGACATGGCCGACTATATCCAGTACGGCGCTTCGCCCCGGGCCACTATCTTTCTGAGCCTGGCGGCCAGGGCGTTCGCCTTTCTGCACGGTCGCGCTTTTGTAACGCCCCAGGATGTAAAATCCATAGCGCCGTGGGTGCTGCGCCATCGCATCATCCCCACCTACGAAGCCGAAGCCGAAGACATCGCCACCGACCAAATCATTCAACGCATCTTTGATGCAGTGCCCGTGCCCTGAAGAAAAGCCCATGGTCCCCCGCGAGATCATCAAAAAAATCAAAAAGATCCACATCCACTCCGGCCGGACGGTCAATACCTTGATGGCCGGCCAGTATAAATCCGTATTCCGCGGCAGCGGCATGGAATTCGAAGAAGTCCGCGAATATGCGCCCGGCGACGACGTCAAGAGCATCGACTGGAAAGTCTCCGCCCGCTTGGGCAGACCGTTTATCAAGCGCTACCGTGAGGAGCGGGAACTTATCGTGATGCTGCTGGTGGACCTGAGTGCATCGGGACGGTTCGGCACCCAGGACAACATCAAGCAGGAGGCGGCTGCCGAAACAGCAGCCATCCTGGCCTTTAATGCTATTCGCAACAACGACAAGGTGGGGGCCCTCCTGTTCACCGATACCGTGGAGCGCTACATTCCACCCAAAAAGGGCAGCGGCCATGTCTGGCGGGTGATCAAGGAAATCTTCGCCTACCAGCCTCGCCATACCGGCACCAGCATCTCGGAGGCGGTGGGTTTTTTGGGCCGGGTCAGCCGCAAACGAACATTGGCCTTTATCATTTCCGATTTCATCCTGCCGCAGGATCAGGCGGTGGTGGACCGGCGGATGCGTTCCACCGCCCGCAAGCACGAATTGATCAACATCCTGATCAGCGATCCGGGTGATTTCACCCTGCCCGCCGGCGGCATTGTCAGTACCAGGGACCTGGAAACCGGCCTGCGGGTCAGCCTGGATGCCTATCATGGCAAAACCCGCAAAGCCTTTGAGCACAGGCAGCGCCGCGCGTATGACCGCATTCGGGAGCAGTTTAAATCGGCGAGCCTGGACTGCATCGAAATCAACACCGCAACCTCGCCGGCCGATGCTTTGACGCGCTACTTTCGGTATCGGGAGCTTCGCAAGCGATGATGGCAAGCTTCACCATATGGATGCGGACGCTGGCAGTGAAATCCGCCCTGGCGGCCGAACCGGACGGCACCGGTCCCGCTGGACCTTCACAGCCCATGGGGCTGCCCACGGGCGACGGCAATGCCCCCCGGATGACCGATATCCATGACATCAAGCCGATCCTGGCCGTGGGCCATGATTGGTATTGGCTCTACTGGATCCTGGGCCTGTTGGTGCTGCTGGCGCTGTTGGTTCTGGGATGGCGGCTGTGGCGTCGGCACCGCCGGCCGGAGACAGTGCTTCCCGCTCCGCCCGTGGCACCCGATGCCGCCGCCTATGATGCCCTGGATGCCCTGGCCGCAGAAAACGGTCTGGCGCCGAAGCAGTTCTATTTCCGGCTGTCGGCTATCCTGCGCTGCTATATTGAAGCGCGCTATGAATTTCCGGCGGCGGAGATGACCACCGAGGAGCTGCTGCCGCAAGTGGCGCACCTGCCGTTGGAGGCGCCGCTGGCCGGCGGGCTCACGGACTTTTGCCGGTTCGCCGACCCGGTCAAATTTGCCGACGGCGCCGCCGGACAAGAACGCCTGGCCCATGACCTGGCTTTTGCCAGGGATTTTGTCCGACAGACCACGGTTGTACCACCGGCCGCTGCGCAGGATCAGCCGACGGCATCATCCGGCGCTGCATCACCGACGAACAACCCGGCAATTGGAATCGAACCGAAATCCGGCGTCGATTGAGGGATTGGCTGACGCCGCGAAGCAGCGGCGGATGCTACACTGACCTGTTTTACAACCCTGCGGTGATATCAATTTTGCCGCCCTATGAATGCCATGTTTCGCTTTGCATCGCCATATTTTCTTTTGCTGCTGACCTTGATCCCGGTCACCGTCGGATACCGCCACCGCCGCATGCAACGGCCGGTGATGGCCAGTTCGGGGACCGATGCGGTGAAGGATCTGCCTAAATCCATCGTCATCCGTTTGGCCGCCGTCGTGCCCGCCATCTTCTATGGCGCCCTGATCGTGATGATCGCTGCGCTGGCACGCCCCCAATGGGGGACACGCCAGATGGAGGTTGACGCCTCCGGCATCAACATCGTACTGGCGGTGGATCTGTCCGGAAGTATGGCGGCCCTGGATTTCAAACACGAGGGCCAAATTATCAACCGGCTGCAAGCGGTCAAACAAGTGGTGCAGGACTTCATCGCCCACCGCAATGGCGACCGCATCGGCCTGGTGGTGTTCGGCAGCCAGGCTTATACCCAACTGCCCCTGACCCGCGACTACACCACCATTGCCACCATGCTGGAGCGCCTCAAAATCGGCTCCGCAGGGCGCGCCACCGCCATCGGCGACGCCCTGGGCATCGCCCTGAAACGGTTGGCGGACATTGAAAGCCGTTCCAATATTATCATTCTGCTGACGGACGGCTTCAGCAACAGTGGTGAATTCGAACCCCTGGCCACCGCCGCCATTGCCAGGGATCAGGGGGTCAAAGTCTATACCATCGGCGTGGGTAGTCGAGGACGAGCGCCCTTTCAGGTCAATGATCCCATCTTCGGCCAGCGTTATATCTATCAACGGGTGGACATGGACGAAGAAACCCTGCAAGCCATAGCCGACAAAACCGGCGGTCTCTATTTTAGAGCCGAAGACCTGGAGGGGCTGAAGAAGATCTACGCCACCATCGACCACTTGGAGAAAACAACGGTCAAAATGAAGACCTTTGCCGAATACAATGACCTTTATCCCTATCTGCTGCTGCCGGCCTTTGGCCTGCTCGCCCTCTGGATGGTTCTCCAAAACACTAGATTTTTGAGGGTGCCATGAGATTTGCCCGTGCCGAACTCCTCTGGTTGATCTGGACGCTGCCCCTGCTGGCGCTGGTCTATTTTTACGGCTGGCGCAAACGCCGCCGCATCCTGATGGCCTTTGCGCGGGCCCACACCCTGGAACGCATCCTACCAGCCGGCATCGCCGCCCGGCGTCGGTGGTGCGCCGTTTTGGTCTTATCCGCAAGCCTGTGCACGGCGGTGGCCCTGTCCGGTCCCCAATACGGATTCCGATGGCAGGAGATCCAACACCGGGGCATCGACATCGTCATCGCGCTGGACTGCTCCCGCAGCATGTTGGCCGCCGACATTCAGCCCACGCGTCTGGACCGCGCCAAGCGAAAAATTTACGACCTGCTCAACATGCTGCAGGGCGACCGTGTGGGGCTGGTGGCCTTCAGCGGTACGGCTTTTCTGCAATGCCCGCTGACCATCGACTATTCGGCCTTCAACCTCTTCCTGGATGTCTTAAACCCCGACTATCTGCCCGTGGGCGGCAGTGATCTGGCGTCGGCCCTGCAGAGTGCTCAAGACGCTTTCGATCCCGGGAGCCAAGCGGAAAAAGCCATTATCCTGATCACTGACGGCGAACATACCGGGGCCGGTGATCCGCTGGCGGCGGCCCAAAGCGCTAAGCAAGCCGGCGTCCGAATTTTCACTATCGGTGTGGGCTCCGGGGATGGCGTCCCTGTACCCGCAGCCAAGGGGGGCTTTAAAAAAGATGCCGGCGGACAAATTGTGCTCTCGCGGTTGGATGAACCTTTGCTGACGCGCATTGCCCTGACCACCGGCGGCAGCTACGTCCGCTCCGTGGCCGGAGACATGGATCTGGAGACCATCTATGTTGAGCAGATCCGTTCAAGATTGGACGCCGCCACCGTTGAGAGCAGCCGCCGGCAGGTTTGGGCCGACCGGTTCCAATGGCCCCTGGCGCTGGCGGTGATGCTGCTTTTTCTGTCGCAATGGCTGGCGCCCATGAAACGCACGCTGGCTGCTTTGGTGCTGCCGGTTGCCCTGCTGGCCTATGCTTCGGCCGCCGACGCCGGCCCACTGCAGGAAGGCTACCATGCCTATCAGCAGGGAGCCTATGACAAGGCCTTGAAGCAATTTATCGACGGTCAGCTTCAGGATCCGGACAACCCGTCGCTGCTCTACAATATCGGCAACGCCTACTATAAGAACGGCAATTACGAAGCCGCCCGGGAGCACTACCGCCAGGCATTGCCCCACGCCCCCGAAGCACTCAAGCCGCGGCTGTTGTACAATATGGGCAACAGTGCCTATCGCCTGGGAGACCTGCAGGAGGCCGTACAACACTACCAAGCGGCCTTGAAGCTGGCGCCCAAAGACCAGCAGGCCAAGGAAAACCTGGCCTTTGTCAAGGCAAAATTACAGAAACAGCCGCAGCAAAACAACCAGCAACAGGAAAACGGATCACCCCAGAACAAACCGCCCCAGTCCAACGCTCAAAACCGGCACAATCAGCAGCCGTCTGAGCAAAAAAAGGAGGCGGGTCAGCCGCCCCCGCAACAGCCGCCTGAATCCGACGCCCAAGGCAGCCCCCAGGCGGAGCAGCAGGACAAGCCGCCTCAGGAAAAATCAGGGGACCTATCGGCTGATCAGGAGATGAAAAAACAGGCACCGCAGAATGCCCCCACCGCGACGCCCCAAATGCTCAACCGGTTGAAAGATCAACCCGGACGAGCCTTGATGCCGGAATATCAAAAACGATCCGTGGAGAAGGATTGGTAATGAGCGCACGGTTACCCATTATTGCTTCGATCTTCATCCTGCTGGCCGCGGCGTGGCCTGCGCGGGCCGAAGTACAGGTCAGCGCGCAGGTCGACCGTACGGCCCTGTCGCCGGGCGAATCCCTGCAGCTCAAGGTCACCATTGACGGCGACGACGGCGAAGTGGATACCGCGGCCATCACCGACTTCGAGGTGCATCCGCGGGGTTCCAGTTCCAGCCTGCAGATCGTCAATACCCGCATGTCCAAACAAGTGACCTACCACTATCTGCTGCTGCCCTTGCGCAAAGGCCGGCTCACCATACCGGCGCTAAAGGTGGACGTCGACGGAGAAGTCTACCACACCGATCCCGTCACGGTGACGGTGGCGGACCGGCCGGCGACCGGCTCTGACGTTGGCAACCCGGACCGGGAAGTCTGGGTGGCGGCGGAGCTGTCGGATAGCGCTCCATTTCAGGGCCAACAGCTCGCCTATACTTTTCGACTGTATAATGCCGTGAAGATCGAGAATGCTAAATTCCAACCGCCCGAGTTCACCAGCTTCACGGCCAAAGAGATCAAAGACCGCCACTCTGACCGTAGAATCATCAACGGCCGCGAGTATGCGGTCACCGAGCTGTATTACGTGCTGACCCCGCTGGAGGCCGGCCCCCACACCATCGAACCGGCCGTGCTGCAAGTGGGCATCGTGCGACCGGATCCCCGGCGGCACCGCTCGCCCTTTGACGGTTTTTTCGACCGGGGCATTTTGGAGCCCCGCATACTGAAGACCGAAGCATTGGACGTCACGGTCCGGCCGTTGCCGCCGTTGCAGGGCACCCAGAAGTTCTCGGGCCTGGTGGGCCAGTTTGACCTGGCGACCGAAATGGAAACCACCGCACTCCAGGTGGGTGATTCTGCCACCCTGACCATTACCCTTCAGGGGCAGGGCAACATTCAAGATGCGCCGGCACCGGAGCTGGCGCTGCCGGCGGCCCTAAAAAGTTATGCGGACAATCCCGAGGAAACGGTGCAGCTGGATCGTAAAGGCACCAAAGGCAAAAAGGTATTCCGCACGGCGCTGGTGCCGGTGGAAGCCGGCACCTTCGAATTGCCGGACATCAAGATGGTTTACTTCGATGTGGCCCAGCGAACCTACCGCACCCTGAGCGCCAAGGTGCCGGCCCTGAAAGTTTCCGTGTCCACAAACGCCCAGGCGGCACCGGTGACCATTACTCCCGAGCCCCTGGCACCGGCCAAGAAGAAAGTGACCTTTACCGGCCACGACATTCTGCCGCCCAAAGAACGTCTGACGGCCATTCAATCCCATGAACCCGTTGCATGGTATCTCCTTTTAGCCGCCCTGCTCGCACCGGCGCTGGTTTTCGGATGCGTCGCCGGTCTGCAACGGTTAAAACGCCCGGACCCCCGTCCGGTGGCGGTGATGCGGGCCAAGGCGCGTCGCGCCCTGAAACATGCGCAAAGCGCCTCCGACGACGAATTTCTGACCGCGCTCTACCAGGCCATCACCGCCGCTATTTTCGCCGCTGCCGGCCGCCTGGGCGAGACCCTGACCTGGAAAGAGGCCGAAGCGCTGCTGGCCCGGCGCAATTTGCCCCAGGATACTTCCGCGCGGGCCGTTGAGCTACTTGCTAAAATAGAATCAAGCAAATTCGGCGGCGCCCGACCCGACGCACAACATATTCGGGAGCTCCTCGATCTAACCCGAAAAATGGTGAGGAAGCTGATCCCATGAGAACCTGGAAATCCATCCTGCTTGTGTGCCTTTTGGCGTTATCGGCCGCCGCCCCCTGCCGTGCGCAGGACAACGCCCGCCGGTTCCTCGCGGCCATGGAAGCTTATAAAGCAGAGAACTTTACCGCCGCCATCGCCGACCTGGAGACCATCGCCCGCAGCGGCGTGCGCAATGGAGAACTGTTCTATAATATAGGCAACGCCCATTTAAAAAATCACGACCTGGGCCGCGCCATCCTATGGTACGAGCGGGCCCTGAAACTGTTGCCCAACGATCCCGACCTGCGCTTTAACTACAATTACGCCCGCTCCCTGACCCGGGATGCGGTCGATGAAAATACCGTCTCCCTGACCCACATCTTCTTCTTCTGGAAATACCAGCTCAGCAGCCGAAACATTGTTTTCCTGGCCATGACTTTCAACTGCCTTTTCTGGTGCCTGCTCATCGCCGGGCGCCTGACCCACCGTCGGGGATTTCGCCGTGCGGCGATGGTCTGCCTTATCCCCGCCATCATCTTTATCCTCACCGCAGCGTTCAATTACTATGAAGTCAACCACCAGCGCCGCGGCATCGTACTGGCCGAAAAGGTGTCGATACGCTCGGGCCTGGAGGAAACCTCCACCGAGCTTTTCGTTCTGCACGCCGGAGCCAGAATCGAAGTGGTCAAGCAGATGAAGAACCACTTTCAAATCCGCTTTTCGAAAGATAAAATCGGATGGCTCACGGTGGGCGCAGTGGGTCTGATCTGACCAAGTTCAACGCATGGGATGGCATTTGATGCACAGGTTGCCGGCCAGGCGATGCCTGTGGGGTGCGCCGGCGCCGGTGGCGCCGGCACGTTGATCAGGGATCAATCCTTTTTGGTGGGGGTTGTGACAGGTCACGCAGGTGACCATGCCGTCCTGGTCCAACGGAAGCACAATCTTGAATTCGGCCTGCATCTGCGCCATGCGCTCCACCACTTCGCGGGTCGGTTTGCGCAGATGACGGACATGCAGCGGCTGTTGGGCGGTTTGATAGTGGCAGCCCTTGCACAATTCCGAATAAGTACCGATCAGCTTGACTTCGCGATAGGTCGTGTGGCTTTCGTCGGGCACATCGGAATGGCAATAGATGCATTTGGCGTGCATGGCCTGACCCGCTTCATCGATCTGTTCATGGGGGTTATAGCGGGGAAAGCGAGAAACCTCGTGGCAACGATAACAAAATACCAGCCGGCTCTTGTACGGCATGCCTCTTAAAAACATCTGCCCTTTTAACAGCAGCTTGTCTGCTTCACTGTCGCGGCATTGGATGTAGATGTCATGGCAGGTCCGACAGTCCATTGCATCCTGCTGCAGTGGAAAATCGGATGGAATCCGAACGCTGCCGGACGCATCAGCCCGCGCCTTCACAGGATGACCATGGATCGGTTTCCTGTCATCATGGCAGTCGAGGCAGAGTTTACGGAAATCTCCATCGTACTTCAGGCTTTTGGTCCGAGGATCGACCTCGCGGGTGGTGTGACATTCGAGGCAGTATTTAGCCGCAAAGTGAATATTTACTTTGCGCTGCTGCCCGCGGCCATCACGGGAAACGGCCCCGGAAAGGGCGGATTGCTGCGTCGCATCCCGTGCATCGAAGCGGCTTGTGCTGCGTTTGAACACATTGCCGCTGGGCTCCATGGAGCAGGCGCAAAGAAGCACGACGGCCGTTAGAATGGGCCAGCGCAGCGAGAGCCTTATGGGCCATATCTTGGGCAATTGCATCATGGTCCTGAGAGCCTCATTTCAGAAGGCAGCGGGTTGCGATGCAGGGGATCATGGAAGTAGAGGTAGCGATAAAGCGCCTGGCTGCCATGACAGTCCCTGCAAATGGTATTGCTGCTTTTGTTTCTTAAAAAGCTGCTGTCGGCATCCCCTTCCCCGGAGCGTATCTGCGCCGTCTCCGCGCTGTCGGGCCGCCATTGGTGGCCCGAATGGCAGGACATACAGGTGAGCTGACCGTTGGGCATCTCGCGGCCGCCGTTGGGGTCGAACAGGGGAAAGTACCCCGGCAGGTCTTTGGTGCTGCGCCCGATGTTCCTAAAGGTCATATCCTGCGGATGGGAGGCGATTTCAGGGATTTTGCCCTTGGCCGGCCCGGATTTTTGGTGACAACTGCGGCACAGGCCTTCCAACAAGTCCTCACCGGGTTTGATTTCGC
>Ga0055480_10001117_pt1 | contig 10556 bp, 11 predicted proteins | sample Muzzi_PWB_D2_FD_57935 | JGI IMG/M metagenome (GOLD analysis project Ga0055480, IMG submission 57935) | Wetland microbial communities from San Francisco Bay, California, USA, that impact long-term carbon sequestration - Muzzi_PWB_D2 | ecosystem: Environmental > Aquatic > Marine > Wetlands ... | reverse complement strand
CCACGGCGGGGACGCCACTCGCGCATGTTGTGGGAGCGGCGTCCCCGCCGCGATTTCCCAATAAATCCCAATAAATCCTTTCATTTACCTGCGGTACTGTTATAGTCCGCTCCGTCCTGGCGCCCATCGGTCGGCGCCAAACACTCCGAGCCCGTATAAACACGGCTGCCGGAGCTCTTATCGAAATATCAGCCTGGACCGAATCTTGCGCGATTTATTCGCCCTCGAGTCAGGCGATCCGGAGTACAAAATCCAATGCTATTTAACCAACTCGGCCTGTCGGCCGAATTGCTGCGTGCGGTCGATGAAAAGGGTTACCAGGTGGTCACCCCGATCCAGCAGCAGTCCATACCACTTATTCTTGAAGGCAAGGACGTTCTTGCCGGCGCCCAAACCGGCACAGGCAAAACGGCCGGCTTTACACTGCCTCTGTTGCAACACCTGCAGAATTCACCCAACAACCGGCGCAGCATTCGTGCGCTGATCCTGACGCCGACTCGCGAGCTTGCCGCACAAGTTGCGGAAAGTGTGCGCGTGTACGGCAGTCATCTGCCGTTTAGAACCGCAGTCATCTTCGGTGGCGTCAGCATTAACACGCAGATCTCGAAATTGCGCAGCGGCGTGGATGTCGTCGTCGCGACACCCGGTCGTCTTCTCGATCACATGCAGCAACGCACCATTGACCTTTCCAAGGTCGAAATACTCGTTCTTGATGAAGCGGATCGTATGCTCGATATGGGCTTCATTCGAGACATTCGTAAAGTGCTCGCCATGTTACCGAAGCAGCGCCAGAACCTGTTGTTCTCGGCAACGTTTTCGGACGACATCCGCAAGCTTGCTGCGGACCTTCTGAATTCACCCGTCGAGATCTCTGTTGCCGAACGCAATAAACCGGCCGAACTCGTCAGGCAGATCGTGCATCCGGTCGACAAAGCCCGCAAACGCGAGTTGCTATCTCACAGGATCGGTTCTGAAAACTGGAAGCAGGTGCTGGTCTTCACGCGCACAAAGCACGGCGCGAATCGCCTGGCGCAGCAATTATCAGATGACGGGCTTTCCGCTGCCGCTATTCACGGCAACAAGTCGCAAGCCGCAAGAACCCGTGCCTTGCGGGATTTCAAAGACAACAAGGTCAGAGTGCTGGTCGCGACGGACATAGCCGCACGAGGCCTCGACATCGACAAGCTTCCTCACGTCGTTAACTATGAACTGCCGCACGTTCCGGAAGATTACGTACATCGCATCGGACGCACGGCTCGGGCCGGGCGGGAAGGGCACGCAGTGTCGCTGGTCTGCATCGACGAGAAGAAGTTACTTGGCGATATCGAGAGCCTGTTGAAGTGCGGAATCGAGAAAGAAATCATTCCTGGTTATGAACCCGACTCCCGCATCAAAGCGGAACCGATCACCCAGGGGCGTGGCAACCGGGCGTCGAGCAATCGCAGCAAGAAAAGCTGGAGTCGACGTGGCGGTACGCCGAAGAAGAAGAGTGGGCAACGACATCGCTCGTCAGGAAGTCGGCGCCGCGCAGTTTAGTCGTTCAGTCGGCCGGCATTATTTTGCCGGCCGACCTTTCGCTCCACTCATCCGGATTGACGCACGTAGACGGGTATCCCTTTGTAATTCAGGGAGTTTTCATACACTCCGGCTTCAGCGTGATCCACAAAAAGTCGATTGGTTCGTCGCCGGTGTTACCTGACTGGTGCATTGCTTCCAGCGGGAGTGCCGTATCACTCCAGCCAATCTCACCATCGGGCGATACGCTGGTGGTCTCCGTGTCACCGTAACGAACAGTCCATTCGCCGCCTTTTATATGCACGTATAACTGATTCGGCGGATGCGCATGAATTCCTTCCCATTGGCCCGGTTGAACGATGAATCGCTGTACGACGAGTTTGTCGTTTTCCAGGAGCAACTCGCCCTCGATGTTCGGGTAGTACTGATGGCACGGATTGGGTGGCCCGTCGCCGTGATGATCCGCGCTGGCGCTGACACCGAACAATACGAATAACAGCAGGTGAAATCGGTAAATCGGTTTGTCCCCAACTAATTGGTGATAGGCAATTGCAGGATTACTGTTGTCGTTTGAACGTCGATTTCGATCTGATTCTCGGATTTGCCCAGATCGATTCAACATACTTTCCTTCGTAGAGCGCCGGGATCCATTTGCCGTTTTGCAGATGGTCTGCGAAGCCTTCTCTGCAGGCGACGGACATGCCGAAGTTGGCCGCCAGCACGTCGAAATCCCGCGCTACGCCCATCTCATTGATTATCGCCACCTCCATGATGAGGTCATCGCGCGTAAAATCGACGCAGCGGCCCGGCCAGGGATGCACTGAGTATCGCTGCGCGCCAATATAATCGAGACCCAGCCGATCCACGTTCTTCATGTTGTGCGGATAGACGCTTATCGTCTCAGATTCTCCCGTTCTCTCGAAAATCACACTGAACTGGAAATCGACCTCCTCTGCTTTGCCATTAACAAAAGCAGGCGTTAACCGCGCTGAGCGGAAGTGACGACTGACTGCCATCGTAAACTTGAGGCCAGGGTCAGTTGGCGACGAGCAGCGGGCATCCCTTAGCCGTCCTTTGGCCGTTGCGTGCGCTGTGCACGTAACGGTCACATCCACATCTCCATCGACTTCTGGAAATTCAACCAGGTTTTGCATCGATTTTTCGCCACTGACGAAATTGGCATGTGTGAACTGTAATCCGCTCTCCGCCCCAAGGCTGGCATTGCCGGCAAGCGCAAGTGAACAGAAGGCAATAGCCTTTTTCATCGCAATCAATGAGTCAACGAGTTATAGCCTCAATCTAGGCGAAAAGACTGCAACCGGCAACTCGGGAGACAGGTTACTGATGCCTCAGCGGGCGCTAGCCGCGTCCGGCGCCGCTCCGGTAGTCGTCTTCCGCTCCGAAGAGTCGCATGGCTGTTGTCATTGCGACAATGAGCACCGCAATCGCGATCAGCAATACGAAAGGCGATTCGTAGACGCCGGCCATCCAGTATGCGAGCAATGTAACCAGCCCGGTCACGCCCGCATAGGCGCCCTGGGTGACAACGTGGTTCAAATGATTGCAGTCTGCGCCAACTGAAGCGAGGACGGTAGTATCCGAAATGGGGGAACAGTGATCGCCGAACAGTCCACCACTCAGTACAGCCGCAATGGTGAGATACATTGAAGCACCAAGATCAAAACCCACGGGCACCGCGATTGACATCAGGATTGCGAACGTGCCGTAAGACGAGCCGGTCGACAACGAAATCAGGGCGCCCATGGCGAAAACGATCATCGGAAAGTAGACGGCCGATATCGAGTCGCCGATCAATGAAGCCAGGTAGTCGGCAGTGTGCAGGTCACTTGTAACGGAGCTCAACGACCACGCCAAAACAAGAATGATCGATACGTAGACCAGGCTTTCCGCACCAGCAATAAACGTCCCCATCATTTCGGTGTAAGTCTTTCCCTGGTGGCGTCGCATCATCTCCATACATGTCAGTGACGCGGTCAGGTAGGAGATTATCAACGTCGACCGAATGTGCGCGCCGGTTATGCCGCCATGGGTCGCGTGCCACGATATCAGGATTCCGACCAGGAAGAGCATGACTCCCAGGGGATAAAGAAACATTCCGACAGGCGTATTGGGATCGGAATCGCTGTTTGCGCTTTCCGCATCGCCGCCACCGCGGAATTTCAGTAATTCCAGGTATTCTGCCTGTATGCGTCTCATCGGCCCGTAGTCCTTGCCGGTATAGATCACGATCGGGACTGTCAACAATGCGAGGAATGCATAGAACTGATACGGAATCACTTTAATAAGTACGGAGAATTCGTTCTCGGTGAGGCCGACCTCGGCATACGACTTTTCAATAAGGGACATGATGTACGCGCCCCAACCAATAAATGGAATCAGGATGCTGATCGGAGAGGAGGTCGTGTCGAGAATGTAGGCGAGTTTTTCCCGGCAAAGCCTGAACTCGTCGAATACCGAGCGATACAGCGGACCGATAATCAGTGAGTTTCCGGAATCAGTGAAAAATATTCCGAGCCCCGAAAACCAGGCAAGCATCTGCGCTCTTGACCGCGTCGAAACAATTTCGAGCATCTTCCTGGCAAATGCTTTCGCACCGCCGGAGACTTCAAGGAGTTTTACAAAACCGCCAATAACCATCATCGTAATGATGACCTGCGACTGGGTCCCACTGGTAAACTCGTCGAGAACCTGCTCTTCGATCGCGTTCAACATCGTGTTGAACGGATGGAAGTCGGTAATGATGAACGAGCCGCTTGCGATACCAACAATAAGGGCAACGAGGACGTTCCTGCTGTAGAGCGCGACTGCAATAGTCAGCAACGGAGGAACGATCGAGAGAAATCCGTAGTCTTGCATTCTTGTTCTTGTTGGCAGAAGACGAACCGAGCATACCACGCGCGTTGCGCTGTCGTGTGCGGAGGCTAGTACCGGTCGGGGCGATACGGAAAAAGGTCGACGCCGGGCTCCCGTCCCGCGACCAGGTCGGCAATCAGCAGGGCCGTTGCCGGGCCGAGCGTCATGCCGAGATGCTGGTGTCCGAATGCGTACAGGATATTACGGCTACGGCTGGCGAAGCCGATGACCGGAAGCGAGTCCGGCAGTGACGGCCGGCAACCCATCCATACCGATTGCTCGGTCTCGTCGATAGCGGGCAGCATTCTCTTCGCGACAGGCAGCAGTCGCCGAATGCGGCGATAGTCCGGGGGTGCATTTACGCCGGCAAATTCGTCCTGACCGGTCAGTCGCAATCCGGATTCCATCGGCACGAGCGCACAACCGAATCCGGCGTTGGCAATGGGGCGGCTGATCAAGCTGCTGTTCGCGACCGGCATCATCACGTGATAGCCACGCTCGGTATCGAGTGGCAGGTTGTCGCCGGCCTGACGGGCCAGTGGTTTTGACCAGGCGCCTGCCGCGATGACCACCTTGCTGACAGGCAAAACCTCAGACGGACCGCGAAGAACGATGTGTTTTTCGAGACAATCGATCGATTGCACATCGAAGCGCCTGAATGTTCCTCCTCGCGCGATCAGCAGATCGACCATGCCGAGGACCATTCGTTGGGGGTTCGTTATCCAGAGGCTGTCCCTGTTGAAGATTCCGCGCTCAAATATGGGAGCGAGGTTTGGCTCCAGACTCCGAATGTCTGCCGGCGACAGGATTTCATAGGGCACTTCGTTGTCGTCCATGAGCCTGCGTTCCTCATGGCTATTGTCGAACGAACGTGCCGTCTCGTAAACCGTGAGCCAACCACCTTCACGAAGGAGGTCGGTGAGCCTGCTTCTGTCGGTCAGGTTTTTCCAGGCGCTGACCGCGCGCCGGGTCAGCGCGTGCAAATTCAATGCGTTCCTGGCAACTTTCGAGCGACGGCTTTCGAGAACGAACCGAATCATCCATGGCAGGAGTTTGTGCATGTATGCGGGACGGATCGAAAGCGGCGCCAGCGGCTGACCGAGCATCCGCAGCGCGTCAAGAACGATGCCAGGCATGGCTGTTGGGGCACAGGATCCATTGACGATTGCCCCTGCGTTGCCGAACGACGCACCGGCACACGGCGCGTCCCGGTCAACCAGCAGGACACTGTGACCGTCGCGTTGCAGGGCCAGCGCTGTTGAGGCACCGACAATGCCGGCACCGACAACGACTATTGATTGGTTCGACACGATAAGATCGACGCTGGCAATTTGTGTTCCACGACAAGTTTGCTAATAGGCAGGAATTCTCATGTCGACGAGATCATAATGCATGGGGCTCTTACGGATAAGCGCAATGACAGATGTTTTTGCAGATATGAAAGACCAACCCTACTGGTGGGATGCGGCACCTCGTACGGAAGAGACACCGCAGGAATTACCGGCAGAGGTTGACGCGCTGGTTGTCGGGGGAGGGTTCAGCGGCCTCAACGCGGCTCGTGTGCTTGCCAGGGCGGGCAAGTCGGTGCTGGTGTGTGAAGCCGGCTTCGCGGGCTGTGGTGCCAGCACGAGAAATGGCGGAATGCTCGGGCCCAGTTTTCACAAGCTCGGCGTCGAAGGCCTGAAGGCACACTATGGTTCCGACCGGGCCAACGGCATACTCAAGGAGAGCGTCGGCTTTGTAGGGTTCCTGCAGGAACTCCTGGGTGAGGAGGGCATCGATTGCGAATTCCGTCGTTCCGGGCGATTTCGTTGCGCCTCACAGCCGTCGCACTACGAACAATTGGCGAGCGATCTCGAACCCCTCGTTGCCGCGACCGGGATTGACGCGGAAATGGTGCCGAAAAATCGCGTCCGCGAGGAAATAGGTACGGATCGATTTCATGGTGGAGTTCGTTATTCGATCGATGCAGGTCTGCAGCCGGCCAAATACCACGACGGCCTGCTGCGCGTCTTCCGCCAGGCGGGAGGCCTGTTTGCCACGAACACGGGCGTCCGTGAGATCAAACAGGCGGGGAACGGTTATCGGGTGGTGACATCAGCCGGCACGGTCGCCGCCGGCCAGGTTGCAGTTTGTACGAACGGGTACACCGGCAAGGTAACGCCGTGGTTCAGGCGCCGGGTGCTTCCCATTCGCAGCTCGATCATCGCAACCGAACCGCTCGATCCTGCGTTGATGGCGGAGTTGATGCCGACAAGACGATGTTACGGCGACACTCGCAGGGTGATGGCATATTACCGGCCGTCACCGGATGGGAGCCGAATAATCTTTGGCGGCAGGGCCACGTCGGCTGATCACGCCCTCAACAATGCAACCCTGCTGAGAAAGTCTTTGCTGGATGTTTTTCCGCAGCTCGAAGCAACGCGGATCACACATAGCTGGTCCGGGCTGGTCGCCTATGCGTTCGATCACGTGCCGCATCTAGGGGAATACGACGGTCTATTCTACGCGATGGGTTACTGCGGGTCTGGCGTTGCGCGTGCGACATTCTTCGGTACGAAGCTCGGTCATAAAATGCTCGGCGACAATGAAACGGGCAGAACCGCGTTCGATGACTTGCCCTTTGATACACGGCCGTTGTATACGGGCAACCCCTGGTTTATGCCGGCGCTCATTCGCTGGCACCGGTTTATTGATCAGCTGGGTTTCTAAGTGGTAGTGTGATTCGTCGCTAATTCGAACGAACGGGTTTTGGTGCCAATGAGCAGAAACAGATACGAACGCGGTATTTCGCTGGTGACGAGTGTGCTGGCATTTTGCTTCTTGCTCGCCCGTGCCGCCTCCGGGCACCATTCTTTCAGTGCTGAATTCGTAGCAGACAAAACGGCAACGCTTAAGGGAACGATTACCCAGGTGTGGTTCAAGAATCCACATGTGCGCTACCTGATCGCGGTGCAAAATGATGCAGGTGAGGAAGAGACCTGGGACGCGCGGGGTTCGCCCGTCGTCTGGCTGGCCCGAAAGGGCTGGACCAGGGACACGATCAAAGTCGGTGACGAGGTCCAGATATACGGTTACCTCGGCCGCGATGGCATAAAGATGTTGTCGATAATGACGGTCACGCTGGCGGACGGCACGGTCTTGATCGACAAAGCGCCAGAGTAGTTTCGATGCGCAAATTTCTACCATTGCTCTTTGTTATCACCATGCCGGCGAACGCGGCGGGGAACATAGAAGGGACATGGATGCTGTCGCTTGACGACAAGGAGCGAACGCTGGTCGGTCTGCTGGAAATTGAACAGGGCGATGCCGGATTAGTCGCATATCTTGAGGGCGGACCCGCTACCGTCGAGGCAGACGGTGACAATGTCGTGATCGTCGCGGACAGCCGGGATGTGCGCGGGTTCGTTTTCGATCGGCGCATGACCGGAACCATCGATGGCGATTCGATGAGTGGCACATACGTACAGGTCGGCGCCGCAGCGCAGAAAGAAGCACCAGGTCCGTGGCATGCTGAACGCCATTTGCCGGTCACCGATGCACCGCAAGGACCGTCCCCGGTAGATTTGTCGGGCACCTGGGCCGCCACACAGGAGCTCGATTTTCGCAAGTACACGATGTCACTGACTACAGCAGGCGAAGAATGGCTGGAGACCTATCTGCCGTACTACGATCAGCCCGACGTGCGCTGTACTTCGATTGGTTTGCCGGCGCTTGTAACCTATTCGTTTCCATTCGAAGTCATTGCCTCAAAAGACCGGCTCACGATTATTTACGAATATCAATCGAAGGTGCGGCGTATCTGGCTGGATGGTCGCCCTCCCGGTGAATTCGTCCCGCCTTCACGAATGGGGCATTCGGTTGCCCATTGGGAAGGCAGCACGCTGGTGATCAACACCACGCATCTCGAAAAGACTGTCAGGGATTTTCGTGGCGAACTGATTTCGGAAAACGCTCGCATAGAGGAGCGATATTCTCTCGGTGACGACGGCGACACGCTCACCGCTGTCATTACCGTCTATGATCCTGAAAATTATTTGCGGCCGCCGGTTCGTCGTCGGCAATGGCAGCGAAACGATGCAGCCGATATCTTTCCTTACACCTGTGATCCGGATTCCTTCTATCTGCAGATGTATGAAGACGGAAAGATGGATATGTACCTGGAACGCGCTGACAAGAGATTCTGAAGTTACCGGCGTCAGAGGGCGGCTCTGACTCTGCAAACAAAAAAAAGGCGGGACCCGGAGGTCCCGCCCTTCTTTATCAGACTTCGTCGTCTTTAGACTGCGACGATATTCTCTGCCTGCGGGCCTTTCTGGCCTTGCGTGACAGTGAATTCGACTTTCTGGCCTTCGGCCAGCGTCTTGAAGCCATCACCAGCGATATTGCTGAAGTGGGCGAATACGTCAGGGCCTGATTCCTGCTCGATGAAGCCAAAGCCTTTGGCTTCGTTGAACCATTTAACGGTTCCGGTAGTTCTTGACATGATTAATACCTATTAAATCAAAAGTTGAAAAGCCCTCGTGAAAAGGCGGTTGCGCTAGAAGTTTGCGATTACTTATGAAAAACAGGACGAGAAACTACGAGAGAAACATCGGCATGGAGCCATAAATACAATGCTGACTTACAAGCACCGCGGACTATAACCCGTGTGGCTCTGGAGTCAAGGTACTTTCTCAGGCATTTCAATCACCTGACCAATCACGCTTGGCTTTTGGACGATCATTCAGTGGCTGCGCGAGGCCTTGATACGGTAAACCTCGGTCCAGTTTGCGCCCTGATCCGAGGAAAACTCGAGCTTCCAGTTCCAGCCGTCGGCTTTGGGCCGGAAAAACGTGATACGGCGTAACGGGTCCGGAAGCGGGGATTTGTAGTGCATGACGATATTGCCTTCGTCATTCAATTCGGCCTGAATGTGGGCAAAACCGGACATCCCTTTGATGGTCCACGCGATATCCCAGGATTCGCTGTCCGGATTCCAGGTGCGCAGGTTGGTACCGACAGCGCCGTCATTCGGCATCCAGAAATCCTGAATCGCCGTACCTTCCCCGAGGCAGACGAAATTCCACTTTGCCCCTGCACCGGGCGTCCACTCCGTTCCATCCTGGCTGAGTCGCGAGTCCTCTATATCCCAATCGCCAATGTACTGGCCGAATTGTGCCAATGGACCTTCCATGCAGGCAGATTTTTCGCCGATCGGGATGGAATCATTCTGCGCGACGGCCGGCATGGCGATAAGCAGCGCGGTCAGGGACAACGTGTTGCGAAGCAAGGACATGGCCTTTCCTTTTTTTGCTGGTCTGGTGTTGTGACCCGCCAATGGCGGTGAATGTTGCATGTTTCTGACTGTTTCTCGTCAATCAGCGTTTGGTCTTCCGCTTACCGTGTTGCGCGAAGGATGCATCCGCCCCGATCTGTGGCCCGCTATTCGTCCACGTGGGAGAACCAGGATTCGGCCACAATCATCAGCTGCCGGATTGAGACTGTTCTCACAGCCCGCCAGCGGACACGTTGCTATTCTTGTCGATTCCGGCATTCCTGCCCAATTCGGGGCCGCACGTGATGAAAGGCAAGGTCTTCATGCTGTTGTTTGCCCTCCCGTTTTTCGGCGTCGGTGTGTGGATGGCGTATTCGATCGGCAACGACCTGACCGATGCCTCGGCAATGAAGCAGTGGGAGCCGGTTCAGGCGACGCTGCAGAGGGCGGGCTATGAACGCCACTCGGGTGAAGATTCCGATACCTACGAGGCCTATGCCGACTACACCTATAGGGTCAATGGACGGCTTTATTCCGGCAGCCGGGTCGCGATTTCCGGCAGCCGGAATAAAGCCGTCCATTGACCCTATAGGTGTAGTCGGCATAGGCCTCGTAGGACGGCTTTATTCCGGCAGCCGGGTCGCGATTTCCGGCGGTGCTGACAACATTGGCGATTATCAGACGGATCTCGGCAATCGTCTGAGCCAGGCCATGCGACGAGGCGATACCGTCACCGTCTACGTCGATCCTGAAAACCCCTCGATAGCTGTCATCGATAGGTCCGTCCGCTGGGGAATGGTGGGATTCAAGTCGATTTTCGTATTCGTATTCGGTGGCGTCGGCCTGGGGCTCATCATCTTCGTACTCCGCGCGCCAAGGGAAAAAGACCTCGCACAGCCGATGTACAGGG
>Ga0055480_10001115_pt1 | contig 10566 bp, 12 predicted proteins | sample Muzzi_PWB_D2_FD_57935 | JGI IMG/M metagenome (GOLD analysis project Ga0055480, IMG submission 57935) | Wetland microbial communities from San Francisco Bay, California, USA, that impact long-term carbon sequestration - Muzzi_PWB_D2 | ecosystem: Environmental > Aquatic > Marine > Wetlands ... | reverse complement strand
CCTTGGCCACGCCGACATGCGCGCCGCCGATCACGCCGCCGGCCGGCCCCGATGCCAGCACACGCACCGGACTCGTGCGCAGATACTCGCGCGTCATCACACCGCCGGTCGATTGCATCACCAGCAGTTCCTTGTGGTAGCCGGCCTCCGCCAGTCGCTCGATCAACCGGTCCAGATACCCGGTCACGCGCGGCGCCACGTACGCATTGACGACGGTCGTGCTGGTGCGCTCGAATTCGGGGGCCTTCGGCATGATCTCGTGAGACAGCGAAATGTGGACCCCCGGGAGTTCTTCGGACACCCACTTCGCGAGCGCCTTTTCGTGTGTCGGATTCAGGAACGAAAAGATCGTGCTGATCGCGACGGATTCGACGCCCTGTTTCGCCAGCCGGGCGATGGCGGCACGGGCGGTGGCTTCGTCGAGTGGGGTCATCACCGACCCGTCGGACAGGATCCGCTCGGAAACCGTCAGGCGCCGGCGCCTCGGGACGATCTGCGGCGGCGGCGGCAGGCGCACGTCCCAGATGTCCTCTTTGTAACCACGGCGCAGTTCGAGTTCGTCGCGAAAGCCCTCGGTGGTGAGCAGGCCCGTCACGGCGCCGTTCATCTCGATCAACGTATTGTCGGCCACGGTCGTGCCGTGCACGATCGCGTCGAGTTGCGACAGGAACGCCTCGAGGGTCTGGTCGCGGCGGGTGGCGAGTTTTTCGAGCCCCTGCATCACCGCCAGGGATCGATCTTCGGGCGTACTCAGCGTCTTTTCGATCAGCACGGTGTCACCGGTGTGCAGCACGAAGTCGGTGAAGGTTCCGCCGATGTCGACACCGACGCGGACTGCCGAGGCGGTCATGCCGTGCTTCCGCGCTCGGCTTCGAGCTTCGCGCGGAGTGCACGCGTCGCTTCCGCGTCGACTTCGACGTCGCAGGCTTCGGGCGTTCCGGTCAGGATCACGCCGTAGCGCTCGCGCGCCGCCTCGACGCTGACGTACTCGTCGAGCACGTCTTCGCGCACCGCTTCGGGATCGCGCAGCAGCGGGCTGCCGAAGCCGCCACCGCCGCCGTACTGGTAGGCGAGCACGGAATCGGCGGGGAGCTCCCGTTGTTCGGAATTTTCGATCTCGTACTCTTCCGGTGTACCCACCAGGAACCGGCTCTGGTACGGGCTGCCGTCGTCGCCGCCCTGCAGTCCGCGCAGCGGGTGTTTGATCGACACCATGCGTGCCATCGCGGCAAAGGGTTCGCGAACCTGCTTCACATTCAACGTCCCCGGCTGCCCGCGCCAGCGCCCGGCCCCTCCGGTATCGGTCGTCATCTGGCGGCCGAGGTTCACGACCGGGAAGCGGCTCTCCGCCTCCTCGGCGGTGGCGAGGATCAGGTTCCCGAGCCCGCTGCACATCGCGCCCCAACCGTCGACGCCCTGGGTCGCCGACGCGTCGGACGCTCGAACGTCGACACCCTGGTCCATCCACATCTGCCCGCTGGCGTCGAAACCGATCACCGCGTTGGGCATGCCGAGCTTGTAGACCTGCGGCGAAGAGCGCTCGGGCAGGATTTTCGACAGCGCGATGCAGATGGCTTCGCCGACCTCCACGGCCGGGTGAAACGCACCGAGTGCGGCGGGCTTGTTCGGCGGAGGCTGCAGGATCGAACCTTCGGGAACGATCATTTCGACCGCGTCGAACAGGCCTTCGTTCTTCGGAATCGTCGGGTCGACCATCGACGCGAGCTGTGCCATCGCATAACCACGCGTATTGGAGAACGTGTTCCAGACGCAGACGAGTTCCGGACGCGCATCGCTGCCCGACATGTCGATCGTCAGCTGGTCGCCCGAGACGATGCACGACACGTGAACGTGTACGTTCTTGTTCTCGGCGGTGTCGTGATCGATCCAGACGTCTGCTTCGTAGGTGCCGTCGGGCCAGCGGCTCACCTGTTCCCGAAACCGCCGCTCGGTTTCGGAAATGTTGAAGTTGATGGCCGCACACACCGTATCGACGCCGTACTTCTGCATCAGCTCCTCGATGCGGCGGACACCGAGTTGTGTGCCGGAGATCATCGCCTGGATGTCTCCCGCGAACGAAGAGAACCGGTTGTTGCGCGTGATCATCGCCAGCACGTCCTCGCGGGGTCGTCCGCGGTGCAGCAGCTTGACGCGTGGGATGATCAACCCCTCGGCGTAGATCTCGGTCGCGTCGAACGAGAACCCGCCGGCGTCCTTGCCCCCGGTGTCTCCCTGGTGGGCCTGCAGCGCCTGCACCGCGACGATCTCGCCGGCGCTGTCGAACACCGGGGCATAGACGTTGTAGTCGGGCAGGTGCCCGCCACCGGCGTCGGGGTCGTTTCCGACGAAGACGTCGCCCGGACCCCAGTCGTCGCTGGCGCGATGCAGCAGACCGAAGCGGACGGACATCGGCGAAATGAACAGCAACTGCGGAATGCCGACCGACAGGCCTGCCAGGCGTCCGTGCCCGTCCATGATGCTGGCGTTTCGCTCGTTGCTCTGGTTGATGATCGCCGACGACGCGGAGCGTCCCAGATGCGTGGCGACTTCGTAACAGATCGTCTCGAACGCGCCCCGGATGATGCCCGCCGTGACCGCATCGATGTCGGCCGTGGTGGCGAGCGGAGGCATGCGCCTGGTGAGTTCGCGGTTCTGTTCGAATGACACGACAGACCTCCCGCTGGCTGCCCGGGCGGCTCACCCGGTACCGAACTGCGAGAAACAAAGTGACAGAATTCTGTCGGACTGGCTAGCGAGGAGTCGTGTCGAGTGGTGGCGAACCACACGCGATCGAGATAGTGCGGTTCGCGAATCAACGAGACCCGACCCCGGCTGGCCGGGGTCGGGTCGTCTTCGCTCCAGCGGTCAGGCGGCGCTGGCGGAGCTTTCGCCGAAGTGCGCTTCGAGGTCGTCCGCGCCGCCGATCCGAACCCCGTCGATGAAGATCTGGGGCACCGAAGTCTTGCCGGTCGCGGCCTGGAGTGCGGCGTGGCTGAACTGGCTTCCGAGCACGACCTCTTCGTATCGCTTGCCCTGGGATTCCAGCAGCGCCTTGGCTCGCGCGCAGTGCGGACAACCCGGTCGCGAGAAGACCAGCACGTGCTCGCTGCTGCGCGAAGCACCCGGGCGCAGGTACTCCATCATGGTATCGGCGTCCGAGACCGTGAAGGGATCGCCCTCGACCACCGGTTCGACGAAGATCTTCTCGATGACACCGTCGTCGACGACCATCGAGTAGCGCCACGAACGCATCCCGAAGCCGAGATCGCGCTTGTCGACGAGCATCCCGAGCCCGTCGGTGAAGTCCCCGTTGCCGTCCGGGATCATCCGCACGCGCTCGATTCCCTGCTCGTGGGCCCACGCCTCCATCACGAAACCGTCGTTGACCGACACGCAGACGACGTCGTCGATCCCCGCTTCCTGCAACTCCGCGGAGAGTTCCTCGTAGCGCGGAAGGTGGGTCGAGGAGCAGGTGGGCGTGAATGCACCGGGCAGCGAGAAGACGACCACGCGCTTGCCGGCGAACAGGCTCTTGCTCGTAACGTCGTACCAGTCGCCGTCACGACGGGTTCGGAACGTGACTTCGGGAACGGATTGGCCCTCCTTGGCGGGTTCGAATGACATCTGGGTCTCCTTTTCTTGAAGTTCGCTTGGGGAGTTCGTTTTGGGGATGTTCTCGCGAATCGGCCCTCCGATTCGCTTCGAGGACGAATATGGGACCGGGTCGGTCATAATTCAAATTGAAATAAATTACTATTATGATAATTTTTGATTATGAATGTGACTCTCCGACAGCTCGAGTACTTCGTCGCGATCGCCGCAGAGCGAAGCTTCCAGCGCGCCGCGCGCGCGTGCGGGGTCAGCCAACCCGGGCTCAGCGCCCAGATCCGCCAGCTCGAAGACCAGCTCGAAACACAGCTGTTCGAACGCGACCGGCGCCAGGTGCTGCTCACCGACGCGGGTGCAGAACTGCTCGGCTGGGCACAGGGCATCCTGCGCGACGTGCGCGAACTCGAGGAGGCCGCGCGCGGTCACGCGAAGCCGCTGACGGGCGAACTCCGGCTCGGCGTGATCCCGACCGTCGCGCCCTACCTGCTGCCGCGGGTGCTGCCCGCGGTTCGCGAACAATACCCGGAGCTTCGACTGCTGTTGCGCGAGGACCAGACCAGCCGTCTGGTCGAGCGGCTGTGGGTCGGGCAGCTCGATCTGCTGCTGCTGGCGTTGGAGGCGCCACTCGACGGGCTCGACACCGAAGTGCTGTTCGACGATCCGTTCCTGCTCGCGGTCAACCCTTCGCACCGGTTGGCCGCGCGCAAGCGGATCCGCGAGTCCGAACTCGATGCCGAAACGGTGATGCTGCTCGAAGACGGGCACTGCCTGCGCGACCAGGCCCTGGCCGTCTGCGCGTCGGCGGGCGCGACCGAGACCGGGGATTTTCGCGCAACGAGTCTGTGCACATTGGTGCAGATGGTGGCCAGCGGCGAGGGCGTGACGCTGTTGCCCGAGCTGGCGGTCGACGTCGAAGGCGATGCGCTCGCGCTGGTTCCGTTCGCGAAGCCCGTGCCGTCGCGAACGATCGGGTTGGCCTGGCGCCCCAGCACGCCGCGCGCCGACGACTTTCGCGCGCTCGCCGACGTGATTCGGACGGAAAGGAAGAAGACTTAGCGTGGTTCGGAATCCGGGTGTTCAGTCGGCAACCGCTTTGGCGAGGCGTTCGACGGTTTCGAAATAGCCACGCGTCATGTTCTCGATGATGTCCGCCACCGGTTCGACGCTCTCGATCCGTCCGGCGACCTCTCCGGTCAGTGCGACACCGCCCTCGAGATCACCCCCGAAGTAGACCTTCTCCACGCCCGCGCCGAGGACCGCCATCGGGTTTCCTTCGCCGCGCTCGAGTTTCTCGGTGGTTTCGGTTCGCAGCGCGCGCAACGCGGGCCCGTTGGCGTTCTTGATGAACACCGTGTCGGTCTCGGCCGCGTCGACGATCGCCTGCTTCCAGCCCGGGTGAACGGGGGATTCGGCAGCGGAGACCATTCGCGTGCCCATCTGCACCCCCTCGGCCCCGAGCGCGAATGCGGCGGCCATCGTCGGACCGTCGCAGATCCCGCCGGCGGCGATGATCGGCACGTCCACTTTCGAACGGATCAACGGCAGCAACACCATCGTCGAGACCTCGCGCGGGTTCTTGAATCCACCCCCTTCGCCGCCCTCGACGATCAACCCGTCGACACCGGCGTCGATCGCCTTCAGCGCCGCGCGCAGCGACGGCACGACGTGAAACACCGTCAAGCCGGCGTCCTTCAACTGGCGGGTGTACTGCATCGGATTGCCGGCGGAGGTGGTCACGAACTTCACACCCTGATCGATCACGAACCGCACGATGTCGGGATCGCGCACGAACGCCTGCGCGATGTTGACGCCGAACGGGCGGCTCGTGAGCTCGCGCATCCGCACGATTTCTTCCCGCACCGCGTCGAGTTGACCGGACGAGGTTTCGATGATCCCCAGCGCGCCGGCGTTCGACACGGCCGAGGCGAGCTGCGAACGGGCAATCCAACCCATCGGTGCCTGCACGATCGGGATTTCCACACCGAGCATCTGGGTCACGCGGTTGTCGAACTTCATCGGGGATCCTCCGGTGCGCGCGCGGCGCGGAACGTACTGCATTCGGCGGGCCGCACGCGGCCCTGATCGACGGCTACCGACCCTGCCAGACGGGCTTTCGCTTCTCGGCGAACGCGCGCACCGCCTCGGATGCATCTTGCGTCTTTCGCAGCGGCTTGCCGATCTCCTCCTGGCGCCGGTATCCGTCTTCGAGCGACAGGTGCAGGATCTCGCGCACGCCGCGCCGGGTCTCGCGCACCGCCAGCGGCGCGTTCGCGGCGATCTGGTCCGCGGTTTCGAACGCGGTCGCGAGCAGGTCCTCGGGTGCGACGACCCGGTTGATGAGCCCGATCTGTTGCGCGTGGGCTGCATCGATGGACCTCGCGGTGAGCAGCAGATCGTTGCTGTGTACCCAGCCGATCTGTTTCGGCAGCAGAACCGTGGCGTTTCCGGTCGGGTAGAGCCCGAGCGCGACCTCTTCGAGCGCGAACGTGGCATGCGGAACCGCGAACCGCATCTCCGACGCGAGCATCATGTCGAGCCCGCCGGCGTGCGCGTGGCCGTTGACCGCACAGATGAGCGGCGTTCGGAGATCGAAACCCGCGAGCAGTGCCGTCGCTGCGGAGCGCAGCCCTTCGAAATCCTCGGGGTCGATCCGCTCGCCACGCGCGAAGCGTTGCGACACGGGAATCGTCGTCTTCATGTCCATGCCGGAACAGAAGACCCGATCGCCCGCACCGGTCAGCACCACGCAGCGGATCTCGTCGTCCGCGGCGATCCGGTTCCAGGCCGATGCCAGCTCGGTCAGCGTCCTGGGATCGAGCGAGTTCGCGCGGTCGGGCCGGTCGATGGTCACCAGCGCGACGTTCGGGTGATCGCTGGGGAGCTCGAAGCGGGCAGTCATCACGTTCTCCTGGAAGCCACGCCCGCACGCCGGGATTCAACCGCATACGGGTGTAGAGGAGGGTTGTAGCAGATGAGAAACCGCTACCTCGATTTCCGCTCGAATCCGAGTTCGTCGAGAGACTTCAGCAGGTCCGTCCCGTAGGAATCGGGGCTGACGTCGCGGTCGATGCGCCGGATCACGCCCGCTCGATCGATGAAAAAGCTCCAGCGCTGCGCGTACTTTCCGCTGGCAGCGAGCACCCCGTAGGCGCGCGCGACCTTGCCGTCGGGATCACTGAGCAGTGTCATTTTCGAGCCGACCGACTCGGCGAATTCGCGGTTTCGTTCGGGTGGATCGAGGCTCACCATGAAGGTCCGGACGTCGTAGTCGCCGAGGGCCTTCTCGCTGTCCCGCAGCGAGGTGAGTTGGGATGTTCAGCCTCCGGTGAAGGCTTTGGGGAACCACGACAGCACGACCCCGTCGGTCCCGCTCTCGTCGAGAATTTCTACCAGTCGATACGAGTGCCCGTCGGAGCCCTGCAGTTCGAAGTCGGGCGCCACGTCGCCGACCTCGAGTTCGGCACCAAAGGCCGCACCGGCGCCGACACCGAGCAACCCTACGGCTCCACACAGCCACGCAATCACCGATCGCATCCGACCCACCCCGCCAACATACCATGCGTATCTCGATTCTCTCTGCGATTTCGGCAGTTTCGGGAGTCGGCTAGGCTGTGTCGCGCGTTCCACCCGCGATCCGCGTCCATCCAGAGGGACAGAGCATTGAGCGAGGTCCAGGTTCCGAACGAGATCCGCGAATCGAACGAAGCGCCCGAACTCGATGTGGACGGCACACACAACCTGGAAGACGCCTTCGAGCTGTTGGCGACGATGACCCAGGATTTCGCCAGTTCGATGGATCTCGACGAGACGCTGAAGAAGGCGCTGGCACTGGTGGCGAGCCATCTCGACGCCGAGGCGGGTTCGCTGTGGCTGCTCGATCTCGACAAGGAAGAGATCTCCTGCCGGGCCTGTGTCGGGCCGAACCCGATCGTCGGCATGACGCTGGGCATGACCCAGGGAATCGTCGGCCGCAGCGTGATGGAGAACACCTGCCAGTCGGTGTTCGACGTCAGCAAGGACCCGGCCTTCTCGCCCAAGGCAGACGACGAATCCGGCATGGTCACGCGATCGCTGCTGTGTGCCCCGATGAGTTTTTCCGGGCGGAAGATCGGCGCGATCGAACTCATCAACAAGAAGAGCGATGGCGGCCACTTCGCAGAAAAGGACGTGCATCCACTACAGGTGCTCGCATCATCGGCCGCGCTCGCGATCGCGAACAACCGGATGGCGGCTTCGCTCGTCGATGCGCAACGCGTCCGGCGCGAACTCGAACTGGCAGCCGAGATCCAGCGCAACCTGCTGCCGCCCAATCGGCCCGATCCCTTTCCGATCCAGGGCATGAACATCCCGGCGCGAACCGTGTCGGGAGATTTCTTCGACATTCTGCCGCTGGATGGCAGGTTTGCGTTCTGCCTCGGGGACGTCTCGGGCAAGGGAATCAATGCAGCGCTGCTGATGGCGAAGACTGCGAGCTTGTATCGCTGCCTGGCCAAGACGGTTCCGCAGCCGGGTGAGCTGTTGCGACAGCTCAACGACGAGATCTGCGAAACCTCGACACGCGGCATGTTCGTGACGATGTCTGCTGGTGTCTACGACCCGGATACGGGCATCGTCTGCCTCGCGAACGCGGGACACGAGCCGGCCGTGTGTCATGCCGAAGGCGCCTTTGCCAGCTTCGATGCGGAAGCGCCTCCGCTGGGGATCGTCCCGAACGGGGATTTCCCGGAGACCGAACTAGATATGCGAGGCGGCTCGCTCTACATTTTTTCCGACGGCTTGACCGAAGCCGGCGACGCTGGGGGGGAGCAACTGGGTCGCGAAGGCCTCGAGCGGCTGGTTCGCGATTTCCAGGGCGTTGCTCTGGCCGAGAGGGTGAGTGCCATCGTGGAAAGCGTCAGCATGCTGGACCTGCGCGACGACCTCACGCTGCTCGCGGTGTCGGACGAGCACGCATTGTCCGAACGGAGCCGCCGGACGTGACGGAACGGCGCGAAGGCCCGACGCTCGAACTGCGTGTGCCCGCGCGGCCGGGCGAGTTGAAGACCATCCGGGACGCGGTCCGGGGCTATGTCGACGACTGCGGCTGCGACGACAAGCTGACTGCCGACATCGTGCTCGCGATCGACGAGGCCTGCCAGAACATCATCCGCCACGCCTATCGCGGCCGGAACGACGGCGACATCGTCGTCGAAATCGAGCACGTCGGCGACGATCTGGTGTTCTCGCTCACCGATTTTGCGCCGACCATCGATCCGGAGACGGTCAAGCCACGGGATCTCGACGATGTCCGGCCCGGCGGGCTCGGAACCCACTTCATTCGGCAGGTCATGGACGAAACGACCTTTACTCAGCCCCCCTCTGGCGAGGGGAATCTGTTAAGAATGGTGCGCCGGATCGGTTGAATCCCCTGGCGGGACCAGCCACCGGTGCTTGGACGGAACCACCGCAGACGGCCTGGCTGACATGCGCGAGAGGCGCGATAGACGCAGATAGGCGCGACAGGCGACAGGCGAGAGGAACGATGGAACACGCAGTTCGAGAAGAGCAGGGAATCCTGGTGGTGTCGTTTCAGGGCGAAGTCGATCTGGAGCATTCGCCCAAAGCACGCGAGGTGCTGCTCGGGTGCGTCCGCAAGAAGCAGGACGTTCTCGTCGACCTCTCCGGCGTCGGCTACATCGACAGTTCGGGAGTCGCGAGCCTGGTGGAAGCCTTTCAGACCGCCAAGAAGGCCGGCTCGGCGTTCAGTCTGGTTTCGGTGAATCCGGCGGCGCTGCGGGTTCTCCAACTCGCCCGGCTCGACAAGGTCTTCACGATTCACGCGACCCTCGCGGAAGGGCTCGGTGGCTAGTTCCAGTTCACCCATCGGATCGCCGACGCTCGTGGGCCAGCTGCTCGTTCGCCTCGACCGGATCGGCCGCGCCACCGCCAACGCCCTGAACACGTTCGGTTACGGTGCGACGCTGTGTTTTCAGGCGACCTACTGGCTGGTGCGCGGCAGATCGCTGCGCCAGATCGTTCGAGCCGAACACGTCGCGGCCGAGATGATGTTGATCGGTGTACAGGCGATCCCGATCGTTTCGGTGCTGTCGCTGGCGATCGGCATTACGTTGTCGATGCAGGGGATCCAGTCGCTCGAGCAGTTCGGTGCTCAGCACCAGGTGATCTTCGGAGTGGCTCTGTCGGTCACCCGCGAATTCGGTCCGCTGATCACCGGGATCCTGGTCGCGGGCCGGTCGGGCTCGTCGCTCGCGGCGCGGATCAGCACGATGACGATCTCGCAGGAAGTCGACGCGCTGAAGGTGATGGGGATCAACCCGGTGCGTTTCCTGGTGTCACCCAGCCTGGTGGCGATGGTGATCATTCTGCCGACTCTGACGCTGTGGTCGATCTGTACCGCGCTGCTGGGCTCGGCGTTGTACGTCACCAACGTCATCGGCACCACGCTCGGAGCATTCCTGGCCGAAGTCAACGCGTCGATCACGCTCGACGATCTCGGACACGGTCTGGTCAAGAGCGCGATCTTCGCGGTGTTGATCACCACCGTGGCGGCTGCGCAGGGTTCTTCGGTCGAAGGCGGAGCCGAAGGGGTCGGACGCGTGACCACCGGGTCCGTCGTGGGCTCGATCTCGGCGATCATCATCACCGACATGCTGTTCGTGTTCGCAGTGACGAACTGAGATGAGCGCAGAAGCCGACGACGACTACGTCATCGAGGTCAAGGATCTCGTGACCCACTACGGGACACGGCAGATTCTGAAGGGCATCAACCTGCGCATCCGCCGTGGCGAGATCATGGTCATCATGGGGGGCAGCGGTTCGGGCAAGAGCACGCTGCTTCGTCACCTGATGGCGCTGGAGAGGGCCACTTCGGGTTCGATCAAGCTGCTGGGACAAGAACTTTCCGAAATGAGCCAGACGGAGCTCTACGCGATGTGCCGGAAGATCGGCGTGTCGTTC
>Ga0055480_10001114_pt1 | contig 10568 bp, 8 predicted proteins | sample Muzzi_PWB_D2_FD_57935 | JGI IMG/M metagenome (GOLD analysis project Ga0055480, IMG submission 57935) | Wetland microbial communities from San Francisco Bay, California, USA, that impact long-term carbon sequestration - Muzzi_PWB_D2 | ecosystem: Environmental > Aquatic > Marine > Wetlands ... | reverse complement strand
AATCAACACGCGGGCCAGCATACCCCACCCGTCAACAATGGCTCTGGTGGGCGCTTACAGTAAATCGACAGACCCTTCAGCGGGCTTTTTGCGGGGTGTCGGGGGAAGCCCGTTGAAACGGACTGACGCTCATGTCGAAAGGGAATCGGTCCGCTCACCGGGCGTAAAACGCCCGGCCTATTAGCCATGCGGGCGAAGACCGCTGAAGCGGCCTGCACTCGCGAACCTTGGAGGCCATGGAGTATACACCGCGCCGACGACGAATCTTGAGTTCGCCACGGACAATATCGTCGTGTCTGTGCGCACCGTCTGGCCGAAAATCTCGCACTACTTCTCCCACACATATATGGCTGGTACCTGGAAATCGACGATGTATTCCATACCTTCAAAGAAATTCCTGCCCAAGAGATTCTGTGTGTCATTCTCATTCACTGCAATTTCAATTGTCTTCCGAAGTCCACCAACATCGAGGCCTCGGGATACGATGGGACAGGCTAACAAGCCATTAGGAGTGCTAAAACTGCGACGAGGCGCGTTTTCTCGGTTCTCGTCTCCCGTCTTGGATATTGGTCCATTCGAGAGCATCGTTGTGGTCGCCCCCGTATCGAAGAGAGCTTCACATTTGACGACCCCATTAGGTCCTACGACCTCGATGGGAAGGAAAAGATGCGAATCGCGTTTCTTGCACTCAAGTGTTACGCTATTGAATCGAGTAAAAGACTGACCCTGGTCCTCGGCGCGACGAATCATCTCCGTGGAGATGTGCTTGTCCGACTTGAGTTCGTCGAGCACTGTCTCATCCAAGAAGAGGTAGCTCTTGCGTCTCCCATCGAACACTGCAACGCTTGTAAGATACGACGAACAGTACTTTAGAAGTGGTTCGAAGTACGATGCTAGCCGATTAAAGGGCACCACGTGGGATTCACGCGGAAGGTAAACGAGCAAAATGAAGTTCGTAAATTCCTCGACCCTCACATCGCAGGTCCAGCCATCAGGAAGGGCCTCGGATGCAATATTCTGGATTAATTCCGATATGCTGTGCCCTTGAGTATTGAAGATTCTGTCGAACACTGTTTTGCCGGTTGCAAGGTGCTTGCGGTCAACAAATTCCTGTTCAAGATTTTGTTGCTTTGAAATGAACTCCAGTGCTAGCCGACTCCGCGCCTGGGCCTCGTCGGTTCGGATTTGTTCCGCCTTGCGAGCGCTCCGTTGGTGGAGGACGAGTGCCTCGATGCCCCACGCCAGAAGCGCGGCAAGGAGCAATACGGTTAATGTCTTGTTGACACTCATGGGCGGGTAATGATTATCTCGATGTCCTTGAAGTTGTCCTGCTCGACTTCGAAGTACTCGGCCGTAGAATACACGTCTAAGAACGGGTTCCCTGCCACTCGGCGAAGGCGATCTTTCTGTAGGCGTATCTTATAGAGCATCTTGTTTTTCTCTCGCATCGTCCCGTCTGGGTGTTGAATCTCGACGTAATGACGGCAGCCGACGTGGATAGTAGATAGATCGAGATCGCGGCAGAACTCGAAGATGTCATTTGTCGCACGAGAAATCAGAATAATGACCTCCCTTCGTAGCGAGTCCTTCGTGAAGTGTTTGGTTCGTGTACCATGTTCTCCCGATGTCATGCTGGACATGTCAAAGTCGATATGAAGTGCGATGCTGCCGTGGAACTCGCGGACGCTGATTTCAGAACCGGGTGGTGATGCCTCGCGAGCAACGGCACGTACGACATCAGGAAACGGTGCTGCCGAATTACTAGAAAATTCCAGCATCCGAAGCTTCGCCTTTTCGCGCGTGCTAAGGGCAAATCGCTTGTCGTAGGATAGTCGTCCCTCAAACTCTCGTCCGTATTTTTCCGAGGCCCTTCTTTGCAGGTCGTTCGCATCGATTGCGGCTAGCTCTTTCTTAAGAGCCGTTCTCCTTGCAGCCAAGTCTCGCTCAAGCTGCGTCCGTACTGCCTCGGTTCTTCGGTATTCCTCCACGGACAGTTGTGAAGCGCTCTCCCGCATGATTGCTGGTGTAACAGCAATGCCATAGCAGACGGCTCCGATGAAAAGGACAAGTAAGAGCGAGAGGGCATGGTGTGAGCGACCAACTTCGCGCCGTCGGTCGTCGTCGTTGACCGGCTGCACAAGTGGCGTGCCACAGCGACCGCAGATGGGCCTAACGGCGGTGGAATGCATACCAACTCGGTTGTGCACACCGCATTTAGGACATTCTATGATTGTTGCATTCATCGCGTATGCACCAGGCTCCCAGCGACGCTGGTCTCTCCATTCACCGGGATGTAAACCAAAATGCTACCTTGATTGGACCCTAGATCAAGAAGCGAGACGCTAGAATTCCCACCCGATAGAGCGCTCCAACACTTTAGTCGCGCTCTGGGCTGCGGGTCATCGGAACCGATTATCATGTTCCTTTTCTTCCTCTACCCTTTTATCACCCCCACCGGTCGTAGCTTCGCGACTTTTTGGCTGATGGCGGCGGTGTGGAGGACATCCACCACGTGGGTGACGTCTTTGTAGGCGTTGGGTTGTTCTTCCTCCAGGCCGGTGCGGCCTCGGGCGCGGGCTATGACGCCGCGTTCCAAAAGCTCGTTGCGAATCGAACGGCCCTTGCTGGCGCGGATGGCGGCGCCGCGGGACATTCTTCTGCCGGCGCCGTGGCATGAACTGCCAAAGGTATGCTCCATCGAGCCGGGCTGGCCGACCAGGACGTAGCTCGCGCGGCCCATATCGCCGGGCACCAGGACCGGTTGGCCGATCGATCGGTAGCGATCGGGCAGTTCCGGATGACCCGGCGGGAACGCTCGCGTGGCGCCTTTGCGGTGGATGCAGAGTTCGCAGGTGTGACCATCGACGTCGTAGGGCTCCATTTTGGCGATGTTGTGCGCGACGTCGTAGACCAGGTGCATGCCGAGCCGCTCCGCGGGCGTACCGAAGACCTCGGCGAAGGCCTGACGCGCCAGGTGAGTCATGATCTGCCGGTTGCACCAGGCGTAGTTGGCGGCCGACCGCATGGCGCCGAGATACTTGCGCCCTTCGGGTGACTCGACGGGGGCACAGACGAGCTGCTTGTCCGGCAGGTCGATACCGTACTTTTTCGGCACGTAGCGGAGGTCCTTGAGGGCGTCGTCGCAGACCTGATAGCCGAGCCCGCGGGAGCCGGAGTGGATCATCACGGTGACGTTGCCCTTCACGAGCCCCATGGCCTTGGCGGCTACCGGGTCGTCGATCTTCTCGATGACCTGCACCTCGAGGAAGTGGTTTCCGCTGCCCAGGGTGCCGCACTGGTCGCTGCCGCGCTGCAGGGCACGGTCGGAGACGAGGTCGGGTTCGGCGTCGGGGATGATGCCGCCGGCCTCGGTGGCCGCCAGGTCGCCTCCCCACCCGTAGCCCTTTTCCACCACAAATCGAGAGCCCTGCTCCATTAGTCTCCGTAGCTCTTTCTTGTCGAATTTGACGATGCCGCCGCGGCCCACGCCGCAGGGAACCGTCCGGAACAAGGTCTCAACAAGGCGTTCCATGCGCGGTTCGGCGTCGTCGAGGGTGATGTCGGTGCGGATGAGGCGGACGCCGCAGTTGATGTCGTAGCCGACGCCGCCGGGGCTGATGACGCCGCCCTTTTTCGGGTCGGTGGCGGCCACCCCGCCGATGCAGAAGCCGTAGCCCCAGTGGATGTCGGGCATGGCCAGCGAGTATTTCACAATGCCCGGCAGGGTGGCGACGTTGGCCACCTGCTCCGGCGATTTGTCCTGCTTGATGGCGGCGACGAGCTTCTCGTCGGCGTAAACAATCCCGTCGACGCGCATGCCCTCCTTGTAGGACTTGGGGATGCACCATCGCGTCGCGTCGATCCGCTTCAGCGGTCCGGAATATTTCTCGGTCATGATGTTCTCGCTTCAAAAAAAGGATGCCACCACAAAGACACTAAGACACGAAGGCGCAACCGGCTTGGGGATCGGCACCGCAGAAAGTACGGTATTAGCGCGCTGTGACTCTTGCTGAAAAACATAATGATTCTTTCTTAGTGTCTTTGTGCCTTTGTGGTAGAACTCTTTTTCCTTCCTTGGTCGCTACGTCGCTGCGTCGCTATTCTCCTCAGATATCCACAATCACCGTCGCCATGAATCCGCCTTCAACGGGCATTATATCCAATTCGTGATACGTGATCGCCTTTACCTCGTGGTGGTAGACGGAACGGGTCTCGTCGATCGCGCTCAAACGCATCGACGCGCGAAGGCGGTGCTCGGAGAGCTCGGTCTTGTCAAACGCTGTGGCGAACTTCTTGTCTCCTTCGAAGTGGTACAACAATTCCGCGAGGTAGTCGCGCAGCATGACCGCGGGCTCGTCGCCGGCGCATTCGATGGTTAGGTCCTCTTCCGCCTCAACGTCCGACGCCCGGCCAAGCCGTGCCGTGCCGTGCGACGTCGCTCGGGTCGCAAGGTCGCCGATCATCGCATATAGTCCTTGAGCCGCGGGGACGAGCAAGGCGGACATTGTCGGCGCGTACACGCGCATGCCCATGTCGGCCGTGTGATCGAAGATCTCGAAGTGCGGCTTCATGCGATTGCCGATTTCACTCTTAATCAGTCTTGCTTACAAGAGGCGTTGGGAATAAGTTCCATACCCCGTCCTTCGGGGCGCAACGGCCGCCATGGGGGGCGGCCGCTACATGCGGTGACCGAACAAGTCGAGTTGGACGCCCTGCAAACACCCGATTTCGTTCGTGAATTGCAAGACAAGGAGTCATGCCATGCGAAAAGCGGTGGTAGGCGTGATGGGCGGCTCGAGTGTCTCGGAATCCGTGTACGAGATGGCCCGCGAGCTGGGTCGACGGATCGCGGAGCGGGGCTGGGTGCTGCTCAATGGTGGTCGGGACCAAGGGGTGATGGCCGCCTCCGCCAAGGGCGCGAAGGAGGCGGGCGGATTCGTCGTCGGCATTCTACCCGACAAGACGGACGAGCGAGCCGCCCCCGATCTGGACATCGCCATCATGACGGCCATGGGCGACGGTCGGAACCTGATCAATGTGCTGTCGAGTGACGTGGTCGTCGCCTGCCCCGGTGCCTTGGGTACGCTATCCGAAATCACCTACGCGCTGAAACACGAAAAGACGGTCATCCTGCTGGGACGGGAACCTGAGCCGTCGTTCCAGCATTATGCGAAGCGCGGACAGTTGCTGACAGCGGCAAATCCTGAGGAGGCGGTCGAGCAGGTTGCGTCGGTGTTGCTGAACAGGTAACGGGTGAAACGGAAGAAAGAAAAGACATCACCACAAAGGCACGAAGAGCATACGAATGTTTGGTGATTACCTACAACGGATGCGACAATCATTCGGGTAGTTTTTCTTGAACAAACAAATCCGTTCCTAGTTCCTTTGTGGTAGAGATCTTTTTTCCTTTATTGGTGCGTCCGGGACGCACCCTACGTTTTAGCTCAAAGCCACTTCGTTCATCGTACGGTGCGAACCGGCTAGGCTTTCGCCGAAGGGCCAGGCTTCGCGGATCATGCGCACCACGGCTTGTGCCCAGGCGTCGTCACTGTTGGTGGAGGGAATCAGGATCAGTTCCTCGCCGCCGCGCGATTCGAAGTCTTCCTTCGCCCTTATGCCGATTTCTTCAATGGTCTCGAGGCAATCGGCCACGAAGGACGGTTCGAGGACGGCCAGGCGTTTGACACCTTTGGCCGCCAACTCCTGCACGCGGATGTCCGTGTAGGGATGGATCCAGGGCGACCGCCCCAGCCGCGATTGAAACGCGACTTCGTATCCATCATCGCGCAGGCCCAACTTGGCGGCCAGGAGCCGGGCCGTTGCGTAGCACTGGGCGCGATAGCAGTTGCGATTCCCGGGCGTGATCTGAGCGCAGCAATCTTCGCGTTGCAGGCAGGCTGACGGTTCGTTCTCACTCTTGATGACGTGCCGTTCGGGCAGGCCGTGGAAACTCATGAGCACGAGATCGGCCCGCGCCTCCTCGAGACCACGCTGCGCCACGGACGCAAATGCGTCAATGAATGCCGGATGATCGTAGAACGGCGGCACGACATCGACCGAGGGCACGTTCCAGCACTTGTTGACCTCGACGTAGACCTTCTCCACAGCCGACCCCCACGCCGCCGACGAATACTGTGGAAAGAGCGGAAACACAACAATGCGGTCGATGCCGTTGTCGCGGAACTTTTTCAATACGCTCGCGACGGACGGATTCTGATAACGCATGGCGAATTCGACCTGTGCTTCCTCACCCAAAATGGTCGAGACCTTCTCAAGAAGATCCTGTCCGTGAAACATCAGCGGCGAACCGCGGTCGGTCCAGATTTTCTCATACGCCTCCGCGGACTTCTTCGGTCGAAACGGTAGTATGATCAGGTTGAGCAACATCCATCGTCCGATCGGCGAAATATCGATGACGCGCGGGTCGGAGAGAAACTCGCGCAGGTAGCGACGCACGTCAGGCACACTCGTCGAATCCGGCGTACCGAGATTGAGCAGCAAGACTCCGAATCGATCAGCCCTGTATCTCTCAGTCACTTCTCGTTCTTCCTTTCAAACCTCATGGCGAACACGTCATCGCCGTATCCCCATGCTTATTGAGCCTGCCCGCCAGGAGCCGACCGGCGGGTGGTGTACCAAACTAGAGAGAAAGCTCTCGAGTCAGAATCCGCACGACCGGCGTTTCGACTTCGTGTTGCGCCCCAGCAAGCCGGCCCTGTGCGGCAGTACGAAGGACACGATTGAGTTTCACACGTAGGTACGAATCGTCAGTATCAGAGCATGTTGCCGCAGAAGAGGACGAGGGGCAAGCTGGGGCCGGAACCATCACGGTTTGGCCGCGGAATGGCTCAAACCGGCATCTTCCAGCCGTGACCGAAAGCGGTCAGCCCTATCCTTCCCACCACAACGATCAAGCAGCGCAATCCTCTTTTCGGTGGCCTGCGCCAGTTTGTCGCCATCGGTGATCTCCGCAAATGCATCGTTCAGCGATTCTTCCAGGACGGCAGCGGCTTGGTCGGACCTGTCCAGTTTGATGAGCGATTCGGCGAGCCGTTCCAGTACCTCGAGCGTGCGCCAGTGCGTGGGGCCGTGCGCCTCGCGATTTCCTTCGTAGGCCTTGCGACACAGCGGCACCGCCCGTTCATGGTCTCCCTGTAAATAGTACACCTCGGCGAGGTTGCCGATCGAGCTGAACGTGCGCGGGTGCGACTCGCCCAGTACACGACGCCTGCGCGCCAGCGTGTCGCGGTGGAGTTTTTCCGCTTCCTCATAGCGCCCCATTTGCGCGAGGAGGTTGGCAAGGTTGTTGGCGCTGTTGAGCGTATACATATGATCTGCGCCCAGTTTGGCAACCTTCAGATCGTAGGTTTCCTGCATGAGCGTTTTGGCGTCGTCGAGGCGTCCCTGGCGACGATAGATAATGGCCAACGTTTGCATCGACGTCAACGTCCTGGGATGGTCCCCTCCGAACAAATGACGGCGGGCTTCGAGCGCAGCGAGGGCGAATGGTTCCGCCTTGTCGAATTGCTCCATTTCCCGGTAGATGTTGGCCAAGACATTCATGCGTCCGACGGTGCCGGCATCATCGTCGCCCATGACACGCCGGGTCTTCTCCAGCGCTTCGAGCGCCAACGGTTCGGCCTCTTCGTATCGTCCGCGCCGGGCATAGAAGCCGGCGAGATTGCTCATCGAGTCGAGGGTTCGATGGTGCTCCTCGCCGAGTGCCATGCGGCGCCCATCGAGTGTCGAGAGGAGCAGTTTCTCCGCGTCGTCAAAGCGTCCCAGGTCGACATAGAGGAGCCCCAGGCTGTTTGCGGTGTTCAAGGTGGAGGGGTGGTCCTCGCCAAGCACGCGCTTCTGTCGGGCAAACGCATCCGAAAGGAAACCAAGCGCTTCGTCCAGATGGCCGAGCTGCTTGTGGTCGATCCCGAGATTCGTCATGGTTTGAAGCGTGTCCGGATGGTCTTCACCCAGAATGCGCTGATTGAGCGGAAGCGTCTCCGCCAGGAGGTCGATCGCTTCGTTCAGTTTTCCCGCGCCCTGGTATACGTTCGCGAGGTTGTTCATGGTCGTGAGCGTCTCGCTCGCCTCAACGCCCAGATGCTGCCGTTGCAGGGAGAGCGTTTCCTTGAATAACGCTTCGGATTCCTCAAACTGGCCTAGATCCTTGTATGCCGTCGCCAGTCCGGACATGGCATTGAGCGTCACGGTATCCCGGTCGCCCAGTTTGCGCCGGCAGGCCTCGACGAGCGGTTCCAACAGTGCCACCACTTCGTCAAAGCGCCCCTGGTTTTTGTAGACCTGTGCCAGCAGTCCGGTGGTGTTCAACGTCTCCCGGTGTTCATCACCGAGCAACGATTTCCGTAGCTCGAGGGCTTTCCCGATGTGTGCTTCCGCGAGATTCGCGTCGCCCAGGTTTCTGTACACGACACCCAGGGTGGCGTGCAAGGCGGCTTCGTGAAGCGGTTCATCCGCATAGCGCTCGTCCAGTTTTTCCGAGGCACGATCGAGCACGCTGCGGACCGTCGCGTCGAACGGCTGCCCAGAGTGTGGATCCGCGGATTGCAGAAGATCCTTGTGAAGAAAGTCATTCACGACTTGCAGCATGGCCGCTTGCCGTTCGGCCTCCAGGCGGCGACTTTCCGCCAACTGCTCGGCCTTGATCGAACGGTTTCGTTCTATCGTCATCCACACCAGCGCACCCGCCAGTGCCACAAACGCAAAGGCCACCGAGGCCACGAGCGCCTTGTTTCGCCGCGCGAACTTCTGTAATTGGTAAAGCGTGGTCGCGGGCCGCGCGGTGATGGGTTGGTCGGCAAGAAACCTGCGTAGATCGAGTGCGAGCGATGAAGCGGATTGATAGCGCCGGCTCTTGTCTTTCTCGAGCGCCTTGGCCACGATGGTTTCGATGTCGCCTCGGTATGTACGGTCGATGCTGCTCAGGTGGGTGGCTTCTTCCTCCGTGATCAATCGCGCCACCTGTGGGATGGTCTTGTTGGTCACGTCGTGGGGATGGCGCTCGGCGAGTATTTCGTAGAGGACCACGCCCAGCGCGTAGACATCCGACCGTGCGTCGAGTTCGCGTGGGTCACCGACGATCTGTTCGGGGCTCATGTACGCAATCGTACCGACGAGCTTGCCCGCGTCCGTTTGCAGCGTGGTGGTGCGAACATCTGCGTCCGTGGCCCGCGCGACGCCGAAGTCGAGGATCTTCGGCTCGCCCGCCGCGTCGACCAGGATGTTACCGGGCTTCAGATCGCGATGGATGACGCCTTTCTGATGCGCATGGTGAACGGCATCACAGACTTTGACCATGAGTTCGAGCCGGGCGGTTGTGTCGAGCTCTCCATTCTTCGCATACTCGTTCAACGGTTGCCCGTCGACGAACTCCATGGCGAAGAAGGGCTGCCGGCCATGTTCCGTGTCGGCCGTCCCAGCCTCAATCACCTGCGCAATACCGGGGTGCTGTAAGCAGCCCAGGACCTGGCTCTCTTGGGCGAACCGCTTGAGCAGTTCTTGCGACTCGGCGCCGGGTTTGATGACCTTCAGCGCTACGGTGCGACGCGGGCTCTTCTGTTCGGCGCGGTAGACGACGCCCATGCCGCCCTCGCCCAGGACATCGGTGATGAGGTAATGACCGATGCGCTTCGGGGCGCAGCTTTGATGCGATTCGAAATCCGGCACTACCCCCTTGGATGCCTTGTCGATTCCAATGGTGCCGGAAGATCTGGCGGCATCGGCACTTGAAGAGGCGGGGCGCTGCGCGAGCAGCGGCGTCTGCAGGAAGCTGTCCTTCATACGGTCGCTGGCGAGAAGTGACTCGACCTCCCGGCGGAGGTCCTCATTCTGACCGCAAGACCGCCGAAGATACGCGTCCCTCTCGTCAGGACTCTTCTCGCACACAGCCAGGAAGAGCTCTTGCACACGATCGTGTGACTCTGTCGTCATCGCACCCTTTCCCCCATGATGCACCACGTACCGCTTGTTCTATTGCGACGAGTCACAGCGGCGGCGTCAATTGATCAGGCCACTCACTCGGCGCCTGCACGCATGCCCTTCACGTCTGGCACGTCGTCCTGGGTGAGCTGCGCGCGAAACGATGCGGCCTTCTTCTCCAGTCCCTTTCCCGGATCTGCCGCATGCCAGGTGTCGTAGAAATCGGCCACCTTTTCGGTTGCGGCGCGCTGACGATCGGCATCGTTCTCGTTTTCCGCGACGGCGCGATCGTATTGCGCCAAAACGAGCGGCTCCGCCTCGGCAAAGCGCCCGCCCGCGATAAGGTATTTGGCAAGGCTGGACTCGAAGTCCGCGCGGTCTACAGTCGCGCCCGGAGGCAGCAAGGCAATGGCCTTTCGGGCAGTTTCTGCTGCCGCGTCGTGGTCGCCGGTCATGTGCTGCGCCAGCGCGAGCGTGTCCAGTATGCCCGCATTCCTGCCTTGCGTGCCGTCGACGGCCCTTTGCGCGTATTCAAGTGCGCTCGCCGGATCGCGCAAATCATGCACCGGCGTGGTCAGCAGATCCCAGGCGTACGAATTCATGGCACGTGGCGTGGCGTTCGGCCCGGTTGC
>Ga0055480_10001112_pt1 | contig 10586 bp, 5 predicted proteins | sample Muzzi_PWB_D2_FD_57935 | JGI IMG/M metagenome (GOLD analysis project Ga0055480, IMG submission 57935) | Wetland microbial communities from San Francisco Bay, California, USA, that impact long-term carbon sequestration - Muzzi_PWB_D2 | ecosystem: Environmental > Aquatic > Marine > Wetlands ... | reverse complement strand
CCACAGCAAACCCGCCAATACGCTGGAGAGCAGCAGCGCGAGTCCGCTCAGCAGGTTAAAAAAGCCGAACGCGGTGCCGCGTAAATCCACCGGTGCGGTGTCCGCCACCAGCTTCGCCAGCAATCCCTGGGTGAGTCCCAGGTGCAGCCCCCACAGGGCCACGCCGACGAGGACTGCGGCCCAGCTCGAGGCCTGCGCCAGCACCAGGTCGGCAGCGATGAGCACGACGAGGCCCGGCACCAGCAGCCGGGCCGGGCCGACCCTGTCAGACAGCCTGCCCGCGGGATAGGCGGTCAGCGCGTAGACCAGGTTCATCGTCACCAGGACGGCGGGTATCCAGGCCGGTACCATGCCGCCCTGTTGCGCTCGCAGTATCAGGAACGCCTCGCTGAATCGTGCCAGCGAGAAAGCAGCGCCGATCGCGACTACCCACCAGTAGGCACGATCGAGGCGCTTCAGTTCGCGCCAGTGGACAGGATTGACCGGTTTTTCGGCCGGCTCGCGCTGCGGTTCCCTGACCCCGACGACCAATAGCAAAAGCGCGAGCACTCCCGGCACCAGGGCAAGCCAGAACACGGCCCGGAAATCATCGGCCCACAGCAGCATGAGGCCGATTGCCAGCAGCGGGCCGAGCAGCGCACCGACCGTATCGAGCGACTGGCGCAGACCGAAGGCCGCGCCTCTCGATTCCTCCGGCGTCAGATCTGCAATCAGCGCATCGCGCGGGGCGCCGCGGATCCCCTTGCCTACCCGATCGACGAAGCGCGCCGTGAACACCAGCCCGGCGCCCGAAGCCAGTGCGAACAGCGGCTTGGTGGCGGTGGCCAGTGTATAACCGATGACCACAAGCGCCTTGCGTCGTCCCAGGTAATCGCTGAGAGCGCCGGAAAATACCTTCGAAATCAGCGCCACCGCTTCCGCGACGCCTTCGATCAGGCCCACGGTCAGCGCGCTCACCCCGAGCACCGAGACCAGGAACACGGGCAGCAGGCTGTGAATCATTTCCGACGATATATCCATCAGCATGCTGACGAAACCGAGTACCCAGATGGTCTCGGGTATCTGTCGAAACGCCTTCTGTTGCCCGGACTTCCGCATCGATGGTTTCTCCTTTTTGCCGGTTGTCGCCGTTCCGGTCTTCCCGCCAGACCGGATTCAGCGATACCAGAGGATGTGGTTTGCCTCGAGCGGCACGAGGGCGAGTTCGTGCGCCGGCACGATGCGCGGGGTGTAGTCCGAAAACGGCCGATCCGCCGGCGCGGTGCCGCGATAGACATAGGAACTGTCGGCGCCAACCAGCGGGGCACCGCGCTCTAGGACCAGCCTGAAGGCTTCCCGGTCCCCACTTTGCTCCGCGTAGAGCTCCACTTGCACCAGGTCGGCCGACAGCTCGTCCAGGTAGACCTGGATCTCGAACCGGTAACCCGACAGGTCCTCGGAGGTGCTAAGGTTTCCGAAATGAATACGCGGCCAGTGGCGCGCTACCTTGCGTGACCATTCCTGCAGATCGACTGCCGCTTCGACACCGCGCTCGCGCAGGTGCGCCGACAGCGGCAGGTAGTAGCCCTCGACGTACTCGCGCAGCATGCGGTTACTCGAAAACCGGGGCGTCAGGCAGGCCATGCTTTCGCGCATGCGCGCAATCCACTCCCGCGGCAATCCCTGCTGGTCGCGCCGGTAGAAACACGGTACGACCTCGCGTTCCAGCAGCCGGTACAACTGCTCGGCCTCCGTTCTGTCCCAGGCATCGGCATCGTCGTGCTCGCGGCCGTCGCCGAGCGACCAGCCCAGGCCCGGGTCGTAAGCCTCGGCCCACCAACCGTCGAGTTCGGACAGGTTCAGCCCGCCGTTCACCAGGACTTTCATGCCGCTGGTTCCGCTCGCCTCCCACGGACGTCGCGGCGTATTGATCCAGACGTCCACCCCCTGGGTCAATTGCTCGGCCGCGCCGAGATCGTAATCCTCGACGAACAGCGCCCGTCCCCGCACCTCCGGGCGCTTCATAAAATTCTGCCATGCCCGCAGCAGGCTTTTACCCGTCGTATCGGCCGGATGCGCCTTGCCCGCGATGACCAGTTGCACCGGCCGGTCGCGGTTGCACAGCAGGCCGACGAGGCGATCTTGCTGTGCAAGCAGCAGGTTGGTTCGCTTGTACTCGGCGAAGCGCCGCGCGAAACCCAATGTCAGAGTGTCCGGCTCCAGCATATCGATCCACTGCCTTGCGCTTTCCTGGCTGAGCCCGCGGCAGCAATGCTGGCGCAAAAGACGCTCGCGCAGGACCCCGACCAGGCGCCGCCGGCTTGCACTGCGGAAATTCCACAAGGTTTCGTCGCTGAGTTCGCGCAGGTCCGTCTCGACGCCTTCCAGCGCGCCCAGCCAGCGAGCCTTGCCGCAGGCCCGGGTCCACAGGCTATCGGCTTCGATCGAATCCCAGGTGGGAACGTGAACGCCGTTGGTAACATGTCCCACCGGCACCTCGGATCGCGGCCAGCGAGGAAACAGGGACTGAAATATCCCACGGCTGACGTGACCGTGCAGGCGGCTCACCCCGTTGACCGCACCGGCGCCGCGCATCGCCAGAAAGGCCATGTTGAATGGCTCGTCGCTGTCGGCGGGATCGGCGCGGCCGAGAGCGGCCAGGTTCTCGATTCCGATTCCCAGTTCATCCGCATAGGACTGAAAATAGGCCGCAAACAGCCTGGCTTCGAAACGATCGAAACCGGCCATCACCGGCGTATGGGTGGTAAACAGGTTACCCGCGCGCGTCGCCCGCAGGGCGACCGTGAAAGGTTGGCCGGTCTGTTTCATGTAGCAACGCGCGCGCTCGAGGATCGCAAACGCCGCGTGACCCTCGTTGAGATGGCACACCGGGCATTCCAGGCTGACACGCCGCAGCAGGCGCCAGCCGCCGATACCCAGCACCATCTCCTGCTGCAGCCGCATCTCCGGGCCTCCGCCGTAGAGCTCGCTGGTGATACCGCGGTCGCTGGGATGATTGCGCAGGTCATTGCTGTCCAGCAGCAACAGGCGGCGCCGCCCTACCTTCGCCTGCCACGCGCGCAACCACAGCAGTCGTCCAGGCAAATCGACGGTAATCCGAATCCATTCGCCGTCGTCATCGCGTAACGGTACCACCGGCAGCATGGTCGGATCGTTTACCGGGTAGAACTCGAGCTGCTCGCCGTCCGCGTCGATCGCCTGGTGGAAATAACCCTGCTGGTAAAGCAACCCGACGCCGATCACCGGTACATCCAGGTCGCAGGCTGTCTTCAGGAAATCGCCGGCGAGCACACCGAGTCCGCCCGAGTAAATCGGCAGCGATTCGCTGAGACCGAACTCCATGCTGAAATAGGCGATATTCCCGTCGAAGGCATCGCCGTAACGCGCCGGAAACCAGCCCTCGGTGCTCAAATGCTCATCGCGCACGGCTATCTGCCGGCGTAATGCGTCGAGAAAGCCGCGGTCGCGGGCGAGCTCGTTCAAGCGCGTATTGGAGACGGTTTCGAGGATCAGCCAGGGATTTCCGGTCGCCTCCCACAACTCGCGATCCACCGTCCGCCAAAGCTCGTCGGCACCGTGGTGCCAGCTCCAGCGCAAATCGACAGCCAGTTCCCCGAGCGGTTGCAGGGGCTCCGGGAGGGAACGCGGAAGATAGCGATTGACCGGCATTGCCGCTTGCCCCGGATCGTCTCAGTTCATCCGGTGGCGGAACAGCCACGCGGCAAAACCCAGGTTGACGATGGCGATAAGCGCCATCGGCCAGTAATAGCCTACCAGCATGGGCGCGGTATTGCCCTCGAGGAAGACACCGCGCAGCACGACCAGGAAATAGCGTAACGGATCGGCATAGGTGATCCACTGCACCACCGTCGGCATGTTTTCGATCGGGGTGGCAAATCCGGACAGAATCACCGCCGGCACCACGAACAGGAAGGCGCCGAGCATGCCCTGCTGCTGGGTCAGGGCCAGCGACGAAATCATCAGTCCGATACCGACGCCCGACAGGATGAACAAGAACATGCCAATGTATAGCGCGCCGAGGCTTCCGCTTAACGGCACCTCGAACCAGACGACCGCCATCAACAGGATGAAGGAGCCCTCGAACAGGCCGATCAGAATTCCGGGAATCGATTTTCCGATCAGGATCTCCACCGGCCGCAGCGGCGTTACCAGCAGCTGGTCGAAGGTGCCGGCCTCGCGCTCCCGCGCAACCGACAGCGCGGTGACGATAGTGGTTATCACCAGCGACAACAGGCCGACGATGCCGGGTACGATGAACCAGCGCGACTCGAGATTGCTGTTGAACCAGGAGCGTACCTCGACCGTGGCCGGAGGCGGCGGTTGCCCATGGCGTCGGGCCCAGTCGAGATTGAATTCATGGACGATACTGCGCAGGTAACCCTGGACCAGCAGCGCCGTGTTCGAGTTGCGTCCATCGATGATCAATTGAACCCTGGCAGGGCGACCGCGATAGAGATCGGCGCTGAAGCGCTGCCCGAGGCGCAGCACGACGAGTACCTCCCGGTTGTCGATCAGGGGAGCGATCTGCGCGTCGTTGTCGATGCGGGCCAGCAAGTGAAAATGCGGCGAACCGACGACGCGCGCGACGAGTTCCCGTGCAGGTGCGCTGCGGTCCTCGTTGTAGACCGCGACCGGAATGTCGTTGAGGTCGAAAGTCGCCGCGTAACCGAATACCAGCAGCTGCAGAATCGGCGGCACCACCAGTACGATACGGCTTCTTCTGTCCTTCAGCACCGCGAGCAATTCCTTGATCGAAAGCGCCAGGATGCGCTGCCACGACTGGCCGAGGGATTGTTGCAACGTCTGTTTCAATCGAGCCGCTTCCTGGCGTTATGCTGCGCGAGGCCGAGAAAAACGATCATCATCAGCAGCAGCGCAGCGCTGTTGGTGAGCAGTACGGGCCAGATATCTCCAGCCATGAACACGGTCTGCAGAATCGCGACGAAGTAACGCGCAGGTATGACATGTGTAATCCCCTGGATCACGGTCGGCATCGAGCCGATCTGGAACAGGAACCCCGACAGGATGAAGGCCGGCAGGAAGGTTGCCACCAGCGCGACCTGGCCGGCGACGAACTGGCTGCGGGCGACGGTGGAAATCAACAGGCCCATCCCCAGGGTCACCATCATGTAGAGCGCCGACGCGCACAGCAATACCCAAAAGGATCCGCGCAGCGGCACCTCGAACAACCACAACGCCAGCGCCACACTCATCAGCATGCCACCCATACCGAGGACGAAGTACGGTAGCAGCTTGCCCAGGGTAATTTCCCAGATGCGTATCGGCGTCACCATCAGCGCCTCCATCGTACCCCGCTCCCATTCGCGCGCGACCACCATCGACGTCAGCATCGCGCCGATCAGGGTCATGATGATCGCGATCAGGCCCGGAATCAGGAAATCGCGGCTGCGCACCGCGGCGTTGAACCAGATACGCGGTTCGAGCGCGACCGGCGGCTCGAGCTCACGCCCCTGTTCGCGGGCGTATTCCGCCAGCCAGACTTGCCACACTCCCTGGATGTAACCCTCGGTGATGCGCGCCTGGTTCGCGTTGACGCCGTTGACGAAGACGCCGATCGGCGCGCTTCCGCCGCGCAGCAGGCGGCTGCTGAAATCGCTGCGCAGCCAGACGATGCCGTCGACGTCATGCGCCAGCAACGCCTGTTCTGCCTGCCGGATATGCCGGTAGGCGAGCGGAATAAAGAAATCCGAATGCTGAAACGCGCCGCTCAGGCTGGCCGTATTCGCGTCCGCCTGTTCCACCACCAGTGCCAGGCGAATATCTTTCGCATCGAGCGATACGCCGTAGCCGAACAACAGCAACAGGAATACCGGCATCACGAACGCGATCGCTATACTGGACGGATCTCGCAGGATCTGCAGGCTCTCCTTGCGAATCATCGCGCGCAGACGCATTCGAGTGGCGGCTGCCGGGGTCATGCCGCCGCCTCCTCGGTCCGGGTGCGTTCCTGTATCAGGCCGATAAACGCGTCTTCCATACTCGGTGACGGCAGCCGCTCGCTGCGGAAACGGGATTTCAATTCTCCCGGCGTACCCTGCGCGAGAACCTCGCCGTCGGCCATGACCACGAGCCGGTCGCAATAATCCGCTTCCGCCATGAAATGAGTCGTCACCAGGACCGTGACGCCGGACTCGGCCAGAGCATTGATTCGCAGCCAGAATTCGCGCCTCGCCAACGGGTCGACACCCGAGGTCGGCTCGTCGAGGAACAGGATTTCCGGCTCGTGCAGCAAGGCCGCGGCGAGTGCCAGGCGCTGTCGGTAACCCAGCGGCAGCTCGGCGCAATCGCTGTCGGCGTATTCCGCGAGTTCGAAGGTCTCCAGCGCCCAGGCGATTCTCTGTACGCGCCGTTTGCGTGCGAGGCCGTAGCTGGCGGCGAAAAATTTGAGGTTATCCATCACCGTCAGGTTGACGTACAGGGAAAATCGTTGCGCCATATACCCTAGACCGCTACGCGCTTCCGCGGCGGCGCGCCGCAGGTCGACTCCGCCGACTTTCAATTCGCCCGCGCTCGCGGGGAGTAATCCGCACAGCATCCGGAAGGTAGTCGATTTACCGGCGCCGTTGGCGCCGAGCAGGCCGAAGATCTCGCCGCGCCTGACGCTGAAACTGACGTCCTTGACGGCGAAGAAATCTCCGAAACGCTTCTGCACCCGGTCGACTTCGATCACGGTCTCGGCGGCCTCGACCGGGCGTGATTTCACACTCAGAGCGGTCGGTCCCGCGAGGCCTGCCTGCTTCAGGGTCGCGACGAAGGCATCCTCGAAACTCGGTTCCGCGGCTTCGATACGGAACTCGCCGAGGTCGGAAAAATCCGCGGATTCTTCCGGGGCCACACCGGTCCGGGTCACGACGCGAAGCTTCTCGTTATCGATAACCGCATCGATGATACCGGGCGCTTCGCTCAGGCGTTGTTGCAGGCGCCGCCTGTCCGCGGGCGGAACGAGGAAATGAAAGCTGCGGCCGCGCATCGGTTCGCTGAACTGCCGCGGTGGTCCCTGACCGAGAACGCGGCCCTGGTGCAGGAGGATGATTTCGTCGCAGCGCTCCGCTTCGTCGAGGTAGGCCGTGCTCAACAGAACGCTCATCCCCTGTTGCCGGACCATGCGCTCGATAATGCTCCACAGTTCGCGCCTGGAAATCGGGTCCACGCCGGCGGTGGGTTCGTCCAGCAGCAACAGCCGCGGGGTGCTGACCAGGGTGCAGGCGAGGCCGAGTTTTTGTTTCATGCCGCCGGACAGACGGCCCGCCAGGCGCGCGGCGAAAGGTCCGAGCGCGGTCATCCGCATCAGTTCATCGTACCTGGCCTGCCGCAGGCCCGGCTCGACACCCTGCAGGTCGGCGTACAGGTCGAGATTTTCCCGCACGCTGAGATCCTCGTACAGACCGAAGCGCTGCGGCATATACCCGATCACGGACTGGACCTCCAGCGGGGCCGCGGCGACGTCCGTATTCCACACCCGGATCTCGCCCCGGTCGGGCAGCAGCAAGCCGGTGGCCAGCCGCATCAGTGTCGATTTGCCCGCCCCGTCCGGCCCGATCAAACCGCTGATCCTGCCCGGCCCGATTTCGACGGACACGTCGACGAGCGCGTCGATGCGAACCTTGCCGACCTCGAACGCCCGGCTGACGTTGCACAAGCGCAGCACGGGAGTCTCGGGATTCACGGGTCGGACCCGGCCTTCGAACAGCGCTGCTGCGGATCGTCCGCCGTCGATTGCTCCTGGTCGAGAGCGATTTCGACCGTGGCCGGCATTCCGAGGCGCAATTCCTGTTCCGGGTTGCAGGCAATAATTCGTACCTGGTAGACCAGCCGGGTTCGCAGATCCGGGGTTTCGATGTTTTTCGGCGTAAACTCGGCGGTCGGGGATATCGATCCGACCCAGCCCTCGTATTCCTTGCCCACGAAGCTGTCGGTGGTGATGTGCGCGACGGCCCCCGGCGTGACTCGCCCCAGGTAGGATTCGGGAAGATAAGTCCGTACCCATACCGGGTTCAGCAGCGCCATCGTCAGTACCGGGGTCTGCGGTGTGACGAAATCGCCTTCCTCGACGATTCGTTCTCGAATCACGCCTGTTTCCGGCGCATACAGCTCCGCATCGCTGAGCGTCTGGACGGATTCCGCGAGCGCCGCCTCGGCCGCGACGACCCGCGCTTTCGCCGCCAGTTTCTTGCCCTCGGCCTCGTCGACCTCCGCTTTCGAGACCAGCTTGCGATCCGCCATCTGCCGAATACGCTGGTAGCTCAGTTGCGCCACGTGCGCTTCCGCTTCGACCGCGGCGACGTCGGCCCGGGCACGGTCCACCGCCGCCTGCAGGAGCTCGGTATGCAGACGCGCGACGAGCTGTCCGGCAGTTACCCGGTCACCCTCGTCGACCAGAATCTCGGCGACGTGTTCGCTGCCGTTGAATGCCAGGCGCACCTCGCGAATATCGACGTTGCCGTACAGCAGCAGTTGCGACTCGTCTACCGGCGCGTGATTATTCGTCAACCACCAGTACAGCGCCCCTGCCGCCGCCGCGGCAAGCAGGAGCCCGATTCCGACACGTGCTTTCATCAATGTCCCCTTGATCCGATTTCCGTTTACCCGTCCGGCCCGTCGTCGCCGGGTGAACCTGCCCCCCGGTGTCCGCTCTGCCCGGACCATGTCCAGTCACGGATTTCCGGCATATCCTGACCGATACGGGTAATGTACTGCTTGTGCTCGGTCAACTTTTCACGCATCCGTTGCCTGATTCGCTCGGCACGGTTCGCGAGCTTCGCTACCCTGTCTGCGACATCGGCTACCAGGTGATATCGATCGAGATCGTTCAACACCGCCATATCGAACGGCGTAGTGGTGGTTCCCTCTTCCTTGTAGCCGCGCACGTGCAGATTTCCGTGATTGGCACGCCGGTAGGCCAGGCGATGAATAAGCCAGGGGTAACCGTGAAAAGCGAACACGATCGGCCTGTCGTTGGTGAACAGGGCGTCGAAATCGCGGTCCACGAGACCGTCCGGATGTTCTTCTCGGGGCTGCAGGGTCATCAGGTCGACAACGTTGACGACCCGCACCCTGAGATCGGGCGCCAGTTCGTAGAGCAATTCGACCGCGGCAAGGGTTTCGATGGTCGGCACGTCGCCGGCACAGGCCATGACGACATCGGGCTCGTCGTCGCCGTCATTGCTCGCCCATTCCCAGATACCGATCCCTGCCTCGCAGTGCCTGATCGCGGAATCCATATCGAGCCACTGGGGTCCGGGTTGCTTGCCTGCCACGATGACGTTGACGCGGTCGCGGCTGCGCAGGCAGCGATCGGCGACGTACAGCAGGCAGTTGGCATCCGGCGGCAGGTAGACGCGCACGATACTCGCCTTCTTGTTGACCACGTGGTCGATGAAACCGGGATCCTGGTGGGAGAAACCGTTATGATCCTGGCGCCAGACGTGTGACGTCAACAGGATGTTCAACGACGCTATCCGCGCGCGCCAGGCAATTTCCTTGCTGACCTTGAGCCACTTGGCGTGCTGGTTGAACATCGAGTCGACGATGTGAATGAATGCCTCGTAGCAGGAAAAGAATCCGTGGCGGCCGGTCAGCAGATAACCCTCGAGCCAGCCCTGACAGGTATGTTCCGAGAGGATTTCCATGACCCGCCCGTCGTGCGCCAGGTGATCGTCGTAGTCGTAAATTCTGGCCATCCAGCTGCGGTCGGTAACCTCCAGCAAGGCGCCCAGGCGATTGGAAACGGTCTCGTCGGGTCCCATGACTCGAAAATTTCGCGATTCCCGACTGGACCGCATGACATCGCGCAGATATTCGCCGAGTCGGCGGGTAGCCTCGCCGGTCACGCCCCCCGGCCGTGCGATCTCGATCCGGTAGGCTGTGTAGTCCGGCAGTTCGAGGTCGCGCAGCAACAATCCGCCGTTGGCATGCGGGTTGGAGCCCATGCGACGGCTGCCGGCGGGTGCGAGGTCGGCGAGTTCCGCCGCGAGCCCTCCCTGCTCGTCGAACAATTCCTCCGGCCGGTAACTCTTGAGCCACCGCTCTAGAATCCGGATATGCTCCGGCCGCGTGGCGAGCTCGGCGAACGGCACCTGGTGCGCGCGCCAGTAACCCTCCACCCTGAGACCGTCCACCTGCCGCGGACAGGTCCAGCCCTTGGGGGTACGCAGGATGATCAGCGGCCATCGCGGCCGACTCACCTCACCCCGGGCGCGCGCCCTCCCCTGGATTTCGCGGATGTCGTCCAGCGCGCGGTCGAGTGTTGCCGCCAGGTTCTGGTGTACGGTCGCGGGATCGGAGCCCTGAACCAGGTAAGGCGTGTAGCCATAACCGGTGAACAGCTGTTGCAGTTCGTCCGCGCTGATGCGCGCGAGCACGGTGGGATTGGCAATCTTGTAACCGTTCAGGTGCAGAATCGGCAATACCGCGCCGTCGCCGACCGGATCGAGAAACTTGTTCGAGTGCCAGGCGGTGGCCAGCGGTCCGGTCTCCGCTTCGCCGTCGCCGACGACGCAGGCCACGACCAGGTCGGGATTGTCGAAAGCGGCGCCGAAGGCATG
>Ga0055480_10001108_pt1 | contig 10599 bp, 7 predicted proteins | sample Muzzi_PWB_D2_FD_57935 | JGI IMG/M metagenome (GOLD analysis project Ga0055480, IMG submission 57935) | Wetland microbial communities from San Francisco Bay, California, USA, that impact long-term carbon sequestration - Muzzi_PWB_D2 | ecosystem: Environmental > Aquatic > Marine > Wetlands ... | reverse complement strand
CGCATTACGCCCGCCTCGAGGACCTCGAGCGGCTGGCGGGGCTTCCCGAGCCCGAAGGCACGACGCTCCTCTCCCCCTTCGATTCCTTCCTCTGGCAGCGCCGCCGGGCGGAGGAGCTGCTCGAATTCCGCTACCGGATCGAGATCTACGTCCCCGCGGCCCGCCGCTCCTTTGGGTACTATGTCCTCCCGATCCTCCACCACGGCAGGCTCGTGGGTCGGCTGGACCCGAAGTTCCACCGCGACCGAGACGAGCTGGAGATCAAGGCGCTCCGCCTCGAGCCCGGCGTCAGCCGGTCGACCGACCTCGATCGGGGCCTTGGGGATGCGCTCAGGGAGCTCGGCGAGTTCCTCGGCGCGGCCCACCTTCGCCTCCCGCGTGGGTGGAGACGCATCGACCGGTAGGCACGTGGAGCGCGCATAAACGTCTCATCGTTGCGACGTTTCTGCGGTTGGCAGCCCGGCGAGGTTCCATGATATTGAGAACTTCCCTCTCGCATCCGCAAAGTAGGCCACGATGGATGAATTCCTGTCGGTCGATCTCCGTGACCTTCGCGATACCATCGGCGCAGTAACCCGAGACCACATCGCCCCGAAGAGCGCCGAGGTCGACCGTGACTGTCGCTGGCCGGAGCACTCCTTACGGGCGCTCGCAGAGGCCGGGGCGATGGGTCTCCACGTGCCTCGCCGGCGAGGTGGGCATGAAGCCGGGCTCCTCGCGCTCACGTCCCTGACCGAGACGATCGCCCAGGGATGCGCCTCGTCCGCGCTGTGTTATGCGATGCACTGCGTGGCGACCGCGGTCATCGCGGCCAAGGCCACCAAGCGGCATGAAGAGCGGTACCTGAGGCCCATCGTGGAGGGTCGCCACATCACCAGCTTGGCGCTCTCGGAGAGCGGCACGGGCGCGCAGTTTTATCTTCCCCAGCGACGATCGCGCGGGCGGGAGCGGTCTACAGCGTCACGGGCACCAAGCAATTCGTGACGAGCGGCGCTCATGCCGATTCCTACGTCATCTCGACCAAGGCGGGCACGGACGAGGCGCGGCCCGGGGAACTCACGTGCCTCGTGCTCGACGCGGAGACACCCGGGTTGGAATGGCTCGATCCGTGGGCCGGCCTGGGGATGCGTGGCAACGCGTCGAGGGCCTTGCGGCTCCGCGGCGTCGAGGTCCCCGCCGAGAATCTCCTGGGCACCGAGGGCGACCAGATCTGGTATGTCTTCGAGGTCGTGGCGCCATTCTTCTTGATGGCGATGGCGGGCACGTATCTTGGGGTGGCCCAGGCGGCGCTGGATGCGACGGAGGCCCACCTCCGCGAGCGGACCTACGAGCCCTCCGGAGAGGCGCTCGCGGACATGCCGGTGTTACAGTACAAGATCGCGGAGATGCGCACGGCGGTGCTTCGCGCGCGGGGGTTGATCTATCATGCAGCCGTTCTCGGCGATACCCGTAGCGCCACGGCCCTCCCCACGATCATGCTCGCCAAGGCGGAGGCCGGTGAGACCGCCGTCCGCGTCACCAACGAGGCAATGACGTGCTGTGGCGGGATTGCCTACCGGGACAACGGGCTCCTGGCGCGCCTATTGCGCGACGCGCGCGCCAGCCACGTCATGGCACCGACCACCGATGTCCTCCGGGTATGGGCCGCCCGCCTGCTACTCGGACGGCCGCTCCTCTAGCGTCGGGGAGAGTGCAATGCCCCCAGTGACCCTCCTGATCGAGGATGCGCGCACGGCGGGAGAGGTGCGCGACCAGGTCCAGGCTGCGGCCACGAGCGCCGGCCTGACGTTCACCAGCTGTGTGCGGGTCGACCAGGCCCTGGACCAGCTTCGGTCTGCCTCGGGGGACAACCCCACCGTCCTCGTTGTCCTCGCCCCGCGGCACGAGGGTACCGTCGCCCTCGCCCGCCAGGTCCATCGGGCTGCGCCGATGGCCCTGTTGGTGTTCCTGGTGGACGCCCCGTCTCCCAGGTTCTTGTCACAGGTGCAGTCTCCCGTCGCCATGATCGGGAGTCAGTGGCATATCGTGGATGTGGCGACGGTGCCGCTCCGGCCTGCGCTTCAGGAGATCACTCACCTCGCCGTTCAGCGGCATCAACTCAGAACAACCCTCGATCGGATCAATCAGCGGCTTGCCGTGTCACCGGCCACAGACGGCGCCGACTCTGGATCCATCCGTGCCTCGGACCAGCTCCTGGCCCACATCCTCCAGAACGCTCGTGATGCAATCATCGCAACGAATGCTGCCGGCAAGATCCTCCTCTGGAATGGGGCCGCCGAGGGGCTCCTGGGATTGCAGGCGGCGGATGCGATCGGGCGGTCGTTGGCGGAGGCGGGGGACGGGGAATGGCGAGAGGCCGTTCCACGCATGCTGGCTTCCATCCGGGTGTCCCCCGACCACCACGCCCGGCAGGACATCGCCGTCCTCCGCCAGGATGGTGAGATCGTGGACATCGAGCTGGTCCTCTCCCTCGTCCGCGCGGACGCGAGCACGCTCCTCGGGTCGGTGGCTATCGCGCGCGACATCGGTGAACGCAAGCGTCTCGAGGACGAACGAACCGCGATCGAGCGACAGATGCAGCAGGCGCAGAAGCTCGAGAGTCTGGGCGTCCTGGCCGGAGGGATCGCGCACGATTTCAACAACCTCCTCACGGGCGTCCTGGGGAACGCGGACCTGGCGCTGCTGGATCTGAGCGCCGGCGCGCCGGCGCGGGAACCCCTCGAGGAAATCCGCAATGCCGCTCTCCGCGCCGCGGACCTCTGCAAGCAGATGTTGGCGTACTCGGGCCGGGGGCGGTTCCTGGTTCAGCCGATCGACCTCAACGAGGTCCTCGCTGACATGGCCCAACTTCTCAAGCTGTCCATTTCGAAGACGGCCGTGGTGAAAACCGACCTCGCCGAGGGGCTCCCTGCGGTCGAGGCCGACATCAGTCAGCTCCGCCAAGTCATCATGAACCTGATTACCAACGCCTCGGAAGCCATCGGAAACAACCCGGGCGTGATCTCCCTCCGCACTTACACCGTCCAATGCGACGCCGCATTCCTGTCCGAGATGGTGCTCCATGAGGAACTCAAGGAGGGGCTCTACGTGGCGCTCGAAGTCAGCGACACCGGGGCCGGGATGACCCCGGACACCCTCGCGCGGATCTTCGACCCGTTCTTCACCACCAAATTCTCCGGCCGGGGACTGGGGCTTGCCGCGGTCCTCGGGATCATGCGGGGGCACAAGGGGGCGCTCAAGGTGGAGAGCACGAAGGGCCATGGGACTACGTTCCGAATCTTCTTCCCCCGCACGACCAAGCCGGCGACCGTCCTTTCCGACGAGGTCGTGGAGACGGCGCCGGTGGCCGCCGGCGAGGGGACCATCCTCATCGTCGACGACGAGGATACCGTGCGGTCCGTCGCGGCCAAGACCCTCCAAGGGGCCGGCTACACGGTCCTCACGGCGGCGGACGGCTTGGAGGGCATCACGACCTTCCACCAGGTGGCTCACGAGCTCGCCCTGGTGCTCATCGACCTTACCATGCCTCAGCTGGGGGGCGATGTCGTCTTCGCTGAAATGCAAGTCGTCAACCCCGATGTCCCGATCATCCTGATGAGCGGCTACAGCCAGCAGGAGCTCTCCAATCGCTTTGCCGGGCGGGGGCTTGCTGGCTTTCTGCAGAAGCCGCTCCGCCCCCGGGCGCTCCTCACGCTCGTTTCCAGCACACTCAGCGAGCGCTGATCCGGCGCCTCACTGAACGCACGGCGCGTTCGGGTCCCTGGTCGGCTGATTGAGGGCGGGGCGGTGGTCCGAGTTGGCCAGGGCCAGGGCCGCGTCGTGAACCAGCGTGGAGACCCGCGCAAGGCTCTGGTAGTCGATGTACTGCGGCTCGTCCGTGACCTGGTGATAGTCGTAGTGTTCGCCGCGCGAGAGGGCGACCGCCGGGATGTTGTATCGCGCGTAGCTGTAGTGGTCTGCTCGGCAGTAGTACTGCAACGGGTGGCCCGGCTGGTCGTACGTATAGTTGAAAGAGAACGGCTGAGGCTGGCGCGCATTCACCGCTTCCAGGAGGTCGCCGAACTCCGTGGACACACGCCGCGACCCGATGACCTCGAGGTACGCCGGCCCGCCCTCCGCCAGGTCTGCCGCATTCCCCCGACCCACCATGTCTTGGTCGATCTCGGCCACGATCGCCTCCCGCGGCACCGTCGGATGGTCGGTGAACCAGCGCGACCCCAAGAGCCCCATCTCCTCCGCCGTGTGTGATACGAACAGGATCGATCGCCGCGGCCGTTCCACTCGACGCCCGAGCGCCGACGCGATTTCCAGGAGACTCACGGACCCCGAGCCATCATCGTCCGCCCCGTTGCCGATGGAGTCGGGCCGCGGCGCCCGGAGCCGCCGGAGGGAATCGAGAATCGTCCGGATGCGGGTGGCCTCCTCCGGCGTCGCGGGTCGGTCGCGATCGTCCGCTCCCAACGGGCGGACCACCCGGTTGTGGGCTCGGACCGAGTCGTGCTCGGCCATCGCGGGTACGGACCAGATGTGATCGTTGTGCGCAGTGAGCGCCACATACTCGTTTTGCAGCACGGAATCGCTTCCCCGCAGGATCGCTACGACGTTCCGGGCCGGATAGGGGAACGCCTCGTAGGCGATCTCAAGGGACGAGGACGCCCCCGGACCGACCGCGCCGGGCAGGAGCGCCATCGGGTCCGCGCCAAGGAGCGCCGCGGCGAGGCGCGGCGTCACGAAGATCCCGGTGACCCCCTGGTCCTCCCCCGGATCTCCCACGACGATCCGACCTCGGCTGAGCGCCGCCACTGCGTTGGCGGGGAGGAGATCGAACTCGGCGAACGCGAGCGCGGCGGCGCCGCTCAACCGCGCATCCCTGAGCGCCTGGCCGAACCCACGATTGAACTGGCGCACCCCGTCGGTCGGCGGGACTGTGAGGACGACGACCTTCCCAAAGACGACCTCCGCAGCGGGCCAGGACCCAGGGTCGGTGAGATTACCACCGTATACCACACCGCTCGGCGGAATGCTGCGGACTCCCCGTGTGAGCACGACGAAGTCCTCGCCGTGGTGGAAGGTCCGCCCGTTGACGATCACGGAAGCATCCGCCTTCGGCCCGACCCGCCCGAGCGGCACCGTCTGGAAATAGGTGCCGTCGTCCCCTCCCGGCTCCAACCCCGCCTTGGCGAATTCCGCCGCCATGTAGGCGGTTGCGGTGACGTTTCCAGGCGTCCCCGGGATGCGGCCGGTCATCGAATCGTGCGCGAATGCAAAGAGTCGCGTCCGGAGCGCGTCCGGCGAGATCACCGGATCGGCGGGATGCTCCGTCGCTCGCGTCTGGCAGGCGGCCCACGCCGGGAGGGTGACGATAAGCGAGAGAAGGCCGACTGAGCGAAGGAAGCGGTCGAGAGAGAACGGCACGCTGGACTCCGGTCGTGGACGTCGAAGTGAGGAAATGCAAACCCTACGAGCCGGGACCACCGGCGGTGCCAGGGGGAGCCACCGAGCGCCCGACCGGAGGATAACGGCAGGCCCCCGTCCCCGTTGGCTCGAACCCCTGCTCCGGACTCGTCCAGCCGGTTCGCGGGCCCCCCGATCAAGGGATACCGCCCCCGGCCGCAGAAGGACGAACCGTTTCCTTCCCGCGCATCGCCATGTAGCGCGGCACCCCTCCCCGGACGGGGAGGTGAGCCATACCTTTGCAAATGAACGACGACCCACGCGGTGTGCGCGCCCCTCGGGGTGCCGCAGCGCCGACGTCGTCGGCGACCCCCACGACGAGAGAGAACATGGCGATTCAGAAGGGGCAACGAGCCAGTCGCAGCATCCGGCTGACGCAGGAGCACGTCGACCGGTATGCCGAGATCACCGGTGATCGCAATCCCCTGCATTTCGACGATGCGTTCGTGGAACGGACCAAGTTCGGCCGCCGCGTCGTCCAGGGCGGGCTCACGACGGGGCTCCTCCACGCGCTCGTGGCCACGGATCTGCCTGGCCCGGGGACGGTGTTCCTCAGTCAGAACTGGAAGTTCACCGCCCCGGTCTTCATCGGCGACACGATCACCGCGGATGCGGAGGTCGTGAGCGTCCACGAGAGGAAGCCGGTCGTGCAACTCGCCATCGAGGTCCGGCGCGGCGATGGCACCGTCGTCCTCGAGGGCGAGGCGTGGTGCTATACCTTCACCCCCGGTGCCTAGAGGGACGCTATTGCGCTCGTAGGGCCTCGACCGGATCGCGGCCGGCCGCCCGCCGGGCGGGTTCGATCCCGGCCGCGAGCGCACAGAGCGCCAGCCCGGTCCCCACGCCGAGCAACACTCCCGGCTGGAGCAGGCGGACATCGAAGAGGAGCGGCTCCAGCCACCGCGCCAACACGCTCGCGATGAGCCACCCGACCACCACGCCCCCACCGACGACCGCGAGCCCCTGCCCCACCACCGGCCGGGCAATCTGAGAGGGGAGCGCCCCCAACGCGGCCCGAATGGCGAATTCGTTGCCCCGCTCGGCGACGAAGTACGCCAGGACGCTGAACAGGCCCAGCCCCGCGATGATCGCCGCGAGTGCGCCCAGGGCACTGAACGCCACCGCTCCGAGTCGCCACGGCGCAAGAAGCGGGTCCAACTGGGTCTGAAGCACCCGAACGTGCGCCGCGGGGAGGTCGGGCTCCAGCGACTGGAGGATGCGACCCACCTCGGGTGCCATCGCATACGGATCCCCCTCCACCCGGAGGAAGAGTCTCGGCGTAAACTCGAAGGCACGTGCTTGCTCGAGCGGGAGGTAGTATTCGGCGATCGCTTCGTCCTCGATCCGCCCGGTAAAGCGCTGGTTGGCGACCACTCCGATGATCTCGCGGCAGGGCAAGGAGTCCTCGCCCACCCGAATGCACCGTCCCAGCGCCTCCGCTCCCGGCCAATACAGTCGCGCCAAGGCCTCGTTCACAACCATCACCGGGGCCGTGCCCGCCCGGTCCGTTTCCGAGATCCAGCGCCCACGCCGAAGCCGGAGTCCCATGGTCGTCAGGTAATCCGCGGTGACTGCGTCGAACGCCGGCGTGCCGTAGCGCGGGACGGAGGGGAGAGAATCACGGCCGGGCACGCTGAGCCTTTCGTTCCGATTGCTGTACCACGGATCGGTGTACCCGAGCGAGGCGCCTGTCACGCCGGCCATCGTCGAAAATCGCTCGTCCGCGGCGCGATAAAAGGTCCAGCGACGCGCCAAATCGTACCCCACGGTACCGAGGGGAAGATCCGCTACCAGGAGGCCGTCGATGGCAAAGCCGATGTCGGTCTTGGCCGCCCTCCGGAAGCTCAGGACGAACCCGGCCGAGGCGATCAACAGCACGGTCGACAGCGCCGCCTGGAACCCGACCAGCAGGAGGCGCGCCCGACGCGCCCCCCGACTCCCGGCGATCTGGCCGGTACCGGCCCCGCGAAGGAGCACGGCAGTGTCCGTCCGACCGGCGTGGAGTGCGGTCAGTCCCGCGACCAATGCGCCGATCCCGAAGGCGAGACCGATCGCGACGCCCGCCACGCGAAGGTCGAGAGGGCCGTCCGCCCACGCATATCCCGGTAGCAGGGTATCCCGTGCGACGGGCCCGACCCACAAGACCACGACGAGCGCCAGCATGCCCGCCGCCAATGCCAGGAGGCACGCCTCCATCATCTGCGACGCAAACAGGCGAAGGCGACCCCCGCCGAGTGCGATCCGCATCGCCGTCTCCCGGCGCCGTCCCAGGCTTCGCGCCACGAACAGGTTCGCCAAATTGGCGCAGATCAGGAGCAGCAGGCCGAGGGCCCCTCCGGCCAGCCATGTGGCGGTATCGGCCCGCGAATCACCGCGTGACCCCTGCGCAGCGAGAATCGGGTCGGCTACCATGCTCCCGCTGAGGTCTGGGTCTCGGTGCCGATCGGGGACTGATCGGTAGGCCAGGGTCGCATCGGCACTCGCCGCTTCACGCGACACGCCCGGCTGGAGCCGGCCCAAAATCCGGATCCAGTGTGACCGATCGGTCGTCCACAGTCGCGAATCGTCCCCCATGAAGTCGTCCGCTCCCGCGCGAATCGGCAGCCACAGTTCGGTCGGTTGCAGGTCAACCCCCTCGAATCCTGACGGCGCCACCCCGACGAGCGTGCAGGCCAGGCTGCCGACGAGGAGGGTCGTCCCCAACGCCCCCTCGTCACCGCCCAGGGTGCCCCGCCAGAAGCGGCTGGAGGCCACGCAGGGAACAGCGGATCCGCCGCGGATGTTCTCCGACTCCACGAAGAAGCGCCCGAGTCGCGGCCGGACACCCAGGAGGGAGAAGTAGGAGGGCGTCGCCAGAGTCAGGGTGACGCTGCGAGCCTCGGGACCCCGTCCCAGGCTCGGTCGGAACGTGAAGTAGGACGCGACGGCCTGCAACGAGCGGGCATGCTCGGCCAACGCCGTGTGGTCGATCCACGCGAGCGAACTGGCGATGGTCCGTCCGAATGTCGCCCCCTCCGTGACGATGCCCATCCGGACGACGCGATCGGGATCCTGCACCCCGGGAGGAGGCCGAAGCATGAGGCGATCGACCAGCCCAAAGAGCGACGCTCCCACGCCGAGCCCCAAGGCAAGCGGAAGGATCACGGTCATGGCGAATCGGGGTGAGCGGACGATGCGGCGCACGGCTTGGCGGAAATCGCTCAGGATGGTCACGCGATCCATGATCGGCCCCCTCTTGGAGGACACGGCGTCGGGAGGGTCGCCGTGGCGGAGAAACCGGAGTGCGAGGAGATCCGCGGAGAAGCACTGCCGGCGGAGCCAGCGCCTCGCATCGAACCCGCCGCCTCGGCGCCGGACTCCCGCGAGGAGATCACCCGCGATGACCTGGCGCAGGTGAGGCGGAGCGAGGAGGAAGAGCGCCAGACGCGCCCAGCCGGGGAGGGCCTCCTCCGTCGCTCCCGGACGGCCACCCGGATTCACCCTTCTCCTCCATCGGCGACGGCCTCCACGCCGGACCACATCCGGAGGAACTCGCGCCTATGCTCCACCAGCGCCAGCTTCCCGGCCGGTGACAGTTGGTAGAATCGACGAGCCTTCCCGCCGCGGGAGGGAGATGCTGCCCCAAGCCAGGACTTGGCGAGACCCTTCCGTTCCAGCCGCTCGAGGGTGACATAGACAGTCCCGATGGTCACCTTCCGGCCGGCCACCCGTTCGAGCTCGTCGAGAATGTGACCGCCGTCGGCCTCGGGACCCAACCGAACGACCGCCAACATCACCAGTTGCTGGAGCCCCCCCAGGGTTTCCATGGTAGACATAGCCTCAATTACGACGATGTCGTAATAAAGTTTCCAGCAGCACCCGTGGGGACGTCCTCTGGGGATGGCGGCCGCCGGGGGCCGGGAAGTGGTCGGAAACCTTTTTACGACACTGTCGTAATTGAAAATATGGCCACTCCCCAGGCTTCCAGGCGCCTCCAGTACCAGCTCGTGCGGCCCGGCGCCATGTTGGGGTCCAGCGCCGAGGTCCTGGAGGACGGTACCTAGCCGTGACGAACCGGTCCCCCGAGGTGAGCCTGCCCTGGTGGGCGCGCGTGGCCCTTGCGCTCGCCGTCCCACCGGCCCTCCGCCCAGCGATCGCCGGCGACCTCTTGGAAAGGTTTCGCCGACGAGGCGGCGGCCCGGCCGCTCGGCGGTGGCTCCGCCGCCACTGTCTCAGCCTCGACCTCCTGCGGCTTCGCCTTCTCCCCGGCCGACCCGATCGCCACCAGGCCCCCACCGGGAGTGGATCTATGTGGTCCCAGCTACGATTCGATCTCCGCTATGCCATCCGGACCCTACGCGCGGCGCCTGGCCACGTGGCGGTGGTGGTCCTTACGCTGGCGATCGGGATCGGCGCCGTCACGGCCGGATTCTCCGTCCTCCATCGTGTCGTCCTCCGCCCGCTTCCCTATCCGGCGTCGGAACGGTTGGTGATGGTGTTCCGGACCGTGCCGCGCTACGGGTTTCAGCGGTCGACGGCCTCCTATCCAGATTTCTCCGATTGGCACGACCAGGCGGCGTCGTTTGCGGGGCTCGCTGCGTACGGGGTGACGCGAGCCAGCTACCAGGAGGCCGAGCGGGCCGTGCAATGGCGGGGCACCCGGGCCAGCTACGATCTCCTCGACGTCCTCCGGGCACGGCCCCTTCTGGGCCGTGGATTCCAGCCCAGCGACGACGTCCCGGGCGCCCCTTTGACGGTGCTGCTGAGCCACGGGCTGTGGCGCTCGATGTTCGGGGGTGATTCGTCGATCGTCGGGCGCAGCATCACGCTCGATGGGGCTCCTCACACGGTCGTGGGCGTGATGGGACCGGGGTTTGCCTTCCCCGATGAGGACACGCGATTCTGGACGCCGCTCCAGCTCGGCAGCGATCAAGAGCGCGACAGCAACTTCCTCACGGTGATTGGTCGATTGCGCGACGGCGTGTCGCTCCAGGAGGCGACAGCCGAAATGACGGATCTCGCCGCGCGGATCGACCGTACGGCGCCGGGAGCCAACGAAGGGTACGGTGTGTTTCTCGAGTCACGCCACGACCTTGTGGTCGGCGCCGCACGCGGCTCGGTGCTCCTGGCGCTGGCGGCGGTAGGCCTCCTCTTGGGAATCGCCTG